>OCTA010000232.1_pt1 | contig 51588 bp, 42 predicted proteins | sample 1538991 | NCBI WGS metagenome assembly OCTA01 (sample SAMEA3539302, study PRJEB22396) | soil metagenome | biome: tundra; feature: field; material: soil | place: USA | collected 2010-05 | depth 0.15 m
GCCGCCGCAAACTTCCATGAGCGTCCACGGGCGGGTGACGGTGCGCCGGATTTCCTCGACAAGGCTGGCGGCCAGCCGCTGGTCGCGGTACTCGTCAAGGTACTTCATGGGGTTCTTCCGGCGGCTCGCCCGCTTCGAGTTCGGCAAGTTGTTCCATTTCGCGGAGGACCTGGTAAGTGCGGGCAGCCTCTTCCTCATCCACGCGGCTGATGGCGAAGCCGACGTGCACCATCACGTAGTCGCCGAGGGCAGCTTCCGGCAGATATTCGAGGCAGGCTTCGCGGAAAACGCCGCCGAAATCCACCTTGGCCATTTTGAGGCCTTGCGCATCATGCAGGCTGACGATCTTCCCAGGAATGGCCAGGCACATTTGCCCACTATGTTAGCAGGGATAGCTAGCGCAAGTTCGAAGGGCGTCCATGGTTATGATCTAATGAAATGGCTGCGCCGGACATCTGCTGTTGTGCGGCCCTGCGGATGCGATGAACACTTTCCCCATACTGCTCGGCGCGCTATGCGTCTATGCGATCGCTTACCGGTATTACAGCGCCTTCATAGCCGCGAAGGCGCTGGCGCTGGACGACCGGCGCATCACGCCGGCGCATCAGTTCCGGGACGGCCACAACTTTATCGCTTCACCCAAGTGGGTGCTGTTCGGACATCACTTCGCCGCGATCGCCGGCGCCGGCCCGCTGGTGGGTCCCACGCTGGCCGCGCAGTTCGGTTTCGCGCCCGGCATGCTTTGGCTGCTGGTGGGCGCAGTGCTGGCTGGGTGCGTACAAGATTTCACCGTGCTGGTGGCTTCGGTGCGCCACCGCGGCCGCTCGCTGGCCGATATCGCCCGCACGGAAGTCAGCCCATTCGCCGGCCTGGTGACCATGATCGCGGTACTGTTCATTCTGCTGGTGTCGCTGGCCGGTCTGGGCATCGTGGTAATCAACGCGCTGGCCGACAGCCCGTGGGGCGTCTTCACCATCGGCGCCACTATTCCGATCGCGCTGGTCATGGGGGTGTGGATGTTCAAGGGGCACAGCGGCCGGATCAGCGTCACCGGCCCCAGCATCTTCGGCGTGATATTGCTGCTCGCCGCGGTGATCGGGGGCCACTCGTTCGCGCAGTCGCCGGGCGCCGGCGCGCTGACACTTTCGCCGCACCAAGTCACCTTGCTGATGGCGGCATACGGCTTCATCGCCTCCGTCCTGCCGGTGTGGCTGCTGCTGGCGCCGCGCGATTATCTTTCCACTTACGTGAAACTGGGAACCATCGCTGCGCTGGTGGTGGGAGTCTTATTGGTGCATCCCGAAATCCGCTTTCCGGCGTTCACTCAATTCGTGCACGGCGGCGGGCCCATTATCAAGGGCAAGCTCTTCCCCTTCTTGTTCGTCACCATAGCTTGCGGCGCGATTTCCGGCTTCCACGCGTTGGTCTCCTCCGGCACCACGCCCAAGATGCTCGACAAGGAGACCGACGCGCGCTTCATCGGCTATGGCGCCATGATGGCCGAATCGCTGGTGGGCGTGCTGGCGCTGATTGCCGCAACTTCCATGTATCAAGGCGATTATTTCGCCATCAACAGCACGGCGGCCGAATTCGGAAAGCTCGGCCTGCACACCGTGAATCTGGACCTGTTCTCGCGCGAAGTGGGTGAGAAACTGGCTGGCCGCACCGGCGGGGCCGTCTCCCTGGCGATCGGCATGGCCCAAATCTTCCGCGGCCTTCCGGGCATGGACAGACTGTTGGCCTATTGGTATCACTACGCCATCATGTTCGAGGCGCTGTTCATCCTGACGACTATCGATGCCGGCACGCGGGTGGCCCGCTATGTAATGCAGGAACTCCTCGGGCGCGTGCACAAGAGCTTCGCCAATACCGCATGGGTGCCCGGTAACCTGATTGCGACTTTCTTTGTCGTCCTGGGCTGGGGCTACTTCATCTATACCGGTACCGTCTCGACCATCTGGCCCTTGTTTGGCATTGGCAACCAGTTGTTGGCCACGATTGCGCTGGCGGTGTCGACCACATTTCTCATCAATATGGGGAAAGCGAAATACGCTCTACTGACGGGCATCCCGATGGTCTTCGTCGGCGTGACCACCGTGACCGCCGGCGTTGCCTCGGTGAAGAACATTTTTTGGCCGCTGACTTCCAAACCCGGCCAGCAACTCACCGGCTACCTGGATTCCATCCTGACGACTATTTTCATCGCGGGAGTACTCCTGGTGGTCTTCGGCGCGGTCCGCCGTTGGATAGCCGTTCTCAACGGCGCGCCGGCTCCGGCGGAGGCTTTCGGAACGCCCGTGACGCCCGATGGGGGCGTGCGGATGGGCTGCTGCTAAGGAATAAGCGCGGAAAGCTCCGCCAACACCCTCAGTACCTCTAGGTGCAATCCAGGAACAATCCTGCCGATCCTTAAAACCGGTCAGGCATACCTTAGAAACACGTCCGCCCGGACCTTGCCACCGGTGGATCCGCACAGGATAGATCGGTCCGCAGGCCATGATTGGAAAGGCGCTTCTGTTTTCGGAGACCTATGCCCGCACTCGGGCATTTCCTGTAACCGGATATCGCCAGCCAGTACAAACCGGGGCGGCCGGCGAGAGTTTTAGGGTTTAGGTTCTACGGCTCCCATTAGTACTTCTGAACATCACTAAGCAAAATAAACCGTCGTTGAATTACCAACCTCCGGGAACGAATCCCAAAAACCCTCACATTGACCATCAGTGTGGGTTGACCAGACCCCAATTCCGGTCATAGGCACATTCGTATTAGGGCTCCAAAGCACAGGAGGCAGGGTACTTGGCAACTCGCGGCGGCGCATTGACAACTGTAATAAAGTCGGCGATGATACAGTTTCAGCCACCATCTCGCGTGCACGGGTAACGCAAAAAGAACAGTTCATGTGACAGAAGGGGCCGAAGGCTGTCCGATTCTCACAATAAGATCCTTAATAATAGAGTGAAGCTGACATTGAATATAATAAATACAATAAATGAAAACTCGCTTGAGCGGATCCTAAAGATCTCGTGTCTCCGGTGTGCGAGTCCTGTAATTCCATCATGTGTATTTGCGGGGCTGCAATGACTTTAATTCGGAGCAGGACGAAAGTCGTCTATTTTCGCGTTAGCGAAGCGGAGTTTGAAAGGTACATGGCATTCTGCCGGTCGCAAGGAGTACGAAGCATCTCCGATTTGGCACGCGCTGGATTGGAGATCCTCGTCGCCGAAGAACGCGGATATACGCTTTCCGGTTTGACCGAGCGAGTGACTGCATTGAGCGGGTTGATTTCGGGGTTGTCCGGAACAATCCAAGGCCTCACTGAAGTCGTGAGCAACTAGAAGCTTGGCGCCGCGCCGGAAAAGGAACTTTAGAGGCACCCATGATGCTTAATGCCGCGTGGTATGCAGTGGCGGTGCGAAGTAACTTCGAACGGATCGTGGCCCAGAGCTTGCGCCAAAAGGACTACGAGGTTTTCTTGCCGACGTACTTGGCGAAGCGCCGCTGGTCGGATCGCACCAAGGTCGTCGAGTGCGCCCTCTTCCCGGGCTATTTGTTCTGCCGGATGGACTTGCAGCAGCGCGTGCCTTTGTTGAACACGCTGGGCGTGGCGTCGATCGTCGGTGTCGGCAAGTGCGCAGTTGCGGTGCAGGACGGTGAGATTGCGGCTATCCAAAGAATTGTCGAATCGGGTTTGCCGGTAGCGCCCTGGCCGTTCCTCAAGGCCGGTCAGTTCGTTTACATCAATCACGGGCCGTTGGCTGGGGTGGAGGGTATTGTAATCGCCTCCAAGAATCGCAGCCGGCTTGTCGTATCGGTGGAGATGCTACGGCGCTCCGTTACGGTGGAAATCGAGTACGATTGGGCGGAGCCTAGCTAGCAAACCGGCCTACTCGACAAGCAGAGAGCGTACGGCTGCGTGACAGCCGGCGGGCGGAAAAAGAACGACTGTGAGGAGTGAATCGTTGTGAGCGTTCTTCAAATGCAAGTTAGTGGTTTCGCGATGCCGGCGCGCTCGGTGATACGCGCGCTGTGGAAGTGGAAGGCGCTCATTGCCGTTCTGTGGGCGGCTGGCATCGTGGCGAGCATGGTGGTCCTCTTCAGTCTGCCGCGGGTCTACACCTCCGACGCGCTGATTCTGGTGGAATCGCAGAAGATCCCCGAGAACTTCGTAACGCCGACAGTCCAGACCGGACTGGAAGCGCGGCTCGATCAACTCAAACAGCAGGCACTGAGCCGCGAGCGTCTCTGGACTCTGATCCAGGAATTGAACCTCTATCCCACGCTGCGGAATAAACGGACCAGGGAAGAAGTTCTGGAGGCGATGCGCCACGATATCACCATCGGTCTGGAGCGGGGCTGAAGCGCCAACCGGCCGGGCGCCTTCCGGGTATCGTATCGCGCGTTTTCGCCGAATATCGCCGCCCAGGTGGCGAACCGGGTCGGCAACTTCTTCATCACTGAGAATCTGCGCGAGCGCGAGCAAGAAGCCAACGGCACTTCGCAGTTCCTGGAGAGCCAGATCGAAACCGCCAAGACGAATTTGCAGGAGCAGGAAGCCAAGCTCCGTGAGTTCAAGGTGACTTACAACGGCGAATTGCCCGAGCAGGAGCTGGGCATGTTGGCGGCGAACGGGCAGAACAAAGCGGAGTTATTGGGCATTCAGGACTCGATCGGGAGGGCAACAGAACAAGCTCATCCTAACGAGTTCGCTGGCGATGGCCGAGGACAGCGTCAGCCGGCTGCAAGATCTGGCCCGGCGGCGGGCGGCGCAGGATTCGTCTCCCGGTGTGGGGGCCGAGCCGGGGCAGCCTGCCCCGCAGGGACCTCGCGCGGAACTGCAGCGCGTTCGCGCGAAGATCGGCAGTCTCCGGCTGCGCTACCGCGACAGCCACCCGGAAATCCAGGTGCTGTTGCAGGAACAGGCGGCGCTGGAGAAGGCTGTACGCGAAGAAGACGCCGCAAGTGCGGGCAATACTCCGGCGTCCAACGACAAGCGAACGTCAACGGCGATACCCATGGCGAACAGCGACCCTACCCTTGTGACCGAGAAAGAGAAGGTCGCCAGCCTTAAGTCGCAGATCGCCCTGACCGACCGCGAGATCGAAGACCTCGAGAAGCGGCGGGAAAGAGTGCTGCGCGATGTCGGATCGGTCCAGAGCCGGATGGACAAGCTGCCCATGAGAGAGCAAGAACTGGCCAGCCTTACCCGCGATTATGAGGCTAGCAAGGCGAACTACAAGTCTCTGCTGGACAAGAAGCTGGCTGCGGAAATGGCGGCGAACATGGAACGGTGGCAGAAGGCGGAACGTTTCGTGATGCTGGATGTCGCGCGGGTACCGGAGAAGCCAACGTCGCCGAACCGGCCGGTGTTCATGACTGGCGGAGTGCTGCTGTCGCTGGCGATGGCCGGCGGCATCGCGTTTCTGCTGGAAGCCAGACGGAACGTCTTTCTGGGCGAATGGGAACTGCCCGCCGGCACGGTAGTGGTCGGCAGGGTGCCAAAGATGCTGATCGAGAATCCGCAGGCCTGAGTCATTATGTATCTCGAGTCATTTGGTCTAAAGAAGAAGCCGTTCAGCCTGACGTCGGATCCGTCGATGTTGTATTTCACGGATTCGCACCGCGAAGCGTTGGCGGTGCTTTGCTACGGCCTGCTGGAGCGAAAAGGACTGATTCTGCTGCTAGGGCACGCGGGCACGGGAAAAACGACCCTGCTGGCGCGGGCGGTTCTGGGTCTGCCTCCCAGCCGGGTCCAGTTTGCATCCATCGTCAACCCCACTTTCACCTCGGCGGAGTTCATGGAGACGGTGCTGTTGGGTTTCGGCATTCGGGAGATTCCGGCCAGCAAGCCGCAGCGCCTGGCGCGATTGGAGAAACATCTGCTGCAAACGCAGATGGAAGGTAAGATTGCGGCTTTGATCGTGGATGAAGCCCATAAACTGAGCACGGATGCGCTCGAAGAAGTAAGGCTGCTGGGCAACCTCGAAAGGCGGTCCGAGAAGCTGCTGCAGATCGTTCTCGCCGGCCAGAACGAGCTGGCCGCGACGATGAACCGCGACGATTGCGTGCAATTGAAGCAACGCGTGTCGCTGCGGGTGGCGCTGCGTCCCTTGGCGCCGGCCGAAGTGGGCCGCTATATCGCTTGCAGGTGGGCACGGGCCGGCGGCCGCCAGCGGGCGCCGTTTTCGCAGCAAGCCGTGGAACTGACGGCCCGCGTGTCACAAGGCATTCCCCGCCTGATCAACGTCGTTTGCGATAACGCTCTGCTGGTGGCGTTCGGAGAGCAGAGCCGGGTGGTGGAGGCCAGTCACGTGAAGCAGAGTTGCGTGGATCTCGATCTGCTGGATGGTGCGGCGGAAGCCATTCAGGGCGCGGAAACTATCGCGGATGTCCAGACACTTTCGCCGAGAAACAAACTAAGTGCGTCCGGCTGGTAAGCGGGAGAAGACCCTATGGGCAAGATTTTGAATGCGCTGAAGACCGCCAACGGAGATATTCCGGAGTTGGTCCTGCAGTGCCTCGACGAACCTGTGCGCGAGGCTCCTGCCGCCCGCCCTGCGGATGTGCGGCAATTCAACGGCCGGCGCGGCGCCGCCGCTTCTGTAGTGGAGCCCATCTTCGAAAAGCCACCCGTCGTACGGCTACCGGAACGGGAAGACAGCTACGATAGACCGGAACCGGTGGAGGCAGCCTGGCAGGAAGCGGCTGAGATGCTGCCGATACCCGGCTTCGCCGATACGCGGACGCAGCCGGGAGTCAGACTGGTGTCTCTTCGGATTTCAGACTCACGCCCCCTGCTATCGCCCAAGCGTGAAGACCGCCGCGCCGCCGAGCAATACAGAATCATCCGCACCAGGATCTTCCATCAAGTTACCGGATCGACCGTCACTGTAGTCTCCAGTCCTGGAATGGGCGACGGAAAGACCGTCACGTCTGTGAACTTTGCGGCGGCGCTGGCGCACAAGAGCGAGGATAGAGTCATCCTGGTCGATGCGGACCTCCGGCTTTCCAAGGTTCATGAACGCCTGGGCATACCCAAGACGCCAGGTCTGGCGGAAGTACTTTCCGGCGCGTGCACTCTGGAGGAGGCCATGCTCCAGGTGGAGCAATCGCCTAACTTCTATGTCCTGCCCGCCGGCCAGGCGGAGGCGAATCCGACCGAACTGCTCGACTCATCCAACTGGCGTGCGCTGCTGGCCCGGCTGCGGGAGGAGTTCCGGCGGACGATTATCGACTCTCCTCCGGTGGAAGCGGTGGCGGATTACGATCTAATCGCCGCAAATTGCGATGGAGTGGTTCTGGTGGTGCGTCCCGACCACACCAGCCGGCCTCTTCTGGCGCGCGCACTCACCAAGGTAAAAGGCAAACTGATTGGAGTTCTGATCAACGACGTGGAGGATTGGTTCCTGTGGAAGCGCGGATCGCCAAGTTACCATTACTATCAGAATAGTTCGCGGGGTAAAGAAGGACCTAAGGCGGCTAAATGAGGAAACTCGCTTGGAGGGCCCGCCCCAGTCTCCAGCAAGTGTGGGCTCACCTGTTGCAAGCCAGCGGGTGTTTGTGGTGGGCGGAGCGCCAGTTGCAACGCCGCGGCGCGGTCACGGTATTGACGTTCCATCGGGTCCTCAACGACGCGGAATTCCAGCGCACCTGCAGCTTGCCTGGGATCGTGATCCGGCGCCGCACGTTCGAAAGACTCGCCGGCTATGTGGCCGGAAAATATGCGCCGGTGGATTTTCCCCAGGCAGTCCAAGCGCCGGCAAGCAAGATGCGCGTGATGTTCACATTCGACGACGGCTGGAAGGACACCCACACGAATGCGCTGCCCGTCATGCAGTCCCGTGGGATACCGGCGACGGTATTTGTTTGTCCCGGGCTAATCGGGCGCACTCTCCCATTCTGGCCCGAGTTGGTGGCCTCGTTGTTGGCGAAGGCCTCTCCACCGGTTGCCGGCGCGGAAATTGAGGCGCTCATCGAGACTTTGAAGACATACACTACGGAGCGCCGCCGGCAGTTTATCGCCCGTCTTAACGAGCTCCAGGCGCCCGCAAATGGCGGTGATGCATACCATGGCGACCGGACCGTATCGTGGGACGACATTCGGGAGATGGATGCGGCGGGGGTAAGATTCGGCTGTCACACACACACCCACCAGATTCTAACGACTGTGCCCGCGCAGACTGCCCGCCAGGAGGTTCGCGAATCCAGAGGCGCCATAGAAGCGGCGTTGTACAGGCGTTGCGACCTATTCGCTTATCCGAATGGAAACTCCTCCGCGGCGACGCGGGCAATTCTGGCCGAAGAGCGTTTCACGGCCGCGTTCACTACGCAAAGAGGAGCCTGGACAGCCGGCAGCGATCGGATGGCCATCCCGAGAGTCAACGTGTGTGAGGAGAGCGTCGTGGGTCTGACGGGCCGGTTCTCGCCCGCGATGTTTCAATACAACGTATTCTGGAAGGCTTGGCGGGCCATGCAGGCGGAACGGCGTGTCCCGGCGAAAACGCGCCGCGAGGCGGTCCTCAGCGAAGCTTAAGTCCGCACGGCTTACTAGTCCGCTCATACCAACACTCCGTGACCATTCTCCAGTTAATCAGCAGCGAGGGTTACTACGGCGCCGAGAGCATGCTGCTGGCGCTCGCGCGGGCATTGCCGGCACTCGGCTGTGGCAGCATCGTCGGCGTCTTCCGCGATGCGCGCGCGTGCCACGGCGAATTGGAAACACGCGCGGCGCAGCTTGGCCTCCAGGTGGAAACCGTGCCATGTGCCGGACGATGGGACTGGAAGACCGTAGGCCGCGTTCGCGAATTGGTGGAGGCGCACGGCGTGGATGTGCTGCATACGCACGGTTACAAAGCCGATGTGTATGGCTACGCGGCGGCATGGCCGAATCGCGTGGCGCTGGTGGCGACGTGCCACAACTGGCCCAGCCGGCTGCCGAGCATGCGCGCCTATGCCGCGATCGACCGGTTGGCGTTACGGCATTTTGACAGAGTCGCTACGGCGTCCGGCCCGGTGGCTGAGATACTAAGCCGCTGGAAGGTTCCGGCTCATAAGTTGAAGACTATCCCCAACGGTGTGGATATGGAGCCATTCCGGGAAGCGGCACCGTCGCTGCGCAGGGAACTCGGCGCCGGCGGCGAGCGGTTGGTTGGGTGCGTGGGAAGACTGGTGCCCGACAAAGGCGGCGCCTTACTGCTTTCCGCCGCGCAGGCCGTGCTGGCCGTGTTTCCGAATGCGAAATTCGTATTTGCCGGCGACGGCGAGGCGCGCGCCGAATGGGAAGCGTTGGCCGTGCGGCTGGGCATCGCCTCGAAAGTTGTGTTCGCCGGGAGACGGGAGGACATGCCCGCCGTCTATGCCTCGCTCGACATAGTGGTCCTGCCATCGTTCCAGGAAGCCATGCCCATGTGTCTTCTCGAAGCGCTGGCCGCCGCAAGACCGGTCGTCGCCACCACGGTGGGCGCCATCCCGAAGGTAATCGTTCCGGGAGTCACTGGATTGCTCTGCGAACCCGGAGATGCGCACGGGCTATCGATGGCTATACTGCGGCTTCTCCGCGATCCGGAGCTTGGGCGCGCGCTGGGCAATCACGGGCGCGCGCACGTCGCCCGGAGTTTCGCCGCCGAGGTGGTGGGCCGGAGTTACATCGATCTGTATCAAGAGGCATTCGACGACCATTGCCGCCCGGCGGAAGTTACGTCCGCATGGCAGCGGAGCCGCTCATGACAGCCGCGAACACAGTGCAGATTACGATTATCGTGGCCTGCCGCAACGAGAGAAGACACATCCGCCAGTTCCTGGACTCGCTGCTCGAGCAGGATATGTCCGGCATGACATGGGAAGCGATTATCGCCGATGGCATGAGCTCCGATGGCACGCGCCCGATCCTGCAGGAGTATGGCACGCGTCATCCGGAACTGCGCACCATCGACAATCCGCGGCGCGTGGTGTCGCCGGGCCTGAACGCCGCCATTCGCGCGGCGCGCGGCGCCATCGTCATTCGCATGGATGCGCACACCTCCTACGCACCCGACTATTGCCGGCGGTGTGTGGCGGAGTTGGAGCGCACCGGCGCGGACAATGTGGGCGGTCCGGCGCGGACCCGCACGCACGGGACACGCGCCCGCGCTTTCGCCGCGGCATATCATTCGCCGTTTTCGACCGGCGCCAGGTTCCACGACGAGAATTACCAAGGTTGGATCGATACGGTGCCTTATGGCTGCTGGCGCAAAGAGACTCTGGAACGGCTCGGACTTTTCGATGAGACACTGGTGCGCAACCAGGACGACGAGTTGAACTTGCGGCTGACCCGAGCCGGCGGGAGGATCTGGCAAAGTCCGGATATCGTGTCCTGGTATTCGCCGCGAGCTACTCTCACGGCTCTGTTCCTGCAATACTTCCAGTACGGCTTCTGGAAAGCGGCTGTAGTTCGCAAGCACAGAGTTCCCGGGTCGTGGCGGCACCTGGCGCCGGTAACGTTCGTGCTGGCCCATATCCTGCTGTGCGCGGCATGCATCGTCACGGCGGCCGCCGGTACAAGAGAATTCGCGGTGGTCGGCCGTTTATGGCTGGCGCTGGTTCTGGCATACGCCGCGGCTAATGTAACGGCGTCCGTCGCCGCCGCGCGAAAGTCCGGCTGGGCTACTCTCCCCTATCTGCCGGCGGTGTTCACCGTGTATCATTTCTCCTGGGGCCTGGGTTTTCTCGCAGGCTTCCGCTGGTTTTTTCCGGGCGCCGCCCAGCCAGTAACCAACAACTCTTTCTTTACGCGGATTTCGCGCTAACTACATCGGCACTAGATATGCGTAGGTTTGTCGACATCCTCGTCGCTTTGATATCGCTCGCCGCTTTGAGCCCGCTCCTGGTAGCCGTCATGTTGGCCGTCTGCATCTCGTCGCCTGGCAACCCCTTCTATGGCGGCTGGCGGGCAGGCAAAGATGGGCGAAACTTCAGGATGTGGAAGTTTCGGACCATGATCGGGGGCGCGGCGAAAATGGGTCCGATTACGGGCAAAAACGACCCGCGAGTCACGCCGTTAGGCCGCATCCTGCGCAAGACCAAGCTCGATGAACTGCCACAGTTCTTCAATCTTCTGCTCGGTGACATGACACTGGTCGGGCCCAGGCCGGAGTCGCCCGAGATCGTGGCGCTGTATACGTCCAGCCAACGTGTAGTACTCGCGGTCAAGCCAGGAGTAACCGGAAGGGTACAACTGGATAGCGACGATGAATCCGAAACAATCCCGGAGGGGGTGAAGGCGTACGACTACTACCTGACCCACTTAATGGATCGCAAGCTTCGCATGGACCTCGATTACCTGCGGGGACGCACTGTCCTCACGGACGTCAAGATCGTTCTGGCGACGGCGGGTCTCATGTTCCGCGCATTCGCCCGGCGTTAACCGGGACCGTTCTTCTCTTCAAATTCATTGGAGGCCCTTTCTTATGCAATCGAGTATTCAAGTACCCTACCACCGTCCCAGCATTGGGGACGAAGAAATCGACGAGGTGGTCCGCACGCTTAAATCCGGCTGGCTCACTACCGGCCCGCGGACAGCGCAGTTCGAGCAGGAATTCGGCGCTTATGCCGGCGTTCCTCACGCGCTGGCCGTAAACTCGTGCACCTCGGGGCTGCACCTCGCGCTGGCATCGCTGAATATCGGCCCAGGCATGGAAGTGATTACTACCCCTCTGACGTTCTGCGCGACGGTAAACACGATTATCCACACCGGCGCGACGCCCGTGCTGGCGGACGTGGGTGCTGACGGAAACATCGATCCCGCCTCCATTGCGTCGCGGATCACCGGCAAAACGCGCGCCATCGTCCCCGTGCACTACGCCGGCTTGCCGTGCGACATGGACGCCATCTGGTTCCTGGCCCGGCGGCACGGGCTCGACGTGATAGAGGATTGCGCGCACGCCGCGGGCGCATTCTACAAAGGCGGGCATGCCGGCGCAGCCCAGCCGGTGACCGGTGAACACAGCGCCGCCGCGGTCTTTAGCTTCTATGCCGTGAAGAATCTCACCACGGGCGAGGGCGGCATGGTGCTGACGCACGACGAAGAACTGGCCTCCAGGATGAAAATCCTGTCTCTGCACGGTATTAGCAAGAACGCCTGGAATCGTTATTCGGATCGCGGGCACTGGGGCTACGAGGTGCTGGAGTCCGGTTATAAGTACAACATGAGCGATATTCAAGCTTCCATTGGGATTCACCAACTGAGAAAGCTGGAAGGGTTCATCGAGACCCGCACCCGGTACGCGCAGTTATACAACAGCCTGCTGGCGGATGTCCAGGAAGTGGAGTTACCGCCCGGCAAGCAGGATTGCCGGCATGCATGGCACCTATACACCTTGCGCCTGAATCTGGAACGTCTGGGGATCGGACGCGACGAGTTCATCGAACAGCTCAAAGAGCGCGGCGTGGGGACGAGTGTCCATTTCATTCCCATTCCGCTGCATCCGTTCTTCGCGTCCCGCGCCAAACTGCGCCAGAACCGTTGCCCCAACGTCCTGGATCTCTATCCCCGCTTGACTTCCCTGCCCCTCTATCCGGCGATGACGGAAGCTCAGGCAGAGTATGTGGCGAAAGCCATCCAAGAGATTGCATGGAAATCGCGAAAGATGAATTTGGCAGTCATGGCCGCGGCGGGCGACTAACGCTCTCGTAAACAAGAAATGGGGGACTACTGAAATGAAACCGGCAGGCATCGCTTCAGGTTTTTTCCGAATTACGCTTCGCATGATTGCCGACTTCCTCATCGTGCAGACAGCCATGCTGGCTGCGCTGATGGTGGTGGCTCTGCAGTTCCAGACGGGTTCCGAACAATCCGTTCGCGTGGGATTGGCCGAACTGCGTCATTATTACTTGACTTTGTTTCTGCCTCTGTCGATTCTGTCCCCCGGCTTTTACGCCCTCAGCGGCCTGTATACGACCTCTCGTACGTACAGCAAAGCGTTGGCGTTGCGCCGGGCGGCATCCAGCGCCGGCATCGCCGCGCTGGGCATGTTGTCCGCCAGTTTTCTGCTGCCTAACTCGCAGACTCTGCCGCGCATGGCAGCACTCATTTTTGCGACGCTGGTGATTATCGGCACACCGGGTATCCGCTGGCTGAAGCACACTGTTTGAGCATGAAAAAGCGGACCGTCCCGCAACGATCGCGCGCGGCGAGTTGGTATTGGTGGTGGGCGGCGCAGGCTACATTGGATCGATTGTCGTCCGCACGCTTCTCAGGCGCGGATTCCGCGTGCGCGTGCTGGATAGCCTGGTCTACGGCGCGTCGGCCATCGAGGAAGTGCTCGATCATCCGCGTTTGGACTTCATGCGGGGCGACTGCCGCAACATCCAGGACATGGTTGCAGCCATGCGCGGCGCGGGCGCGGTGATCCATCTGGCCGCCATCGTCGGCGATCCGGCTTGCGATCAGGACCACAAGACCGCGCAGGAGATCAACTACGCAGCCACCCGTATGATGATCGAAATCGCCAAAGGCGAACAAGTCCAGCGCTTCATTTTTGCCTCCAGTTGCAGCGTGTATGGCGCATCCGAGCAAGTCATGGATGAAAACTCCCAGGTCCAGCCGATCTCGCTTTACGCCGATACCAAGGTCGATTCCGAGGAAGCGCTGCTGGCTGCCGCCAATGGCAGCTTCCATCCCACCATCCTGCGCTTCGCCACCATCTTCGGGCTGTCGCCACGGCCGCGATTCGATCTGGTGGTCAATGTGCTCACGGCCAAGGCTATGAAAGAGAAGGTTGTCACCATCTATAACGGCGAGCAGTGGAGACCGTTCCTGCACGTGGCCGATGCGGCGGCGGCCATCGTGCGCGTGCTCGGAGCGCCTGTCGCGCTGGTCGGAGGTCAGATCTACAACGTGGGCGACAGCCGGCTGAACTACACTCTGACGGATGTGGCAGCCAAACTCGTCAAGTTCTTCCCTAATACGCGCGTCGAGCACATGGAAAACGCGGACCGCCGCAGTTATCGGGTTTCCTTCGAGAAAATCAAGGGCCATCTCGGCTTTACCTGTTCCAAGAGCCTGGAGGATGGCATTCACGAAATCAAAGCCGCGTTCGAGAATGGACAGATATCCGATTACGGCGCGGCATTGTACAGCAATGTCAAGTATCTGAAGCAACACGGCAGCCCGTTACAGACGGACGTGTTGGGATCGCGAGTGATGGCAGCGTTGGCGCAAAAGGCATGAGAAGGACGAAAGATGAAACGGCCCGATAGCCCTTCGACAACAGAGATGCCGCCGGTAATATCCGTCATTGTTCCTGCGTTGAACGAGGAAAGCGTCATCGGACGGTGTCTGGCTTCGTTGAAGCAACAGAAGCCGCCATCTGCCCATTTCGAAGTTATTGTGGTGGACAATGGATCGACGGATCGCACCAGGGAGATCGCGCGGAGTTTCGGCGGTTCGCTCTCCGTCACCGTGCTGGACAGAAGCGGTGTCCGGATTTCGGCTCTCCGGAACCTCGGCGCGGCCATGGCCAGGGGCGAGTTTCTCGCCTTCCTGGACGCGGATTGCGTGGCGCCCCAGCACTGGCTGCGGCAGACGGTCGATCTTCTGCGCGCGGACGATTTTCGAATTATCGGCGCGCAATATCGCATCCCGGCAAACTCCTCCTGGGTGGCCAAGGCTTGGTATGGCGATTTGTGGCGCATGAAAGATGGCCCCGTGTCGTACGTGCCGGGCGGCGACCTGGCGATCAGCCGCGAATTGTTCATGAATCTTCGACGAGACTATTGTCACCAGCGAAGACACCGAGTTCTGCGAACGGGCGGCCGCGTCCTCGGTGCCTATACTGGCCGTGCCCTCGCTGAGTGTCGTGCACTTAGGCACACCGCAAACTCTGGAGGGATTCTATAGAAAGCAATCCTGGCATGGCATCAATGTCCATAGAGTATTTCTGCGCGACATCTTTCACTCGAAATCCCGCAAGGCGACGTTTTTTGCAGCGTACATGCTGATGGGCATCGCCGCGGCCCTAGCTGGCGCATGCGCGGGGGCGATCTACGGCAGCGTCGCGGAAGGGCTGGGGGGGGCAGCAGTGCTCCTGGTGGGCCCGTTTGTGCTGGCCCTGCGCGCCAGCCTGGAGCGCAAGAAATGGCGCCAGTTGCTTCCGCTGACCGTGTTATACGCAGCTTACGGATTGGCCCGCGCGATGTGTTTGCTGGGTATCGGTGGCGCGCGCAAACCACGCAGCGCCGCCAGCGTTGGGTCCCACACCGGCCCGGCCGCCGAGCTTCTCGGCTAATCCGGTTAACACTGCTATGTCACTCCACTTTGGCGCCGAAGGATCCATCGGCATCATTCTGTACCTTGGCGCTATCGTCGCCGTTCTCGCCAGCATCTTCTGGAGACCGGTGGTAGGTATCTTCTATCTGGTGCCGCTCATTCCGTTACAGACGATGCGCTATCGCCTCAACGGCTTTCCACTCGGCGCCAGCGTGGTCACCATTGTTCTGCTCGCAGTCGCCATTGGCGTCATGCGGGGGAAAAGGCAGGTTCTCCCGAAGACACCGTGGACGGTTCTCATCGGCATTTATTCTGCTTTTACGTTTCTTTCGCTGATACTGGGCTCGTTCTACCTGGGCGCGCCGCTTCCGTTCCCGGGGAGCGAGAGGTTCTCGGTCTGGGCGGATTACATGATGATGCCGGCGCTGCTCTTATTGGTAGCGGCGGTCGAACCCACGCGGCTTCAGATGAAAGGCATCATTGTCATGATGTGCCTCGCGGTGTTGGCGCTCGACCGTAACTTCCTGAGCACTGTCTCGGGCCGCGATTTTTCCGCTTTCTCCTATGATCTCCGCGACGCCGGAAGCATGGGTTATGCAGGCATCAACGGAATGGCCGCGTTCGAGGCGCAATTCGTCATCTTCTTGCTAGCGCTGGCGGCCTTCGAAAAGAATCGCTTTCTCAGGCTGGCATACTGGGCGCTGGGCGGGCTGTCGGCAGTTTGCCTGATGTATAGCATGTCGCGGGGCGGCTATGTGGCGATCCTGGCGGGCTGGCTGTTCCTGGGTCTGGCGAAGAAACGTTGGATGCTGGTGGCTCTGATCGCTTTCATTTTCACGTGGACCGCACTGGTGCCCAATGCCGTGCGCGAACGGGTCACGATGACCTATGACACCGGCGGGCTCGACCACTCGTCCGAGACCCGCATCACGCTCTGGCAGGATGCCATGCAGGTATTCGATTCCAATATCATATTGGGGTCCGGATTCAATACTTACGCCTACATGCACCGGGTAGGGAATTACGAGGACACGCACAACTTCTTCCTGAAACTGCTGGTGGAAACCGGCGTCTTTGGGCTGGCGCTGTTTCTCTGGCTGCTGGCCAAAACCTTCCGCGTCGGGCTGGCGTTCTCCCGTCATGCGAAAGATCCTTTCTACGCTTCCCTGGGGCTAGGTCTGGCGGGCTGGTTGGTGGCCGCTTTTGTCGCGAACATGTTCGGAGATCGCTGGAATTATCTCCAGGTATGCGGTTACATGTGGATCGTCGCCGGCATGGTCGCTCACGCAAAAAAGATGGAAGAGGCCGGCGCGCCGGAGGACGATGTGGCCGCCGATCTCGAAACGCCGCTGCCGGACGACGCAGTCCTGGCTTAGACCAACATGCCTTTATCACAGTCAGTCGCCGGCGAAATGAAAAAGCTGATCCACCATTCGTCCCACTATCTGACGGGTCTGTTCGGCGGACTGGCCATTGGTTTTATCTCCTTTCCGATCTTCACCAGGATATTTTCGGTCGCCGACTACGGCATGATCGATTTTATCCAGAAGATCCTGCTGCTGCCCACCGCTCTGTCCAAGGCGGGTATGCAAAACTCCGTGCTGCGGTTCTACAACGAGAAAGAGTTCTCGTCCGACCGTCAATCCGCCCGAAGCTACTACTCGACTATGCTTTTCGGCGTGGCCGCCATGGCGGTAGCCATCACACTCGTCTTCCTGGTTGCGGTGAAACTCCTGCTACGGCATCTTATCGACGGCCCGCTGGCGACCCTGCTCTGTTTTGCATCGGCGTTGATCCTTCTGCGCGCGATCGAGTCCATCCTACTGTCTTTCTTGCGCATCGAGGAGCGCACCGCGGCATACAATGCGGCGTCGGTGCTGATGAAGGCGGCCACAGTCGGCACAGTCTGCGCATTTCTGCCATGGCTGGGGCGGTCCGTGCGGACGTACTTATCGGGCACGATGGTTGCGGAACTGGTGTTCGTAGCGGTCCTGGTATTGTGGCTGTTCCGGCGGCGGCTGCTGAGCGCCATCAGTTTCGACCGCGCGCTATTCCGCTCCGCAGTCGGATTCGGCTTGCCGCTGGTCTTCTATGAATTGGCGGGCGTCATTCTGCTGACAGCCGACCGCGCCTTGGTGCGGTACTATCTGGGCGCCGAAGCCTTGGGTTATTACTCGGTCGCATATGGCTTGTCCCAATATGTAAACGATTTGATGACGGTGCCTCTCGGTCTGGCTATTTTGCCGATTTATTTGCGCCTTTGGACGTCGGAGGGCCGCGCCAGGACCACGGAGTTCCTGCATGTCTCGCTGGACTTCTATCTGATGGCCGCAGTTGGCATCTACATGCTGGTCACTTTAGGATCGCATGACGCGTTGGTGCTGCTTGCCTCGCCGAAATACCTTGGCGCAGACCGGCTCATTCCGTATCTCGTGGGCGGCCTGCTGATCTACACCACGCATGTCTTTTTGTGCGCCGGCCTTCTCATTCAGAAGAAGACGGGTACTATGGCCCTGGCGCTGATCTGCTCCACGGCGCTCAATATTGTGTTGAATTGTTTGCTGCTGCCGCGGCTCGGCCTGCAGGGCGCAGCGGTGGCGCTCCTGCTGACGCACATCGTGACGATTCTGTTATTGTGGATCGCATCGTCCCGCATCCTGCCGATCGGCGTGCGCGCCGGTGCGCTCGTCAAGTACGGCGCCGCCGGATTGGCAGCCTGGGCGGCCGCTTCCCAGATCGCGCTCACGTCGCACTTACTCAACGCCATGTCCCGGTGTGCGGTAGGTATCTCGGTATATGTGGGCGCGCTCTTCCTGATGGACTCGCGTGTGCGCTCGCTGCCATCGTATTTGTTGCGCAGCCGGCGTAGCCGGTCTGTGGAGGCAGCCATCGCCGGCCCGCCCATCCTTAGTGAAATGGCCGAAGAGCAGGAAGAGGTTTGCAGATGACGCCCCGCGTCAGTGTTATCGTGCCGGCTTATAACGCGGCTGTCTATCTGCCGTACGCGATCGACAGCGTACTCGCTCAAACGTACTCAGATTGGGAAATCGTCATTGTGGACGACGGCAGCAGCGACCATACGCGCGCGTTAGTGGACTCCTACCGGCCCAAGCTCCAGGACAGGCTGCAGTACATCCATCAGCCCAACCGGGGCCTGCCGGCTGCTCGCAATGCGGGCATCCGAGCGGCGCGCGGCGAATTCATTGCCCTTCTCGATGCCGACGACGTGTGGTTGCCACATCGCTTGGAGCGCGGCGTTCCAATAATGGACGCCGATCCCAACGCCGGCCTGGTGCACGCGAGAGTCGTCCGTATCAATGCTCAAGGGACCATCACCGGCCAGCTCAAAGTCGAACCCAAATACATGTCCGGAAGAATTGCGCGCCATATCTATACACGCCGCGCGCACGTCGTGTGCCCCACGGTCCTGTTCCGGAACAGTTGCCTGCAGACGGCTGGCTGGTTCGACGAAGCTATGCAGGCCACCGAGGACCGCGACCTTTGGTTCCGTATTGCCTTGCGCTACAAGGTTGCGTACATCGACGAGGTGCTGGCGTACTACCGGCTTTCACCGTCGTCCATGACTTCGAACCTGGACCGTTTGCTCAAGGGGCAATTATACTTCGTCGCCAAGCACTATAAATCCGGGGCGGCTACGCGGCTGGACCAGCTTCAGGCTTTGGGCAACATATACAGGGAATTGGGCGATTCCCTCTTCAGGGGCGGCGCCCTGACGAAGGCCATCGGCAGCTATCTTCAGGCAGTACGTTACAATCCCTTGAGCGTGCCCAACGTATATATGCTTTTCCGGGCGATAATGGACCCAGTGGTGAGGGTGTGCGTTACCGCAACCCGGTAAGCGGCGCTGGAGCGTGAAATGGAAAAGCAAAGAGGCACGCGAAGCATGATGGCAGCGCACCGCAGGATGCCGATGGTGCTCGCCGCGGTGTTCCTGAACGCGGCGGCGGCCTCGGGCGCAGCCCCGCGGATATTCTTCACGGACCTGACGAGCGGCCCGAAATCCGGCGGCCAGAACAACGCAGGCGCTTTCGTGACAATTTACGGCAGGAATTTTGGCGCCACGCGCGGCACTTCTTCAGTAACCATCGGCCGTGGGCCGGCCGGCTCGTATCCGGTGTGGACCGATACTAAAATCGCCATCCAGCTCGGCGCCGCGGCAGTCACAGGCAACATCGTGGTGACAACTGCGGCGGGCGCTTCCAATGCGGTGCCGTTTACCGTTCGGGTGGGAAACATCTATTTCGCCGCCACCAGCGGCAGCGACAGCAGCAGCGGTAAGTATAACTCCCCCTGGCAGACTCTAATGCACGCGCGGGACACGATGAAATCGGGTGATATCACTTACGCGATGAACGGCGTGGCGCAGACCGCAGACGATGGCTCGGGATGGCAAACCTCACTGTTGCTGAGCAGCGGCGGAACCGCCGCGGCCCCCATGGCGTTGGTCGTGTATCCCCAGGCCACCGCAACCATCGGTAGCGTCACAGGACCTCCCACCGGCGTCCGCTCGGCGCCTCGGGGCGGCACTTATCCGAATTACTGGGTATTCGCGGGATTCACTTTGCGTGGACAAGGCGCAGCCATGGCCCTATGGGGCAGCACGGGCTGGCGGATTGTGGCGAACGATTTCTCGTGCCCCAACGGCAACGGCGCCGGGGCTTGCATGGATACCGTGGAATCCTCTTCGCTGGCGTTCTACGGGAATAATGTACACGATACCGGTATCGCTAGCGCATCGGCTCTCTATCATGGCGCCTACTTCGGCACCGACAGCAATCACTTGGATATCGGATGGAACACTATCGCCAACGTGCACGGTTGCCGGGGCATCCAAATCCATTCGACTCCGCAGAGCGGCGAGCCCACCTCCGGCCAGAACCAGTACGACATCGGCATCCACGACAACACCATTCACGACACCCAGTGCGACGGCATTATTCTCGACACAATCGATCCCTCGAAGGGGCCGATCTCGGTATATAACAACGTCATTTATAACGCCGGCGAAGGCCCAAACAATCCCGATCAGAGCGGTAACTGGGCTTGTATCTACGTTCCGGGGTCAACCGAAAATGGACCGCCGGGCTCCGGCATGGTGGATGTCTACAACAACACGCTATATGCCTGCGGCACTTTCGCGAGTCCGCCGTATGGTAACGCGAACTCCGGGATCGCTTACGGCGGCGGCAACCCGGCGATCTATTTGCGTGTTCGCAACAACATCGTCTATCAAACGACGACCAGCCGGTTCCCTTCGGGCGTCCCCTATCTGATGGTTTTTAATCCCTCCACTGGCGCGGTTTGCGCGGATACCGCCAATTGCAACTGGATTCGGGGATCGAACAACCTATTCTATGGCAGCGGCCCCGCGCCCAAGAACACCAACATCACCGGTTCGGTGAATGCCGATCCGAAGTTTGTGAATTTGCCTCAATGGAACCTACACTTACAGTCGAACAGCCCGGCGCGGAACAACGGAGTCAACACCGGTCTCCAGACCGATGAGGATGGCGTGGCACAGGGCGGCGCCGAGGGTTACGACATCGGCGCGTTTCAGTTCGTGTCGGGCGGCATCGCGGCGATCGGTTGCAATCCGCCGGTGGCCCTCGCGCCCGGCACGGTTTCCTGTGACGTGAGTCTTACCGGAGACGCGCCGGCCTCGGGTTCCACCATTTCTTTGGCAAGCGACAATGGAAGCGTCGTGGTGCCCGGCACGGTGCAATTCCCCGGTGGCGCTTCGGACGCGAGTTTCACGGCGGCTGTGGCAGCCGTGGACACACAGGAAACGGCGACGATCACGGCGTCGGCGGGAGACGGCAACGAGACTTGGATGCTGTGGGTCTTGCCCTTGGGCACCCTAGCGCCCGCGCTTTTTGCGGTCGTCGATGCCGCGAGTTATCAATCGGTACCCCTGACGCCAGGCGGCCTGGTAACGGCCTTCGGTCTGAACCTGGGGCCGCAAAACCTCGCGGGGATGCAACTCAGCGGAGGGCAGGTTTCGACCGCGCTCGCCAACACCAAGGCGCTGTTTGACGATACCCCGGCCCCGCTGCTCTATGTGCAAGCGAACCAGTTGAGTGCGGTAGTTCCGTACGAAGTCGCAGGCAAGACCAGTGTGCAAGTCGAAATCGAAGTGCAGGGACAATTCTCAAATCCCTTGATCCTGCCGGTCGCGCCAGCGGCGCCGGGCATATTTACGCTGGATTCATCCGGGCAGGGCCAAGGCGCGATCCTAAACCAGGATTACAGTGTGAATTCGCCCACGAATCCGGCTCTCAGGAACTCCATTGTGTCGGTCTATGCCGATGGTTTGGGCCAGATGAATCCGCCCGGCATCGATGGCGCGGTAACTGGCAGTGCGCTTTCGACGGCCGCCGCGTCCGTGTCGGCCAGCATCGACGGCGTAGACGCGCACGTCCTTTACGCGGGCACGGCGCCGGGTATCGTCGCTGGTGTGTTCCAGGTCAACGTGCTGGTTCCCGAAGCCGCCGCACCGGGAAGTGCGGTCTCGTTGGTTCTCAGTGCCGGCGGCGCCTCCAGCCAGGCCGGTGTCACGCTCGCCATTCAGTAACAGGCGCTATTCTCGAAAGTCATATGAACGCTATCTCCATCGGTTATCACGATATCGTCGACGAGCGGCAGCGCCCGCCAAACGATGGCTCACGCCACTCCGGACGTTATAAGCTGGATCGGGGGCACTTCCGCGCACATATGGATTCGATCTGGCGAAGCACCGGCCATGCATCGGTCCGGGTAATCGATCGCGCGCGGCAATGGCAGGGTGAAATGCCTCTTTTCCTGACGTTCGACGATGGCGCGGTTAGCTCGTACACCATCGTGGCCGGCGAACTGGAAAAGCGTGGCTGGCGCGGTCACTTCTTCGTAACCACCGACTGGACCGGACGGCCTGGGTTTCTCGCTCCGCAACAGATCCGGGAATTACACGCGCGCGGGCATGTCATCGGCAGCCACTCCTGTTCGCATCCGGCGCGGATGTCCAAGCTGAGCTGGGCGGAATTGCTGAAAGAGTGGAAAGAAAGCTGCGCCATACTGAGCGATATAGTCCAGGAGCCAGTGCTGACCGCTTCGGTAGCCGACGGATATTACTCGCGCAAAGTCGGTAAGGCCGCCGCCGCGGCTGGTATCCAGGTCTTGTTCACGTCCGAACCCAGCGCTAGAGTCTCGGTTGTGGACGGCTGCTTGATCCTGGGCCGCTACTCGATCCAAAGCCACACGCCGGCCAGCGTGTCGGGGGCTATCGCCGCCCGGAATCGATGGCCGCGGTTGCGCCAGGCCCTGCTCTGGCAGGCCAAGAAACCGTTTAAGGCGCTCGCGGGCGAATCGTATTTCACCATCCGGCGGCTCTTGCTCTCACGCGGCCTCGAGTCCGGCAGTAACTGAGACCATGAACTTGACGCAATCGATCTCACATCCGGAGCCCATTCAAGGGAGCGCAGCGCCGCCAACCGGCGGCCCGATCCACATCCTGTATCTCATCGATGTCCTGTGGGGGCTTGGAGGCGCCGAAGGAGTGTTGCTGCGCATCCCGAAACTGCTGCCGAAAGATCGCTACCGGTGCACCATCGGCACGTTCCGCCTGCGGCCGGAGTCGCCGGTTTTCGACCAGTTTCCCTGCCCCATACGGGAGTTTCCGGTCAACCGCGTCTTCGGCGTGGGGGCGCTCCGCGCGGCGCTCGATCTCAGACGGTTCATCCGGTCGGAGCGCGTGCAGATCGTGCACACTTTTTTCGAATCGGCGGACCTGTTGGGCGGTCTGGTGGCAAAGCTGAGCGGCGTTCCCGTGGTGATATCCAGCCGCCGCGACATGGGCATTCTGCGGTCGACCAGGCATCGCATCGCCTACCGCCTGATGAGCCCGCTCTTCAACCAGGTGCAGGCCGTTTCCGGCGCCGTCCGGCGGGAAACCATCCGGGCCGACGGAATCAATCCGGATAAGGTGGTCACCATTCCGAATGGAATCGAAATCGAAAAGTTGGCCGCCGCCGACGGCTCCGCGGCCTTGCACCATTCGCTCGGTCTTGAGGGCGCTTCGCCGCTGGTCGTTTCGGTGGGTCACATCCGGCGCGTGAAGGGCTTCGATGTGCTGCTGCGCGCGGCCGCGGAGGTCTGCCAAGTTTATCCCAAGGCCACTTTCTTGATCGTGGGCTCCGTGCAGGAACCGGACTGCGACCGCGACTTGCGGGATCTGGTCCGCCAACTCGATCTGGAGCGCAACGTGCGCTTCCTGGGCAAAATGGAGAACGAGAGTGTGTGGTCGCTGCTGAAGTTGTGCGACGTGTTCTGCCAGCCCTCCCGCAGCGAGGGGATGTCCAACGCGCTGCTGGAAGCCATGGGCTGTGGCCTTCCCTGTGTGGCCACGGCCGTGGGAGGCACGCCCGAGGTTCTCGAAGACGGACGCACCGGCTACGTTGTCCCCAGCGAGGACCACCGCGCCGCAGCCAACCGGATCCTGGCCCTGCTCGGCGATCCCGAACGCGCGCGGACGATGGGGAGCCTGGCGCGGCTCGTGGTCGAGGAGCGATTCTCGGCCGAGAGCATGATCCGCAACATGGTGGGCAGGTACGACCAGCTCCTGGGGGCGCGACAGTAATGCCGGCATTGTCGGAGATGGATATGGCGATCGCCGGGGTCCCCGCGGGTGTTCGTGTCCGCCGCGGAGTGCAAACGATCCGCACGCTGGGCGAGCTCGACCGCATTGCATCCGTGTGGGAGCGGCTGGCGGCGGATCGCAATCCTGTCTCGGATTTTGCATACGCTCGTGCCTGGGCCGCGGGGCTCGGCAGCGCACAGCGGCTGAGCGTGCTGACGGCTGGGGGTCCCGAGACGCGGGCCATCGCACCCCTGGTTATTAATCGCGCCGGCGCCGGGTGGCTGACCCTGTTGGCCGCGGAAATGTACGAAATCATGGATTTTCCGCATGCGGATGAGAGCGCGTTGTCCGAATTAGCGCGCGCCATCGTACGCACGGGACGCCCTATGGATTTGAAGCGCATTCCCGCCGATGCGCCCGTGGTCGCGGCCATCGAGGCTGCCTATCGCGGACGCGGCATCGTCCTGCGGCAGCCCGCCAGCGGATCGCCCTGGATTCCGCTTGACGATTCCTGGGCCGAACCTGAGAGGCGGCTGGAGGCTGGCCGGCGCTCGGACCTGCGCCGCGCCAGGCGTTTGGCGGAGAAGATGGGCGCGGTGGAAGTTGCGATCATAACTCCCACGCGCGCGCAGTTGCCGCAACTCCTCGAAGAATCCTTTCAAGTGGAAGCCGCCGGGTGGAAAGGCGCGCATGGCACGGCCCTGGCAACCGATCCCGTGCGCGGGGCTTTCTTCAGGCGCTATGCGGAGCAGGCCTGCGCCAAGGGCATCCTGCGCATGTGCGTGTTGCGCATTGGCGGCCAGCCGGCCGCCGTGCAGATCGCGGTTGAAAGCGGCAGCCGGTTCGATTTGCTGCGCGCAGGCTACGACGAGCAATTCTCGCGCTGCTCGCCCGGCATGCTGCTCACCGTGGAAACCATCCGCTACGCCACGCGCCGCGGCTTGCGCTCGTACGAATTCAACGGCGACGTCGAGCCATGGACGAAAGTCTGGACGCGGCACGAGCACGCCTGTTGTTCCTTGCGCGCCTATCCTTTCAGCCCGCGCGGCGCATGGGCGCTGTGGGCCGACGGCTGGCGGGCTGCGGCACGCAAGCTACGCCGGGGGTTCACCTCATGATCGCCTCTCCCTGGCTGCCGCTGCTCAGGAGAGCCGCCCGGAGCTACGTGGCGGGCCCCGAGTTGCGGGACGCTGTGCGCCTGGCGCAAACGTTTGCGGCGCGGGGCGTGCCGGCGTCTACGCTTTGTTTTTGGGATGCGCAGGACGACATACCCCGTCACGTCGCCGACATGTATCTGGCAACCGTGCGAGCCATCCAAAGCGCGCACCTGGACTCCTATGTCTCGATCAAGGCGCCATCGCTCGCGTTCGACGCCGGCCTGGTCGCGGAGATTGCGGAAGCCGCGGCGGAGGCAGGCATCCGGGTGCACTTCGACTCGCTGGGAGCGGAGACCGCCGATCGCACGTTCCGGCTGATCGAGCAGGCGCGCACGCACCAGGCGCAGCTCGGCTGCACCATTCCCGGGCGGTGGCGCCGCAGTCCGCGCGACGCCGAAAGGGCCGCTCGATTGGGCTTGCATGTGCGCGTGGTCAAAGGCCAGTGGCCCGATCCCAGCGACGCCGTCGATCCGCACTCCGGTTTTCTGGACGTCATAGACGCGCTCGCGGGTAGAGCGGCCACCGTGGCGGTAGCCACCCATGAACCGGTATTGGCTGCCAGCGCCATGCGCAAGCTGCAATCCGCCGGGACGCCTTGCGAAATGGAATTGCTCTACGGGCTGCCCAGCCGCGCCGTGCTGAAGGTAGCTCACGACCTCGCCGTACCGGTCCGTTATTATCTGCCCTACGGCCACGCATGGCTCCCTTACGCGCTACGTCAAGCCCGGCGCGATCCGCGCATTCTGTGGTGGGTGTTGCGCGACGCTTCCCGGAACTCACTGAGCCATTAGCGAGCTATTAGCAATGGCCACTGGAATTCTACAAACCGGCGCGCCGTCCCGCACGGGCGCCGAAGAACGCTTTTACGAGGGCTACCAGTGGTGTCTCAATCCCATGCTGAGTCTGCGGGATCTCCTGCAACGCCTCGGCGAGGAGATCGAAAGCTATCGGACAGACGGCGCCGCGGGCTGGCAAGGTGAAGAGCGCCGCATCAATCTGTATCTGTTCGCCTGCGCCATCGCCTGCACGCTCGACGATTATCTGGCTGTCCGGCCATGGGATCTGTCCGCAGTGGCGCGGCGATTCCCGCTTGCGCGCACGACTATCCGAGCCGCGGAAGCCGTGCTGAATGCGCCGCATGCCTTGCGAATCCATTCTGCGGCGGCGCGGTTGGCCTTATGGCGCCGCCAGTGGACCGATGGCGTGGACGCCGCGTGCGATCTCCTGCTCGGCGGCCACGATCTGGGCAATGCCGCGCGGTTCTGTGAACAGGCGCGCCGCTTGCTCGCGGCCGCGTCCGGCGCGCTCGGCGAAGCCGCTCAGCGGCAGCGCATGCGAATTCCGGAGGCCTTCCGCTGTCAGGATCTCACGCACCAGGATGTCTGCGCGATGGTGCGCCTCTGCCTGCCCGCGCTGCCGGATAAGGATCGGCCGGTGGCCATCGTGGGCCCGCGGACGGCGGGCGCATATTTCGCGCCGCTCGCGGCGGCCCGGCTGCGTGCGCTCGGCTACACGCGCGTTACCTGGCACACCGTGCGTCCCAAGAACGGCCTGTCGCGCGCCGAGTCCCATACGATCTTCACGTCCCTTCGCGAACGCGCGCGAGTGTTGATCGTCGACGATCATCCAAATTCGGGCCACACGCTGCGCTTGCTGCTGGGCGCGCTGCGCGGCCTCGGCGCTCGATCGCCCGATATGATCGTCGCGCTTCCAGGCCATCCTTCCATTCCCAGCTTTAGCGTCGCCGACGAGTTCGCTCGCGGCGTGCAACTCTTCATGCTGCCTCCGGAGGACCGCTACAAGGCGCGGCTGCTTGAGGGGTCCGTCGAAAGCGATACGACTGCCGCGGTGAACGCCGAATTCGCCGCGCATTATGCCGACGGTTTCCAGGTGCGGCTCAAGCGGGTCTTCGAATCGGGCACCGGGCGCGTGATGGCCAAGAGCGTCGGTTGGGGCTGGTTGGGATACCACGCGTGGATCGCTGGCGTGGCATTGCAAGGGTTGGTTCCGAAGACGCTCTGTCTGCGCGAGGGCATTCTGTACTCTGAGTATGTAGATTCACAGACAGGCCAGGAGTCCTGTCCTACGGCTGCAGACTGTGCTGCCTATGTCGCGCGGCGTGTCGGCACACTGGCGTTGCGCGAAGACCCCGCGTTTGCCGGTACCGGATATCGCTGGTGCGGTTGGGACGACCTGGTAGCCGTTCTCAGCCGCGTCTACGGCCCTTACGTGGGACCTCTGAAGAAGCGCGCCATCCGGCGCCGCCTCCGAGCGTATGTCGCGCCGAACCCCACCCTGGTGGATGGCAGCATGAAACCCGCGGACTGGGTCCGCTCCGGCCGCAAGCTGCTCAAGGCCGATTTCGAACATCACAACTTCGGCGGCGGCGAACCGGACATCGTGGACCCCGCCTGGGACCTGGCCTCCGCCATTTTTGAATTCCAGCTCCCGCCCGATGCCGAGCAGAGTCTCCTCAAAACATACGTAGCGGAGACCGCGGATACGGGCATCGAAGAACGCCTGCCGCTCTACAAGATTCTGTACGCCATGAACGCCCTGCGCGCGGCGAAGTACTGGCTCGCCCGCAATCCGAACGATGCGCGCCGCCAGGATTGGAACCGGCAGTTCACCGCCACGCGCAGCTTTGCGGCTTTCCACCTGGCGCGCTACTGCGGCCGCAAGTTGGGCGCACCGCCCGACGCCTGGGAACGGCGGCTCTGTTTCCTCGATCTGGATGGCGTGCTGGATTGGGGTTTGCTGGGCTTTCCGCACACCACGCGGTGCGGCGTCGATGCCCTGCAGCTCTTCCAGCGCAACCGCTTCTCGGTGGTTCTCAGCACGGCGCGCAGTCTGGAGCATGTGCGCGAGTACTGCCGCGCCTACCGGCTGCCGGGCGGCGTGGCCGAACTGGGCAGCGTCTTCTGGGATGCCGTACGCGATTGGGAAGTGCCGTTGATCGATGCGGAAGCCGCCGCCCAAATCGAGAGCCTGCGCGAAGAGATCCAAAATCTGCCGGGGGTTTTCATCGACCCGGAGAATCGATATTCGATACGCGCCTATCGCTTCCAGGATGGATACATGCGGCCGTTGCAGACCGCGGAGGTTGCGGCCGTTCTGCAGCGCACAGGGTGCCACCGGCTGACATTCGTCGAGAGCCGGGCGGACACTTACATCGTGCAGAAAGGCGCCGGAAAAGGGCAGGCGCTGGCGAGTGTACAAGCCTATCTGGGCTGCTCCCGTGAACCGGTGGCGGCGATCGGCGATTCCGCTCCGGACGTGGAGATGCTGCGCGCCGCGGATATCGCCTATGCGCCAGCCAATGCCTCGCGCGAAGTGCGCGATCTGATTGCGCGTGGCGAGTGCCGGCTCGCCAGCCGTCCGCTGCAAGCGGGTCTGTTGGAAGCGGCCACGGAACTGTGTCTCGCCGCGGGACACAGCCCGGATGACGCCGATCCGTGCGATGACGAGGAGCCGGCCTCGCTGCTGGATGAATTGTTGCAAGTGCCGGACCGGCGTCCCGTGGCGCGGATTCTCAGCGCGCTGCGCTGGCGGGGGCTTTGAATGATGGCCCTGGCGCCCGCCCCTACCGAATCTCAGGGGCCGGTCCATGCCTCATGGATCGCAACCGCCGCCGAGCTCGACCGGCTCGGCGCGGAGTGGGACGACCTGTTCCAGCGCGCAAACCCCGAGAACATCTTCCTGAGCTTCGGCTGGATGTCCACTTGGTGGAAGCACTTCGGGAAGGGCCAACTGGCGGTGATCGCCGTGCGCGATGCGGCCGGGCGGCTGGCCGCCGTGGCGCCTTTCTACATCTCGCGTTCATCCGCGGGCCTGGGCGCGCGCCGTCTGGGTTTCCTGGCGGACGAGCACGTGGGATCGGACTACTTGAACGTCCTGGCCGACCCCGGATTCGGGGAAGCCGCGGTGGAAGAGATCGCGCGGACCCTGTTTGCGCATCATCGTCTTTGGGACTATATCGAACTGCGCGACGCGGCGGATTCGCCGCTAAGCGCAGCCCTGACGGCTCGGCTGCTCAGCCGCGGCATGCGCGTCATCGAGTCGACCCGCCGGGTCTGCCGCTACATTCCATTGCCGCCCACCTTCGAGAAATACCTGTCCGGTATCGGCACGGGCCTGCGGGCCAATTACCGGCGCCGGTGGCGCGCTCTCCAAGGCGAACATCAAGCGGAATGCATGGCCATTTCGGACGTCACCGGGTTGCAGCGGCACTTCCCCGCCCTGATTGCATTGCATCGCATGCGGTTCGCACAACGCGCGGCCGAGAGTGCATTCCTGGCGCCCAGGGTCCCGGAGTTTAACGCCGAAGCCATGCGGGTTCTGGCGGCGCAAGGGTTCGTCAGACTGTTCCTGCTCAAAGCCGGCGGTGAAGCCGTGGCGGCGCTCTACGGCTTCTCCGTGGGCCGGACGTTTCAGTTTTATCAGTGCGGGATGCACCCGGGTTGGGCCCGGTATGGTCTCGGGCAGGTCCTGATCGGCAACGCCATCGAGCAAACCATCGCCGCCGGGCATTCCACCTTCGACTTCTTGCGCGGCGACGAATCCTACAAGGCACAATGGGCGGATTGCGCGAGAGAGACCACCGCGTGGCGCTACTTCGACCAGCGGCCCGCCAGCATCGCCGCGAGGTGGAGTCTCCGGATTTCCGCGGCCGTACACAGCGCCGCGCGCATCGCTAGGGCGCGCCTGCTTGCGCGGCAAGAACGTGCCGGCAAGAGTGCGGACACGGCAGGCTGAGAGAGCGCAATGCCGCATAGTTTTCCAAATGCCGGTAATGCTGCGGCCCACGAATCGTTATGAAAATCCCACAGTGGGGCAGGCCCTCGGCCTGCGACGGCCTCTCAGGCCGCCCGGACGGGATTTCAATTCAATAACTTACGGTGGTTTTTCGGCCGTGCGCGGGTTCTCCAGAACCCGCCCTGCGCGCAATAGAATCAGCGATATGTGAGTACGAAGAGGCCGACGTGGACGTCGGCCGCAGGACTGGAGTCCTGCCCCACGATTCATCGCAAGTGCTCGAATAGCGAAAACTATGCGGCATTACGCTGAGAGCGTACGCCACAGGTAACCTTGCTTTTGGCGGCGCTTCTTGAGAAACTCACCGCATGAAAGGGTCTCGGAATCTCGCCGAGTACTATCACTGGGAGGTTACGGACCGGGGCATCGGGATATACATGCACTCCGGCATGGTCGACCGTCTGCAAGCGGACGTCTTGCGCGGCGCGCAGTCCGGCCCGGATGGCGGCACGGAAGTTGGCGGAATCCTGCTGGGCCGCGTGGAAGACGATCGGGGAAAGGCCATTACCGTCATCGACGACTTCGTGCCGGTGCCGTGCTCTTACCGTGACGGACCGCTTTACACACTGTCCGACGAGGATACGGTCAATCTGGAGGCCGCGCTGTTACGGACAGCGCTGGCGGGATGCGAATCGCCCGAAGCGCCATCTGTCCTCGGGTATTACCGCAGCCACATGCGCGATGGCTTGTCACTCGCGCCCGGCGACCTGGCGGTGATCGACAGCTACTTCGAGGCGCCGGCCAGCGTGTTCTTGCTGGTCAAAGCCGTCGCCAGCACTAAGGCTTGCACGGCTGGTTTCTTCTTCTGGGAGGACGGCCGCATCGAACCCGAATTTAGCTCCCTGGAGGTGGCCCTGGGGCGCACGACACCATTGCCGTCCGCCCCCGCCTACGCGCCAGACTTGCCCGATGCCCTGGGAGTCGATCTGGCTGCCGGGTTGAACGATGCTTTGAATGACGATCTGCCCAGCGATCTGGCGGAGGTGTTCCGTAAAGCGGCTTTGCCCGAGCCCGCCAGCGCTCCGGCCATCGCTCCAGCCAGCGCTGCCGCCCCGGAACTCGAACCATCCGCCCCACCGTCCGTGGCAGTGGCCGCCCCGCTCACGCCACCCGGCAAGACTCCGCGCACGTGGCGGGGCTTTTTGTTCAGAGCCGCCACTATCGCGATTGCCACTGCGGCCCTGGTCATATCGGTGGTGACCTACTTGGGCTTGGGCACGCCCCAGCCTCCGCGCGAAGAGGCGGCCGGCTCCATGCCTGCTTCGATACTGGGATTGCAGGCGGAGCCGAATCCCCCGGACCTGATGGTGACCTGGAACCGGAATGCGCGCGTAATCGTCGCCGCGCGGCGCGCCACCTTATCCATCCGCGACGGAAAAGCCGAGAGAAGCGTGGATCTGGACAGGACCTTGCTCGCGCGCGGCAGCTATCTCTACACACCAGCCAGTGACGATATCCAGTTCCGGCTGGAGGTGTATGGGGCAGACGACGGGAGCGTGGCGCAATCGATTCGGGTTTCTGGCGGCAGCACGCGGTAGAGGGGTGATGGGAATCGAGCGCGACGCAGGCAACACAGTCGCCGCTACCCTGGCCGCCACCGAAGCCTACCCACCGGCTTGGTGCGACGGCCCGCCTGAACGTCCGTCAGTTGGCGTCAAGCGGAGAAGGCCGGTACCCTGTCCCCGCCATCTACCAGCTCCCGCAATTGCCGGCCGATGTCCGTAAGGGTCTCCGACTGCGCCGTGAGTTCCTGCGCCGCTGCCGCGCTCTCTTCCGCGGTGGCTGCCGTCGTCTGGCCCGACCGTTCCATTAGCGCGATCGCCTTGCCGATCTGCTCCAGTCCCCTAGCCTGCTCCTCGCTCCCCCCGCTTACCTGATCCACCAGCGTCTTCACTTGCGCCGTGTCGCTCGAGACGGCGCGGATCGCTTCGGCCACCCGGTCCACCTTCGACTTGCCACCGGCCGACTTCGTAATCGACTCCTCGATCAGCGCAGCCGTGTCCTTGGCGGCTTGGGCGGAACGCTGCGCCAGGTTACGCACTTCGTCCGCAACCACGGCGAAACCCATGCCGGCTTCTCCCGCGCGCGCCGCTTCCACTGCCGCGTTCAAAGCCAGGATGTTGGTCTGAAATGCGATCTCGTCGATGACCTTGATGATCTTGGAAATCTTTTGGCTGGAGCCGTTGATTTCGCCCATGGCCACCACCATCTCGTCCAGCGCCCGGTTGGTCTCGCCGAACTCCTCCACGGAGTGAGCTACGATCCCCACTGCGCTCCGGCTGCTCTCCGTGTTCCGCCGGGCCATGGAGCTGATCTCCTCGGTGGAGGCAGAGGTTTCCTCAAGGGATGCGGCATTCGTCGACGCACCCTGGGCAAGCACTTGGCTCGATGAGGCCACCTGTGCGGCAGCCCCAGCCACCTGATGGGCGCCGCTCGCCAAGGATTCCGCAATGGTCTTCAATTTCGTGGCCAGCCCCGCTACCGTATAGAACCCGCCGCCGGCAGCCAGCACTACCAAAGCTGTCAGCACCAGCATCACCAGTTCATTGCGCTGGATGCTGGCCTCGGTGGCGCCGATGGCCGCGTCCCGGCGGGCGCTGTTGGCCTGGCCGAAGGTGGCGGCGTTTTTCTGCAACGTATCCATGAGTGGCGTCGTCTTTTTCGCGGCGATCTCACTGGCCTCCACCGGATGGCCCGCGGCGCACATATCGGCGAACTCCGGAAAGCCCTGTACCCATTGGTCCAGAGCCATGCGAATCGCATTGGCCGCCGCAAGTTCGTCCGTGCTTAGCTTGGATGCCTCCATCTGCTGCACCGTCTGGCGCATCTCGGCCGCCGTAGCGTCGAAAGACGAACGCGCTTTAGCAAAAAGCCCGGGTTGATGTATCACCGCAAAAAGCGAGACGCCGCGCATGGCGCCACGCATATTGGCTATACCAATGGTGATCAGCCGCGATTGGTCCAGCCGCGTGGCACTGCCTACTATCTCCTCGTGCATTTGGCTTCGGAGGTGGCGGATAGTGGATAAGGAATAGGTAGCGGCGGCCGTCGCCACCAATGCAACAAATCCGAAACACACCAACAGCTTGGTCCGCATACTCGTCTGACGCATCGTCAATGGATCTCCCCGGGACGCCACAAGGCGGCCCTAATACAAGAGATCGGTGCGATCCTCCGGAAGATTTAGCCGGGTCCGAGGATGTTTTTTCTTGACGCAGGCGCTAAACCTTTTGAGCCGGCGGTTCGATAAGAGAGGGGAACGCGGTGTGACGCTCTTCGAGGACCGCCGCCGGCCAGGAAATAGCGGGTATCTCATTTACAGGACCAGGAGTCTAATATGTACACTTTCAGTAACGGCTGTGCGTCGGTTCCGGCGCTGCGGACGGCTTGCCGCCGCTTCTTAATGTGTCTCGGTCTGGCGATAGTGGCGATCGGCGCAGCCAGCGCCGCGGAGGGCGGCGCCAGCGTCTATCCCGCGGGAGTTGAGACAGTCATGCCGGGCAGGCTGCCCGGCCCAGGGGGAACCATGTTCCTCGAGTTCGATAACTTTTATCAAGCCAATGGGCTGGTGGGTTCCGACGGCCGCGTTCTCCTTCCGGGCTTTCATCTAAGAGCCGCCGCCGCCGCCGTCAAGCTCGTTCATAACTGGGACGTCCACGTTCTCGGTGGCACACTGGTCAGTTCGGCGGCCGCTCCCCTCGTATACCTGCACGTCGATGCTCCGTTCGGAAGTGGAGACAAGACCGGAATTGGGAACCCGGACCTGGAAACCGTAATCGCCTACACTACAGGCGATCTGCACTGGTGGTACGGCGTCGAGGTCTATACGCCCGGTTTCTCCTATCGGAAGGGCGCCCTCGTGAATATCGGACAGCATAACTACGGGACGGCCCCCGCGGGCGCTTTTACGTATATGCCTAACCACGGCAGAACGGAAGTAAGTTCCAAGGTTCAGTACATCGTTAACTTCGCCAACGATGCCACCCACTATCGCTCCGGCGGTGAATTCGTCTGGGAGTACGACGGAATGCAGAACGTCACCAAGCGGTTGGCGCTCGGTTTCAACGGCTACTACTACCAACAGCTCACCAACGACCTACAGAACGGACTGGCATATCTTGGCGGGGACCGCGGACGCAACCTGGCGTTCGGGCCGGAGATCCGCTATCATTTCGACCACTACGCTATGATCCTGAAGTATCAGAAAGACTTCCTGACGGAAAACAGGCCGGTAGGGAACTCGTTTTGGTTCCAGGTCGGGATCCCCATCGGCAGTCCGCATCACGACTAGCCCTTCGACCGTGTGATGCTGTGCGCTGGCGGAAAATCACTCCCTTACGGTCGTGGCTCAGTAGCGTCGGTACGTTACTGAGCCGGGCCCCGAAGGCACCCGCAAAAGGGGCGGATTGCGGCAATCTCTACAGCTTCATCCGCTCCAGCTTGCGGTACAATGTCTTGCGCTCGATGCCGAGGATTTGCGCGGCGCGGCTCTTGTTGCCGCCGGTAGCGGCCAATACGCGGCGGATCTGCTCCTCTTCGGCTTCTGCCAGGGTTTCGACGGGATCCTCGCGCGCTTCCATGGCGGCAAGCGCCTGCTGCACGGCCTCCGCGTCGATGCGTCCGCTCGGCGCCAGAATGGTGAGGCGCTCCACCAGGTGCTGCAACTGGCGGACGTTGCCGGGCCAGGTGTATTCCTGCAAGGCCTTGAGGCCGGATTCCATCAAGCGCGCGGAATGCCGGTAGCGCGCGTTGTACTTGTTCAGGAAAAACCGGGCGAGCAGCGGGACATCGCCGCGCCGGTCGCGCAGAGGCGGAATCACGATCCGCACCACGTTCAGCCGGAACCAGAGATCCTCGCGGAACTTGCCTTCGTCGACCAGCTTCTGCATGTCGCGGTTGGTGGCGGCGAGCACGCGCACGTCCACCTGCTTGCCGCGTGCGGCGCCCACTGGCCGGATCTCGCGCTCCTGCAGGAAACGCAGCAGCTTGAACTGGAAGTTCAACTCGATGTCGCCGATTTCGTCCAGCAGAACCGTGCCGCGATTGGCGGATTCGATCACGCCCATGCGGTCGCGGTCGGCGCCCGTGTAGGCGCCCTTGAGCGCGCCGAACAGTTCGCTTTCAAGCAGCGTGGGGGCGATCGAAGCGCAATCCACGGGCACAAACGGCTGGCTGGCGCGCGCGCTGAAACGGTGGATCATGCGGGCCACCAGTTCCTTGCCGGTTCCCGTCTCGCCTTCGATCAGCACGGTGGCGTCGGTGGGCGCCACCTTCGAAGCGGTCTTGTAGATCTCCACCATGGCGGCGGAGCTGCCGATCATTTCGCTTTCCGGCAGATCGTCCGGACCGGCTACGTTCTCCTTGTCGTCCTCTTTGTCCTGCCGCGCGGCTTCGGCGCGCTTGATGGTGTCGAGCATGCGGTCGATTTCAAACGGCTTGGCCACATAGTCGAAGGCGCCGCCGCGCGTGGCGGCCATCACCGTTTCCATGGTGCCGCGTGCCGTCATCAAAATCACCGAACACTCGGGGTCTTTGTGGCGCGCCGCGTCCAGCACATCCAGGCCGGTGCGGTCGTCGATGTAGATATCCGAGATCACGATGGGGTAGCTGTTCTCCGAGAGCCGTTCCAAAGCTTCGCCGGTGGAGGCCACCGCGTCGACGGAGTATCCCTCCAGCTCCAGGAACGTCACGACGGTCATGCGCACCGCCGGATCGTCTTCGACAACCAGTAATCGCTGCATCAGCTTTCTTTCGCCACCGCCGCCGAAACCGGCGCCGGCAGCACCATGGTGAACCGGGACCCCTCCCCTGGGCGGCTCATCACTTCAATGGTACCGGAATGCTGGATGACAATCTGCTCCACGATGGAAAGCCCGATTCCGGTTCCGGCCTCGCCCGATTGTTCCGCGCGCCTGGTGCGGTAGAACTTCTGGAAGATTTTCTTGACCTCTTTCCGGTCCATGCCGATGCCCTGATCCTCCACCGAGATGTAAGCGTGCTCGCGTTTTCTCGCGGCCGCCAGGGTGACCTGGGTGCGCTGCGGCGAGTACTTGATGGCGTTGGTGAGCAGGTTGTAGAAGGCGTATTCCATCAGCTCGCGGTCGCCGGTGAGAAGGATGTCTTGCGGCATGGCTTCCGTCAGGATGCGGATCTGCTTGCGCTCGGCCAGCGGGAGCGCGCGCGCCACGCATCCGGCCATCAGTTCGGCGGCGGAGAAGGTTTCCTTTTTGAGATCCACCTGGCCGGCGGAGAGCCGCTCCACGCTGAGGAACATTTCGATCATGCGGCCCAGGCGCTTGGATTCGGCATTGATGAGCTCGACGATCTGTTTGCGTTTCTCTTCCGGCAGCGCATAACGGCCCATCAGCTCGCTGGAACCCTGGATGGCGGTGAGCGGCGTGCGCATTTCGTGCGTGACGAAGTGGATGGTCTGGCGGTAGCGGTCGCGTTCAGCTTCGGACTTGCGCAGGCTGCGGCGCACGACCAGCAATTGATAGAGGCCGGCGGTGATCAGCGAGAGCCACGCCGACGATACGGGTGTACAGAAAGAGAAAACGATGCGGTGCGTGAAAAGCCAGTAGGGCGTAACGTGCGCGATGACCAGAATGCCGGCGGCCAAGCCGTTCGCCCGACGTCCCGTGAAGCGGCTGTAGGTCAGGCCGATGGCCGCCACCAGCAGCAGGCTGAACGCTACCACCGGCAATGGCGGTGCGTCGGTCAGGAACAGACCCTGGGCGATGGTCTCGAACGCATTGGCGTGGATTTCCACGCCCACCATCGGCGTGCCGGCGGAGTAAGGCGTGAAGAGCCAATCGCGGACGGCGGTTTGCGCGGTCACTCCCGCGAAGACTACCTTTCCCGAAAACTCCGCGGCGCGCCGCGGATCGTCGAGCAGCGCCTTCAATGACACACGCGGGATTGTCATCGACAACGGCGCGTAGCGGATGCGCATCAGGCGGCCGCTGGCGCGCGCGCGCGCTGCGGGAATCAGCCGTCCGCCCACGTCCAGGTCTCCGGGCGATTCCAGAATGGCCGCCCCCCGGCTCACGCGGTAGGCTTCCAGAGACAATGCCCACCGCCGCACCCGGCCACTAATCTCCTCCAGAGGCAACGACCGGCCCACCGAATCTAGCTGTTCGGATTGCTCCACATGCACGTGCCCCAACGCGGCCGCGTGCACCGCGAACAGCGGCAGCGGATCTTCCCAGACCGAAGCGTCGGGCAACAACTGACACGCCAGCACCAGGTGGAGCGTGGCAGCCATGGCAGCGGCCAGGCGTGCGTCGGTCTCATGGTCGCCCGCATCGGTCAGAATCACGTCCACCGCCACAGCCTTGGGCGAGACCGCCGAGATCCTCTCAAGCGCTTCGGCCAGCGGCTTGCGCATACCCCGCACACCGCCGTAGGCGTTTAGCGAGACCTCATCGATGGCCAGCAGGATGCTTTCCGGCTGCCAGGCGGGCGGCTGGTACAGCCGGAACATCGAATCATAAGCGTCGTTATCGATCTGCGCACCGAAGGTCCAACTGGCCGTCAAGGCCACGGCGAAGGACGCCGCCAGCAGTGCCCAGTAGATCGCGCTTTGCCGGCTGACGCGGTGCATCGTTCACCTGCCCAGTGCCTTCTCGACGTCGCCGGGATCGCGCGCGAGCGCGCCGCTCATCAGCTTGGCGCCGTCTTTGGTGACCAGCACCATGTCCTCGATGCGGATGCCGATGTTCTCTTCCGGAATGTAGATGCCCGGCTCCACCGTGATGACATTGCCTTCGGCCAGCGGCTGGCTGAAATCGGTGGCATCGTGTACGTCCAGTCCCACATGATGGCTGACGCCGTGCGTCAAGTAATTGCCCAGCGGCTCCCCGTGCAGATCCTTGCCGTGAGTATTGATGTACTCGCGGGCGATTCTGCTGAGGTCGCCGAACGGAAGGCCCGGCTTGATCGCGGCGATCGCGGCGTTCTGCGCGCCCAGCACGATCTCGTATATCTCCCGCTGGCGTTTGGTGAACGGCGCGCCCACCGGGATGGTGCGCGTGATATCGGCGGCGTATCCGGCGCACTCGGCGCCCACGTCCATCAGCAGCAGCTCGCCGCGATCCATGCGGCGGGAATTGCGGGAATAGTGCAGGACAGTGCTGTTCGGACCGGAGCCCACGATGGGCGCATAGGCATGGCGCTCGCACCCTTCGTCGAAGTAGACCGCGGTCATGGTGGCGGCCACCTGATATTCGTACTGGCCCGGTGCCGCGCGTTTCCACGCGGCGCGGTGCGCTGCCAGCGTGACGTCGATAGACCTTTGGATGAGAGCCAGTTCTTCGGGCGACTTATGCATGCGCAAGCGCGCGATCGTTGGACCGGCGCCGGAGATATCGCGCAGGGGAGCCAGCGCCTTAAGCTCGGTGGTGCTCTGCTCGCCGAGCGTGTAAATGCGGGAATACCGCTCCAGTTCCTTGCGTAACTCGCTCTCGAAGCTTTCCGCGGGCAGCACGGTATCGAAGCCCGTAAGTTGGCCGATGTTGGAGTCATCCGGTCCGGCTTTGCGGCCGGTCCACTTTTCCTGGTCCGGCTGACGGCGCGGGAGGAAGAGGACCGCGCACGGTTTGTCGTCTTGCGGCGGCGTGACTAACAGAATGGCGCCGGGTTCCTGCCAGCCGGCGAGGTAGTAGAAATTGGACTCCTGGAAAAAGCCGGTACGGATGTTCTCCTCGCCCTTTTCGGTGTGGCCAAACAGCACGAGCACGCCGTTGTGGAGCTTCCCGGATAGCTCGGCGCGGCGCGCGCGATACTCCTCCGGGCCGGGCGCCGCGAGGCCGGGCCGGGCGGTTAGCAGGGCGCAAAAGAGATAGAAGAGGCGCATTCTTATACAGTATAGCGGCCTTGCGCCGCTACCGAGCCGCGACCGTCAGGGAGCGGTGCCCCAAAAAGCGCTTGCCATTCGAATTCGGAGGTGATAATCTGAAGTTGCCGCGTCCGCGGAGATTCCATGCAAAACTCTACGGTCATTGCTCTGCTGGCATGCGCCGTTTGTGCACACGCCGCAAGTTACACCACTTACATCGGCGATGCGTATCAATACCAGGTGTCGGCCATTGCCACGGACACGAGCGGAAATACCTACGTCGCAGGCAGCCGCATCGTTGAGCCCAACGTGCCTTCCCCGAACGGCGAGGGCGTGACGGACGTATTCGTCGCCAAGCTGGACCCATCCGGAAACCTCACCCCGATCGGCACCTTCAGCGGCAAGGGGATTGACCACGCGAACGGGATCGCGGTCGACTCTTCAGGGGATATCTATATCGTCGGCACCACCACATCGATGGATTTTCCGCTGCACAATCCGCTGCAAAGCGTCTCGTACACCGCGGGCGCGGGCATCGGGAACGGGACGGGCTTTTTGATGAAGCTCGCGCCCGATGGATCGCTGATTTACTCGACCTACCTCGGCGGAACGCTGGGGCCCAGTTCGATGAACAGCGTGGCGGCGGACGCCAGCGGCAGCGCCTATGTGACGGGCTGGACTGTCGCTGCCGACTATCCGCACACGCCAGGGTTGCCGGCGGGCCTTGTCTCCACTAGTCCGGTCGAATACATCGCCGCCGCCTGCTTCGCCAAGATCGATCCAGCAGGCAGCAGGATTGTATACGCCGGGGCGATATCGGGCGTACAGTCCTGCGGCGCCATCTGCCAGGGGGGACGGTCTCGACCACAGGAAGCTCCATCGCCGTGGACCCGGCCGGCAATGCCTATATCGCGGCGAACACCAGCGGCGGCCTGGGCGGGACTCCGGGTGCGCTCCTTGCGAGCGGCACCGGCGCCTTTATCGTCAAAGTGAACGCCGCCGGGACCGGTCTAGCGTATTTGACGCTTCTGGGGGCTGGGGTCGTTCAACCTCCGATGACAAGCCTTGTAGCCGCAGATACCGTCTCCGCCATTGCAGCGGACGCAACGGGGAATGCTTATATCTCCGGTTCCAAGGCGGACCCGTCGTTTCCGGCGACTGCGGGTGCGTTTCAAACCACGCTCATGAACGCGGCCACGCCCCCATTCCTAGGCCCCTCCGACGCATTCGTGGCCAAACTCAATTCCACGGGGAGCGCCATGGTCTGGGCAACTTTCCTCGGGGGCAGTCGAGCCGACGCGGCCCAAACCATTGCCATCGATTCCGCAGACAACGTGTGGGTGTCCGGAACCACACAGTCCGCCGATTTTCCTACGAAGGTATCCGTGACCCCGAACGGGAACGAATTCTTGGCGGAGTTGAATTCCACCGGCTCCGCGCTATCTTACTCGGCGCTCTTCCCAACTAATACAGTCGCTCAGGCGCTTGCCGTAGATTCGACCGGCACGGTCCACGTTGGCGGAGCCACCGGGTTGATCTCCGCCTTCTCGCCCGGCTCTGCGCCCGGTCAGACTTCCGCCCCCTGGATGCTCGGCATCGCCAACGCTGCTGGCGGCATTCTGGCGGGACGCATCGCGCCCGCTGAGCTGATCTCCATCTACGGACTGCACCTCGGTCCGGCCGCGCCTGTATCGGCGACATTCAATGCCGCCGGCTTCCTCCCAACCACCCTCGCAGGAATTCAAGTCACGATCAATGGCATTCCGGCGCCGCTGCTGTACGTCTCCACGACGCAAATTAATGCGGTAGCGCCGGTGGAGCTGACAGCCGGGTCGGCCGTCGAATTGCAGACCAGTCAAGATGCCACGCCAGTGCTGGATCTCCGGGTGATGGTCGATATCGCCGCGCCGGGGGTGTTTCTCAATCCGGATGGAAGCGCCGCGGCAATCAACCAGGATGGCACCCTGAATTCGCAGGCTAATCCCGCGCCGGCCGGATCGTACGTATCAATCTGGGCTACCGGCACAGGCTACTTCCCCGGCAGCGATGGGCAAATGGCAACCGGCCCGAATGAGTTCTGCGACCCGGGGCTGCTCTACTGCCCGGTCTTCCAGTCCGACGGCATCCCCTTTTCTGCCGGAACCCCGCTTAACGTATCGTACACTGGCGCGGCGCCCGGCACTGTGAATGGCGTTGTCCAAATTAATTTTCAGGTCGCGGCCTCTGCGCCGTACGGCTACTATCTCAGTGTGGATGGGATAAACAGCAACAGCTTCGGTGTTTACGCGACCCCCTAAGACGGAGAGTTTTGTGCGACATTCCACTGTAATTGCTCTGCTGACGTGCGCCGTTGCCGCACACGCCGCAAGTTACACCACTTACATCGGCGATGCGAATCCGTACCAGGTTTCTGCCATCGCCACGCATGCGAACGGAAATACCTACATCACGGGCAGCCGCGTCAGCGAGCCCGGCTCAGTCTCCACATACGGCGCTCCGCTGACGGACGTTTTCGTCAGCAAGCTGGACCCATCCGGGAATCTTACCCTGCTGGCCACCTTCAGCGGCAAGGGGACCGACCAGGCGAATGCCATCGCGGTCGACCCCTCCGGCAATATCTATATCGCCGGCAACACCACATCGTCGGATTTTCCGCTGCACAAGCCACTGCAGAGCGTTGCTTACACCGCGGGCGCGGGTCTCGACGGTACGGGCTTTCTGATAAAGCTCAGCGCGGACGGCACGGTTTTTTATTCGACTTATCTTGGAGGGACAACGGGCTATAGCTCGCTCAGCGGCGTGGCGGCCGACTCCAAGGGAAATGCGTACGTCACGGGTATCACGGTGGCGCAGGACTATCCACGTACGCCGGGCATGCCGGCCGGCTATGTGCACTGCTGTGGAGTCACCATCATCTCCACCGCGTTCTTCGCGAAGATAGACCCCACGGGCAGCCAGATTCTGTATGCCGGGGCGCTCACCGGCCCGGAGCCCGGGTGCGAAACTGGTTCAAAGGGCAGTTCCTGCTTCTTGAATTCGGTTTTTAACTCCGGGTCGGCGATCGCGGTGGACCCGGCCGGCAGTGCGTACATCGCCGGGAACGCGGGCATAGCGCTGCCCACCACAGCGGGCGCGCTGCTGACGAATGGGATCGGCGCCTTCGTTGCCAAGGTGAACTCCGCCGGGACAGGTTTTGTCTATGTAACGTATCTGGGCCCTGGGAATCAAGAGCCGACGGCCGGCACCGACACTACAGACTTCGTCTCCGCAATTGCCGCGGACGGAGCAGGGAATGCTTATATCTCCGGTTACACGGCGGACCTAGCGTTTCCGGCGACGGCGGGTGCATTTCAAACCGCGCTCGCGGGCGCGCCAACTCCCCCGTCCGTGGGTTCATACGACGCATTCGTGGCCAAGCTCAACCCCACCGGGAGCGCTATGGTGTGGGCGACATTTCTGGGTGGGACGGCCACGGACCAAGCCCAAACCATTGCCACCGATTCCGCTGGCAACGTGTGGGTGTCGGGCATCACAAATTCCAACGACTTTCCCACCAAGGTATCGGTGACTCCGAACGGGAGCGAATTCCTGGCGGAGTTGAACTCCACCGGCTCGGCGCTCTCGTATTCGGCGCTCTTCCCCGGCAATACGGGCGCGGCAGTGCTCGCGGTGGACGCTGGCGGCACGGTGCACGTTGGCGGAGCCACGGGTCTGATCTCCGCCTTCTCGCCTGGCTCGGCGCCCGGTCAGACTTCCGCCGCGTGGACGTTTGGCATCGCCAATGCCGCGGGCGGGGTTGTACTGGGACGCCTCGCGCCTGGCGAGTTGATCTCCATCTACGGACTGCACCTCGGCCCGGCCGCGCCAGTATCGGCGGCTTTCGACGCCGCCGGTTTCCTGCCAACCACGCTTGGCGGAGTTCAAGTAACGATTAACGGCACTCCCGCGCCGTTGCTGTACGTCTCGGCGACGCAGATCAATGCAGTAGCCCCTGTGGAACTGACAGCCGGGTCGGCCGCCGAATTGCAGTTGGCGCAAAACGGCGCTCCGGGGCCCGACTTCCGGGTGATGGTAGATATCGCCGCGCCAGCGGTGTTTCTGAATCCGGATGGCAGCGCAGCAGCGATCAATCAGGATGACACCGTCAATTCCAAGACGAATCCGGCGCCGGCCGGGTCGTATGTCTCCATCTGGGCCACCGGCACTGGCTACTTTCACGGAAGGGATGGACAAATGGCGCCCGGCGCGAACCAGTTCTGTAGTCTGACAGGATATTGCGATATCATTAGCGCGCTTGATGGCAGCCCTGTCAACTTATACTATATCGGCGCGGCGCCCGGTACGGTGAATGGCGTCATACAAATCAATTTCCAGGTCACCGCCAGCCAGAGCTACTATCTCAGCGTGGATGGAATAAACAGCGGCATTTTTGGCATTTACATAACGCCCTAAAGCTCACGCCGGCCGCACATCCCGCAGCACAGCGCCCCACGCAGGCAGCCCTCGCGCCGCGGCATGAGAATCTTCCTCCAGCGTGAAAGCTACATCCACGCACGTACCAGCTTGTAACTCCACCGCGCGCCCGGCGAAGTTCCAAGCCTTCAACACCAGCGTGCGCCCGTTCTGCCGCCGCATCACCGGCAGGTGCTTTTCCAGCATCACCGCGGGCGGACCGGCCACCTCCACGCCCAGCGCGGCGAACAGGGGCGTGGGGTTGCCGCGGCCAAACGGCGCCAGGCTGAACACCGCAGCCCGCCGTCCCGCCCCGGATCGCTGCTAAGGCGTATAGTTTGAGGCGTACTCAGTGTGCACGGCGGCGGCGTTGTAGCCGGAATATATGACGATAGCGTCTCCCGAGGCGTTCACCGCGGCGGCTTCTGGCCCGATTTCGGTACTTCCCGTTACGGAAACGGTGACCGGAGTGCCCCAGATCCCCGTAGCGGTGGCTCTGACGACGGCATGGACCTCCGGAGTCGCGCTGCTTGACAACCAAACGGCCAGTGCCGCGCCATTCGGAGCGAGAGCAAAATACACCGAGCCGACACTCGTGTCGCTGCCGGACAGAACCACGGGCGGCGACCACGCGTTGCCGCTAATGGAACCGCTGACCGCAAGCGCCTGCGACGTGGAGAAGCCGATGGACTCGTAGACCATCGTCACGTTCCCCGCGTTGTCGCTCGCCAGATCGGAAACAATCGAGAGGGCCTGAGGATCCACAACGGTATTGAACGGGCTCCAAGCGCCGCCGGAGATGCCCTGTGTGGCGGACGTGTAGGCACCGGAACTGCTCAGCGCCACCAGCATCGCCCGCCCGTGGGAATCCAGTGCCACTCGCGCGCCATGCGAATCGGCATCGGGCCCCAACAGCACGCCCGAGTGTACCCAGGCGCCGGCACCCACATCCTGCCGGGAGGCGAACAGACGAAAGTTGCTCAGCGCGCACCCTTCGACGGTGCAAACCGCATGGTAGGATTCCCAGGTGACGATCACCGCGCCACTCTCGCCGATTCCTGCGTGGTCGGCTTTAATATGCACGCCGCTGGCGATCGTCTGTTGAGAGGTCCAGGATTCTCCTGCAGGCCGCACTACGGCCATCACCGTGCTGTGGGGATCTGCCGGTCCCCCCACAGTCCAGGCTACCGCAGCATCGCCTCGCGAATTCATTACGAAAACCGGACCTGACGCGCCGGGGACCAGAAGCTGCGCCGGATTCCACGTCCCAGTGGGCGGGCGATCGGCCGTCCACACGCCGTTGGCATCCGTCCATACCGCTGTCGCAAATCCCGCGGCGCTGATCCGCACGGCCGGAAAAACCAAGGTGGTCTGGAGCCCAAGCCGTCCCGGCGAGACCTGCGTTACGCGGCCCCAATTGCCGGCGCTTGGTTTCGCGCGCGACCAGATGTGGTCCTCGCTTGTGCGCTCATCCCAGATCGCCAGCGAGTTGCCATTCCCATCAATGGCCGCGGCTGCTTCCCAGCCCTGACCGCCCGTGCTGAGCGCTACGGGCGGAGTCCAGGCGCCGGTCTGTGCGGACGCCGGCGCCAGGAACGTAACTGCGATGCAAACCAAGCTAGCTTTCGTATTGATCCGGATCATTGTACTTCCTTCCAAATGATGATAAGCGCCAAGCGATGGGAACAGATGTGAACTGTTTGCAAATACTTGTGAACTTACCGGCAGGCACGTAATATTCCCGTGGCCGGCCTGCCGATCCCAGCGGCGTTGCCGCGTGGGAATTCTCATGCAACGCGCCTGGGTTAGACGCCGATTTCTTCCTTTTTACGTTGGCCTAGGAACCAAGACCCATCGATAATTGCAATGCCGTGCAGTGATAGTGTGCTCAGGGAACCACTTCCTCAGAAGCCGTGAAAAAATCGCCCGTGATCGGGCTTGGCGATTGTTTCACAGCTTCTTACGGTCGTGGCTCAGTTCAGAGTCGATGGCGCCAACCGCTTCCCAAGTGGCGGCTCCTGGCTGGATAAAGCTAGGGCGTTGCCGGCCGGACATCCCGCAGCACAGCGCCCCACGGCGGCAGCCCGCGCGCCGCGGCGTAAGAGTCGTCTTCCAGCGTGAAAGCTACATCCACGCGCGCTCCGGCCTGCAGTTCGGCCGCGCGTTGGGCGAAGTTCCAGGCCTTCAACACTAGCGAGCGCCCGTTCTGGCGCAGCATCACGCGTAGGTGTTTCTCCTTCATCACGGCGGGCGGACCGGCCACCTCCACGCCCAGCGCGGCGAACAGCGGCGCGGGGTTGCCGCAGCCGAACGGCGCCAGGCTGAACACTTCCGCCACGCTACGCTCGTCGATCTCGCGGAATGCCAGCACCGCGTCGATCTCCACCTGCGGCGCCAGATCGTCGAGCGTCAGTCGCGCGGCGGCATAGTCGTTGAAGCGCGCGCGGAACAAGTCCACCTTATCGGAAGCCAGCGTCACCCCAGCGGCTTGCCGGTGCCCGCCGAAGCGCTCGAACAATTCCGGCATGGACTCCAGCGCTTCCAACAGATGAAACGGCCGGATGCTGCGTCCGGAACCCTGCGCCCGGCCATCCTCAGGATCCCGGCTGAGCACGAAGACGGGCCGGTGGAAGCGCTCCACCAGGCGCGAAGCCACGATGCCCAACACGCCGCGATGCCAATTGTCCGCCACGAATACCAGCGCGCGCTGCCCATCGTCGACCGGCACGCGCGCGCACTCCTCCACGATCTGCTGTGTGACTTCCGCCTCCGCCTGCTGCCGCTCGCCATTCAGTGCATGCGGTTGCCCCGCCAGCGCGCCTGGGGGATTACGGCTGCAAGGCGAAGACCGTGCCATCGCTGGAAGTCCCGCCACTGTAAGTTGTGCCGTAGAGCCACCCGCCGCTTTACAGCAGATCGGCATAGGGTTGCGAGCCGTCGCCGCTGCTGCCCGTGAAGTTGTATAGGATAGTCTCCGTCCAAGTAGTGCTGGGAGCCACCGGCGGCGTCAGCGAGTAGACCGTGCCCGCACCCGAAGATCCGCCCGCGACGGTGGCGCCATAGAGCACCCCGCTACTGCCAAGCACAACACCCGCGCGCGGAGTTGGCCCCCATCGCTACTGCCGCCAGCGAAGCTGTGCAGAACGGTCTCGGTCCAAGTCGTGCTGGGAGCCACCGGCGGTGTCAGCGAGAACACCGTACCGTCGCCCGAGGCTCCGCCGGCCAAGGTAGTGCCGTAGAGCACCCCGCCGCTGCCGATCACAACTCCTCCGTGGGGATTCTCCCTGTCGCTCCCGCTGAAACTGTAGAGGACGGCCTCGGTCCACGAACCGCCGGAAGGTGTCAGCGAGAATACCGTGCCGTCGCCCGAGGCTCCCCCGTTGTAGGTAGTGCCGTAGAGCACGCCGCTGCTGGATATAGCGAGAGGGGCGTGCGGATTGGCGCCGTCGCCGCTGCCGCCAAAGCTGTACAGAAGGTTCTCGGTCCAGGTGGATCCGGAAAGCGTCAACGAATACACCGTGCCTGCGTTGTGCGTCCCGCCGTAGAAGGTCGTGCCGTAGAACACCCCGCCGCTCAGCGCCAGGCCCGCGTACGGATAGCTGCCATCGCCGCTGCCGCCGGCGAAGTTGTAGATCACGCTTTCGGTCCAGGTGCCCGAAGAATCTTTCAGTTTGAACGCCGTGCCATAACCCGAGGCGCCTCCCACGGCCGTAGTGCCGTAGAACGAAGCGCCGCTGAGCACGAGGTTGCCGTCCGGTTCGGACCCGTCGCTGGGGCCGCCCGCAAAGCTGTGCAAGACGGTCTCAGACCACGATCCCGAAGACAGCTTCAGTTGATACACCGTGCCGTAGCCGGAGCCCCATTCTCAGTAGTGCCTTACAGTGAGCTGCCGCTGATCGCCACGGATCGCTTCGGGTTGGCGCCATCGGGGTTGCCGGCGAAACTGTAGATCACCGGCGACTGGGCGTGCAGGAGCAGCATGGCGGACGGCAGCGTCGGCGCCGAAACAAGAACGCGTATGCTTTTCATCGCAGATCCTCCTTTCCTTACTCGACCGTAAAGCTCGCATGGGTGGTGACTGTCCCACCCGGCGTGGTAATTGTAATTGGGCCCGTGGTGGCGCCTGCGGGGACCGTCGCCCAGACGTAATTCGAGCCGCTGTTGGACACTGTCGTCGCCGCGACCCCATTGAACTCGACGGATGCACTGAGCAGGTTGGAACCCCAGATGCGCACCTGGGTGCCGACCGCCCCCGAAGCCGGACGGAAATTCTGGGCCCGCGGCGCGGGTTTGGGCAGCCCTAATTCCAGGGAAAAGATCACGCCGCCGTTGCTGGGCCCGCCGGAAAGGGCCGTTCCGTAAATGTTGCCGTCACTGCCCTGCACGAGGGAACATTGGCACGCTCCATCGGCGGTGATGTTGCTCATGGCGAACAGCAGCGTGTATTGGCCGGATTTGGTAATTCGAAAGATCTCACTATAACCACCGCTGGGAATATGGCCGAGGGTCGCGCCGTAGAGGTTTCCGTCGCTACCCTCGATCAATGTGGCGGGGAAGGAAGTGCTGTTGTTCGGGAAGGTATGGAGCAGAGTGTACTGCCCGGACAGGGTGACTTTGTAGATGGTCCCGGCGCTGTTGGCGCCGCCGTAGTTAGTGACTCCGTATAGATTGCCGTCGCTAGCTTGGAGCAGGGGTGTATCGGACTGTGGCCCAAGGCTGCCGTTAGGAAAGTTCACTAACTTCGTCAACGTTCCGGACGGAGTCACGCGGAAGAGATAGCCCGGCCCACTCTCCGCTAGGCCATAATAGTTGCCATCGCTCGCGTAGGTGACGATAAGGGCGCGGTCGCCCGCTGGGAACTGGTAGATGGGCGTGACAATGCCCTTTAGGTCGACCTTCGCCACGTACCAGGGGTTCGCGGTCGTCGCCGCCGCGGTGCCGAGCAATGTTCCGTCCGGTAGGTTTTGCGTCATGAAGGGGATAATGCTTTGCGATGCATAAACCTGCCTGCTCCCGGGGTTAGAGCTGACAGAAAAAACGTTCGCGGAACCCACACCAGGCTCCACCGAGGAGTAAAAACGGCCGTCGGCGCTGCTAAGTAGCAGTGACGTGAGGTTGTATCCGCTGGGAAAAGCTGCGAGAACGGTCTGTGTGCCTTGGGTGGTGATCGACAATGCTGTCGACGGATTCGTTCCCGAATTGAAATAGAGAACCCCGGGGGATCCCTCCGAGATTCCAAAAGGTCCGCCGAGCCGGCTCTCGTAGGTGATGACATGGAAGATCGTTTGACCGGCTGCGGAGGCCATGGTCGTAGCGAGGGCGGTCAGGGCGACTAGTAGGCGTTTACTGAGATAGTTGATAAGCATATTGGTTTACCTTAACGGGGCATTTCGAATGGGAGCGCCGGGCGTTGGCCGTCGTGCTCCCGTTCCAATTAGTTTGCAGTGCCCTTATACACCAGAACGCCGAGGCACGGGGCCGACGACGTGCAAGCTGCACCGTGGTTCGTCCCCTGCGAAACCGTTATGTTGTACGTCGGGATGAAGAGGCTTCCATGCGCAACGGTTGGCATGCCGAACCTCGAGAGATTGAAGGCCGAACGGCCGAAAGTCGACCAGAGCGCCCGCAAGGTCGTGGCGTCGTAGGCATCGAGATAGCCCGCGCCGGCGGTATTCTCCCTTGAGCTGGCGCCTCCGTACAATCCCCAAACGACCCCTGTCCCGGTGGCGCCCTCGTTCGAGGTGACTATCACCGACCCGCCGGGGTATCCGACTTGGCCGGCTGTGGGAACCGTGTCCCCTATCGGGTTGACGAACCGGCCGTTGTAGTTGTAAGAGACCGGAGCGGTCGAGGGAATCGGCGGGTTGAAGGCCGGGCTTACGGTTACTTGCGTGTCGGTACTGACAGAGGTGACGACCGGGCACGGTGGGTTGGAGCCGGTGGATCCAGGCGCGGTACAAGGGTAGCCCGTGGCGATGAGCCAGTTACCCGGAATCAGGGTGTTGAAGCCCGAGCCGGTGACTGTCGCGCCGGTGGAATCCGTATAGATTGTGGAGGGTCCCGGCATCGAGGTGCCCTGGTAGAAGTGAAGCGCCCTCAGGACCTCCTGATCGGGCCAGAGGTAGAGGGTATTGTTGTAAAAGGCGAGGCTGGTTGTGCGATGGCACGTGTCGGCCGCGCCGTTGCACACGGTACCGACCGCTTGGAAGGGAAACCTGTTTCCGGGGTCGCCGGCGGTGAAGCCCCTCATGTTGTCCTGCAGCAGCAGATATCCATAGCCGGCCTTGTCCACAGTCACGGCAAAGGAGCGGCCGCTGCTGTCATTGAACAGAGCGATGCCCGCTACTCCCATGTCCCAGTCGTACTCGTTGAATAGCTCAACGGTGTGGTTGCAGGTGGTGTCGCTGCCGCCGGGGTTATCGTAGGCGCAGGAGCTGTTTTGGAGCAACGGTTGAACCGCAGGTAAGCAACTGTTGGTTGTCCAGCAATCGGGGGGACCGCCATACGGGGTGAAATAGTCGGAGGGCGCGGTGGGCATGCCGGCCGATGAGAGGTGGAAATCCAGAATGCTGTCGCCCCTATTGTACGCGCTGCCGCTCTGGCCGGTCTGGAAGCCGCCGTTCCCGGTGGCGACGAATGTGTGCGCGAGGCTGTTTGAATCGGTCATGGACGCCGGCCCCCTGCCCGACATCCATATGCCGCCACCAAAGCCGCCCCAATTTGGCGCATTCTGATACGGGGGGTTGACGGTGGTATTCACCAGGCAATCGCAGGGCGGCGTTCCACCGTTGCCGGTTGGGCATTGTGTGGTCCCGCCCCCGCTGCCGCAACTGGTGGGCGTGGCTACAAACGCCAGTGACGTCGCGACCAACGCCGCGCTGCTATCGATGGTGTAACCCAACAGCCAGCCGTGGTACGGGTTCGCAGGGGTGGTCTCCGAACCTGCCACGCCGAAGGCCACGTAGATCAGCGGGTTCGGCGTAGCGTTGGGAACCTTAATTTCGAGCAGCGCCGGCCGCTGCAACTGGTTCGATGCGTTAAAGGTAATGGACCCGGAGGTGGAATTGATCTGGACCTTCGAGATGTCTTGGCCTGCGACGTCACCGGACGCCAAGCCGGCCAAGTCGATTTCGTGGAGCCACCACTGCGGCTGGTTGGTCGGGGGCGGAGTCTGGCACACGCTGGTGACAAACATCGTGGCGGTGTATTGGGGGGAGGTGTTAGGAGGCTGGGTATCAATTACCGGCGTCGACACGATACCGGCGAAGGGCAGGCCCGGGCCGATGTAAGGCGGACCTACGTGTGGGGCGCTGCCCACGACGTTGCCGGTGGCACCGCAGTCGTCGGCCCAGAGCCAATTGGTGCCCTGAGCACCGCCGGTTCCCGTCCTGCTCCACAGCGTGTATCCATTGTCTGCGTTGAAGGCGTAGATGCTGCCGTAGGCCGTTACGACCACTACCATATTGCATGAGGGAGTGCATGTGCCCTGAAGCGGGTGTTGGACCGTGATATTAGGCACGTAAAGCGGCTGCGCATAGATCGGGTTGTAGCCGGTGAAGCCGCTGTGCGCTGGCGGGTTGTCAACCAGGAGCGGAGAAAATGAGGCCTCCGTCAGGCTCACGGAGAGGGCGCTGCCGGTGGAATACAGGCAGGTTTCGTTGCCGTTGTACGCGTCCCGGGCGTTGTCGTACTGCCCGGTCAGGACGGATGGATTCACCGTGCCGGGACAAACCGGTTGCGCGGCCAGACGGGCATCAACGGTCGCCATGGCGCAAAGGGCCGTGAGCGTAATTACCCCCCCCCCGGGGAGTTAAGCGGCGCGGTTGAACTTTCATTTCGGAACACCCTCCGATTAGCTGGCGGTGGAAATCGCCTGCGAGGTAATTATACTGCCGCATCGCGGGAAGTCAAGAAAAAAGCTACGTGGCGTTGTTTTTCGCCTAAGTTCCGGTACTGCTTCGTAGATGGGCGCTGCGCGTTTGGCGACGCCAGCCGGAAAAGCCTGTAACCAAACCGTAAATGAACCGTAAGTGGTGTCAATGCGCGGCAGGAGGCAGGACGCGGAAAATGTCGGGACTATATATAAATGTTGGTCAGGTTCAGTGCGGCGCGGACTTCACGTTGCGACGATACGCGCCGCTACCACAAACGATATCTCGCGCGGACAATAAGCGATTACCGCTGAAATCCGCATCTTCTCAACGCGCTCACGCCGGCCGCACATCCCGCAGCACCGCGCCCCACGGCGGCAAGCCTCGCGCCGCGGCGTAAGAGTCGTCTTCCAGCGTGAAAGCTACATCCACGCGCGCGCCAGCTTGTAACTCCGCGGCACGCCCAGCGAAGTTCCAGGCCTTCAACACTAGCGAGCGCCCGTTCTGCCGCAGCATCACGCGCAGATGCTTCTCCTTCATCACGGCGGGCGGACCGGCCACCTCCACGCCCAGCGCGGCGAACA
>OCTA010000233.1_pt1 | contig 51574 bp, 84 predicted proteins | sample 1538991 | NCBI WGS metagenome assembly OCTA01 (sample SAMEA3539302, study PRJEB22396) | soil metagenome | biome: tundra; feature: field; material: soil | place: USA | collected 2010-05 | depth 0.15 m
GTCGGAAAAGTTGACACTATAAGAAAAGGTGATATACTGTTGATAGTAAAGGAGATATAGGAGAAAGAAACAAAAACCCCTTATATCTTAACAGTTCTATGACAAAACAAAAACTAGAGACATGGATAAAGGGAGCAAAGCACGTAGAAACGGATTACTACGAAAGTGATTCAGATGGAAACTGCTGGGCTAAAGACATATTTGAAAAGGATGGAAAACAATTTGCCGTTGAATCTATCAATGGTAAGCCTATAAGTCACATAAAGGTTGGTAAGAACGGAAAAGCAGTAAAGGATGGTAATTTTGCTCCTAAGAAAGTAAATTCTACCAGATAGAAAAAGGACTTCACATGACGCAATATTACTACCATCCAGACTATCAGTTTATCTTCTGCTTCCCATTAGACGGACAAAAGGGACATTCATTGTTTAGAGGAACCATCAAGGGATTAGATTATACATTAAAAGATGTAAAGTATATTGGAGCAAAGGTAATATCTAAAGAGAAAGCAGAAAGGATTATACATACTAAGTTGCCAGATTGATGCTGAATAAGCGGCTGCTTCCAGGTAAACATTGCGCTAATTAAAGGAATTTATGAAAAGATTATTACTTATACCACTGCTATCTTTATGTGTTGTTCTAACCAGTTGCTCTCCCAGTGGAGACTTTTGGGGGGCGAAAGCAGTCATTGTTCACAAAGATCAAGATGGCATCGATAAAGAAAAAAAACAAGCAAGATATACTATTTATTTTGATAAGCCTGGCTATAATAGCATTATACTTATATTCTCAGAAGATTGGGGAGATGTTGGAGATATAGTAACAGGCGGTAGAAAAGGAACTATTGTAGCAGAAAAGAAATCGGTTAAAGTAGAAAAAGAATAAGGAACATTATGAGTGAAGAAGTAAGCGTGGGATATTATTGCCCATATTGTGAAAGTGAGTCAACTCTTATAATCAATGCGGAAAGTCCCTCTGATTATACTGTTGTTGATGAATGTTGCCCAAACTGTGATGCCCAGATTGAGGGTGGAGTCGTGGATAAGATAGCCCATGATTCAGTAGCAGACCACTTCGATATTCAGGGTGGTTATGTTAAGGACATAGATCGTGATTTAGATTAAGAGGGCTGTGGGGGTACCCCCATCCCTCTCTATATCCATAGGGGGTCTATGACTATTGATCAAACTAATAGGAATATGAACCGAGTGGCGCTTAGAAAGAAAAGCTCCAAACGGATAAGGCGCTTGCGGTATTGGCTTCACGAAAGAGTTAGATACAGCAAACTAGAATGGAAACGGTTTCTTACATATGGAACAAGATCTAATGAATAAACTGAAAGAGATGAAGCACTCTCTTGATATAATGTTACTGGAAATAGACATTGCGGATCTACAGATAGAACAAGCATTGATTCCAAACAAGATTGATAGACTTCATAAACAGTTAGAATTAAAGAAAAGTGAACCATATTTATAATATATGATTCAAAATAAATCCCAATTAGTAGAACTGCTTAAGGAAATATTGACAGAAAAATATCCCAAAAAGCCTAAGAAGCAAAAGAACAAATTTACTAAAAATAAGGTTCATAAGAACAAAACTCTAAAGCCTAAGACACAAAAATAATACTGTCTCTTGACAACACCGATCATAGGTGTTATAGTGAGTTAGTTAAAATTAAAACTAATTCGTTATATCAACTTATGAAAGTATTAAATACTGATAGTGGAATAGAAGATTTCGGCAAAAAAGTTTCTGGTGCATCACCCAAAGAGGGAAAAGCCACATCACAACCTTCTGCTGGCCAAAGCTACGGAAGTGAGGAAAACCCCAAGAATGGAAAAACCGGAGATATAACTGCTCTGGTTCAATGGTCTGTATGTGGACCAAACACATTTAAGCCAGTTTCAACCACCTTCCCAAAACTTGAAAAAGGTATTTATAATATCTATGCAAGTCAAAACCACGGAATTGTATTCGAGAAGAAAAGCATCTGCGTAGATGACTTGTTAAGGTTCCCTGACTCTGTTTCAGATAAGATTCTAAAAGAGATAACCACGTTCTGGAGCAAAGGTGATAAGTTCAGATTTCACGGTTTCTTGCACCGCCGAGGTTATCTATTACACGGTCCGGCTGGCTCAGGTAAAACTTGTTTGGTTCAACAGATTATTGCTGATATTGTTAATGCCGACGGATTAGTATTTCAATGCACTAACCACCCAAGCGTATTCAACGATGGATTGGCTAACTACCGTAAGGTAGAGCCTACCAGACCCGTTGTGTGTCTATTTGAGGATATTGATGCGGTTATTGACGAGTATGGAGAAGATGAAATCCTTACGCTATTAGATGGTGAAAATCAGATTGATAGAGTATTGAACATTGCGACCACAAACTATCCAGAAAAGCTTGACCCACGACTTGTAGCAAGACCTAGAAGGTTTGATAGAGTGATGAAGATTGATATGCCTCCTTCTAATGTTCGTGCTCTATACTTTGAGAAGAAGCTCAAAATCAAAGACAGTGAACTAAACAAATGGGTAAAGAATACCAATGGATTTTCTTTCGCTGCTTGTGCTGAGTTGGTCATTAGTGTCATGTGTTTTGAGATGCCTTTCAAAGATGCTGTAGAAAAACTTCGTGAAATGATGGACATCAAAATATCATCATCGGATTATAACAGTGGTCCAAAGGGATTCGCACCGGCCGTTGGATTTGGTGCCAAACCTGTTGTGAAATCGGAAGAAATATAACTAAACTTTTCCTAAACATTTCCAACCCCAATGAGATTTATTTGTACCACGGCAAACATCACCAACATGCCTTCCATCTAAATTAAACTCATATGTTAAATCAATCATTCTACATATTTTTTCTCCGTGGTCTTTATGAAAAAAAATAAACTTTTGTTGAGAAGCATTTATATGTTTTTGTGTACAAGTTTTCCTCGTTTTCGAGATAGTATCTTTTGTATGATTTTTTCCCAACCAACATCCTCTCATTGGCGCTTCAGCACAATAAGACATATTATAGAATAATTTCGGATTTTCTTTGCATTTATCTAAATATTTTTGTTCTTCTATCAATAGTATATCTCTTTCTATTTCTTTAATGATATTAAACTCAAAATTATTTTTACCATATTGATTCCAAGCAGATTGAAGATGTTTATTCGTGTGTTTATTTTGTATTAATAATCGTTTATGGGCAGAAAATCTTTTTTTGATATACAATGAACTTCCATAATACTTTTTACCATTAACTTTATTTACAATTTCATATATTCCGCTTATTTTCATAGTATAATGTACAATATATATACAAAAAAATCAACAGAAAATGATACCCACACTTGACAAATTATAAGTCTGTGTTATAATAAAGGTGTGGTGGTAAATAAACTATGAAGATACTCGTTCACCCTGATTCCGTGCCGATGTCGTTAGAAGAATGCGTAGATAATCTTAAAACCTATCTGGAAGACAAAGATGAGCAGGAGATAGGTGATTTTAAGACAAATCCATTCGCCAAGGAGAAGATTGGTGCTGCAGTGTTTCTAATATCGGCTTGGACATTGACAGATGAAGATAGTCGTCTGGTTCAATGGTTTAAGGAAAACTTCAAATTGATACATCCGGAAGACATTAGTGCAATGATTTTACATTGCCTATATTGTGATGTTAAAGGTATTAAGAGAGAAGAAAAGAAAACAGCAACAAAATACATAAAGAATCGATCAAGGAAGAAAAACGTAGAACTGCCAGTTGTAGAACCAGAAGATCCAAAAGAACTATGAAAAAGAAAAATTATATATGGGTGGTTGAATATGGTAATGGAATATCAAAGTATATGGCTGCTTTTTCTATCAGAAAAACTGCAAGGATTGATCAGAAAATAACAAGAAAAAATGGAGTGAAAAACGCAAGAATCAGAAAATATATTGCTATATAATATGAGTGATTTAAGAAAACAGTATTCATTAGACCATTTGTTATCGGCAAATGAACCAATCAAAAATGTGAAATACAAGCAAGATGAAAGAGTTTACTTCAAAATAAGTGAAACAGTGGCAGGTTTTGGGGTGGTGGCTGGTGATTATGACCTTCTAATCATTCTCAAGCCTGAAAAGCAACTGGGTGATTATTCTCATATTTACGTTACCAGAACACAAATTTTACAAGCCGGACCAAATGTGGCTCCACAAGTTGTAGAAGAAGAAGTGGATGATGGTTTATGAAATGGTGGGAATACAGTTTTCAAATGTTGGGCAAACTATTGCCCTCAATGATCTTTGGTTATATATTCTTCAAAATAACCATGCCAACATATTCGGAATGGATGATAATGACTATTCTCGTACTAATCATGATGGATTTGATGGACATTAAGAAAAAATTGAATAGATGAATTGGCCAGATGCCATCAACGGAACATATGAGTTTGCCGGAGGCATATTTCTAGCATTTAATTGTTGGAAATTGTGTAAAGATAAACAAGTGAAGGGAGTGTCAATAGTGACAGCTTCCTTTTTTGCTACCTGGTCGTGGTATAACCTTTATTATTATCCGCATCTAAATCAATGGTTAAGTTTTGCTGGTGGAATATTACTGGGAATAGTGAATGCTTTGTGGGTAATAATGGCAATACACTATACTAAGAAAAATGCAAAATCAAAAGTTTGATGTAGGAGAAATTGTTCACTATGACCATCCGGGTCTGGGGAAGGGATATGGAGTAGTTATTGGTTATAGTTCCAAGGAGAAACATTATCATATTTCTCCATACAAAAAAAAAGAAAGTGATATTATCTGTTTAACCGAACAGCTAATATCATCACCATTCTAATGAACGCACTTGAATCAGTTGAATATTTGAAAACAGGCAAAATGGTAAAACCTGATGTCCCTTGGTTAAAATACTTAGTCTATAGATTTTGCCGGCAGGACAAGATAATAGGCATAAAAATAAATGATCAATCATGTGCTGGAAAAGTTGAATGGATTTGGACGGTTGACGAATTTATAGATAATTACACAGAACGAAACAAAATAACTAAATGGGAATTGATACCATATGAAGTATGAAATAACAGTTTGCGATATATGCAATAAAGGAACGCCTACTGACTTTCCTATAACACCCAATGATGTTCCCGTAAATACATACCTTATCAAGCCGAAGATGGGCGAAGAAGGATATATGATTGATTACGAGGAAATAGATTTGTGTGGTCGGTGCCTTGAAGATTTTAAGAAGTGTAATCCCAAGCGTGACTTTTTTTACGCTGTCAGTGGAAAATCAATATGAAAAAAGGACATACTGTAAACGTTTTGGATGGTAATGGATTTGTTAGATACATTGATCATTTAGGTAGTGATCAACGGATATGTGAAGCAGCTCGTCTATCTTATAAGGCACCATCCAAGGGCGCCGAACAAGATAAGAAGCTTATAACATATCTTTGGAAAAATCGTCATACTTCACCATTTGAGATGGCGAAGATTACCTTTAATATAAAGATGCCGATATTTGTCATGCGACAATATGTTAGGCACCGCATGCAGAATCTGAACGAAGTGTCTGCTAGATATACAGAATTGCCAAATGAGTTTTATATTCCAAATGAATGGAGAAAACAAGACACAAAGAATAAACAAGGAAGTATAGAAGATAGTAGTTTTAATCCTATTTGGTCTATTCCGGATGCTGCCGGTGGAGATATGACTACAACAATGATAGTAAAAAATTATTGTAAAAATAGTTATGATCTCTATAAACAAATGTTAGAAAAGGGAATAGCTCGTGAAATGGCCCGGATGGTTCTTCCTATCAATATCTATACGGAAATCTATTCTACATGGGATTTGAACAATCTTTTGAAGTTTATTGTTTTGAGAGATGATAAGCATGCACAGACAGAAATACAAGAATATGCTAAAGTAATGAAAGATATAGCCAAAGAGCTATTTCCATTTACTCTTGAAGCATACGAAAAGCATAAATTTGTAGTGAAGGAACAAGACCAATGAACGAACACGTTTCAGAAGAAATAAGAAAAAAGTGGATGAATTACGAGTTTATCGGAAAACCATTTCAAATAGGAGATGGCAAAAAATATATTCGGGCTCATTCCAAATGTTTTGAGTGTACTCACTATTACGATTATGCCCTCGATTTCTTCTGGCATGACAGACCTACAATGCCAAAAGACAATTCCAACCCCTTGACAAAATAAAAGTCTGTGTTATAATAAGTTCAAGATGGGAGATTTCAAAGGTTCATATTTAACACCTTTTCCTTTTCTTCGAGCGATTTATTTGACTTGTCTGTGGGTGAATCAATCGTTAGAATACAAGGAAAAATGTAAAGAGGCAGATGATCTTATCTTCAAAAGAGAGATTAAATGTAAGGATTGTGATGGCATCAAAATTATCCGGACGGATAGTTGGCTATCTTCGTATTGTCACATTGATAGATTTCACGATACATTGAGTTATTGTCGTTCTACCAGAACTAAGTTATTTGGAATGATATGAACCGAACCGAAGCTACTACTCTACTTCAAAGATATAGAGATTTTCCTGCCACCAATGTCTTTGAAGCCAAACCATTCAACTATCCATTATTCCATTTGTTGGAATGTTTCTCTAAAGGGTGGAATATACAACTTGTTGACCGCCAACGTGGTTGCCATAGAATGGTTACTGAAAACGATATTAACTTTGAACGGATGGGCAGGATGCAAAGAGAAGATAAACATATTCTATGGCAATATGTTGCAACGAATCCTGGATTAGTTCATCCTATGCTTGGATTTGTGCAACAGGACTTATATTGTCGTTATGTGGGCCGTTGCAATCCATTAAAAGGGCCCAATACAAGTTGGACTTTTATTCCATTTAATAATATTATAAATAATCCTAGATTTCTTGGAAAAATAGGAAAATCTACTGAACTTTATTTGATTGAAATAGATTTAGATATTGTGGACATTAAGGGTGAATCGAGAGAAGATGTTCCATGGCATTATCTACAACAAACAATAGATTGGAAACCATACACAGACAGAATAGAATGGCAAAACGAGAATCAACCTACGGATGAGCAACCACGGTTGATAATGGAAGATCATCCATTAAGAATTAGATAATTTATGTATAGACCGCCTACAGAATCATTCAATGGTGAACCACTTGGAATGCTTATTCAAGTGTATGACCAAGGACAAGAATTAGCAAGGCAGAAGAAGCCTTTTGTAAATCCGTGGAATCGAAATCAATATACTGCTGGAGTTGCTGAAGCTGCTGGACCTGACGAATGGGGATATTATTATGGAAATAGAATTACTAGTATAGAAGATGATTTATGTGATTGGTTTTATAATGGGTATTATGATTTTCATCATAAAGACTATCTCATCAAAAAGATTAAGCCTACAACCGATTGTATATCCGCTTTCGTTCCGGAACCGGCCGTGAATATAACCACGGTGACTATACCAGAATTAAAGGTTAAACAGAAAGCCAAGAAGAAGGCAGCAGTCAAAGCAACGAAATTGCCGAAAGTTGAAAAGGAATGAGTGCCATACTATCCATCTTATATGCTAGAGGGAATAACGGTAAAGTTCTTGAATTTGAGATAGAAGTTGTCGGCAATCGTTTTCGGACTATAACTGGAGCTCAAGGATTTGGTCATGTCACCACTGACTGGACCACCTGCGAAGGAAAAAATATTGGTAGATCCAATGAAACCACACCAGAAGAGCAAGCATTCTTAGAAGCCAAATCCAAATGGGAAAAGAAGCAGAAGAGCGGTGGATATTGGAAAAGTATTAAGGATATTGATACTTTGAAGTTTATTGAACCAATGCTTGCCTATCCATTGATCAACTCTAAACGTGATAGGACCGACCGCGTAAAGTTTCCCTGCATGGTTGACCGAAAATACAACGGGCACCGTGTAGTCATAACTAAAAATGGTGCCTTCACAAGGACCGGTGAAAGGTATAGCATAATACCGCATATAGTGAAGGCGTTGGTTCCATTATTTGAAAAGTATCCTGATTTAGTCCTCGATGGCGAAGGATACAACCATCTCTATCGCTATAAACTCTGCGAATTAAATAAGATATTGAGGACAACCGTAAATATTACAGATGAAATTCTCGCAAGGTCGGAGTCGTTAGTCAGGCTTTATGTTTATGACGGTTATGGATTTGATAATATAACAGAAGAAACAGGGAATCTCGAACGACGCACGGCCCTAAAGAAACTTTTGGATGGGGTGGAATATGCAGTATGGGTACCCTTCCAAGTTGCCAAAACTCTAACAGAAATTTACACTATCTATACTGAATATATCGAAGAAGGATATGAGGGTGCTATGGTTCGTAATTCGGATGCAACTTATCAACATAAAAGAACCAATGATTTACTAAAAGTTAAACCAGAAAATGATGATGAAGCTATTATTCTCTCAATACATAAAGGTGTCGGTAACGCATCCAATTTCGCTGCCAAGGCTTCCGTGCGAATGGCCGACGGACGTGAGTTTAATGCCACCTTCAAAGGGCCGCAGGATCAGAAAATGGAGATTCTCAAGCATCCGGAGAATTGGATAGGCAAAGAAGTAACATTCTTATACAATGATGTAACCGGATATAATATACCAAACTTTGCCAGAATAGATATAGATAATTGTTTTAAGAAATAATATGAAAAACAAACATAGATTGTGTGTAGAAACTCCGTGTAAAGGTTTTGCTGGTAGTACAATTAGAGATGCTACTACACGAGAGATCACCGAAGCAGATAACCTTCGATCCGAACTTTCAGTGGTTAGAAAACAAATAGAAACATTAACCGAAAGAGAAAAGGCACTGCAAAAATCTTGTAATCATAGGGTAATCTACGATACCCCAGGATTTATGTATGATTTCAGATCTTGTTTTGGTTGCGGCAAGGGCATGGGGGCGATATGAGAGATAATACGAAAATACTTGTAGCAAAGATATTGGCTTGTGGAGTAATAGTCAGTTTATGTCTTATTCCTTTCACTAATGCATATTCTGTTATACCACTCTTAATATTTGCGGGGTCATTAGCCATTTGGTTTATTATAACTTTATGAAATATTTGTACTGGTCGACAGCCTTTCTTTGGGCAATATACTCCACGAGAATGATAAATCGCCTATACGGAATAGGATTTTGGGAGATGATCTACATATTCTTATGCAATCTCGCATTATGTCCACTGGCAGTTTGTGTTTGTATAAGCAGATTTAATAGAGATAATAAGGTATAACAGTCCAACCTTTTACAGATTTTTTACCTGTATTTAAGAATAAAGAATATACATTTCTTGAGTTTAATTTTTTTTGAAGATCTTTTTTTGTACCTATAAATTCTTCATTGGTATTATTATTAATAAAATGATAATGTGTAGAATCTTGTAATTTTCGGCTAAATGATTCCGGAGGTATTTCATTAAAAGATGAAACTATTATCCATTTTTTATATTGTTTCCATTTTTCCTTGATAAATTGACTAATAATACAACTCTTTATTTTATACTTTTTACAAAAATCATACCGAGTACCTTCAAATTTTTCTTTTGTAATTCTATTATAAAACATATATTCTTTATGATCAAAATTTGGATGATTTTTTCCAGCTAATTTATGATTTCCATAATGTACACTTTTTTTCTTAAATATTTTTTTTCTTTCTTCCGATAATGAAGAATAAGTGTCGCCTCCATTTGCTTGAAAATGAAAATTGTAGCACTTTTCTTTTCCATCTTTTCTAGCAATATTAAGATATTTTTGCTCTAATAAAAGAAGATTTTTTCTACTAACATTTACCTTTTCAACAATAACAAAATCAAAATTATTTTTTCCACATTCATTCCATGATCTTTGTAAATGAATATTCCGATGTACATTTCTATTTAAGTCGGTTTTATGATTTTGCCACCTTACTTTAATATTAACACTACTACCAACATAATATTTTCCATTAACCTTATTAATTATTTTGTATATTCCTGATATTGACATATATGTTAATAAATATACTACATTTTAAGCACAAACACAAGAAGATTTTATTTGTTGACAATTTCTAAAGTAGTGGTATAATAACAATATGGGATATATTTTTTTGGATACAGAAACGGGCGGCATCGGAAATCAATACAGTCTATTATCGGCTTATTTCTTGGCAGCCAACGACAACTTTAACAAAGTTGATGAATTAGAATTGCTTGTAAAGCCTGATGATGGTGCTTACGTAGTTTGTGGTCAGGCTATGAATGTTAATAGAATTGATTTGAAAATCCACGATACAAAAGCTATAATTTATAGAGAAGCCGGGACTATTCTCTATAACTGGTTAAAGAAATTGACTGATGATGGAAAAATCAAGGCCATAATAGTTGGACATTCTATTTCTGGTGATAGAGATTGTATTTGTCGTCATTTATTAACTCGTAATTCCTGGGAAAAGTTTACTTCTTATAGGCTATTAGATACACAATCTACGACACAATTCTTAAAGGCCTGTGGTTTATTTCCGGAAAGTGTTTCTGGAAGTTTAGAATCTATATCTAAATACTTTGGTATTAAGTTTGATCAAAATGATGCTCATTCAGCAAAGTATGATACAGAGAAAACCAGAGAAGTATTTTTAGCATTAAAAGAAATGGTGATAAAACTTAAAAGTAATGAGTAATAGAAAAGATTTAATTAAAAAGTATATTGCTGCCTCTACATTATTGGCTCAAAGTAGTATGATTGATACTCCTACTAAAGATAGGATTATATCTGCTGCTAATGTGATAATGAATGAGATCTGGAAAATTGAATATAAGTCATTTGAAACCGATGACAAATTGAGAGACATTCAGATAATGCAATTCTGGAGTGATATTCATACAGAATTGGTTAGCACAAAAGAAGTATATGGATTTATAGCATACTTTGGGGAGACTGTGAATCCTCCAGGAGAAAAGGGAAATGTTGTCATTTACGTTAAACCAAACCAACTGATGGAGCAATTTGTATATAGATTAAGTCTAAAAAACACAGATGAATTGTGGGATAAATAAGAAAATTAAAGAAATATATGGAGTGTATATTATTAATAATTATAATAATAATTTTATTGGATAAAAAATGAAACCAGTTTGACCAAAAGAAGTTCAAGATTCCATTGACAAAACCCGTAGAATTGGAGAAGAACTAAAAGCAGAATCACAGTTATTAAAAGTAAAAATTATGAGTAATACAACCGTTTCAGAATTATGTTATCAAACATCGGACAAAATTCTTAACCTATTAGGTCAATTAGGTTTTAGCACCGAAGCTAAACCTGCTTATGAAGGTCTATTAAGAGATTTAGTTGCCATAGAAGTAAGGCGTAGTATCAATTCAGCCGGTGTATTATTTTATAATAACGTAGCAGTAGAGCCAATATCTTCGCCAAAGCAAACTGACGATGAAATAAAGAAATCATTTAATGGAAACCCAAACACTAATACTGAGTCTTAATAGAGGTATAGTATCCTCTGTTACCAAAAAACTTATACTTCATAATATAAGTTATGATTTTGCTTCTACTCAACAAGGAGTGAGGAAACTTAATGAAAAGGTTGATGTGATCATATTAAAAAATAAGATAACGGGGATAGATTACATAAAACTTAATGGTGATGCTGATCACATATTAAGAGAAATATTCCACCAATTAGGTTTATCCAATCCATTTTAATGAAAATATCAGAAAAGCAACTATTGATGTTACTTGACATTGCTAAGGATACTTGTTCTATTCCCGGATTTATAGGAGGATATGACCCTCAAGTGCGTTCTAAATTAGTAAATGATATTACCAATCAACAGAATGATGTCCCAAAAGAAATTGATAATGGAGTATTGCCTGATACTTCTACAGATAAATATTATAATCCCGTTAAACCTATAGAAGTGTAGTGGAGCCTGTAGGGACTTGACAAATATAAAAATCGTGTTATACTTCTTCATATACAAGGAGTTTTTTTCTATTAACATATGATAACAGTTGACGAAGCGAGAGAATTAGTAAATACAGCAGAGATTCCATTTCCCCAAGATTGGAAAGAACAAATACTTTGCTCTATAGAGGATAATATAAAAACCACTGCTGCGAATGGAAGAAAGGTTCTTAATGTAAAAGGAGTAGTTATAGGTCGTCCACCTGGCAGATATGGAACTTTTAACCTTAGTGCTGGACAATTTGCCGAGATTTCTGCAGTATTGAAGCAGTGTGGATTTGGAGTCGGAGAGGATTTCCGAATACGATTTGACGGCCAGCCTCTTGCTATTGACATAATTTGGTAATATGAAGTATAACATAAAAATAGAGTGGCCTATCTGGGTATTGATATGTGTCGCTTGTTGGTTTTTTGGTGCTTCTCATGGAATTACCGATTCCCATAAAGAGGCAGCAAGTGTTGGTGTAGGAACCTATATTACAAATAGCGGAAAGTCAGTATTTGTATGGAAAAGTGGAACAAACTTAATTTCTCAAAAGATTGTCCTAGAAATTAAATGAAGCCAGTTGAGTTAATAATTTGTGTAGATGTTCTCTGCCACAAAAAATGGGGTAGGACTCTTGTAGATGGGCAATTAAGATCAAGGTCTTGGTGGGAACGACGTAGAGATGCCCTTATAAACAGTCCGGCAATTCAAATTTCAGTAGAATTACTAAAGGATGGGGAACCACCTGAGAAATCTCCCATTCCATATGAAAAAGAAATGGAGTTAAAATAATGTTTGTAGTTCAGGAAAGAAAAACAAAATTGTATCATGGATACTGTCATACAGTAGGTGATGATATTTGGTTTGCCGATGTTAATCATAAAATGGTTGAGAAGTATAAAACCATTCAGAGCGTAAAATGGGATATGAATTGGGTGCCGTGGTATTGGTGGTTGACAAGATATAAGATAGTTGAAATATGAGATTAGAATTAGTACAAAAAGGTAATAGATATTTTATAAGAAAAAGGGGATTTATTAACTCTTATTATGATCCTACAGACGGCAGTTGGTGTTTGATGCAACCTAATAGAGAATGCGTTATGACTCAATGTATGGCACATAGGAAATATAGCGAATTAATAAACAGATTAGAAAAAATTGACGATAAAGAAATCGTAATAAAATCCTGTTCAATACCATGAGCATAAACGTTAAATTAGAATATTGGAATGAGGCTCCGGACTCGGATGCCATTCATGTAATAATCCATTCAAGGAAGAAATTCTATGAAGGTAGAGATATTAGTTGGTATGAGTTTGTTATGGATGGTATTCCTTTACATGAATTAGGCCACGAGGATATTATACCTGATGGATTTCTGAGGGTTAAGGACATGGAGTATTATGAATTTGGGGGAACCACGGAAGAAGCCAGAAATACTTTGACAAAAGACAATTTCACACTTATAGTAAATGGAGAGGAAATATGAACGACTCTGAAAAAATAGTAGCGGTTATATTCCAAACTGGAATGATTTCTGGAATGCGGCTCATTCGTAAATTAAAGTATGAACCAACACTGGAAACCATGCGTTCTCTCATCAAAAAGAAACTCATTTGTTCAAGCACTATTTTGATAGATGATGAAGATATGAAAAATGCTTATTATGTTCCCTTATCCAGAGCAGTGGAAGCAATGAAAGATTATGTATAATGAATGAGGATGTAAAAAAGGAAAACTGCCCACATTGTAATAAGAAAATTGAAAATCCTATTGAAAGAAAAATTATTGAAGTGGATAAGAGTGCCTACAAACGTGCATCTATGGGGATAAAAGAAACGGAAATGATTTTTTGTTGTAATAAATGCGGTATGTTTTACCAGATGGGTGTTACGGCTAAAAATGTATAATTTATTCCTTGATGATAATCGTCAACCTAATGCTTTTCTTAAAGACATTCGCACGTGGGTTATAGTTAGGAACTATAATGAGTTTGTAAAAACAATTAAGGAAAGAGGATTGCCTGATTTTATATCCTATGATCACGATCTTTCTTGGGAACATTATCCATTATCTGAACTTAAAGAAGATCTAAAAAGATATGGAACATTTTCTCCCGCAAGAGAAATACCTTATAATACCTTTAAGGAAAAAACTGGATATGATGCGGCTAAATGGTTAATAGAATATTGTCAAGAAAAGGAATTACAACTTCCGGAGTTTCAAGTTCATTCGATGAACCCAGTAGGAGCAGAAAATATAAGAAAATTGTTAGAGGGATTTAAGAACCATCAAAAAAAGAACGAAAATGAGTAGTCTAGTGAAATCGTGCGTTGACAAAGGGCCCGAAATGACTAAATTGGATATGGGGAAACATCCCCATCTCGTAGATTCAGATCTATTTAGAATACTTAGACATATGCCCAAAATGGGCGTGGGGGGGCCTTGGGTGTCTGGAGGCTCTGTATGGAGGACCTTTAATAAGGAACCGTTGGTAAACTGCGATATTGATATATTCTTCCGAAGTAAAGCACAATTCGAGGAAATTAGTAGAAGAATGGGAAGCCTGCCATTTGTAAACAATGTTATTAGCGAAACCAAAAAGAAGTGGAATACTCTTTACAAATACCACGTAAACGAAGGAAAAAACTTTAATAAGACGGTGGATGTTCAATTCATTAACATGTCTTATTTCAGTTCATTGCCTAAGTTGATGAACAGTTTTGATTTTACTGTATGCCAGTTTGGTTGGGATGGGAGCACCTTTTATGTAGGACAAACTTCTATTGATGATTTAACCAAGAAGAAGATTGTTCTTTGGAAGATTGCCAAACCAAAATCACTATTGAGACATCTTACCAAGTATTTGTCAAATGGTTTCACTATTCCAAGTGAGGAAACTTATAAACTTGCTTATAATCTCATTAACATGCCTTGTTGGGTAAAAACCAGTGGTGCCGAGTATGGAGATGAAGATGATGAATTTTCTGAAAAGATGAAGAAACCTTGGAATGGAGGGGGGGATTTGCTCACGGCCGATGATGGATGGGAAGGATATGGATATGCTCCCAGAATAGCTCAAGCTGGAAATATATATGGCGGACTTCCTCCAACAGCCCCACGAACAAGGACTAATCGCACTACCACTAGAAGGCCGGCACGAGTAGAAGTGGAAGAAGAAGCCCCTCAATGGGCTACAGCCAACAGGAATGATAATGTTACTGTCCACGGCGAAAATGGTCATCTTAATACTGCTACTGGTCAGTTGGAACCGAACGTAGGCGGCCACTATGCCCAAGCTGCCCATGCCGGATACGTTAATCGTAATATTGCTACTGGTCAGTGGGAAGCGGCCGCGGCTGGGACGTATGGTGACGATGTTGGAGTTGTTGTAGGTCAACACCCAGTAAATCCTGCAACGGTTGAAATAGACATAAATGCTTTGAGAGAACGTTTAGCTAATATGCCTGGTCTTGAGGAAGTTGCTCAACCACAACCTGTTCCAGAACCACAAGTCCCCCAGTTTTATTTGCCTGAAACTCATAGACCCTTAACAATTAGAGAAGTAGTTGGTGGTGATGTAGCAGTTAGGGAAGTAATAAATAATGATAGAGATATTGCTAATGAAGCAATGCACGTGTTACGAGCCGAAGGTGAATTGATTAACAGAGTGGGAGAAACAGAACGTGATCAATATACTCGTATACTGCATAGAGCAGAAGAAGTTATGGAACGGATAGAAAATCATGGTCACATCAGACCTCCTGATTTCGTTCAAGATACTCCCGCAGTTGGGCGAGATGTAGCTGACGATTTTCTTGGGTGGCCTTGGAATATGCCTACTGTAGTAAATACACCTGTATTAGATACACCTGCATTAGATGATAACATTGCTAGAGAAATGTTTGCAGAAGTTGCGGAGGACCCCCTTGGACTTGGAGACTTAACTGAATAAAGAAATGTCAAATAGAAAAAAAGGTGCCGGTAAAGGGATGGAACCAATTAAAGGATACAATCCTAAAAATTGGTATGCGAATTTTTATTTAATCCGATGGGGTGATCCTATCAAAAAAGAGAAAGAAAACACAAATGACAGACGAACAGAAGAAATTAGCGGATCAAATGGTTAATGATATTCAAACCAAAAACGAAAACGAAGCCAAGGGTGAAAAATTGGAATATCCAACTGATACAGTGCCAAATCCTTTGGTGACCGGGATTCTCGAATGGGGTAAACAATTAGACCTTGATACTCTAAAAGACAATTCGGTTTTGATGATTAAGGTAAACTCAGAAGATCCCCAATATGCTTATAAGTTTCAAGTAGGTGTTGTAAAGCACATTTTAGAGCCGAGATTTGAAGCCCTAAAGGCCAAGAAGATTACTGTGTTATTTTTGTCTGATAAAGATGATATTTCGTGTCTTACCGAAAAAGATATGGAAAGTGCGGGATGGGTTCGTAAGGAGCCTAGTCGTATTATCATTCCATAGTTTATGGGAGGATTTCCTATTTCAGATGTTATAATCTGCCCAAAATGCAAGTGCCGGTGGTGGAAGGGACCAGCTTATGATCCAAATAAGTATGGAACCAGAGATGTATGCATTGATTGTGTAGAACGCAGAAAGAAAAAACAAATTATCGTTACACGATGAAAGTCGACTTCAAACACATACTTAAAGTGTTAGTCTGCATCGCTGAGGGCCACGTGGGGGTAGGGGTTAAATACCACTGCCCTAATAGGGAGGTATTTACCTGCAAAAGATGTGGTAAGTTTTTATCGTCAAGACGTTGTTAGTGATTGTAAATATTTTTGTCTTTTTTCATAAGCATCTTCTTCTTCATCAAACCAGCCTAAATGAACTGCTTTTTTTGTAGACGAATTATACCAAGTAGATTTCCATTTTCCATTTCTCTTATTAAAGCACACTCCTTTATATTTTGATGTTTTGCTTAATTTAAGAGTTGGTATAAGTTTTAATAGATTTTGATAAGATTGGTATTTTCTTCCTAATCCTACACAATCATAATTTTGATAGATATAATCTCCTACCAGTTTAATATCATTTACACTTCCCATTCTTATAACGGAACTTTTATGTTTCCCTCCATTTCTTCGGTATTTGTAAATCTGATAATTGCCTACTCCCAATTCCTTGAGTAAGTTTATAACTTCGCACCAATCTTGGTCTATTGTAGACCAAATTGCCAGTTCTCTTTTGTTTCGTTTAGAGGAAATACAACCATCTCCGTCGATGTATCCTCTCCAAAAATAGTGCCTTAATTCTTTTGGTATCTTATCCAAGATTTTTGTAGGAGCCATAATAGATTTTGATTTGTAATCATTCTCCAAAAGAAAATTAACTATATATTTGTTTGTTATTGTAGTTCCTTTTCCCATTTTTCCAAACTTTTTTCCTTTATTATATCTTTGTTTTTCATAAATTGTATTTATTCCGTTATTTCTGAAATGACACTCTATCTTATCAAAATCCTCCTTTTTAAGCCACATAGAAACACTATGTTTATATCCTTTATCTGTTATCCATCCATCTGCCCATAAAAATCCCAATAGATAGCAATTTATTTTATCCTTTGTATCTGTTAAAAATCCACTTTTAATATTGTTTTTATTCATATGTTAGACATTCACGACTTTAAGTATAAGTATAGTTGACAACAACAAAAACGTGTGGTAAATTACCAGATGGATGACAAATCTCTTAAAACTTTGGTGATCCCAGATATTCATTTGAACCATAAACTTGCCGAGAAAATCATTTCATCGGTTAAGCCTGATGAAATTATATTCCTTGGGGACACATTTGATGATTTCGACGACACTCCACAAATGGTTTGTGAGACTGCCGAGTGGTTTAAGTGGTCAGTAAATCAACCTAATAGAATACATTTAGCCGGGAACCACTGCATTCATTATTGGTTTCCCAATAACAAAAATATCCGATGCGGAGGATTTGAACAATATAAAGCTATAGCAATAAATGATATAGTTAAACCAGATCATTGGAGGAAACTAAAGTTCTTTCATGTCTTGGATGATTGGTTTCTATCTCATGGTGGTATTCACCCTTATTGGATTGACCCAGTTAAGTTTCGCAAGGATGAACCAGTTACAATATCCAAAGAGAAACTAATTAAGAAATTAGAACATGATTCGATTGATTGTATAAAACAACTGACAGCAGAGAAATGGCATTGGTTTGCTACCGCTGGTTTTTCTAGGTCAAGTTCGCCATATGTTGGTGGAATAACTTGGTGCGACTTTAGTCAAGAATTTGAGCCAATGCGAGGAATACATCAAATAGTTGGTCATACACCAGATAGAAATAAGATTCGTTGGATAGTGATGAAAGAAGATGATAATGTTGCTTACGCACCAGAAGGTGCTGAACCAGAGTTATCAGATAAAACGTCATTTAACGTTTGTTTGGATTCATACCCAGCGTTAAAGTGGTATGCGATTTGGGAAGGAAAAAAGCTAACCATACATGAAACGAAAAATTCCTTAAAGTAAAAAAATCAAAGTGGCTCGGACCTTGTCTAAGGAGGCGGGCCACTCTATTTATAGCATAACTACAACCAAAGGAGCACTGATATGCGAAATTGGAAAAACGAAATAGAGCCGACGGCTGAAAACGAAGAGCAAAAAGTGGTTTCATTTGAAAAACCTCAAATGGAAGGAGAACCTTTAGGAAATAAGATATATTTCTATACAGATATTTCTAAAGATACTATCTTATCATTGAACAAACAGATTGACAATGTAACGAAGCAAATGAAGATTACTCAATTAACTTACGATCTTCCTGTTGCTCCGCCGGTTGAAATTCATATTTGTTCTGATGGCGGAGATGTATTCGCCAGTATGGCTGCGGTGGATAGAATTATGAATAATAGTGTACCAGTCCACACTTATTGTGAAGGGGTGGTGGCCTCCGGAGCAACACTCCTCTCCGTAGCGGGTCATAGGAGATTTATTACTAAGAACTCTTGTATGTTAATTCACTCCGTATCATCGGGAATGTGGGGAAATTATATGGCCTTCAAAGAAGAACTTCAGAATCTTGATCTTATTATGACTCTTATTAAAAATGTATATTTAAAAAAGAGTAAACTCAAAGGAAAAGAATTAGATGAAATATTAAAACATGATTTATTTTTTAATTCATCAAAATGTCTAAAAATGGGGTTGGTCGATCAGATCATATAGGGTTTATACATTTCCAACCAAATAGAGAATTTCTAGAATTGTTATTTTTGCAACAAATTTTCCTAATAGATTTTAACTTAAGATTATATTTTTCTAAAAATTCATGAATATTTCCTGAAAAAATTTCGGATGTATAATCATTTTTAAAATTAAAAATGATCTTACTTCTTCTATTTTTATGTATAAATTTCATTCTTTCTATATATAAATTATCTAATTCTTCTAAAGATTTATTTTTAATATCATTTTTTATACCTAAACAAATCCATCCTTTATAGGACCGGCCTTTATTATTACAGATTACTATAGAGCTAGAATAACCAAAATTATATTTTAATTTAAATTCGTTTTTGGTTCCAAAAATTAATCCATTTTTTGGATTATATAAAGCATATTCCGTAAAATCATATGAATAATTTTTTCTCCCTATTCTTTGTTCAGATAAAATTTTTTTAGTTTTATCTTTCATTTTTCTGCCTAATATAGATCTTGCTATTGGACATTCATTATATTCTGGTTTAAAATTATCAATATAAAATTGTTCTCTATTTAATACAGTATTTTTATCTTTTACACACTCTTCAATAATTTGAAATTGAAAATTCTCGGCTCCATATTTATTCCATGCATTTTGAAGATGGACACTATGATGTTTATTTGATGTTAATTTGCAATAATGGCTATAAAATCTTCTCCAAAAAGATGTACAAGTGCTTCCTACATATAATTTATTATTTAATAAATTTTTAATTTGATACACTCCACAACATATCAATTCATTATCATTATGAGATGTATTTATTTTTTTCGCTTTTTTTCTTTTCATAATATCTATCTAAAGCCTTTTTCTTTTCCTTCTCACAATTATTCCAGTAATATTTCATTCTATATTCATTTCTGGCTAATCGTTTTTCTTCTTCTGTTTGATATATTTTTTTTCTTCCCATATACAATAAATATATACCAAACACACAAAAAGTCAACAAAAATCTTACAAAAAGTTTAGCTGTTGACTTTTATCAGAGAGGGTGGTATATTTATAACCATGAGTAATATCATAAATAGAGTTATTGTCTTGAAATTAAATAAAGCCTGGCAACCTGTAGGATTCAGTTCTGTTGGTCGGGCAATAGTCGATTTAGCTGCAGGCCAATCTGCCACAGCTTTGGACTTCGATTACGCTAAGGATGACCAAGGCAATTACATATTAGACGAGTATGGTGCCCCAGCAGGAGATCCAATCTCCATTGTTCCTTGTAATTGGGATGAGTGGCTCAATCTTCCCATCCGTTCTTGGGAAAAGGATGATGTCGTAAGATATGCAAATGGAGCTAAGAGTATGCGTGCTCCAACGGTTCTTATCGCCAAGAACTTCAATAAGATGCCTAAAAAGACGTTTCGTGGTAAGCCTTCAAAGGAAGCCATTTGGATTCGTGATAATGGTATCGACCAGTATAAAAATGTTAAGTTGAAGCGTGAGGATGCTACAATAGATCACGTTATACCTCAATCTAGGGGTGGTAGGGATACTTGGGAAAACTTAGTCATTACACACAAGAAGGTCAATTCAGAAAAAGGTAATAGATTCAATGACGAAGTAGGATTACATCTTATTAGACAACCAAAGGCTCCGCCTCCTATTCCTCTATCAGCAATGATTAGAGACGTGAAGCATCCTACGTGGAAGCCCTTCCTTATCACAATTGACAATTAAATAACAAAAAGTCCGTTGAAAAACGGGCTTGCTTTTTGTACTAGATAGTTATTGCTATATGTCAAAATCAAAACAGGTTATAATACAAGTAAGGGAGAATGACGGGACCATAATTGAAGTAGAAATATGTAGCAGTATTATTGATTTTTATAAGAAGGAGACGGGTAGAAGTACAGTATCTGCTAAATCTCTTTCTAAATTTATAAATCATCTTGTTGAGTCTCATATTTCTTAATTTTTAATTACTTAAGTTTAAATCGTTATTTACCATCTTTTTAACTAGCTGTTCAAATGAAGTTTTTGGTTCCCAACCTAAATCTTTACGAACAGCAGATGAATTACCACACAAAACTTCAATTTCTGCTGGTCTATAAAATCTAGGATTAATAGTAACTAATGCTAATTGAAACGGTGGCCTATCTATAACAAATCTCTCGACTAATTCAACTCCGCTCCAGTATCCATCTTCAACACCGGCTGCTTTAAAAGCTAATCCTACAAGCTCACGAATTGTGTGATTTTCATCACTTGATACTACATAATCTTTAAGTTTGGGAATAACTAGTTTCTTCATCATTTCAGAATAACCTCCAGATGTGTAATAACTCTCGGGAAGAGAAGATCGTGAAACCAATGGTAGAACCAATGATGCAATTTCTAAATTATATGTATCTTGATTTAACATTCTCCATACAGCGTCTACCATATCTTCTGCGTCAGACCAATCACGTTTAGAATCCACATTTCCTAATTCTATTGGTTTAAAAGTATTAAGAGCAACGTTGCAATTTTTTAATTCTTTTACAACACGAACAACGCCCTTTGTAATCTTTCTAGTTACAAACTCTTCGCCTCGCCGAACGCCTTCGTGGTTGAATAACCATCCCTGAACAGCATATAGACTATATGACTCACGATACACTTTAATGAGTTGCCTTGCTGCAGCCTTTGATGCTCCATATGGCGACCGGGGTCTGAGAGGGTGATTTTCATCTTGTGGACTATATGTTACATTGCCGAACTCTTCTGAGGAACCAGCATTATAAAAACGACAATCAGGTTTAACCTTTCGAATAGCTTCCAAACAATCTAATACTCCGGTGGAGTTGACCTGCCACGTTTGTCTAGCGAAGTCCCAAGAAGATGCTACAAAAGATTGTGCAGCGAAATTGATAAAATAATCAGGTTTTGCCGTTTCCATTAACTTATAAATGGAATGCGAATCTGTTAAGTCGAAGTTAACTAACTGAAATCGTGGTTCATTTTCAAGATGTTTTATATTTGCGTGATTTTCTACACTTAATCGTCTTGCCCCTCCTATAATCCACGAATTAGTATTCTTTAATAGATAGTCAATCATTAAAGACCCATCTTGACCTGTTACTCCTGTAATGAATACGGTAGGACTATATCCTTTAGATAAAACAATATCGGAAATATTTTTGATGCTCATAACTTTTTCAACCATAACCTATAATAGTATATCACTATATTTAGTTTTGTAAACTTATTTTATTTATTATATTTTAAAAAATTAATCCAATATTTTATACTAATTTGATTATGCTTAGTCAAGGCATTACTACCGATGTGTTTTTGATTTTTGGTAAGTAATTTAATTCCAGTCGCAGCAACGTTCATAGAATCATCTGGATCTGCTTTCCAAGAATCCGGAGCCCATCTAATAACAGGAGAAACAACAGAAGGAACTCCTTGAGAGATTCCGTCAGCAGTTACCATGTTAAAAGACTCAGTATATGAAACCTGTAATAGTAAATCCATTTCCGATATAAGTTTTATAAAATGATCCCAAAAGTTCCAATCGTGAGTCACCAATTTTATACCTTTCACACCTTCTACCATTTCTCTTATTGCTGGAAGTGTGGTAGATTGGCAGCCGTCGCCGCCTGTTGACATATGAAGTTCTACAGGAACTTTAAGAATAGAGTGGATAACAACAGCTGCCGCTGCAGCAGTCATAAAATTCTTCTCAGGACGAATAGCTCCGAAAGCACCTATTTTCAATGGTGGAACTCCATCCCAAATTTTACCCTTTATCTCAGTACAGTGATACAGATTTGGTAGATAAATACATTCTTCATTGTATGCAGCTTTGAACCACTCAACAAATGGAATATTATTTCCAGCTACCTTTATATTGTGATGATGTTTTGAAAGTTCAATATACTTCCTAAATAATTCAACACCACACGGATCTGCTTGTAGAAATCCTACGTTTGAATGGGACAAAATTACAAATTGAATATTTTTGAAATTCTTTATTAAACTCTCTAAGTCATAAAGACTCATCCAAGGTGCCGATATAACTACATGAGTTAAGGGTTCCTTATTAGTTTCATTGTAATGGTCTATTGCCTTTACTACATCTTCGTTATGTCTGACAGGAAATACAGAAACATGTAAACCGTGTCTCCTTAAAAAATCAGCTGTGGTATATCCTGCTACGTTCAATCCGACGCAACTAGATCTCACCCAATGAGCAAAATCCTTAAAAAAGAGTGCTAACCTAATATTACTGTGTGGCATCATATTATTCTTCTTTCAATTTATTACGAGCTAAAAGTAACCATTCTTTGAACCATTCACTATCAGCCCAGTTGACCTGAGGTGTCTGAGGTGTCTGATCCGTCTTTGTATTTTGAAAACTTTCTGTGAAATTCATCAAAGTCTCCTTCTGTTAATCCTAACATGTTTACTATAGCATTTATAATATAACAGGAGTGAAACTTATCTAGTTTCTTCTCACTAATTTTCTTTGCAACTACTGACGCAAAATAAGTGAGTTCCATCATCTTTTTCTTTTCTTCACCTGGAATGTTTTGACCAGGAATTATTAGACCTGGAATTTTTTGATCTAAAAAAGCTTTACGAGTTTCCTCAAGCATTTTTCTAGTGATAAGTGTTTTGAATTTTGGATTCTTATCCTTTACACCAGCAAGTTTTTTTTGTAGAAGAAGAATATCCTTCCTGGCGACCTTCTTTGCTATAGAGAATGTCGTCAAAATACCTTCTTTGGACAAAATATGGTTTACTGCTTGAGTCATCGACTATAAATATCAATAACCAGAAAGATAAGTTAAAATCTTATATCTATTTTTCGAGAAGATCCCTGTAGTCTATCTGGATCTTTGAAATTGAACTCTACCTTGCCGTGTCTTATATAACCACGGCCCATGATAAAATAATGGCAATAACACAATATTTGTAGATTTTCCAATAGGTGATTTTGTTCATCACCATCCTTGAAGTTTAGCAACAGAGGAAGCTTACCATCAACCCTTCGTTCATCCCACCCACATACTTCGCATTCAGCTTTCTTTACATTACTTCGGATAAGAAGATCCTTTAACCTATAGACCGGATAATTTGGAAATTTACCTTCAAGTATCTGATTAAGAGGATATTTACCTTTATTTGGATCCCAATACTTTTTCTTTGAACCTTTACCCCAAGGATTGATCTTCCATTTATTATATACCAGACACCATTTTTTATATGTGCGGTAATCTATACCTAAATACTTTGCTGCTTCTGTTGCACTCTCTGTAGAAACCTGTGCATCTAATATTTCAGACTCAAGTAGGGGTCTCCAACCATTGGCAGTTTTTAATCTATGAGGAATGGTTAAAACAGTAGAAGATTCTGTCTGTTCCTCAGTAAGTTGCAAAGAATCAATAAGTTTCTCATTCTTTATATCGCTTATTTGTTTCTTTAGTTTTTCAACTTCTTTAACCAAAAAACTAAGAACCGTATTCTTATCAACTTGTGGGTGATATTGGTTCGGTTGAGTTATTTGGTTCTGTTCCATCATCGTCACCTTTCAAACTCTCTTTTCTTAAATCTATACCATGAGATTTGAGAAAGTTTATCCGCATCATTTCTGCTTTAAAGTGTAATCCTGCATTTATTAATACAAAGTATGTATTATAAACATAGTGTTTCTGAGATTTCTTGGTATCAGTCTTTAAAAAAGTTTCCATAACAACAGTTACAAGAAACTTTTCACCATCTTTTCTTTTTTCCAATGCTCTAGTTGCAGCTTCCATGTAAACATCGTCAAATATATTTGGATCAATGCTAAACTCTTCAATCCAATCCAAGCATTTAACTATTACTTTTTTCAGTTTTGATTTCATAGAGTGCTTCATATTCCTTTAATTCTCCCCTCTTTTCATTATATCTGTAAAATTTACAATGTAAACGGCCAATTATTTCATTCATTCTGATAATATCTTTTTTCTTTAACTGTCCATAAATATCATAATGTCGGCGCTCATCATATTCTACTATAATATTTCTTTCTTTATCATAACCATCTGGATAATAACACAAAATTCTAATTTCTCCACCATTTTTTGCGTGTTGAAGATTCCACCCTCTTTCTTCATTCAATTTGTCTAAATATTCTATAGATTTAATATTAAAATTGGGTTTAACTTTGATCCCCAACTTCTCAATATATTTCATCATCATTTCTTTTGATTTGATAGATATTTTTCTCTTTGTATCATCTGAGTGTTTTCTACCCTTTGCCACTTGAGATAACTTTTGTCTAATTTCTATTCTTTTTGCTGGATTTTCTACTTTAGAATGATATTCTTTTAATTTTTGAATAGTTTGATCAGATAGTTTTTTTCCTTTATTAAAGATTGATAATTTTTGTTTAGTTTCATCCGAACAGTGTTTTCCTATATTATGTTTTTTAAGACTATTTCTTCCATTTTCACTTATTTTATGACCTATTTTAGAACAACTAGAACACTTGGAGTTATTATTTTCAGAACGGCGTAGATTATACCGAACTTTTTCTGGAGTTCCTGAAAATACAATATCTTTTCCACAAGAAGGGCATTTTCTATTGAGTGAGAGATATTTCATATCTATATATAGTTTTCTTTAATTTCCAAATCTCCATCATTTAATAAATCAAGATTATCTATCTTTTCTTTAACATTTTCACACACTTGTTCTTCAACGGTTCCCGCAACAAAAACTATTTTTTGAATGGATTTTGACTTAGAACTATCTCTCCAGACACGTCCAGTACTTTGTCGCATTAATACAGCAGAATAAGAAGGAGAAATTAAAGCCAGTCGTGGATTTTTACCATATATATCGTGAAGAGATAAACCAGCACCGCCAGATTGAATGTTTACCAAAATAACTTTCTCTTTACCATCTTGGAAATCATCTACACTTTGTTGCCGTTCTTTGTCTCCAACCTTTCCATCAAAGATACAATCTGTATTCAATCTTTCTGCAATAGCATTTATAGTATCAGTAAAATTGAGAAATACTACTACTGCCATACCATCTTCTATACCTTCCTCTATCATATCTATAAAAAGTGGGACTTTAACCAATTCGGTCTGTTGACGCATTCTTAAAATAGCAGTGAATTGACTAGCCGTATCTCTTTTAATTTGAGCCTTAAGTCTCTTAAGTTCTGCTTCCATTTCATTGTGATAAACGTTAATCTTTTTAACATCTGAATCATCCATATTATAGCAGTCAGCTATAATTTCAGATTCAGGAAATCCAGGAATAGTATCCCTTGAAAGACGAACACCACGGTTAATAAAAATATCATTATGAAGTTTTTTTAATACCTTTGCCCTAATAACCATATCTGTAGTGAACTCTAGGCCAAAACGGCCTTTGCTAACTCCATGTTCATAACACCATTGATAATACGCTACACTGCCTTTAAATAGTCCCAGTACAGTTCCCACGGTTCTAAGTTCAAGAGGATTAGTTGCATTAGTTGCTGAACAAAAAAGCATCTTGTATCCTTGTTTGAAGGCTTCTATACAGGTTTTGGAGTTCTTTGTTTTAAAGTTCTTTAATTTTTGGCTCTCATCCCAAATTATCAAAGTATCTCTAGTGATCTTCCAAATAAATTTCTCTCTGTGGGTTTTTCTATTGAGAATGTATGACGCTACTTTAGATTCTTTTTTACCTATCTTAAGCTGCTCATAGTTTATAATATCTATAATTTTATCCTTCATTCCAAAATGATCCGTGATAATACGTCTCCACGGTTCCCTAACAGATTTCGGACAAACAACTACTATTTTCATGTTTAGTTCACGAGCAACTGCACAAGCAACATAAGTCTTTCCTACACCTAGATCAGAACCATCAATAGAACAACCACATTTATTAATAGATGATACTATTCTAGAAACAGATTCTACTTGCCACGGTCTTAAACCTGATTCATTCTTAACCTTATAGGGTGGAAGCCAAAATTCTTCTTCTTTAGGTTTAGGTGGTTCGGTTCCTTTGAAATCTTTGAAGTTCTCGATACACATTTTGGTTTCATATACAACCCATTCTGTATCTTGTTTTGTTACCGAAAATCCATCAGCCCAAAGTTTATACTTCTGAGCCTTCCAGAAATTGAAGAAGGAAGAACGATGGGCCATAGGTATGACCCAGTGCCTTCTGAACTTATCTACACCATCTTTATCCTGAAAAGGATATGGGTCTGACCATAGAATTTGAAAATTCACCGTCACGTAACAATTATTGGATTGTTAATCTCCGTATTCGTCTTTTTGGAAAGCGGAAGCTTCAAATATATCAGTTCGTTCGTGTTTATCTCCACTTCGCATAATACCCACGTTATAATTCTCCGTGATAGCTCTTGTCAGCATTACTCCATTTCCATCATCGTAACCATGACCAAGATCAATGAGATGTTGTATAAATTGGGGTTTTGTCATGTTATAAGCTCTTGGAATAAACTTATCATAATAAGAAACCAATTCATTTATTTTATTAAAATAAACGTATTTTCCGATAGTTGTGTCATTTATGTAATATTTCATATAGTCTATATGTAGTGATACCGCATCTAATATCACTCATTTTGTGAAAACTTCAACATATTATATCCACAATATCCCCATTTGACAATTAAAAGAATCGGTGGTATATTATAGAGTTGGGATTGTTACGCCGTATCCGTGTAATTTAATGCAGATTTGGTGGTATTAACAATCGCCAATTGAGTAGGTGTTAGGTTAGATATAGTAGTTTGAGCGATTACCGATGGTGATAGTGCCTGAACAGTAGGGGCCACAAAAGTACCAGAGGGAATGGATGGATGAGAGGCTTTTAATTGCTCTACAGTATCTACCAGTTTAGTTACCACTACTTTATAGTCATCGACCACCTTTTGTTCTACCAGTTTGGAAACAGCTAGGGCTTTAGGAGCGAGAGCAGCAATAGTATGAATAAACCAACTACCTATTTGATCGAATATACCAAATAATGCTGAAGCAATAGGATTAGTAGTAGCAAGAACACGAAGGATAATAAATAGAACAGTGCCTATACCAAAAATCCAAGCAATATGAGTTGCAAACTTTTTAAGACCATACCAGACAGCACTTAAGCCCCAACCGCTATCTAGTTGCTTTAAGGTCGCTTGATACTGATCTGCTTTAGCTGCATTAGACTCAGCAATATCAGCATATTCTTTAATAGCGTCTTTCTTTTCTTTATTGAGTGTGGTAATGCTACCTTGAAGTTCTATTATCTCTTTATCTTTTTTATCTAAAAGTTTCTGACCTTCTACCGCATTGGTTAGGAATGAATCTATGATTTTATAAACCTGTTTAAGTTCGTTTAGGTCAGGTTTATTTGCAAGCTCTTCTACCCTGGTATTTATAACTTTTGCCGTAGAGATTGCCTTGTCTTCTGTGTTGGTTGACTTATCTAAAGAATATTCTACACCTTTTGACCACGCACCTATATGAGTAAGACGGTCTTGATCTGTTTCAGCAAGTTTAGTATCTATAGACCTTACATTTTCAGTAGCCGCAGCTATATTTTTGGAGGATTTTCCTAGAACCCCCTCATTTTTTGAAAGTAATCCTCTGCATCCAGTTAATAAAATTAACGAAACGGAAATAACGAGAACATTTAAAACCTTTTTCATAATATAAACCTTTGATACTAATATATACTATTTGAAATCTTTATTAACCATTTAAAACTGTACGTTTATCAGTTTGGTGCTGGTATGGAAAATTCGCACTGTGTATGGAGGGGGTACCGCGTCTCTGATACCCATACGGCACACGGTCCTCCAGTTGTCTCTCGTCAATTCCCATTTTATTTTTTAAAAAAGCTAATGCTGCTATTGGATTCATACGTCCGCAGGAAAACCCCATAATACCATATTTACTACAAAAATCCTCTAACACCTTAATATCACCATCTGGCCATTTAACTTGTGGTATTGAATCCGGAGCTATCTCACCCTTTTCAATCTTATTCTTCTTAACCATTATTGTGTGGGGATCAAAACCAGGAAGATTTGGTTGTACTGCAGGAACCACTCTTTGTTTTAGCATTTGAGTGAAATCAGGGATTACACTACTACTTGGTAAATCAGAATACTCTTCAAATTGTTCAGAATTACTCATATCTATCTTCTTTTATTTTCAAACATTGGAGGAGATGCCGGAGGAGTGGATCCACCATTTTGTTGAGGAGTAATCTTCTGACCCTTCCACTCTACTTCTGATGTAGGATTTTTTACAAAAGTTTTATCTTGTGCCATAATACCATTCATGAAACTTTGCAACATATCTGGTGTTATATCTCTAGATCTGATTCCACTTCCAGGAAAAATATGAACTTCTATAGATTCATTCGGCCATAAATCTTTTATAACTTGAACACGATGTCTTCCTTCATGGTCCCAAACTGTCCAAGCTTTCTTAGCCTCATCCCAGTTTACATTAAGAAATGGAGAACCGATTGGTTTTCCACGTTTGATTGCATTTTTTAGAAAAAGATAGGAAGTGTCTTGTGGATCGATGTATATTCGTCTAGCGAGTTTAAGAAACATATCAGGAACCATCCAAGCCTTAAATCCCTTATAATCTACATTCTGATTATCAGGAACTGACCCCAAACCATCTTTTTGGTCATAGTGAATGTTCATTTTTTAATATACACGAGATTTCTATAATTTTTACCATTAAAAAATGACGATTTTTTAAGGTTATCTTCCACTTTAAGTGGCTTTAGATTATCCAATGACCAACATATCAAAAAATTAGGATGTGATACACTATCATACTTTAATAAAACTTGTGGCTTTATATGATCAATGTGCCAATAATTTCCGTGATTATCCCAACTCATATTTTGATCAAATTGTTTTTCTAAGTGTTCTTTTAATTGAGATGGTGTATATGGTAAATAATTCCAAATAGAATCTCCTGAATAATTTTTCTTTATAGATCTCCGTATTATAGATGGAATATCTTTTCTTAATTTAAAAAATGGATCAACCTTTCTTCTATTTTTATAATATATTTTTTCGTATTTTCTTCGTATTTCTTTAGATTTATCCAATTTTCTATATTCTATTTTTTCTTTCCTATCACACTCTCTACAAATATTTCTATAGTAAATATAATTAGGATTTCCGAACTTTCCTACTTTATCTTTATAAAAGCAATCTAAATGTTTTTTATCGTGGCACTTCTTACATTCTTTAGTTTCTAAAATAGGAGTATCCATAAATCATACTAATTTTTTTCCACTAGCTCTATCTTTTGCTTTTTTCATATCCTCAAAATCACGAAACATAATATTTCCAAGTAAATAAGCTTGTTTTTCCATTTGTCTTAACCAAGGATTATGCTGAGCATATTGAGGATCACTCTCTCCCTGTTGATCTGTATGTTTCTCAAGTTGTTCGTGTTCGTGCTGCCAATGATGCACGGTTTCATGCGAAAATGACCTTAAAATATCTTTCGGATGTCTCTCGGTTATAAAAAGGTGAACTTCTTTATTTTTGGGGTCATAATAACCTGTTTTACCCAACATTTTATCAGCATTTTTCTGATCTTCGTCAAGAAATACTTTAGGAACCGTTTTCAATTTCAGTTCCTTCTGAAGGTACTGAAACAATTCGGCTAAATGAAGCTTAAACTCTTCTTTCTTTTCAGGTTTCATATATGTGTATAAATATTAACCTATAGTCATTTCATCCATACTTCCTAGCATTTGCTTCAATTTTATAAGTGGTATATCAAGTTTATCTGCTTGTGATTGTAATCTATTTGTAGGAATTTTAAGCATTGCTTTTTTGATAGCCGGACTTAAATGTATCAATTTTTGTATAGCTAAATCTCTAGAATCTGCTCTTTTTATTTTGGTATTTCCTAAAATATCATTTATACTATATTCGAGACTGGATCTATCTTCAAAGGTATAATGAGCTTTATATTGGTCAATATCTAATTTATCTAATATTAATTCTATCTCTTTCCAATTTTCTCTTACTCTTCCTATAGATTGCCAAAATCCTACTACAGGATATTCATTGAATTGCCATACTCTTCCTGTTATTATTTGATTAGAGTATTCCATATCTTTCCCGGTAATTCTATAATTGGCTGAAGGTATAATAAAATTAACGTATTTTAATAATGTATCGTGAGTAAATTTAAACTGATCATATGCCAATTTTTGAAATTCTTCATTATTATTCAACAAATGTTGAATTAAAGGAATATTACTATAATATTCAAAATGATCTCCGAATTTTTCCATCGCCACTGTTAAATCATTATTATAAATTGAAAATATTCCTTTAGCACTACCCCAATTTTCATAAGAATCTCTTCCAGGAACTTTTGCCTGTTCTACTTCATCTAAACCCATGATTTCATTTATATGATTTTTATATTCTCGTATCTCTTTTAGTTCTTTTAACTCATCTTTCTTTTTATATCTTTCAATCTCACGTTCTATTACCAATGTTATAAGATCTTTAAATGTCTTAACTCCTTCTTTTTTAATTGCTGCCACTATATCACGAAATATAGAAATGTGTTTTGGCTTATAGTTGTGAGCTTCACAAAATAACTGAGCGTATGCATCATGAGGATACCATAATAACCAATTCATAACACTTTTATCAGGAAATTTATTAACCTGAGAATAATCGTGGTTGTATATTCTCATGAAAGAATGAAGATATGTTTTCTTTTCTTCATTACGATCATGACCAGATTCCTTTCCCCACTTTTTCCACATTAAATCCTCCGGAGAAAGTTCTGCTGCAGCTAGAATTTTATTAACATCTGTTACAGCTTTTTCAGTTCTCTGTGCTTTAAAATACTGAACATCTTGTGGTCTATAGAAATATACACTGATCCCCCTTTGAGGAGCTAAATCACTAATCTCGTGGATACGTTCTATGGTAGGCTGGTGTTTTAAGTCTGATGGAATATATACATGAATATCTTTTATAAACTTTTTAAGAGGAGTAATTTCATCTTTATTGGAAACCACTCTTTCTTCTTGCTCAGAGTATTCTGGTCCGTGACTCCAATAATCTATAGGAAATACCTTGAATCCAGCCGCTGTTAAAGCACTTCCATCTAGGTGAATTATTACATTGTATTTAATGAAGCCAGTATCTTTACCTATATTCCTAGCATAGTTACCATACTTTTGTCTCATTGTGGACAAAAAGAATTGATATCCTTTATTATATGATAAATCGGGTGACGTTCCACCGGCAAAGGCTAACTTTAAGGAATCTTCCTTAAGTATTTGCAATAAATTCGCTTCCCCGGTGGCATGGAACAAATCCTGAAGATGAGTTTCGGTAAGCAAGTTGCTTTCCCATAATCCTGCAAATAGGTTTTTAGCCTGGGTAGGGAAATCATCTTCCTCCATTGGCGTGAGCATCTCTGGTGGTTTTTGCTCATATGGAATGTCGTCGTCAAAGATGTCGCTGAAACTGAGTCCTTCATCCATAAAATGGTTACTGGTCTCTTATATCTCCTGATTCGATTTGGCCAATAATTTTCTCTACGGATTCAGGTTCTGCATTCCAACCTGTCTGTGTTTTAAACAGAGGTGGAATAGATTTTCTAAGTTCATCCGATGTTATTTGTGGAAATCTTCGCTTTATCATTAAAGCAAGATCATGCATTGTTGAAAATGCTTTGTCGGCTATCTCATTTAATTCTTTTTTTTTAACCTCGTCTAAATCATGAGCCCAACGAGTTTTCGGATTTGTTGGAAGATTACCATGATCTGGTTTTCCTTGAACTCTATAAGAACTGTGCTGATATGCGGCACCACCAGCTTCTGATACCTTCTTTGCTGGTTTTCCATCTTTGGACCATTCATCGCTGAAATGGTCTGGATCATTACCCTTACTATCAAAACTTTCTTTAGCAAGAGGTGATTTAGAATCTGACTTAGGAAGTTTATAACTTCTTTTATTTGCTCCGCGGTATCCTTTATATGGAAGATTTGCTGCAATATCTCTTTCACGTTGTTCTTCATCCTCATCACTTGGAATTTCTTCTGGATCACGTTCAACACCTTGGTCTCGGAGGTCTTGATGTATTTGTTGACGCAATCTCTCATTTTCATCAGATACTTTTCCTTCTTCTGCATATGCTCTTGGTCGTGGGGCAATACCAGGTCTATCTGGTTGTAGTGGATCTGGAAAGTCTGGTTGATCTGGCTCTTGAGGAGTGTCTGGAGATGGTTTTCTCCAAGGTTCAACTTCAGGTTTTACTCCAGGTTCAATCACAGGAGCACCGTATTCTTTTACATTTTTACTTCTTTGCATATCAGCCCACTGTTGAGCATCACTCTGTTGTCTTCTTCCTCTCCAAGTAGATTTCTTTCCTGTACTTTTATTCAGCACAGATGTTCCCAATTTTCCAGTTCTATCATCTTCTGGTTCGTGAACCACATCATATTCATCATTTTCCTGAATATCAGACTTTTTTTCCTGACCATCATTGGACTTTCTTGCCTGACTAGCATCAGATTTACCTAGTTTAGCATCCATAGAACTTGGAGATTCTTTACCTAAATCAGCTTTCATGGAACTATCACCACCACCATCTTTACCCAGGTTAGCATCCATAGAACTAGGATCACCTTCGTTGTCTATTCCCATTTCTGCTCGTTTTTGTTCAGGTGAAATATTTCTACCCTTTATAGCATCCTCGGTGTTGCCTGGTACTTGGGTGATCTTTACAGTAGTATCACCACTACCTGCTCCACCAGTTACCGTGACATTACCAGCCGTATAGGCATCTGTAGATGTCTTAGTAGATGTTGGACTGCGAACATCAGTAGATGTTGGACTGCGAACATCAGTGGATGTTGGACTGCGAACATCAGTTGAAGTTGAAGTTGGACTACGGACATCTGAGTTTCCAGATGTAGCTCCGGATTTGTCACCCGTTCGTTCTTTTTTCTTAGCCGGTTGGGCAGAAGTCTGATCATCGTCTTGGTCATCGGATTGGTCCTCAGTAACTGGAGGTGTGGCCGGTGGAACGGCAGCAGCAGGAGCCACAACAGGTGGGGTCGCAGCAGTCACAGGCACTGGGGCCGTTGCGGCTGGAGTAGCTGCTGCTGGTGCTGGGGCCGCTGGAACTGCTGGAGTCGGAACTGGAGCTGGAGTCTGAACCGCTGGAACTGTGGCCGGCGCCGGTGCCGGTGCATGTTCTTTTTTCTCATTTATTCTAGCAAGTCGTCCCTTAAGTCTCTTTAATTGAACCGTTTCACTTTCTGTGAGAATATAGTGTTTAGTTAGAAGATTAAAATATTGCTCTTGAAGAGCTGATTCCTCTTCTTCATCATATACTTCCGTGATTTCTGGTTCATATTCTACTGTACGAGCTGGGTCTTGCTCTGCAGTCCTATATTGAGGATTTTGTTTCTTCCAAGAAGGTCCCATTCTCATATTAACCGTATTTTCCGTTTTAGATGATTTTGGATACACATTTGGATATGTTTGATGCATTTTTTCTCTCCAATCAGATGTTTTTACTGGACATATTTCTGTCTGACCTGGAGCTCCAGCAGCTATATTACATTTTCTACAAGAAGACCATCCACCACTTTCACTCCAATAATGGGCATTATCATCTTTCATATCAGTGGTATTTTCTTCATCCATTCCATGTTCCCCGAAGCCACTTTCACCTTTAGATGGACCTAAATCTTCACCTCTAGTTGCTACACATGTCCTGCATACTGTGTCACTATCTAAACTTCCAGGTCCTTTAATAGATCCGCCACAGCTAGAACATTTTTTCGGAGATTTCCAACCACTATCATCAGTTGATTTTCCCTTTTGTCCAAAAACCTTTTTCAGTTTATTTGAATCTAAACTTGATTCATATACATTAGGATTTACTCCACCCTGAGACAATCCATAGTTTTGTTTAGCGAGATTCATTTTTTCCATCTTTCCACGAACCGCTTTCATTTCACTCATTTCTGATTCGGAAAGATTACGTGGTGCATTGATAAGTTCATTATAACGTTCTCTCATCTTAGATTCTTCTTCTTCATCATGCATTTCAGTGATTTTTGGTTCATATTCTACTGTACGAGCCATATCATCTTCGGAAGTACGATACTGACGTGCGGCTGGTGCTTTATATGATGGTCCCATTCTCATATTTACTACATTCTCTGTAAGTCTTATCCATTTACCACTCTGTTTATCAAACTTAATCTCTTTCAGAGCTTCTTTAATCATTCCACGAAGTTTTGATTTTGCTTCCTGCAAGTCTAAAGTGACTCCTCCAGCATCCATTTCACTCTCACAATCTCCGCAGTCTTCAGACGAGCCTTTTGGGGTGCCAGCAATACTACCCTTAGTATTAGGTCCACCCTGTCTCTGTCCTCCTCCACTTACCACCTTACCACCAACACTTGATGTTGCTATATTAGATTCTACCGGTTTACCACCGGCAGTAATGGGTTCTTTATCTTTACCAATATTTACACCCTCTCCATCTTTAGAAAGATCTTCACCTGATGACCTATCTTTGACTCCTACATTAGTATATCCACCAATTTCTCCTGTTGCTGTACCACTATGACCTATTGCTCCAACCTGAATAATCTTGGATAAATGAATTGGTCTACCATCGTGTCTAACATCTAATGAACCATCTTCACGCTTTGGCAATCCATCGTCGCAAGCTTCATCTTCTAGGTTCATTCCCTTTAAAAGTTCCTTCTCTTGAAGGTTATCATATTCATTTGGATTAGCACCAAGATGTTGAGCAGCTACACGGGCAGCGCCACTTCTCCCAAGTTGTGGGTGTTCTCCAAATTCTTCCTCGGCGCCTTTTTCAAATCTTTTTGGTGTGATGCCTTCCGGAATAAGGTGGTAAAACTCTTTCCAGAGACTTTTATTACTTTTATAGAAATCACGATAGTTCATATGATATAAATATTCTTCTATTTGTCTAACATCTTTAATTTCTGTTATCAAATCCTTGTCTTTTATTCCACAAATCTTTGAAAATATTATCAATTTCCTTAATATCTTTAATATTTTTAGCAGGTTTCTGCATATTTTTTCTCTTTGATGCAACCATTTCATCTAAAACCGACTTGGTTTTTTCATAAGTTGTCTTATTTTCTTCCATTTTATTCAGTCTGCCATTATCTTCAGAACTCTTACTTAGATCGATAAGCGCATATCCTTTTCTTAAATATTCTCTAACCCTATCCGATTTAATATAAGTCTTTCCACCACTATCAGAATTATCCATCCAATAGACATCTTCTCCACCTTGCCTGTCTTTATATATTTTTGATGAACCAAACGATTCATCCACCTTCATTTTGTCATCATCAATGTTTAACATATCTAGCCTTGAATAATATTTGGGATCTTGTTTTAAATTCTTAAGTACAATAGATTTAGCCACATACTTATCTTTTTTAACCATTTGATTTAACTCATACTGTAAAGCAGACATTAACTCATCTGGTGTAGGTGTAATCTTTTTCTTAAACATTTGGTCGACATCCTTATCGAATTCTTTGTTATCAGGATTTACGTCTTTATTTGCTACAGCATTTTGATACTTTCCACCTGGAGATACATCACCACTCTTACCTGGAACTTCTGATTGATTAGGATTTGTATCATCTCCCGTTGGTTCACCCTCTGGATAAAAGTCATCTTCTTTTTCAGAATCTCCCGGAGGAGTTTCGTTTGGATAATAATCTTCTCCATCACTATCTCCGTGACCTGGGAAATCTACTACAGATTTGCCACTTTGAGGAAGTTTTCCTCCACTACTGAATGGAACGGTATTAGGAGATTCAGGATCTCCACTTGGAGATGACTTCTCAAAACTTCCTTGGTCAGACATTTCTCCTGGGTGAATAGGAGCTCCACTTGAGGATTTTCTTTTTTTATTACGATTTTCAGGAAATGTAGATAGGACTGAGCTAGTATTTTCATTATCTCCGTGGCCAGATGATTTATTCGAACCTCCAGCTCCAAATTTATCAGGATTCTGGCTATTATTACCGCCTCCAGGTGTCGTACCATAACCAACACTGTAATTTAATGTGCCCGAACTCCCGCCAGGAGATGCTTCGAAATTATTTTCCTGTATTATATTCATATAGATATATCTTTTCCAGTTAAAGCATCATATAGTCTATTATCTTTTTCACTATATCTAATAAATATATTTGGTCTATAATTATATATTATTCGATCTTGACGAATTAAATCCTTTTTCTTTCTAGATAACTTTTCGTGATCTGTCTCATCATATTCAAATATGATATTCTTTTCTTTATCATAACCATCAACAAAATAACCATATAATTCAACCTCTCCACCATTGAGAGCGTGCTGAAGATTCCAACCTTTTTCTTTATTTATTTTATTAATATATTCACAAGCTACAGGATTGAAATTTCCCATACAATTATAACCAAATTTTATTCTTTTTTCTTTTAAATCTTTTATAGTTGCCAATCGTATCTTATATTTTGTTTCTTCACTTCTTTTTTTACCTATATTAGATTTACTAATTTTATTCCTAACTTCTTGTGGAATTTCTCTTCCTACAGAAACACAAAAAATACACAATCTATTTTCTTTATTTGCTCTCACTGCTCCATCTTTTCTAGAATAAATAATTTCTCTATTACACTTAGGACAATTTCTCTTTAAATCATCTGGATTTACTGGTTTAGCATGTTTTATTCCTAATATTCGACAAAATCTACATTTAAAATTATTTACATCAGCATACTTTAAATTATACTTATTAGTATAAAATACTTCTCTACCACATTTAGGACAATTTCTCTTTAATTCACCCATATGGTATAAATAGTCATGCGGACATGAAAAAATCACCATAGTTTCCTATGGTGACTCAATGCAAGCGGCTGGAACTCTATACTAAATACTATTGAGGAGGAATCCAACTATTCCAAGGTGCCTGTGGTGGAAGACCCTTAACTTGAATCTCTTTTGTCAACTTGTCCTTTTTCTTCTTTGCTGGTTCTGGCCTACAAGAGAAGTACATAATGACCATGACTCCTATTATACTGATTATAAATTCTATTCCCATATTATTGTCCTTTCCATCCATCACCTTCATTTACATCCGGCATCTTCTTTTCAATAAACTTAATAAGTTGTTGAGTAGAAGATTCAACCGGTATCCTAAAGTACCATCCAACTATTTCTTTAGCTATAACCGTAATGTCATCATCCCAAACCAAAAAGAAATTTTCATCCTTTACTGAGTTTTTTTTACTTTCTCGAAGTAAATCGTTAAGTTCTTTTTTCTTATCTTCTGAGGTGCGAACCACCACGAAATTTCCACGAAGTAGAATTACACATTCTAATTTTTTCATATTTATCTAAGATCTTCTTTTAAAAGCTTCCACCTATCACTTGATAATTTTAATATTCCATCATCAATATATTTAACGGTGCTGATAGCTTCCTCAATAGTATTATAAATATATTTATGAGGCAAAACACCCATTAACCACAAAGGACAAGCTTTTTTTCCTTTTGGGTCATCAATCACAAGAAATACTGGTTTTTTCTCTTTAACCGCAGTTATTATCTCTTCTGCACTTCCCCAAGATGCTATTTGGGGTTTAATAACAGCTATAAACCAATCAGATACATCACAAAGACGAAGGTCATATCCTCTAACTCCCCACATTCTCTGTTGTACTAAATCGTATTGTTCTGTTTCCATCCAATGAGACATTTCTTTTCTAGAATTCTCATCTTCAGGAATATCGTGTATAAAGGGTTTATGATAAGGATCAAAAAAGGTGATATTTCTTCCACCCAATTCTTTTTTTAATTCTTCTCTCCAACCTCTACCATCCGAATATTGCATCGATCCTATTAAATAGCACCGAGTGCGTTTAAGAGTATTAGGCTTTTCTGCCTCTACTTTCTTGGTGATCATGGATATTATTGATTTCCTAAAACCTTCCACTCAAGACCGATCTGATATGGATGAGCCCAGGCGATTATATCCTTCATTTCTAATGTAGGAAGATATTCAACTGTAGCTTCAACGGTTCTTCTCATTTGAGTTGGATGGTTAACGTAAAACTCGGCTCTTACGAACCATTGCATCTTAGCAAACTTGTCATAGAACTCTCCTAGGATTTTTCTGTCTTCTGCTGCCTTTGGTAAAAAATTTGGTAGATTCATAATTTATTTCTTTCTTTTTATTTCTTTCTTTTTATTAAATAATAGATTTACTTTTATTTAATATTTCATAAACTTCTCTGGCTTCGTTCCCGTATAAATACACATCGCCTCCTGAAATGAGTAAATGTAAAGATTCGTTTGTCTTACCACTTAATGATGATGTTATTTCTTCTGAGTTGTAACTATAATAATCAACATTTGATAAATTAATCATTTTATTATTATTTTTCCATATTTTCATAATTTTTTCTTTTCCTAATATACACTACTCTTTTAAATCAGTCAAGATATTATATATACATGCCAAGAATGGAATATCTCTAACCTTAGATATAAGAGCAGCCGAATCCTTTAATCCCTCTGCCAATCTTAAAATAACCACAGAGTCTTTTCCCTTAGAATATTCTTCTACATGGTCCAGCAAATATCTGAATGCTGGTTCCAAAGAATCTGGAGTGGCATGACTACATATTAACTGTCGAACTTCGGTTACTGAAGATTCTGGATTACCTGGATTCTTTAAAATATCTATTATCTTATTATAGAAATCTAAATCTATAACATTTTCCTTTATAATCTTAATAGTTCCATTAATATTAGATTGTTGTGCGAAATTAATCACCTTCCTAATATCAGGATAATATGTTTCTACAATAAATTTAAGATCATCCTTATTGAATGATACTTTCTCTTTATTAAGAATGGATACCAATTTTTTAGCTATATCTATCCTACCTAAAGGTTTAATTTCAAAGGTTTGGCACCTTGACACAATAGCAGGTATTATCTTTTCAACGTAATTGCATGTGAGAATAAATCTAGTATGAAGAGAATACGTTTCCATCATATTACGTAATATCTTCTGTGCATCAGGTGTTAATCCATCGCATTCATCAAGAATAGCTATTTTTAATGGTTTAAAACCAGCTCCTATGGCAAAGTTTTTGAGTTTTACTCTTATAGTTTCAACTCCATTTTCATCGGATGCATTAACATACAACTTATCACAATTGATATTACTTGCTAAAATCTTAGCAAGACTTGTTTTACCCGTGCCAGCAGGTCCAAAGAAAAGAAGGTGAGGTATATCTTGTTTTTCTATATACATTTTGAACGACTCTTTTATAGAATCGCTACCTATATAATCGGCAAGATTTTCAGGTCTATATTGTTCACACCAGATTGGGTGAACTTTCTTTTCTACTTTCTCTTCTTCGATAACAAAATCCATATTATTTATAATAGTCCGAAAGTTTTAAAGGTCCTCTTCCACAATCTGGGCAATAAAAAATAGCATCTTCTTTTAAATCTTTACGATGAATATATAATTCTTCTTCAAATTTTCTTTTTACTTTATCATTATCTATAGAATCTAAAAAATCATTCACAGTTTTAAATAAACTATTACAATACGGACATTTATTTTTCATTTCCTAAATTTTATAAAACCACGCTTATCCGACCTAATATTTCTATCAGGAGGATAAGCGCATTTTATTAGCTAACCTTGCGAATCAAAACTACGCTCTTCAGCACCTTGATAGCACGAGCCTTGACAGCCTGAGCCTTAGGAAGAGTGGTGAAAGTTTGATTGCGATATGGGCCTGTGAACTGGCCGTGGCTCTTGTAGAACAATCCGTAACTTACCGTATTCTTTGTATTAGTCATTTGTAACTCCTATTTGTTTGTTTGTTTGTTTAATCTTCCACCGGAATCTTGATCATATAATATCTGGCCTTAAAGTCATCATTGATGAATTCAAGATATGCTAATCCTTGTTCAGATACCTTTAATACAGCATCTTTTACTTCGGAGTTAGCAGCCAATATCTCTTTCAAGACGTTAGCGGAAAAATTGATTGGGGCCTTAAGTGTGTCTTTTCCTTCGACAGTATCTAAGCCTAGAACAATTCTATCGGTATTATTATTACTACTATAACCTAAAACCATTTCTAGTTTGTTCTTCTTCTTACTCATTATAAGAGTAAATAAATTAACATCAGATAGAGCAGCCTTGGATTTCATGAATCTTCCAACAAATTCCTCGGTTAGTTTAATCTCTACGTCATAAGACGGAATGTTATTAACTTTAGGCTTGGGTGGAAGATGTTCACTATCTCCTGTTTGATATTCAGATTTCAATGTTTCATCGGCAATATACATTTGAACGATTCTGTTAACATCGTCGTCTCCAGAGACAAGTTCAATCGTAATATTTTCAGAAAGAGGAGAAATCATTGCCTTAAGTTTGCTCGTGTCTTTAATCACGAATTCGACATCTTTAAATGCATCAAACTTACTCATCTCAACGTAAGTCATTAACTTCTTATCAGAAGTCATTTCACTAACAGTGAGGGTTCCATCCTTGGAAGTCCAACGTATTTCATCGTGGAGGCCACCGAGGAAATATTTCTTCATAAATGTTTCAAGTTTTGTCTTTGTCATAAATCGTATTCTAATTTTGTATTGTACACTAATCTATATTCTCTATGTTGTCTACTTTTTATATTGAAAAAAATTGTGTAAGGTCAAGTTCAGGCTTCTTTGGTGCTCCATCTGGTATACAAAGTCGAATACTTATATTAAACTTATTTGAAAATGGTTCTAATTCTTCTCGAAGAAATTCTTTTAATTCTTCTTTTTCTGGTGGAGGTTCCATTCCTGGAATTTTACCATTGGGTCCTCTTCTACCATTTGACCCACCTATTAACGGAATATTAACAGATTTTATATCATTTTCTAAAAGAGTTAATTTTAAAGATTTTAAACACATTTTTATATATTCTTTCGAACTCCAATATTTCCAGTCTCCTTTAACAGCAAGACCTAAAATATATATTCCAGTTGGTTTATCAATATAAACATAACAATCCCCTGGTTTTATTTTGCCAGAAAAGCATTTTATTTTATAATCATTAAACATATCAGGATATCTTTTTTTAAATTCAAGTGCTATTCCAGCTCCCATAGTGGATACACAATTTATACTATTTGTAAGTGCTTCAGAAGGAACATCAAACAACGATTTATAAATTATAGTAAATTTATTATTTTGTAAATTGTCTATCATAAACTCTTTTAATCCAATTTTTAAATTCATCTACACTCATTTCTGATTTAGCCTTATTACAGACATCACAACAGGTAACACAATTACCTTCTATATATCCTTTTTTATTATCCACTCTATCTATTCCATTATATCTAAATTTTTTATCGTATTTTAAAAATCTTTTATTCGCACTTAATGGAATTGATCCACAATAATAACAATTATCTGATATTAATTTTACAAATATTTCTTCCGAAATACTAAATTCTTTTTCTCTCGATTTAGCACCAGCCTTATACGCCCGTAATAAAGTTGTTTTTAATGTATAATTTTCAGGCCGCCTTTTATTCATTCTGGGACCTCTAAATAAGCACCCACAACTTTTAATTTTTCCTTTTGCTAACTGATTACTTCTTACATACGTCGTATTTCCGCATCCACATTTACATAACCATAAACTTTTTGTTTTATCATATAGTATGGTCGTTAAATTATTATATTTTTCTAATGGTTCTACAATTTTAAATGTTATTCTTTTACACAATTTACAAGAATGAACTCCTTTTATTAATCTATTTGAAGATATAAAAGATGATCCTCCACAATCACATTGACAAAACCACACATATTTTTTATTATCATAATATTTTACGACCAATCTTCCAAATCTATCTTCAGGTTTAATATCATTTGTATATGAATATTTCTTCCTTGGTTTATAATTTTTCTTTTTGATTCCAGTATTTTCGCATTCGTTTTTTACAGATTTTATCTCTGTATCTATCGTAATAACGTTTCTGTCTAATTCTACGTTTTTCATCTTTTTCTTCCTTTGATTTTTTGTGTCTTCCCATATATTAATAAATATAACGTAGAAACATAAAACGTAGAAATAATTACGATTTACAATCTTTTAATTGTTTTCCATCCTCTTCTCTTATCCAAACTTCTGGTCCACTATATTGTCCACCTAAAATTAAACTGGCCGCCTGAGATGAAGAATTAAATACATAATCTTTAAATAAAGAATAATTTTCATTTCCATTATCTATCAAAATTCCATCATGAATAAGATTGTCACGTATTTCTTTGCGACCATTTTTTTCAACTATAGGTGTTAATTCTTTTCTAAATGTTGATCCAGAAAATACCTTCCACTCATTGTTTCCAACAGAAATTCCATATGCTTTAGAATTTTTACCTTTACAAATAAAAGAATTGGTCGGTTTTTCATTCTCAATTTCTACTACAGGAAGATTATTTTTTATTATATCTGGTTTACTATAACGATATATAATATCTAATTTTCTATCTATAAAATCACTAACGGTTTCGATAGTTTTAATACACGCATCTTTATCTATTCGAGATATATTTTTTTCAGATGGAGTATTACCATTTACTGTATTAAATCTTTTATCATCTTTATATTTTTTAATAAAATGACGTTCTAAATAATCTTTTTGACTTTCATTTAACCCCTCTCCAATTGTTATAGCAAAAACATCTTCATAATTTATTTTTTCAGAATTAGATTTCGGTCTATCATCTTTACCCTTTCCGATATAAAGAGATGGTTTTCCATCAGTAGGTCCGCATAAAAAATACACCGACTCTCTATCAAATTTACAATTATCTCTTCGAGTTTCATAAATGGTAATACTATTACAAGAACAAACGTGTGTAATTATTCCATTTTCTTCATGCATTTCTGTAAACGTATTATTCATATATCATCCAAAAAACTGGTTTTCTTCTACTTTAAAATTTAAAAAACTGTCTAGATAACTCTAATGCTTCAATTTTGGCTTTATTCTGAACGGCTTTCTTATTAGAACCGGTAGTTATTGACTTATCATAGAATATCTTGTCAGTCTTTTTCCACTCTCCAGTATCTAAATCCTGAATCTTCCATTCCAACGAATCATTCTTCGGATGCTTTAATGTCCATTGTACAGTCGATTCTGTCAACAGTTTTCTTTTTTCTATTTTGTTACAAAGAACGTAGACATATCTAAATTGCTTCCCTTTATAATGACTCCAACCTTGTTTTTTTAATAATTCTTTGGTTGGTCTATGACCGCATACTTTATCACCCTTATCTGTAAGACCCTGAGAAGTTCGAGGATGAACCTTTTCTCCCTTTTCTGTGATATACAAATCAGTCCATATAAATCCCCCATATAAAAAGTTTGCTGATTGATATACGTAACCTGGTTTTCCAAGAATTCCATCTGCCCATGTATATAGAACTTTAACCTTCGGTTCGTTAACTTTCAGCCATGATACAACACCAGATAAGAATTGAGATTCGGTATTCCTAGGCATTTCCTCTAACATAGCCATTCTACCTATCTCATAATAATCCTTTGGTTTTAGAGAAGGAAATAGTTTCTTTATAGTATGAACTGGCCGAGTTCCCCATCCCAAAGTTAACGCACCAATTAGTTTACCTTCAACATAACCACCCAAAAAATGAGTAGTCAGTTTCGGCATTATCTTGGTATAATGATTCTTGAGAATAATCTCAAGAGCCAATATTTCTTCAATTGGTTTTATCGTTATGTTCAACTTCTATAAGAGTGTTAGGAGGTTTAATACCAGAAAGAACAGGTAATATGTGATTAAGAACTTGTTCAGCAGTTAAATGATATTTTTTACCTTTAGCCGAAATCTTAATCCAACCTTTCTTATCACGATAATACTTTTCAGTCCAATTACCATTGCTAACTAAGATGACATAACAATCATTTGTGAGTTTCATCATTTCTTTTGTAGGATTCATTATTATCTTTTCCAAACGTCAAAATGTCTGATTACACTTTCTGGATAGTTTTTCAAGTTATCTTCAATATACTTGTTGTGATTAGGATGCCTATTCCTAATGACAAATTGTATATTACAATATATTTCAGCACATACAGCTGCCTCATATGGTGTGATATCTTTTTTAGGATTATAAACAATATGCACATCTTCTGGAGATCTCCAAAAATTCATAAACCATTTTTTCATAAATATTATTTTCCTATCTTTATTAACCAATCATTACATTTTTCATGTATATCCATACCGACATTAGTATTCTCTAATTCTGTAGATTCTAAAAAATCTTGAACCTTTGTCAGAAACTTTGCCAAATCTTCTGTTTCTTCTTTGTCAATAATCATATTATTTTATATACATCACAATTTTGAGGAATAAAAATCTCATCGGCCAACATAACATTAGACGGACTATGCTTCTTTGGTCGTAAATTTCTACAATGAAGAGAAATTATTCTCCTTCGGTCTTTAATCTTAAACTTCTTAGAATACGATTGGCACTCTTTCAATGTTGGAAGAACGTGAAATCCGGCTATATACTTAGTTCCATTAGAACCCTCAGAGGCAACACGTTTCACTGCTTTTATCCAAATTCCATTAGGCATATTACGCCTTCCATTCATAACTGAATGGAATAATGACTTGAAATTCATATCTTCGTCTATATCAACTATTCTGTAATATTTTTTCATATTTTAAAAAAATCTTCTAATGTTTGTTGAGGTTGACCATTCCACATATACCCCACAATTTTCCACCCTTTATGACTTGGATCTAATGCGTCAGCACAAATAATATTTCGGTTTAAAACAGACCACATCTTTTCATCTTTACTTTCAAGAGACAATCTTTCTTTACATTCTTTTATATTATTTTCATCAATATCAATTCCATATATTGTTTTTAAAGCATTTACGTGTTCCATTCCACCATTCATTTTCTTATTTAATATTTCTATAAGAAAATTTCCGTTTCCACAAGAATTATCTAATATATCTTTTACAAGATTTTTATCAATAGTTTCACACTTATTAATTACTTCTCTAACTAAAGGCATAGGAGTAAATACTTCTCCCCTTTCTTTTATAGATTGTTCACTATGTATTCTATAAAATTTATCCTCTGGTTCTACCTTTGTTTTTAATTTCACCGAACCTTTATTTTTAGTTATATTTGTAATAAGGGTTCTTTCTGAATTAGATAAATTGAAATAATCATATAATTCTTCATCAGTAAAATCATTTTTAATCTTAGGGTATGGCAAACTTTTAATAAGTTTAAGATCATTAAATCCATTTGTTTTATACGCTTCAAGGAATGTTTTATAAAGATTACTATTTAGAAGTTTTATTATAAAATTTCCTTCCTCTTCTGATTTTACTTTAATAAAAAAAGCATGCGGGGTAGTACCAAATTTTCCATCATCATAAAATGGATTAAGATAACCAGAATAAGACAGAATAACTTTTTTCTCTTTTTGATATTCATGTTTTTTATTAGAATAGTATAATTCACTGGGACCAGTATGTTTAATGGGCCAGATATATTCATCAGATTTATGTTCTGATACTATCCAAGGAACAATTTTCTTTTCCTTTTCTGAATATGGTTTCACAGGATGAGTTTGAATTCTAATACATTGTAAATGATTAGGATCTTTGTCAAATTTCTCTTTGATAGTCAAAAATTCAACATTATCTGGCAATCCTTCTATTGTTGACAGATCAATTATCTTGGTTTCGTTTTGCCATTCTACTATAGTATTTTTAATTGGATTAGAATTTTTAATAATATACCAATCAAACTCACTTCCTACTCCTTCAAAATACTTTTTAGCGCCACCAATGTTTATATAGCATACACAATATTTTTGGAATATTTCTCTAAATAACTTTGATTTATAATTTCTCCAGCCCGAAGGTGTTATATAGCACAAATATCCGTCTTTCTCTAAATTCTTTGATAACGCCTTCCTCAAAAATTTCTCCCAGAGTTTAATTCCCCCACCTGCTATAGAATTATCATTATCATCCGTTTCGTGAAATGGAGGATTACCGAAAATCTTATTGTATTTCATATCTTTTTCAATTTTTAAATATTTTTCATTTGTGAATGAAACTTTTGGCCAAACATGATTTCCTACTTTTATTTTAGGAATATTGTCAGTTATACAATCAATTTCATTTTTATCAACAAGTTCCATTCTATCTGCTGGATCGAGAAATTCTACATTGTGAAACAATATTCTTTCATTCTCTATATTTCCTGAAAATGAGGATGTTTTTTCTATTATTTCTTTACATAAAGATAAATCTGTATGAAAATGTTGTTCTGCCAAATTTCTTCCCTTTTCCCTCTTGCCCTCAACAATATATTCTATCTTAAGAAAATCATTCCTCTGAATTAGAAAATTATTATTAGAGTTCACCTTATCTTCATTTAATGCCTTCTTAAAATTCTCCTTACTTCTAATTGAGAAAAATTTAGAATTTATATCACCACTATCGTAATGTCCTTTGATAGAGATAAGTGCCTTAATCATATCAACATCTGGAGATTTATTTATAACATAAGGAATATATACAAATTTTCCATTTTTTACTAATTTTTCATCTTTTAGGACATCATCTATCATTACTTGATATTTTCCAGCCTTAGAAGCAGCAATTTTCCAATCGTAGTTTCCCTGAATATAGGGAAGAATTGATAAGGTGGGGATTACCACGAATTTAGTTTGGGTTCCTATAAATATAATCGTTGGCAGTGATTTTTTGTTTACATAAAAATCGTGAATATAAAATATAGATTGGCAAAGAATGCTTATTAAGATATTTAAATCGTCTAAATCATATTTCGGAGATTTAAATTCACAAAGAACACGAGAACTTTCCCACTCAAAATATCCATCAGTATTATACGGGCTTTCTACTTTAATTTTAAAGATCTTTTCAAATAAATTCGTCCAAAAAGCATCTATCCGTTTCTCTTTTTCAGTACTCTTTTTCATTTTAGTATTCTTTAATTTCGTTTAATTTCTCACTAAATCTTATAAATCTACAATCTAAGTAATTTTTAATTTCTTCCATTCTCCTAATATCGCACATTTTTAGGGTTCCGTCAATATTATAATGATGTGGTTCATCCCATTCTATAACGATATTTTGAGTTGGTTCATAGTAATCTACCCAGTATCCCAATTCTTTAATAAAATGTTCTCCACCATTAAGGCCGTGTTTTCCATTCCAACCATTCCACATATTTAACCATTGGAAATACTCACAAGCAGTTTTATTGTAAGTAGGCCAGATTTGTCCATGACAGGATTCAATGTATTTTATTCGAGATAACCTCATTTGTTTTCTACTTTCACTGGTTACTCTCCTTTTTCTGGGCTTACTATGATAAAGAGCATTAGCACAAGACAAACATACACAATTTTTCTCAATGGAATTTTTTAGAATATGTTTTTGTGGATATACTATAACTTTTTTACAGCAAGGACATAATTTTGACCAACCTCCAACAGGAATATCAATTTTTCTTTCGTCGTATCTACATCTATTACACCAAGTATTTCTTTTGATTGATACATTTAAATGTATTTTAGATTTATATGATTGTATTTTATTACACTTAGGACAATTTTTTGTCCATTTCTTTTCTTCTCCAATAATCTTCCATTCGCTTCCTTCTAATATCTTTTCCGTGCCGTTCGTAATAAAGTTTATTATCTTTTCTTTTGGCTTCTTGTTTTTGTTTTGTGGTATCATATTTTTTCTTTCTTCCCATAATATGTCCTTCCTTTAATAAATATATTTCACTTAACAAAAAACACTGAATAATATCAAAAATCAAAAAATAATCTTGCTATTTTTTCACATTCTGATGGCCAAACCCATTTCATAGTAGTATAAAAATCCGCAAGTTTACCCCTCAATTCATGTTCAAACATAGCGGTTCTATCAATATATGTCTTAGCATACTCCATAATCTTCTTTGGATCTGTTCCATCAGCCTTAAAAGCAATAGCCTCAACATTATGAGGATTTTGTTGTAAATATACCCACTTAATTTTCTGAGAGTTAAGTATTCCTTCATATTGCTCATCCAATCCCCATTTCTTTAATAAATCATTATATGCTAAAGATGCTTTAACTTGAGCAGGAGAACCTGCAACAATTTGAAACATTCTTCTATCTTGAGGATTATAATTGGTTCCGGATCTACTTACAAACTTTACCGAAGTATTCTTAGCTAATTCAATAACATCAAGTGTAGGAATTTTAGCCTTAAAATCAAGAATAATTTCATCCAATTGTTTCTGAGGACAATTAGTGAGAATCTTCTCAAGGAACAATTTCATAAATGCTCTAAAAGAAATAGGGAATGAAGTTCTGACCATATCAATCCCTTTAACTTCCAATTCGGGTTTATCAAGTAAAGCACCTTCTTTATGAATAATCCATTGAGCGTATCTCTTTTTGGCAAGCCAAAACGAAGTCTTAGAAATAACTTCTTGCTTAGCATCAAACGTATGAGTTTTCTCTCCAAATCTACGTTCGGTTAGATTGAATATATTAGACGCCATTATATCATAGAAGTTGTTCACATACTTCTGAACTTCTCCTGTGACTACCATAATAGCTTCGGTCATTTGACTATCATTTTTTATATCTACGTCGGGCATCATGGCCTTAATCATTGGTTCTGCCAGTACAAATGCGGAATCCGTATCAGAATAAATGACAAAATCATCCGGTTCAGTTATTTCTTCAATTTTTACTATTTGTTTCATCTAATATAACTTCGTAAAACTCATCTAATACTTCATTGTACCTGTAAAATCTACAATGTAAAGTTCTTATTATTTCTTCTTGGCGTTTTACATCTTTTTCTTTTAATTTCCAATTTTTATCGTAATGTTTTGTTTCATCATATTCCACAATAATGTTTTTATTAGGTTCATAATAATCAACAAAATAACCCAGATTTTCTATCAAAAATTGAGTATTGTCTTTTCCAAAAAATATTCCATTCCAATTGTTTTTTTCTTCTAATTTTAGAAAATAATCTTTTTCTTTTGGATTAACACTTGGATACATCTCCCTTCCAACAAACTTATTTTCTCGTATTCTTTTTATAGCAGATATTCTCATTTTTCTTTTGCTTTCATCACTATGATGTTTTCCTCTAAGTGGAGATGGATTTCCTTTAAGAGATAATGCTAATTTTCTCCTGTGCTCTAAAGTTTTAGGTATAGATAATTTTTCTTTTGTAGCATCCGTGTGTTTTTTTCCATAAAAATGATTGCCTTCACCTAACATTTTCATTTTTAATTTATTTTTATACTCATCAGAAAATCTATCTTTTCCAATATTGGATTCCCCGCATTTTTTTCTAATTTCATCATCGTGGTGTTTTCCAAAAAAAGGATTTTTTTCTCCGGAAAAATCGGTGTGATTTTTTCTCAAATTTTCTTTCCATTTTTCAGTAAATACATGAGATTTTCCACTACAACTTAGACAAACCCTATTTTCTTTAATAGCTTTATCATTCCAATATTTATTTTGGGTAAACAATTTCACTCCGCATTTTGGACAATTTCTTTCATACAAAATATCATCGTTTTTCATATATTAATAAATATGTATTAAAAAATGAAATGCTAATTTTATTTATGAAGTACCTGGTCTACTTAATATATCTTTAACTAAAATATTATTAGAAGTTAATCTTTTTTGATTTTCATAAACTTCTTCAGTAGTTCCATCATCATAAGTTATTTTATATTTTTTACCTAATTTTTGGTTATAATATTTATTTACTATTTTTCCAGTTGTTTTAATTATAGATACACCAGTCATTGTTGTGGCCTCCGCATTATCCACATCAAAAAAACGAAAAATTGGAAGGCCTAAACATCCATAAACGCTATTAAGTAAAATCTTCCAAACTTGTTGGCGTTGATTATTAAAAACATACCCCGCCATATCTCCCGATTTACGACATTCTGCCGCCTTTTTTCTCATTGACTTTCGCTCTTCAAACCATTTCTGTAAAATGGATGGAATTACGCCCATCTTATCTACCCGATAAAGTACACCATTTGATGAAAGAGAATACTTCTTTGACTTAATCAAATTAGTAAAATCTTCACGAGATATTGAATCCATT
>OCTA010000234.1_pt1 | contig 51426 bp, 40 predicted proteins | sample 1538991 | NCBI WGS metagenome assembly OCTA01 (sample SAMEA3539302, study PRJEB22396) | soil metagenome | biome: tundra; feature: field; material: soil | place: USA | collected 2010-05 | depth 0.15 m
CGTCTGGTGGACACCACGTCGGCGAGCGGCTGCATGTAGCCAACCGGACCGGTGCGGTTGGGTCCGTAGCGGGCCTGGAAGCGTCCGATGAGCTTGCGCTCCCACAGCAGCGTGTAGGCAAAGCCGGTGATTACAACAAAGACGACCAAGACCGTCTTGATGAGGATGACGCCGAACGGTTCGTTCACCTAGATGCGCTCCAGTCGCACGCGAACACGCCCGCGATCGACCGTAAGGGCACCTTCTGTCGGCGCGCCGGGAGCACCGAGCGGTGCATAGGCAAGCCCATCGGGGACGCGCTCGTCGACCGTGAGGGTGACGGGGGCCGAGCGGCCCGCCGCATGCTCGAAAGTTGCCCCCGCCGGTGGCGATGCCGAACGGCGGGTTCCGCATCGATCTCCGGGCCAGCACCGATCACGTCCGCACGCTCGACCGGCAGCCCGACGGGTCGTACAAGCAAGCTTGCCGAAACGTCCCCGAGATTCTGAGCGCGCGCCAGACGCCATGAGCAACTGCGGATTTCGGTGTGGCCGAGCGGTGGCGCCGGTGGGGGTCGCCTGGCCGGCGCTGGCGGCCTGGGTGGCGCTGGCGGCCTGGTCGGGGCTCGCCCAAGCGTCGGCCACGTTCACGATCAAGAACCTCGACGGGGCGGGGCAGGGGTTCAACGATCCGACGCCCGCCGCGCCCGTGGGTGGAAACAGCGGGACGACCTTGGGACAGCAACGGATGAACGTCTTCCTCGAGGTGACGGGCATCTGGGGCAAGTTGATCGACAGCAACGTTCCGATCGTGATCGACGCCAACTTCGGGTCGCTCTCCTGCTCGGCGTCGAGCATCACGCTGGGCCAGGCTCTGTCGACCGGCTTCGAGTTCAACGTGCCGGGCCTGCCGCCCGACATGCTGTTCCCGGAGGCGCTCGCCGACCGGATCGCGGGCGTCGATCTCGCTCCCGGCATGTCGGACATCCAGGCCACGTTCAACGGGGATCTGGCGGCCTGCAGCGGCGGCGAAGAGGACTGGTACTACGGTTTCGACGGCCAGGCCTCGGGCGCGCAGATCGATCTGGTCTCCGTCGTCCTGCACGAGCTCGGGCACGGGCTGGGGTTCTTCAGCGGGGTCGATGACACGACCGGCGAGCTCGCGGGGGCGAGCGCGTCCAGCCGGGGCTTCATCGACTCGTTTTCGGCGCACCTCTTCGACAACGGAACCGGCCAGCTCTGGTCGGACATGAGCAACGCCGAACGGGCAGCCTCGGCCATGAACGTTCGCCACCTGGTCTGGCAGGGCGACAACGTCGCCGCGATGGCGCCTCAGGTGCTAGCCCTGGGGGCGCCGCGAATCGCGGTGAGCCCGGCGCTCGCCGCGCTCGAGGGCGCGCTCGCCGAAGCAAACTTCGGTCCTTATCTATCGGCGGGCCCCGTCCACGGAAGGGTGGTCGTGGGGAATCCGGTCGACGGCTGTGGACAGCTGCCCAGCTACGCCGGAGAAGTCGTTCTGTTTCAGGGGGGCGATTGTCCGTCGGTGCAGAAGACCTCGCTGGCCGAGTCGGTTGGCGCGCTGGCCGTGCTGATCGCGGATCCCGACGGGGTGTCGCCGCCGTCGTCGATCGAAGTTCCCCTCGGCCAGAAGACCATGTTCCCGGTCAGCATCCCCACCATCGGCGTGACCCTCGACGACGCGGACCTGCTGGCGGGGGGCGGCGAAACCGCCACCCTCGATGCCGACGGCACGCGCCTGGTCGGGACGGATGCCCAGGGGCGGATGTACCTCTACGCGTCTGACCCGATCATCGAGGGGTCGTCGGTATCACACTGGGACCCGCTGGCCCGACCGAATCTCACCGAGGAGCCGAACGCCTCGTACGAGGTCAGCCACGACATGCGCATGGAGGCGGCGCTGATGCGCGACATCGGCTGGACCCCCTTCTGCGGCAACGGCCAGATCGATCAGGCCGAGCAGTGCGATAGCGGCACGGCCAACAGCGACACCACCCCGGGCGCCTGCCGCACCGACTGCACGCTGGCCCACTGCGGCGACGGCGTCGTCGATCCCGGCGAGGGGTGCGACGATGGCGCGGCCAACAGCGACACCGTTCCGGGCGCCTGCCACACCACCTGCGTCGCGCCCGTCTGCGGCGACGGCATCGTCGATCCCGGCGAGGCGTGCGACGACGGCGCGGCCAACGGCACCACCCCCAGCTGCGACCTCCACTGCAACATTCCACCTGCCAGCTCTGGCGGCTGCGGTTGCGGCGTCGGCGAGGGCGCGGGATCTGGCGAAATGGGCGTCTGGTTGCTGGTCGGCCTGGGCCTTCTTTTGAGCAAGCGCCGCCGGACCTCGTAGACCGCATACGCCCGCCGACACGATGTCTCCTCGAAGCCCGCGCCTCGAGCCGATGTGGTTGCGCGCGGGGCTCGACGCTCCTATCGTGGCGACGATGCATATCGTTATAAATCGACCTGGAATTCTGATGGCCGGTTTGGCGGGCTTCGTCGCGGTCGGTTGCGGGACATCCGGAAGAACGGCCGGTTCCGGAGCTGGGGGCAGCTCTGGCGTGGGTGGCATTGCCGGGACTAGTGGCACCGCTGGAGCCGGTGGCGCTTCTGGCGCCGGAGGTGCTTCCGCAGCCGGTGGCGCTTCTGGCGGCAGTGGAGCTGCGGGAGCCGGCGTCGCGGGCGCTGGCGGAAACGGCGGCGTGGGCGGCGTGGCGACCGCGCCGGTCGCGAACTATCTCGATCGGATCAACTTCGGCAACCGCGGCTCGGACGTGACCAGCGAGCCGGCGCACGGCATGAACCTCGCCGCCGCGACCGACGGGACCGGGATGTTCGGGCAGACCACCCGGGTCATCGCGGCGTCCAGCACGGCGCCGGGCGATCCCACGCAGAACGTGGTGCTCACCTTCACCATGGCCTGCGACCCGACCTTACAGAACTACCTCACCGTCAAGCTGTGGGGCGGCGACACCACCATCGGGATCGTCTACCTCTACGACAGCACGCGCGGCACCCAGCAGAGCAACTACAACGGGCAGAGCATTCCGGAGATCGACATCCAGGAGGACGCGACGCCGATGGCGCCGGGCCGGTTCGTCTACGTCACCATGCCGATCGCGCTGGCGTCGACGCAGGGGAATACCAGTGTGAGCCTGACGCTCGACGCGGCCGAGGCGTTCAACTACTACGGCGGACGCACCACCACGCAGCTCGGGGCCGGACAGAAGAGCCGGCCGCTCTACGCGGCCTTCACCCACACGGCGCCGATGTTGAATCTCCTCGGCAGCGACCTGCAGACCTCCCAGACCGCCGCGACGGCGCCGACGCCGCTGGCGTTCAACGCCGCCTACCTCACGTCGTTGCAACAGCGGTATTCGAAGCGGATCGGCAGCTACCGGGACGCCACCGTCGACAGCGGGATGTGGATCCAGGCCTGGGGGCCGGCCTGGGATGCGGCGGTCACGGCCGGCACGGTTCCGGCGCAGGTCGTCGGTCTGTTCCTGGGCAACGTCACCCCCGGCAACGGGATGACGCCGGCCGCCTGGCTGAACGCCGCGGCGGTCGCGGTGTCGGTGGGCAACAACAACCCGATGCTCCGACTCGACGACATGGGTATCGCCTTCGCGCAGAACCTGACCCCCGACTACACCAAGAACGCCGAGCTTCGCACCCGGGTGATCGCGGGCCTGGACGCCGCCTTCTACCTGCAGTCGCTCAATGGAGCCTTCGGGAGCCTCACCAGCTGGGTCGGCTTCGGGGCCACCACCACCAGCACCGCCAACCCCCAGGGGCGGCTCACGGCGGCCGGTAACGCCATCGAAGGCAACGGCACGCTGGCGCTCGGGTCGGCGTTCACGAACCTGTCGACCGACGCTACCTTCCTCACGGCGCTGGACGCCAACATCAACGCCACGCTGGTCCCCGGGACCAAACGCTACACCGCCTGGGGAACGATGTTCTCGAAGCACCTCGCGTTTCTGCTCGGCCGCCACGGGAGCGCCCCCAACCAGGACATCCTGCAGGCCCGCGCGCTCATCGCGTCCAACCAGGCGGCAAAGTTCATCGACGCGCGCTACGGCACGACCTACGCGATCGCGGACGCCATGGTCGTCGCCTACGTGCAGAGCGCCTGCGGTGTGACCGCCAGCAGCAAGGGCCCGCGCTGGTTCAGCCCCGCCGGTCTGTCACTGGAGGTGCACGGCGTCGGCAACGGCGGCTTCGACGGTGGTTACGGCGAAAACGGAATGCTGCTCATCGCCGAGACCGCCAAGATGTTGCAGGACGCCGGGCTCGAGACCGCCAGCAGTCACCCGGTGCGCGATCTGGCGCTCCTGGCCGTGCACGCCTTCGGCAACTTCGTCGCGCCGTCGGTGACCGCCACCGACGTCGCCACCCTCCGGCGGGAAGAGGTGATCACCTTCCGGAAGAACTTCAACGTCGGCGAGGTCGATGCGGCCGCCAGCTACGTCGCCGCGTTTTCCTTCAACGACGCGCCCGCGCTGCATGCGTTCTACCAGGAGCGGCTCTACGGCATGTCGCCGCCCCCCTGGAGCGAGGGCAACATCGACGAAGGACAGAACCGGATGTTCCGCTGGGGGACGGCATATCTGGGCCTGGTGCAGAACGCGATCACAGCCGCCGCCGGCGGGGCCTTCACCGACCCGTCGGGCGTCACGCTCCTGCACGAGAGCGGTCACGCGGATGGCGCCTGGGTCGACCCGGTCGCGGGCGCGCTGAGCTTCAAGCAGAACGGCCAGCACGGCTTCGTCGAGCTCAACTGGCGCCCCTACGGTTACGGCGACGCCAGCGCCTACGTCCAGCCTGGCGCCACCGGCACCTTGAGCAACGTGGCCCGCCTGCACTTCGTCACGCCCACCGCCGATCGCATCGTCACGATCCTGTTGCCCACCTCCGCGGCGACCGGCAGCGGCACCGGCTTCACCAGCGGCGGCTACGGTGGGCTCTATCTGGTCGGCTACGGTCCCTACGTCGCCGCGCTCAACCTGGGGAGCGCCGCGGGCTCACTGACCGTCCCGGCGCTGTCGGGCGCCACCTGGGCCACCGACTGGGTTGGCGGGACGGCACACGATCTTTCGGCCAGCCGCGCGATCTCCGTGCCGCCGGGCGGCGGTGTGTTGCTCACGCTGGGGGCCAGTCAATCGGCCAGCCAGACGGCGTCGCCGCTCGCGTATTAGCGCCCGGTTGTCTCAAGTCTTGCGCAGGCAGGCGGCGGCGAAGAAGCCGGCGAGGGCGGCCTGACCGGCCAGCCAGAAGGGCTCGAGGGCGTCGGGGACGAAGCGCAGGTCGACGGTGTGCCCGATCGCCGTGAAGAGCAGCGCGCCCGCCACGCCGAAGCCGAACCCGGCCAGCGCGGGCCGGAGCCGGCGGACGCCGTAGAGGAGCACGATGAGCCCGACCGGGGCGAGGGCGCTGTAGAGCAGCGTCGCGCTCAGGGACCCGGCCGAAAGGTCGGTGATTCCGCCCGAGAGCGCCCCGGCCAGCGCGTGCGCGTGCGTCCAGCTCTCCGGTGTGAGCGCCGGCAGGAAGAAGAGGCCCGACGATCCGGCCAGCAGGGCCGCCACAAAGCCGAACCCGAGCGGCGCGACCGCCATCCCCCGGCGGCGCAGGAGCGCCAGGCCCAGCAGCGAGGCCGCCAGCCCCAGCCCCAGCTCGCCCGCGCCGCGGCCGTCGCGCGCCTTGCGCAGCGCCGCCCCCGCGTCGACGATCCCCGCGCCGTAGTGGTCGTCGATCCGCGCGCCGGCCGCCGCGGTCCGCCCTTTGGGCTTGCGCGCCGTGCCGAGCAGGATCTCTTCGACCGCCTCGGGCCGCCGAACGCCCGCGCCCATGACCAAGGCCGCCACGCCCGCGACGTGCGGCGAGGCCATCGACGTCCCCATGAACCACAGGTAGTCGGTGCGGCCGATGTCGCCCGGCACGATGGTGTGCTGGAGGACGCCGTCCGGCTTGCCGTCGCCGTTCTGATCGACACGCACGTTGCCACCCGGCGCGGCGATGTCGATCTGGGGACCCCAGTTGGAATAGAACGTCGTGCTCTCGTCGAACTGGGTGGCCGCGACGGCGATGACGCCCGGGTAGCGTGCCGGATAGCCGACCCGCCCGTGGCCGTCGTTGCCGGCCGCCGCCACGATGACGACGCCCTTGCCGTGGGCATACTTGACCGCGCTGGCGATGGCGCCGACCGCGAACGGCCCACCCAGGCTCATGTTGATGACGCCGGCGCCGTGGTCGGCGGCCCAGCGGATCCCCTGCGCGATGCCCGCCATCGATCCCGACCCTTTGGCCGACAGGACCTTGATCGGCATGATCGTGGCGCCGTAGGCCACCCCGGCGACGCCGATCCGGTTGTTGGTCGACTCGGCGATGGTCCCGGCCACGTGCGTGCCGTGGCCGTGGTCGTCGGCCGCGTTCGTGTTGTTGGCGATGAAGTTGTAGCCGGGGACGAACTTGGTGCCCGCCAGATCGCCGACCTGGGTGACTCCGGTGTCGATCACGGCGACCACCACGCCGGCGCCCGTGCCGCGCTTCCAGGCTTCGGGCATCCCGACTTGACGGAGGTGCCACTGGTATTTGAAGCAGGCGTCGTTCGGGAATTCGGCCTCGGCCGCCGGGAAGTCGGTCCCGGCCTCGCCGGTCTTGGCGCCGCACTCCGCCTCCATCGACCCGGCGGTCGCGGTGGCCTCCTCGGCCTGCTCGTCGGGCGGGATGGTGGCGAGCGAGTCGTAGTCGACGCTCTCGACGTCCGGATCGTGGGAGAGCTTGGCCAGAGCGCTCGCGGCCTGGTCGGCGTCGTCGAAGTCGATCCGGTAGAGCCGGTCCTGGGCCGACATGTCGCCGACCGGAATCTCGAGGTAACCATTCGCGGCCAGCGCCTGCTCCGAGATGTCGTCTCGAAAGTCGACCACGAGCTCGGTAGGTCGCAGCCCGGCCGCTTCGGCCAACTCGACGCTGGTGGGGGCCGACTTTTCCGTCGGCGCCGGCGCATGGGCGCCGTGCCAGAGGAACGCAACACCCGCGACGGTCGCCGCAAACCCGCCCCAAGGAATCCAGGCAGACATCCGCATGGTTCCATTATACGGCCACCCCGCCCCCTATGCCGGTCCGGAGGTGATTTAGGCGAGGCCGTGATACATTGAGCGCACTTTTGCCGCGATAATTTGGGGCCCGTCGCCCGTCCGAGACGCCTCCGCTCCACCCGCACTGCCAAACTGCCGAACGCCTCACTGCCTCTGCCGTTGCGAAAACCCGCCGCCACGATGCGTCTGCTCGCTTGTCTCCTCGGTCTCGCGCTGCTCGTCGGTGCCGGCGCGGCGCGCGCCGAGGCCGACGATCCGGCTTCGATCGACAAGATCGTGAAGCTGAACAAACGGGCAGTCGACGAGTACGAGAACCTGAACTTCGAAGAGGCGCGCAAGATCCTCAAGGACGCGCTCGGCGCCTGTGCGCAGGCGGGCCTCGACACCCACGCGGTCGCCGCGCGCTCGCATGTGCACCTGGGCGTGGTGCTCTTCGCGGGGTTCAAACAGAAGGATCAGGCGCTCAAAGAGTTCAAGAAGGCGCTCGAGATTCAGGGGGACATCAAGCTCGACAAGAACCTGGCCAATCCCGAGATCCAGGCGGTTTTCGACGAGGCCGTCGCGGCGCAGAAGGGCGCGGGGGGCGGCGGGGCCGTCACGCCGGCGACCGGCGACGCCGTGACGCACGAGCCGGTCACCCGGGCCGAGCAGGGCAAGCCGATTCCGATCAACGTGACGATCGACCCGTCCGTGGGCGCCAAGAAGGTCGTGCTCTCCTTCAGCGCCGACGGGTCGGAGGACTTCGGCGAGCGCGAGATGAAGGAAGAGTCGCCGGGGAACTGGACCGGCGAGATCCCGGCATCGGCCACCGAGGGCGCCAAGCTCAAGTACTACATCGAGATGAGCGGCGCCGGTGGCGACACGGTTGCCAGCAAAGGCTCGGCGGCCGAGCCGCTGGTGGTGGCCTTGCAACGTCCCGGGGGCGGGGCGGTGGCGCCCGTTCGGCGGACGACGACGGTGGCCACTCCCAAGCCCGATGAGACGGGGCCGGCGACCTGGTACTTCGGCCTCGGCCTGGGAACCGGGTTCGGCTGGACCACCGGGACGGGCGAGATCAACACCGGCGACCACATCTCGCCGCCCGGTTTCGCGCTGGCCAAGCTGGGCCAGGTGGCGCCCGAAGTGGGGTACTTCGTGAGCCCGCAGCTCATGCTGTCGCTCGAATTCCGCTATCAGATGGTGCAGGGCGCGACGGCCTTCTTTGCGACCGACAACAGCTGCGGCGCCAGCATGGTCTGTTCGCCGGCGAGCTATGCGATCGCCGGGTTCGGCCGGGCGAATTGGCTGTTCGATTTCGGCGACCTTCATCCCTTCGTGGCGGGTTTGGTCGGCGTGGGAACTATCCGCCACCTCGCGACGTTCCCCACCGAGCCCCACTGCGGCAGCAACAAGATCAGCACCTGCATCGACACGATCGCGGCGGGTCCCATCTTCGTCGGTGGCAGCGGCGGGATTCTCTACAACCTGTCGCCTGTGTTCGCGCTCATGGCCGAGATGAACATGGTGGCCGGCTTCACCAAGTTCACGCTCAACTTCGATTTCAACCTCGGCGTCGCCGTGGAGTACTGATTTAGATTACTAGGTCTTTTCCGGCTCCCAGAGCGGTTCGGGCTCGCGGTAGAGCCGGGCGGCGTGGCGGCTCATCACGAAGAGCGCGTCGGATAGGCGATTGACGTAGGGGATGACGGCGGGGCCGATCGGCTCCGCGTCGGCTAGGCGGACGATGAGCCGCTCGGCGCGCCGGCAGACCGTGCGGGCCAGGTGGAGGTAGGCCGCGACGAACCCGCCGCCGGGAAGCACGAAGCTGCGCAGCTCGGGGAGCGCGGCGTTCCAGGCGTCGATCTCGTGCTCCAGCGCAGTCGCGTGCCGCGTTTCGATCACCGGCTGGGTGGGACGGTGATCGGCCGCCAGCGTCGCCAGATCGCTGCCCAGGTTGAAGAGCTCGTTCTGCACCCGCAGCAGCACGGCTGCCAGCTCGGCGGCGCCGGCTGGGGCGTCGCCCGCGGCAAGCGCGGTGCGCGCGAGGCCGATGCAGGCCGACAGCTCGTCGATGGTCCCGTAGGCCTCGATGCGCAGCGCGTCCTTGCGTACCTTCTGGCCGCCCACGAGACGGGTGTCGCCGCCATCGCCGGCCTTGGTGTAGATCCGGTTCAGCCTGACCATGACCGCCTCATACCAGGAAGCCGCCGCCTTCTTCAAACCGCCGCCGCGCGCGGTCCTGTTCGACGCCGGGTTCACCCTGACGTTTCACGACGGCGCGCGCATCGCCGCCTACGCGGCGCTGGCCGGCATTCGCGCCGACGCCGCGGCGCTGGAGCGCGCCGAGGGCGCCCTGCGCGCCGAGCTGCGCGAGACCGAGGGCGTCACCCTGCGCACCCACGACGACGGCGGCTACCGCTGGCACCAGCACCTGTACCGGCGCTTGCTGGCACTGGCCGAGACCCCGGGCGATCCGGAGCGGCTCGACAGCGCCGCCGGGGTCATCTTGCGCCAGCACCGCGCCAGCAACGCCTGGCGCCGCATCGGCCCCGGCGTTCGGGAGGCCGTCGGGCGCCTGCGCGCGGCTGGCCTTGTGCTCGCCGTCGTCTCGAACAGCGAAGGCACCATCGAACAGATGCTGGTCGAGATCGATCTTCGCGCCGCCTTCGACGCCGTCGTCGATTCGGCCGTGGTCGGCGTCACCAAGCCCGATCCGCGCATCTTCCAGATCGCGCTCGACCGCCTCGGCGTCTCGCCGGCCGACGCGATCATGGTGGGCGACTCTCCCTCGGCCGATATCGCCGGCGCCGAGGCCGCCGGCCTCCGCGCCGCCCTCATCGACCCCCACGGCCTGTACCCGTGGTGCCGCGCCCCTCACTTCGACGGCGTTCCCGCTTTCGTCGAAGCTTTGCTCACCGCCCGCGAGGGGGATGGGTCCCCCCCGCGCGGCGAGCGTGGCTATCCGATAGCTGCCGATAGCTGCCGATAGCTGCTGCTAAACTAGCGCGTCCTTCGCGGCTTTGACGGGGCGGGCCTTGAGGACCTTGCGCGCCGGCTTGGCCTTGATGGTGATCGGTTCCTTGGTGAAGGGGTTGATCCCCTTGCGCTCCTTGGTTGCCGGTTTCTTGACGACGACGAACTTGGCGAAACCCGGGAGGACGAAGATTCCGTTCTTCTTGAGCTCTTTGTGTCCGACGGTGGCCAGGGACTCGAGGACGCCGGCGACATCTTTGCGCGCCAGCTTCTCCTTGTGAGCTTCCGTGATGGTCTGGATGATCTGGGACTTCGTCAGCACCTTCGCCATGTCGGTCTCCTTTTTCGCGCTGGCGCGGACGGCACGACCGCCCGCCAATTCGGTCACAGACTCTAAATACAAAGATCAGCGGACGGAACAAAAAACGGCCAAAACGCCGCAAAAAATCGCTCGCGCGTTTTTCTTGCGCCCCGCACGCGATTCACGCTACGGAAGTACGCAAGATGCATGATCGCGCGCGGCCGGCGCCGTTCCTGAAGTGGGCGGGCGGCAAGCGTCAGCTGCTCCCGCGCATTCTGCAACTCGTACCGGCGCGTATCGACACCTACTACGAGCCCTTTGTCGGAGGCGGCGCGGTCTTCTTCGCGCTGGCGGCGCGGGGCCGGTTTCGGCGCGCGGTGATCGGCGACGCGAACGCCGAGCTGGTCATCTGCTACCAGGCGGTCCAACAAGATGTCGACGGGGTCATCGCGGCCTTGCGCAAGTACCGGAACGACCACGACGAGTACTACCGGGTGCGGGCCAAGGATCCGGCCCGGTGGTCTCCGGCGGCTCGGGCCGCCCGCGTCATCTTTTTGAACCGCTGCGGGTACAACGGGCTCTACCGCGTCAACAGCAAGGGGCTCTTCAACGTCCCATTCGGCCGCTACCGGCGGCCCCTGATCTGCGACGAGGAGAAGCTGCGCGCGGCGGCCCAGGCCCTCCGGACCGTCAGGATCGCCTGCGGCGACTTCGCGAAGGCGCTGGCCAAGCCCCGGCCCGACGACTTTGTCTATCTGGATCCCCCCTACGTGCCGATCTCCGCCACCTCGTCGTTCACGGCCTACGCCTCCCGTGACTTCGGGACCGCCGCGCAGGAGCGTCTGGCGGAGACGCTGCGCGCGCTGTCGGCGCGGGGCGTACCGGCGTTGCTGTCGAACTCCGATTGCGCGACGACGCGGCAGCTCTACCGGGGCCTCGACATCGAACGGATCCGCGCGCGCCGCGCGATCAATTCGGTGGCCCGCCGGCGGGGTCCGGTCGACGAGATCCTGGTCAAGGTCGGGGTCGGCGGCTAGCGGATCGCGTGTTATGGTCCCGCGCCATGACGAAGCTCTGCGGGGTCTTGCTTGCGGCCGCGCTCGCCGCGTTTCCGGCCTGCACGCACAAGGCAGGCGGGGCGGGATCGCCCGAGGCCAAAGCCGCGGCGGCCGCGGCCGGCGGCCTGGTGATCGACGACCTCAAGCCCGGCACCGGGATGGCGGCGGCCAAGGGGAAGGTCGTCTCGGTCCACTACACTGGGCGCCTCCCCGACGGCACCAAGTTCGATAGCTCGTACGATCGCGGGCAGCCGATCGAGTTCCCGCTGGGCGCCGGGGTGGTCATCAAGGGCTGGGATCAGGGGATCGACGGCATGCGCGTGGGCGGCAAGCGCAAGCTGACGATCCCGCCCGATCTCGCCTACGGGACCCGCGGAACGCCGGGCGGACCCATTCCACCGAACGCCACCCTCGTCTTCGAAGTCGAGCTGGTGGCGGTGAAGTGACCCAGGCAACCGAGGTCGTCACTCAGGCAGTAACCAAAGTCTAGCGGCGGGCATCCAGGGCTTTCGTGCTGGCGAAAGCCTGAAACTTCACTAAACTGCCGCGCCCCTACCCCTGAAAGAACGAGAAGCAACCCATGGCCATCTCTCTCGAAAAAGTCCGCAACATCGGCATCTCCGCCCACATCGATTCGGGCAAGACCACGCTGTCCGAGCGCATCCTCTTTTATACCGGCAAGATCCACCGGATCGAGGAGGTGCGCGGCAAGTCGGGCGTCGGCGCCAAGATGGACTCGATGGATCTCGAGCGCGAAAAAGGGATCACCATCCAGTCGGCGGCCACCTACTGCGAGTGGGACGGCCACGTCATCAACCTCATCGACACCCCGGGCCACGTCGACTTCACCATCGAGGTCGAGCGCGCGCTGCGCGTCCTCGACGGCGCCGTGCTGGTCCTCTGCGGGACCTCGGGTGTGCAGTCGCAGTCGTACACCGTCGATCGCCAGATGCGCCGCTACAACGTGCCGCGCCTGGCCTTCATCAACAAGCTCGACCGCGCGGGCGCCGATCCGGCGCGCGTGACCGCGCAGCTCAAGGACAAGCTGCGCCACAACACGATCACGATGCAGCTCCCGATCGGCGAGGAGGCCGACTTCGAGGGGATCATCGACCTCATCAAGATGAAGGCCTACCACTTCGACGGGGACAACGGCGAGGACATTCGCGAGGAGGAGATCCCGGCCGACCGTCTCGTGGAGAGCAAGACCGCCCGCCACGATCTCATCGCGTCGGTGGCCGACCACGACGAAGCCATCGCCGACAAGTTCCTCGCGGAGGCAGAAGTTGGTGTCGAAGAACTTCAAGCCGCGATCCGCCGCGTGACCATCGCGCTCAAGATGACGCCGGTCTTCATCGGCTCGGCCTACAAGAACAAGGGCGTCCAGCTCCTGCTCGACGGCGTGAACCTGTATCTCCCGAATCCGATGGAGGTGCAGAACATCGCCCTCGATCAGAACGCCAAAGAGGAGAAGGTGATCCTGGTTTCGGACCCCAAGAAGCCCTTCGTCGGGCTGGCGTTCAAGCTCGAGGATGGCCGCTACGGCCAGCTCACCTACATGCGCATCTACCAGGGGTCGCTCACCAAGGGCGACTTCATCGTCAACAACTCGGCCAACGGCAGGCGGGTCAAGGTACCGCGCCTCGTGCGCATGCACTCGAGCGAGATGAACGACATCGAGACCACCTCGGCCGGCGACATCACCGCGCTGTTCGGGGTGGAGTGCGCCTCGGGCGACACCTTCACCAGCGAGTCGATCAACTACACGATGACCTCGATGCACGTGCCGGACGCGGTCATCTCGCTGGCCGTGGCGCCCAAGGACAAGGCCAACGCCACCAATTTCTCCAAGGCGCTCAATCGGTTCACCAAGGAAGATCCGACCTTCCGCGTGCGCCGCGACGAGGAGTCGGCCCAGACCATCATCAGCGGCATGGGCGAGCTGCACCTCGAGATCTACATCGAGCGCATGAAGCGCGAGTACGCCTGCGAGGTGATCGCCGGCAAGCCGCAGGTCGCCTACCGCGAGGCGATCGGCCAGCACGCCGAGTTCAACTACACCCACCGCAAGCAGACCGGCGGCTCGGGTCAGTACGGCAAGGTCATGGGCTACATCGAGCCTCTGCCGGCCGAGCACCCGACCGGCTACGAGTTCGAGGACGACATCGTGGGCGGCGCGATCCCGCGCGAGTTCATCGCGGCCTGCGACAAGGGCTTCCGCGAAGCGACCAAGAAGGGCCCGCTCATCGGGTTCCCCATCGTCGGCGTCAAGTGCGTGGTCAACGACGGCGCCTCGCACGCCGTCGACTCGTCCGAAATCGCGTTCCGGACGGCGGCCCTCATGGGCTTCCGCGAGGCCTACGCGCAGGCCAAGCCGACCATCCTCGAGCCGATCATGCGGGTCGAGGTGCAGTTCCCCGAGGAGTTCCAGGGGGCCGTCATGGGGCAGCTCAACCAGCGCCGCGGGACCATCATCTCCTCGGAGAAGCAGGAAGGCTTCGTGCAGGCGATGGCCGAGGTACCGCTCAACGACATGTTCGGCTACTCGACCGATCTGCGCTCCGCGACCCAGGGCAAGGGCGAGTTCACCATGGAGTTCCAGAAGTACGCCGAAGTCCCCAAGCAGCAGCGCGAAGTGATGATCACCGAGTACCGCAACAAGAAGGACAAGTAGCCCGGTCCGCGTGAGCGCAGGCGGGCTTTGCCCACCGGAGCTCTTCGCGGGAGGTCGCAGGAACTCTCTCAGGGTTCCTGACCAATTACCGGGTGATCGGCGGCGTCCAGGTAAAAGCGCGAGATGTCGGCCTCGTCGAGCAGGCCCACCACGTTCCCCTCGACGTCGGTGACCTGAATCTCGCGCAGCTTGTTGTTGAGCATGGTCTCGGCCGCAGTTCGTAGGTTGGCGTCGATGCGGACCGAAAAATCCCGGGCCGCGATGGGAATGCCGCTGACCGAGATCATGCGCATGATGGTGCTCACCTTGGTCGACCGCAGGAGATCGGGCGTCGCGGGCCGCTGGTGCACCGGCGACTCTCGCTGGGTCTTCACCTGGGCGCGGTAGAGAGACTTCCCGCGCAGCGCGATGAAGGCGATCCCCTCCGCCAGCATGAGCGGCACCAGCAGGTCGTAGCTTCCCGCCAGCTCGCAGACCAGGACCAGCGATGACAGCGGTGTGTGGGCGATGCCGCCGTAGAAGGTGCCCATGGCGACCAGCGCGAAGGCGCCCGGATCGATGCGCGGGTCGTGTAGCAAAAGCTGCGCGACGCGGCCGAAGGCGCCGCCGAAGAGGCCGCCGATGACCAGGGCCGGCGCAAAATCGCCCGCGCTGCCGCCGGTGCCGATGGTGAGCGACGAAGCGACGATCTTGGACAGGCAGAGAAAGAGCAGCAGGGCGGCGCCGGCCCAGCCGATCGGGAGCCAGCTGGCGCCGCTGATGGCGACCTGCACGGCGCCGTAGCCACCGCCCAGGAGGCCGAGCCCCTGGCCCGGCTGCGCCAGACGCCAGCCGACGGTCGCGATGATCGGCACGCAGAAGACGCCCAGCGCGAGGCCCCCCAGCGCGGGGCGCGCCCAGGCGGGGATAGCGGTGAGCCGGGCGGTCAGCCGCTGCACCGCGCGCAGCGAGGTGAGGAACAGCGCCGCCAGCACCGACACGAGCAGCGCCAACACGCCATAGAGCCAGAGATGTTTGATGACGAAGGGGAACCGCCCGGGGTGCGCGAAGAGCGTGGTCTCGCCGAAGATCGAGATGACCACCGAGTAGGCGGTCACGCTGGCGAGGACCGCCGGGATGAGCGCGTCGGACTCGAAGTCGTCGCGATAGAGGACCTCGACGGCCAGCAGCGCGGCGCCGAGCGGGGTGCGGAACACGGCCGCGATGCCGGCCGCGACGCCCGCGACCATCAGGATGCGCCGCTCCGCGAGGTCGACCCGCAGCAGGCGCCCGCAGAGCGATCCGAGGGCGCCGCCGATCTGCATGGTCGGACCCTCGCGCCCGCCCGAGCCGCCGGTGCCCAGCGTGAAGATCGACGCGATAGCCTTGACCCAGGAGACCCGCTTGCGGATGTTGGCGTCCTGGCGGTGGAAGGCCTCGATCATGGCGTCGCCGCCGCCGCCGCGGGTCTCGGGCGCCAGCTCGGAGATGATGCCGCTGGCCAGCGCGCCGATGGCGGGCAAGAGCGCCAGCAGCCAGGGGCGAAAATGAATGGCGTGCGCCAGCTCGGGCAGGAAGGTCTCGCCGCTGGCGCGAAGGGGCCGGTAGCCGCCCAGATCCTCCAGCACCAGGCGCTGCACCACCTCCAGCGTCGCGAAGAAGGCGGCCCCCGCGAGGCCCGCCGCGACGCCCACGATCGCGGCGTGAAAGAGGGTACGGCCGACGACGCGAAGATCAGGTGGCGTCGCCTCCTTGAGGATCGTGGTCAGGAGCTCGCGGCCAACCACCCTTCTCATCGCAACGGCTAGGCCATTATGCCTGTGGTATACGGGGCCGGCACGAATTTCCCATGGCCGCCGCAGCCTTTTATGATCTGGACGGGACGCTGGTCCGCACGAACCTGGTGCACGCGTTCGCCTTCAGCGCCCGCAACCAGCAAGGGATCCTCAAGAGCATCACCAAGACGATCGCGACGCTCTCCAGCGTCCCGCTGTTCATGGCGGCCGACTTCTTCAACCGGCGGCTGTTCAACGACATCTTCTTCGTGCGCTACAAGGGCGAGTCGGAGGATCGCCTCCGCTGCCTGTCGCAAGAGCTGTTCGACACCGTGCTCAAGCCGTCGATTTTTCCGGGCGCCTACGAGCTCATCGACAAATCGCGTCAACTCGGGCTGCGCCAGGTGCTGGTGACCGGGGCGCTCGACCTGACGGTCCAGCCGCTCGCCAGGCATCTCAAGATCGACGACTATGTGACCAATCGATTGGAATTCGTGGACGGTTACGCAACCGGGCGGCTGCTGCCGCCGGTGGTGGCGGCCGCCTCCAAAGCGAGCTGGATGCGGATCTACGCCGAGAAAGAGAAGTTGAACCTGTCCGACTGCTACAGCTACAGCGACAGCATGAGCGATCTGCCCATGCTGTCGGTGGTCGGCCACCCCACGGCCGTCAACCCCGATCTGCGGCTGCGCAACACGGCATTGCAACACGACTGGCCAATACTGGATCTACGATGAGAGAACGATCTCCGAAAGTCTTGCGCGGGCCGGTCCCGCGGAACAAAGAGGACGATCAGGTCGTCTACATCGACGGCGACTCGGCGCCGCGCATCCTGTTCTCCGGCGAGGACCTGCTGCTCGAGGATCTGCCGATCGGGACGCGGGTCATCTATCCCAAGCCGCCCATCGAGGGCCTCGCCAATCCGGGCGCCGCGATCCGCTACGCCCTCAACCACCCGCACGACTCGGAGCCCCTTTACGCGCAGCTGGCGCCCGGCATGCGGGTGACCATCGCGGTCGACGACATCAGCCTGCCGTTGCCGCCCATGACCACCCCCGACATCCGGCAGACCATCATCGAGATCGTGCTCGAGCTGCTGGACGCCAACGGTGTCGACGACGTGCACATCGTGATCGCCAACTCGCTCCACCGCCGCCTCTCCGAGGCGGAGATGAAGCGGATGGTGGGCAGCAAGATCCACGACGCGTTCTATCCGGACCGCTACTACAACCACGACGCCGAGGATCCCGACGGCATCGTCCACCTGGGCAAGACCGACCACGGCGAGAGCGTCAACATCAACCGCCGCGCCGTCGAGAGCGATCTGGTCATCTACGTCAACATCAACCTGGTCCCCATGGATGGCGGGCACAAGTCGGTCGCGGTCGGCCTGTGCGACTACGAGAGCCTGCGGCCTCACCACGAGCCGGAGACCATCCGAGCGTCGGACAGCTACATGGACCCCAAGCGGTCGATGCTCAACACCAAGGTCGAACGCCAGGGCGCGCTGGTCGACCGGCACATGAACGTCTTTCACATCGAGACCGCGCTCAACAACCGGATCTACGCCGGTGCCACCGCGTTCTTGTCGAAGAACGAGGACGAGTTCACCGAGATCGATCGCCTCAAGTTCGAGGCGATGCGCTGGACGCTGTCGAAGATGCCCCGCGGCGCCAAACGCAAGCTGTTCCAGTCGATCCCGGCCCAGTACCAGATGATCGCCTGCCACGCCGGCAAGACCGAGCCCGTGCACGAGAAGATCCTGCAGCGCTGCTGGGATCAATACGCCGTGCACGTGCGCGGCCAGGCGGACGTCCTCATCTGCCCGGTGCCGTTCGTGTCGCCCTACAACGTGAACTCGATCTTGAACCCGATCCTCGTGCAGGTGATGGGCCTCGGCTACTTCCACAATTTCTATCGCGGCAAGCCGATTCTCAAGAAGGGGGGCGTGCTCATCCTGACCCACCCCTGCTACGACGAGTTCGACCACAACCACCACCCGTCGTACATCGAGTTCTTCAACCGCCTGCTCCCCGAGACGCGCGACGCGATGAAGCTGCGCCACAAGTACGAGGAGGAGTTCGCCAAGAACCCCAGCTACATCGAGATGTACCGGCGCGGCAACGCCTACCACGGCGCGCACCCCTTCTTCATGTGGTACTGGGGCGAAAACGGCCGCCAGCACGTGGGCAAGGTGATCGTGGCCGGCGCCGAAAACGCGCACGTGCCCAAGATCCTGGGTTGGGAGCGCTCCGAATCGCTGACCGAAGCCATCGCGATGGCCAAGAGCTTCGTCGGTCCGTCGCCCGAGATCACGATGATGCACCATCCGCCGATCGTCATGGCGGACATGGAATAGCGATGCGGCGCCGAAACGGAATGGCGGCGGGGTTGCCGGCGGTGGTCTTGCTCCTGGGTGTCGCCGTGGGATGCGGCGGGAGCGCCGGGAAGTCGGACGATGGTGCCGCCGGCGGTGCCGGCGGCGCGGAGGGCGGCCGCACGGGCGGCGCGGGGATGGGCGCGACGGGCGGAATCGGTCCCGACGGCCTGCCCTTTTGCCAGGTGACCACGCGCCCGGTCGATCCGTTCAACACGCCGTCGACGGGGGCGAACCCGGACGGCGCCGTCGACGCCGGCTCCAGCGCGACCGTCGACGCCGCCGTCACCTCCAACGACGACGACAACTGCAATCGGCTCGACCAGATGATGCTGCCCGACGGGGGGGTCGCGGACGATCTCCCCGGACCGACCTGCGCGCCTCAGTCTTTCACCGCCGCCAACGACGGCGGCGTCCTGCTGGACGGCGGCGCCGCGGAGTTCCCGGCCGGCGGCACGCTGGTCGACGGCGACTACGATCTGATTGGCTACCGGTCGAGCGTGGCTGGCGGCGCCAGCACCAAACGCACCATCGCCGTCTACGATGCCGCGACCTACGTCGAGTGGGCGGTCGACGAAATGGGCGGGTCCTCGATCCTGGGCCACCAGGTCCTCCGGCTCAACACCACCATGAGCGCCGCCGGCTTCACCTGGGAGGTGGCCACGGTGAACTGCGGCTCGCTCGCCGCGACGGGCTACGGGTACACGGTCAGGGGCACCGAGCTCGATCTCTTCAATCTCGACTCGAGCGGCGTCGTCCAGAACGTGTACACCTACCAGCGGACCTGCAGCCGCTGACGGCGACGCCGACCCGTCCGAACGCACCGATGCCGTCTGGATCGAGGGGGCGAGGCCGAGGCTTCACGGCCGCCCGCCGCGTGCGCGAGTGGGTCTCGCGGATCATCTACGCCCGCGACTGGCCGGCCCGTGCCCTCGATCGGTGGGGCGGGGTGCGGGTGGAGGTGATCCAGCACCGGATCGCGGTGCCGCGGCCGGGTCGCCCGCCGCTGCGGATCGGTTTCGTCTCCGATCTGCACGTCGGTCCGCTCACCCCGACGCGGCTCCTGGAGGCGGCCTTCGAACGGCTGGCAGAGCAGGCGCCCGACGTCCTGGTCCTGGGGGGCGACTACGTGTTCCTGGAAGCCACCGCGGCCAAGGCCGATCTGATCGCGCGGCTGGTCGCCCGGGTTGCCGTGGCCACCAAGATCGCGGTGCTGGGCAATCACGACCTGTGGACCGATCACGCGCTCATCGAGGCGGCGCTCGAGCGCGGTGGCGCGCGGGTGCTGGTCAACCGGGCGCTGCGCCTGCCGGCCCCGCACGATGACGTCGCGCTGGTCGGGCTCGACGATCCGTGGACCGGTGCCCCCGATGCCGATCGGGCCTTCGCCGAAGCGGCGGACGCCGCGGTCCGCATCGCCGTCGTCCACGCGCCCGAGGGGTACCCATTCGTCCGCGATCGGGGCGCGGCGCTGATGCTCTGCGGTCACACCCACGGCGGCCAGATCGCGGCGCCGGGTGGCCCCATCGTCGTTCATGGACACCTGGGGCGGCGCTGGCCCGCGGGCCTCTACGACATCGACGGGCTGCCGCTGTTCGTGTCGCGCGGCATCGGCGCTGTCGAGATCCCGCTGCGCCTCTACGCCCCGCCCGACGTCGCGATCTTCACGGTGCTCTGACGCGCCCGCCAGGTCGAGGGCCCGACTTGCGGCGGCCTCATTCGGTCCTAGCTTCGGCGCCGGCGAAGGTAGAGTAGCCCTCGGCGCATGATTCTGACCCGTCCTTCCGGAGATCCCTCCGCCGCCATCTGGATCGATCTGCTCCGGCCGACCGCCCAGGAGATCGCGCTGGTTCAGGCGGCGACCGGGCTACGGGTTCCGACCGAGAGCGAAGTGAGCGAAATCGAATCGACCAGCCGGCTGGCGTTCGAGGGTGGCGCCTTTTATCTCTCCGCGCCGCTGGTGGCCGTCGGTGACGACGGCGAGCATCAGGCCACGCCGGTTGGATTCGTACTGTCGCCGCGCGTCCTCGTCACGATCCATTTCGTGCCGCTGGCCGCCTTCGATGTCTTCGGGGACGAGGCGACCAGGCAGGTCCCCCAGGACGCCGGGGAGGCGCTGCTGCGCATCTTCGAGCTCGTCGTCGACCGGGCGGCCGACAATCTGGAGCGCGCGGGCGCCGCGTGCGACGAGCTGTCGCGCGCCGCCTTCCGTGGTGGCGGCGCGCGCGTCAAGGTGGCGACCAAGCTGAGCGCGGCGCTGCGCCGCATCGGGGCCACCGCGGAGCAGATCTCGCGGATGCGCGACGAGCTGCTCGGCCTGGGGCGCGTCTGCGCCTACGTGATGGAGAGCGGGATCGCGGGGGCGCCCCCCGTGAACGCGACCCGGCTCAAGGCGATCCGGGCCGATATCGCGTCGCTCACCGACTACGAGGCGCACCTCTCGGGAAAGCTGCAGTTCCTGCTCGACGCCACGCTCGGTTTCATCAACATCGAGCAGAACGAGATCGTCAAGACGCTGACCATCGCCTCGGTGGTGGGGATTCCGCCGGTGCTGGTTGCCGGCATCTACGGAATGAATTTCCGCGTCATGCCCGAGCTGCGCTGGGCGCTCGGCTATCCGATGGCGCTCGGCCTCATCGTCGTGAGCGGCCTCCTGCCCCTCTGGTGGTTCAAGCGCCGCGGCTGGATGTAGTCCGACGTCGGCAACGCAACAAAGCCACTCCGGTGGACGAAACCACCTCGATGGCGATGCCAGCTCCGCGCTCGACGCTCTTGACACGTGAACACTGTTCACGGAGACTTTGAGGTGAAGGCCAGGGCTCCGCGCTTTCCCCTCGTCCGTGTGAAGGCGCTGGTCGGAGCCGGGAGCTTCTTCGTGCAAGAGACCAAGGCCCAAGCGTTCCATGAAACTTACCGCCAGGCCGCGCTGGCGGTGCGTGAGGTGTGTGCCCAGCTCACGGAGCGGCAGTTCGCTAGGACCGGGTCGCTGACCTGGGACGAAGCCGATGTCTACGGTGTTCGTTACCAGCAGCGAGGCTGGTATCTCAAGCTCACTATCGACGAGACAATTCCGGAAGTGGCGATCATCTCGTTCCATCCCCTGGAGCGTCCTCTGCGGACCAACGCCGGAGTGACGAAGCCATGAAAACTGCGAAACGTCGATGCGGCAAGTGCGGGCAGCGCGAGGTGTCTGCCGAAGCGGTATCCGGCAGGATTGCGACGTATAGGCGAATGAGGCTGGAGATCCCCGCGGGCGTCAAGATCCCGACCTGTGGAAACTGTGGCGCACGCTGGTTTGACGAAGCGACGGCCGCGACGCTCGACGAAGCCCTCGAACCAATCTACCAACGGACCCTCCGAAATCGCCTACAAGACGACCTCGGCATCCTGCAAGGCCGTGGCCTGACCGAAGCGCGCATCGAGGAAGCGCTCGGTGTGTCGCGGGGCTACCTGTCGCGCCTGCGCTCGGGGAGCCGCACGCCCAGCCGCGAGCTGGTGGTGGCAGTGGCCTACATGGCGAAGGACAAGGCCGACCCTCCGTTCGCCGAAACCATCTTTCCCGGAGGCCGCCGTGCCGCGGGCTAGGCTCGCTGGACGTGGCGGCCGGACATCGCGACCGGACCGTTCGGACACGGACGACGAACCGATCTCTCCAAAGCTCGCGCGCGAGCTGGCGCGCCAAATCAAAGAAATTCGCGATCCAACCCGCTACGTGATCGTCTCGGCCTTTACCCGCCGTTTCTTGCTCTACTACGACGTCCGGGACGACTCATATCCGATGAACAATCTCGAGAGCGCAACGTTGTTCAAGCGGCGGAGCGTCGCCGAGGCTGTCATGTCCGTTCTCGGCGACCACCATGTCATCATGACCGTGCGACTCGGGAAGAACGGCGCCATCAAGCGTGTCACCCCGCTCGGCCGGCTCGTGGTTCGCGCGACCCGAAGATCGCCGGCCGAGTGCTCAGATCAGAGAGCTCGTTGGTTGTGATTTGCCGAGATCTTGCCGGCGCGGATGGCGGTTCTGACCTTGAGCCCGGATGCTCGCTGGTGACGGACCTGTCGCTTTGCTTCCATGACGCTTTCCCTTGGCAGAACGACCGGGTCGGAAATAATTCCGTCAGTCGAGTGGGCGCCACGGCTAGGTCCGCCGGCGCGGTCAGGCGCTCGACGTCGGCTCGCGCTTCGGCTTGAGCTTTTCGAAGGCGGCGGCGCGCGCGTCCGGGTCCGGGTCTCGGAGCTGCCGGATCAGGTCGTCGCGCTCGATCCGATCGGGGCTGCGCCGCTCAGCGGCTGTGGTGCGCGTTCGGATGGCGCGCGCCTCGCTCGCCATCGGGTGGACGTCGTGGGCGAGCCAAAATCGGTAGACGCGCTCGGCCCGCGAGATGGAGATGCCGGTGTCGGCCACCAGATCGACCACGGAGCGGGTCCGTGCCCGCAGGTGGGCGATGAGGGCGGCGTCCGACCACCGGCCCTGGATCGGGGCGGTGCCGCCGACTTCGGCGGCGTCCCGCAATGCCAGGACCTGACTGCGCGGATACCAGGCCGAGCCCATGACGCCGCGGATTGCCCGAAGGCGGCCGGCCTTCTCGAGCTGGCGGATCTTGAACTCGCTGGAAAAGCCGAGCAGGGCTGCCGCCGCGCGACGGGACAAGTAGCCCTCGTATCCTGATGGAGGACTGATTATTCTATCCGAAGCCATTTTCAGAGGGACAGCAAACATTGATTATATTTATATCAGGCTTATCAATCAATATTTAATCAGACTTAGTTCGATAAAGCGCGGCCCTGGCGCCGCCAAGGTGGCAAGTTCGGTCCCGCCGGGATAGAAACGCCGGGCGCAATGGAGCTTCCGAAGTCGGTCGCCGGTAAACCAGCCGCCCCCTGGTCGGCGTCCGAGGCCCTTCGTGGCCGAAACCTGTTCGTTCTCGGGAGCACCGGCTTCGTCGGCAAGGTGCTGCTCAGCATGCTGCTCGACCGCTATCCCGATATCGGCCGCGCCTACGTGATGGTGCGACGTGGCTCGGGCACCGACAGCGAGGCCCGTTTCTGGCAGAGCGTGGTGACCTCTCCCGCCTTCGATCCGCTGCGCGACAGATACGGCGGGCAGGACGGGCTGGCGGCGGTGTTGCGCCAAAAGGTTGTGGTGGTCGACGGCGACATCACCGAGCCGAACCTGGGGCTGTCCGAATCCGAGGCCCAGAAGATCGCCCAGGACATCGACGTTCTCATCAATTCGTCGGGGCGGGTCACCTTCAACCCGCCGCTCGAGTCGGCACTACGAACCAACGTCGAGGGGACCAAGAACGTCATCGCCTTCGCCAAGCGGATGAAGCGGCCTGCGCTCGTCCACACCAGCACCTGCTTCGTGGCGGGGAACCGCTCGGGCGAGGGGTGGGAAGACGAGGAGCTGGACGGCTACTTCCCGAAGCGGGCGGAGCTCACCGGCACACACTTTTCGGTCGAGCAGGAGATGGCCGACAACGCGCTGGGCGCGGCGCGGATTCGCCAGCTGGCCGACGACGCGCAGGTGCTGGCGGGGTTGCGCCAGGAGGCGCGCCTGCGCATGCGGGAGGAGAACCGCGATCCCGACGACGAGGCCGCACTGAAGCTGGCGGTGGCGCGGGCGCGCAAGGAGTGGATCCGCTCGGAGATGACCAAGCAGGGCGTCGAGCGCGCGGCGGCCTGGGGCTGGCCCAACATCTACACCTACACCAAGAGCATGGGCGACCAGCTGGTGGCCCGCGAGACCGGCATCGTGCGCGCGATCGTGCGGCCCGCCATCGTCGAGAGCGCGGTGGCCTATCCGTTTCGAGGGTGGAACGAAGGCTTCACCACCTCGGCGCCGCTGGTCTACCTGGCGCTCAAGGGACAGAACGTCCTGCCCGTGTCGTCGAAGCTGATCCTCGACGTGGTGCCGGTCGATCACGTGGTGGCGGCGATGCTGATGGTGGCCGCGCAGGCGATCGTCGAGCAGCCCAAGCTGGTGTTTCAGCTCTCGAGCGGCGATCTCAATCCGATGCGCATGGACCGGGTCACCACGCTCACGGGCCTGTACAAGCGCCAGCGGTTCCGCGACAAGGAGACCGGCAACCGCTTCGTCAACGAGCTGGCGGCGCGGATGGAGTTCCGGCCGGTCAGCGAAGAGCACTTCGATCGCTATTCGATCCCCACCGTCCAGCGCGCCGCCAAGCAGATCTCGAAGACGCTCGGTCGGATTCGTCCCCGCTGGGGCGCCGGGCGCTTTACCGCGGTGGTCGATCGGATCATCAAGGGGTTCGACGAGGTCGACCGGGTCACCACCGAGGCCGCCGAGAACATCGAGCTCTTCCGGCCGTTCATCTTCGAGAACGCCTACGTCTTCCGCGCCGACAACATCCGGGCGCTGCGTGATCGGCTGGCGCCCGAGGACCAGGCGCGCCTGCACTGGGGCCCCGAGAAGCTGGATCAGTACGACTACTGGATGAACATCCACTTCCCCGGCCTGGCGCGCTGGGTGCTCCCGGAGCTGGACGAGACCTACGCGCCCCGGCCCAAGCAAGTCTACAGCTACCACGACCTCCTCGAGCTGTTCGACACCACCACCAAGCTGCATGGGCCGCGCGTCGCGCTGCGCATCGAACGCGGCAAGCGCGAGCAGATCTACACCTACGCCGATCTGCGGGAGCTGGCCGGGCGGCTGGGCGTGTTCCTGCTGGGCGCGGGCGTCGCGGCGGGCGAGCGGGTGATTCTCTGCGCGAAGAACGCGCCCGAGTGGTCGATGGCCTACTTCGGCGTGCTCAAGGCGGGCGGAACGGTGGTGCCGGTCGACCACGAATTGAAGGTGGCGGAGCTGGTCAACGTCGCGCGCGCGTCGTCGGCGGTCGGTCTGCTGCTGGGCGACGAGCTCGTCGACAAGCACGGCGAGACGCTGGCCCGCGCGCTGGCGGAGGCCGGCCTTCCCACCAAGATCTGGCCGTTTGCCGAGGCGTTCGCGCTTCCCGACCTGGCGGTCGAGCGTGAGCGGGGCGCGACGCTTGCCCGGCGCAACAGCCCCGACGCGCTCGCGTCGCTGATCTTCACCTCGGGGACGACGGGGAATCCCAAGGGGGTGATGCTCACGCACCGGAACTTCACCTTCATGGTGTCGGAGCTGTCGAAGATCTTCGAGTTCGGCGTCAACGACGGCATGCTCTCGCTGCTGCCGCTCCACCACGCGTTCGAGTTCGCCACCGGCCTGTTGGTCCCGCTGGCGCACGGGGCGCAAGTGACCTACCTGTCCGAGCTGACCGGCGACGCGATCTCGTCGACACTCAAGCAAGGCAGAGTCACCGCCATCGTCGGCGTCCCCGCGCTGTGGGATCTCCTGCGCCGGCGGCTCTTCCAGCGCTTCGCGGACAAATCGCCGCTGCTCGAGGGGTTCGTCAAGGTGCTGGCGGCGGCGAACTACGAGCTGCGCTCGCGCACGGGGGTCGATCTCGGCATCCTGATCTTCCTGCCGGTGCACGAGGGGTTCGGCGGGCGGATTCGCTATCTCATCAGCGGCGGCTCGGCGCTCCCCGCCGATGTCATGAAGGCCTTCTACGGCATGGGCTTCAATTTCTTCGAAGGCTACGGCCTCACCGAGACGGCGCCGGTATTGACGGTCACCTCACCCAAAGAAAAGCCGCTCGCCGGCTCGGTCGGACGGCCATTGCCCGGCATCGAGGTCCAGATCGCGGAGCCCGACGGGACCACCGGCGTGGGCGAGGTGATCGCCCGCGGCCGCAACGTGATGGCCGGGTACTGGGAAAATCCGGAGGCCACCGCCGACGCCATAAGAGACGGCTGGTTTCACACCGGCGATCTCGGCAGATTCGACGAAGGCGGCAATCTCTTCCTGGTGGGCCGATCGAAGGACGTGATCGTCGACGCCAACGGCAAGAACGTCTATCCCGACGAGGTCGAGGATCTCTACGGCGGAAGCCCGTTCATCAGGGAGCTGTCGGTGGTCGGTGTCCCCGACGGCTCCGGCGAGCAGGTGGTCTGCGCGGTGGTCCCGGATCTCGAGCACGATCCGTCGTTGTCGCGTGCGGAGGTCGAGGCCAAGATCGAGGAGCACTTCCGCAAGATCTCGGCCGAACTGGCGATCTGGAAACGGGTGCGCGGCGTGCACTTCTGGGAAGGTGATCTGCCCAAGAGCGCCAAGCGTTCGGTCAAACGCCGCGAGGTCTCCGCCGAGATCGCGCGGCAGCGCCGCAAGAGCGAGGAGACCAAGGGGGCGCTCGCGGTGGTCTCGGGCGATCGGGGCCAGGTGACCTGGCTCCTCGAGACGATCGCGACGGTCTCGGGCCGCCGGCGCGCGGACGTGCAGCTGGGCAGCCGGTTCGGCGAGCTGGGCTTCGACAGCCTCATGTACGCCGAGCTTTCGAGCGCGCTCGAGAATGCCGGCGCGACGCTGCCCGACAGCGTCGATGTCACCACCATCGGCACCGTCGCCGAGCTGCACGAGCTGCTGTCGCGGGGGCCGGTGGCGGCGGCGCGCGAGCGGGCGGCGCGCGACGGCGCGGTCGCCGACGATTCCGACATCCACGTCCCGTCGGCGGTCTCGGCGGCCGGCAAGCGCGGCCTGGCCCTCGCGCAACGGCTTTTCTACGAGCGGGTCCTCGAGACCCACGTCAAAGGCGAAGGTCACATCCCCCGCCACACCAGCTTCATCGTGGCCGCCAACCACTGCTCGCACCTCGACATGGGGGCGATCAAGGTGGCGCTGGGCGACGCCGGCAAGGACCTCGCGTCGATGGCGGCCGCGGACTACTTTTTCCGTGGGCGCTACCGGCGGGCCTACTTCAAGCACTTCACCAACCTGGTCCCCATGGAGCGGAGCGGATCGATCCGCAAGTCGATGGACACCACGCACGAGGTGCTCCGCCGCGGCCGCAGCATGGTGGTGTTCCCGGAGGGGACCCGGTCGGTGAGCGGAGAGCTGGCCGATTTTCTCCCCAGCCTCGGTTACCTGGCGCTGCGCGCGGAGGTCGGCATTCTCCCGGCGCACATCGCGGGGAGCTTCGAGGCGCTCCCCAAGGGGGCGGCGCTGCCCCGCGCGCGGGAGCTCACCGTGTCGTTCGGTCCCTTCCTTCCGTCGGACTGGTTGGTCGCGTTCACCAAGGGGCTGTCGGCGCAGGAGGGCTGGCGCCTCTGCGCCGCCTTCGCCCAGCGCGCGGTGGAGAACCTGCGCGACGGCGTGCCGACCGCGCTCGATGCGTACGCGGCGCGCGCCGCCTGGGACGGCCGCGCCCTCGGCCCGATCGCCGTTCGCGCGCGCGCCCCGCGCCGGCGGGTGCTCCGGTCGATGCCATGAAGAAAACCACCGCGGCCGGTGGCGGCGCGACCTCGGCGACGACGCTGGTCACCGGTGGCACCGGGTTTCTCGGAACGCATCTGCTCCGGCTGCTCACCGCCGACGCCGGATCGGCCGCCGGCCTGCGGGTGCTCGTGCAGAGCAAACCGCCGGCCTGGCTGCGGGCGCTGGGCGTCGAGATCGTGGCCGGCTCGGTGACCTCGGCCGACGACGTCAAGCGCGCGCTCGACGGGGTGAGCCAGGTCTATCACCTGGCCGGGTTGGTCTCGCACCTGCCCGGCGACGCGCATCGGATGTTCGCCGTGCACGTCGAGGGGACCCGCCTGGTGTGTGAGGCGGCCGCGCGCGCGGGCGTTCGCCGGATCGTCATGGCGTCGACCAGCGGCACGGTCGCCATCTCGCGCCGCGCGCAGGACCTCGCCGACGAGGAGAGCCCCACGCCGATCGAGCTGGTGACCCGCTGGCCGTACTACGCGAGCAAGCTCTATCAAGAGGAAGCGGCCCGCCGCGCCTGCGGCGAGAAGGTCGAGCTGGTGACGCTCAACCCGAGCTTGCTCCTCGGCCCGGGCGACGATCGCCTCAGCTCCACGCGTCCCATCTTGCAGTTCTTGGCGCGGGACATCGCGCTCATGCCGGCCGGCGGGCTCAACGTGGTCGACGCCCGGGACGTGGCGGCCCTCTTGCCGGTGGCGATGGATCGGGGCACGCCCGGCGCGCGCTACCTGGTCGGCGCCGTCAACTGGACCTTCGCCGAGCTCTTCGGCCGCCTCGAACGGCTGACCAAGATCGCGGCGCCCAAGCTCAAGATCTCGGGCGACCTGGCGCTCTGGGCCTCGCGCGCCCAGGCCGGCCTCTTTCGACAGCTCGGGCGCCGGGTTCCCGTCGAGCCGCAGAGCGTGGAGATGGCCCAGTACTTCTGGTACTTCGACTCCGGCAAGGCGGCGCGCGAGCTCGGCTTCTCCCCGCGCGATCCGGCCGACACCCTGCGCGACACGGTCAAGTACATCCGCGAGCAGCTGCTCGGCTCGGACGTTTTCAAGCGCGCGGCGGGATAGCGCGCTCGTCCACGATCTCGGCGCCCAGCGCGCGCCCCCACCGGCGGAGCGGCGTTGTGACTGCCAGGACCAGCAGACTCAGGATCGCGATCAACCACGGGCGACGGTTCGCGGCGGCGATCGGCCACCAGTTGATCGTCGCGGCGGCATACGGGCGCTCGACGTCCAGGCCGAGCGAGGTGTAGCGCGTCCAGGGCGCGTCTGCCGTCGCCACCTCCCAGTCGTCGCCGGCCAGCTTGTGGCGCAGGAGCCACCAGTGACCCGCGATCGGTTGCATGGACGGCAACCAGTCCACGCCGTAGACCTCTTCGAAACAGGAGGGGCAGGGCGCGGGGGCCAGGACGGTCCCGCGGGTGTCCGGCCGTCCCAGCCAGCTGACCTGAGCCTGCCGCGCGATATTGATGAAGTCGTTCCAGACGAAGGCGTTGCCGAGGCCCTGCACGGCGACGCCGGCCAGAAGCAGCGCGCCGATTCCGGCCCACAGCGCGCGCCGCGGCGGACGGTCTCGGTCGAAGAGCTCCGCGGCGGGGAGCAGGAGCGCCGGCAGCGCGAACACCAGGAACCGCGGGCCCCAGGCCCAGTCGCCCGACCAGAAGAGATAGCGGGCGCAGACCAGGACGATCGGGCCGACCGTCAATGAGATGGCGAGGGCGACGTGCGGCCGGCGGGTCACCAGCCGGCGAATCCCCAGCAGGCCGAGCAGCAGGGGCGGCGAGAAGAGGAACGCACTCTTGCCGGGCGACAAGAACTGGCCCCACAGCCCCACCAAGACGTTCTCACGCCAAAAACCGACCGTGACGGCTTCGTAGCCGGTTGTAAACGGTGAGCCCCAGCGGGCGAAGTTGTAGGCGCCCAGCGCCACCAGCCCCGGGGCGAACCCGACGGCAGTCCAGACGAGCCCGGCGCGAAATTCGTGCCTGCGGATTCGCAGCCGGAGAAACAGATAGAGCAGCGCGCCCGGCAGGCAGGCGAAGTAGACGTTCTTGGCGTTGATCAGCAGCGCGGCGGTCAACCCCCAGCGCACAAACGCACCCCGCGTCGGCGTCTCCGCGGTCCGCAACAGCGCTCCAAGAAAAACGACGAAGCAGGCGGCCTGCAGGATCTCGGAGTAGGGGCAGCGCGCGTAGACCCAGAGGGCGGTGCCGGTCCCGAGCAGCAGCGTGGTCCAGGCGGCCTGCCGACGGCTGTAGCCGAGCTGTCCGAGCAATCGATAAAAGAGCGTCGGCGTCAGCGCCCCGAGGACGATCGGCGCGAGCTGGGAGGTGGCCACCACCAGCTCGCCCGCCCGCGCCGGCGCCAGCGCCTCGACCGCGCGCTGCAGGAGCGCCCCCGGTACGTGGACCAGACAGGCCAACAGCGCAGCGACCGGATAGTAGTGACCGCCGCGCCCCAGGGGCGCATTGACCGGCCAGCGCAGATCGATGGCGAACGAGCCGTGGCGCACCAGGCTCTCGGCCGCTCGCCACATCGGCAGGGCATCCCCGAACGGAAGGCTGCCGCTCGCCGTGAGGAGATAGAGGCAGAAGAAGGTCACGAACACGTCCGCCGCCCCGAGCGGGCGGCGGGACGTCGGGACGGGCGATGTTCTGCCCGCGTGGGACGCCGGGAGGTGTGGGCCGTCGCTCAGGGGACCGTGACGGAGAAGTCGGTGGTCTCGAGGCCGACGCCGCCGCTCCAGATCTCGTAGCCGGCGAAGACGTTGGTCAGGTACCACGAATTCTGCACGTAGCCTCGGGTGACGGCGTCCTGAATGAAGTCACCCAGGCTGTAGGTCAGCGAGTTGATGGTCTGCTGCGCCACGTACGACACGCAGGGTTTGTTGTTGCTCGAGTTGGTGCCGTACCAGACGTTCCAGTTCTTGCCGTCGATCGTCGTGCTGGCGACCGAAGCCCCGATCGGCTGGTTGGCGGTCGGCTTTTCGTACCAGACCATCAGGAAGCCGCCGCTCGGCGATGAGGCCGACGGATCGCCGCCGGACCCGGTGCTGAACCAGACGTCGTAGGCGGCGTTGTAGCTGCCCGTCGCGCCGTTGGCGGCCCAGGTCCAGCTGGTCGACAGGCTGCCCTTGGCGATCGAGCTCACCGCGCGCGGCAGCCCGCTGCCCGCGGTGGTGTTGTTCGAGTTCGCGCCCGTGAAGATCGACGGGAACGAGGCGGGATTGTTACCGGCGCCGGTCCCGTTCTGGGTCGCCACCTTGAACTTCGTTCCGGTGCCGTAGGTGATCGTCTGTGAGGCCGCCGACACGCCCCAGTCGTTGTTCTGGACGATGTAGTCCTTGCCGCTACAGGTCACGTGCGCCGTTCCGAATTGGGTCGAGATCGTGCCCGCTCCGGTGACCGAGCTGCAGCTGCTGGTGCCGCCCCCGGTGCCGCCGGCGCCGCCCGTGCTGGTCACCGGCACGATGCTGCTCACGCAGACGTTGTAGGTCCCCACGCTGGTCGCCGTCTCTCCGGCCGACACCTGGATCTGCATGTCATAGGGCGTGCCCATGGTGCCGACGGCCTTGCTGCACTGGGCGGTGGTCGCCCAGCTGGGGCATTCGGCGTCGGTGAAGCAGACCTGGCCGGTCCACCCCGCCGTGAAGGCGGCGATCTCGCTGAAGGGCGCCACCGTGGTGGAGTTGGCACTCTGGGTGAAGCCGATCCGCACCACGTTGCCGCCGCTCGAGCCGGTCAGCGAGATGTTGAAGCACTTCACGGGCCCGGTGTACTGGCTCTTGACGGGCGAGGCGCCGCCCGACGAATCCAGCTCCATGCCGATCCCGCAGCCCCATTTCGCGTTGGTCGCGTCGACCACGGTGGTCCCGCTGATGCAGCAGCTCCCGGTGGTGCAGATGTCCGCCGGCTGGGGGTTTGCGCACGACGAGCCGTCGCCGTAGCCGTAGATCGCGCCCTGGATTCCGATCGGATCGCTGAGGTCGCAGTTCCAGGCGGCGCTGTTGACCAGCTGGCCCGGCATCGCAACGCAGGCGCTGCCGCTGGTGCCGGCGGAACCGGTGGTGTTGCCGCCGCCGGTGGTTCCGGCCGATCCGCTGGTATTGCCGCCGCCGGTGGTGCCAGCCGATCCGCTGGAGTTACCGCCGCCGGTCGGCGTGCTCTGCGTCTGGGGCGCGGCGCAACCGAGCGCGAGCAGGGATCCCAGGAACGAACCAAGCCATGCACCACGGAAGGGGGCGTACGTGCGCATCAAATCCTCCTAAGCTCTGTCGAACAGTCGGTCGGCCGTGCAGCCGCGCCAATGAGCGGCAGAAGCTTACCACGCGGGGCCTGCCGACTCATCCACTTTCGCCCTCGTTTCATACACGTACGCGTCAGACACGTACGCGCAAGGCGGCCGGAAGGATCTCGAAAGTCGCTGGAAGGTGCCCCGGGGTCTCGCCGTCCAGCTCCAGCGGGATGCGCGCCTCGGGCTCCACCGGCTCCGCGACGACGCGGGTGACCCGGGCGCTCGAGACCTCTTCGAGATCGACGTGGGTGCCCCGGTAGAGGCGCCCGATCTTGGTGAGCACCTCGCCCCGGGAGAAATCGCCCACCGTCACCAGATCCAGCGCGCCGTCGTCGAGCCGGGCCTCGGGACAGATCTTCATTCCGCCCCCGAAGAAGCGCCCGTTGCCGATGGCCGCCAGCAGGATTCGCCGGCGCTGGCGGGGCGCGCCGTCGATCGACAGCCAGACGTCGGCGTTGTCGTACGAGGTCAGCACCCGCACGGTGGCCGCCAAGAAAGCGATTCGTCCGCCCAGTCGCTTCGACGACGCGTTGGCGCGGGTGGCGACGGCGCTCGAAAAGCCAAAGGAGGCGACGTTGACGAAGTGGCGGGTCTCTTCCCCGCCCTCGTGCCCGCGGTAGTGGACGCGCCCGGCGTCGAAGGTCCGGGCCTGGGCGTCGCGAATGCGCCGGGCGGCGGCGGTCACCTCGGTGGGAAGGTCGAGCGAGCGGCGAAAATCGCCGCCGGTGCCGCGCGGGACGATGCCGAGCTCGGTGCGATCGCCCGCGCCGGCCGTCAGGATGCCGTGGGCGACGTCGGAGATGGTCCCGTCGCCGCCGAGCGCGACGATGAGGCGCCGGCCGCCCTCGGCTTCGCGCTGCGCGATCGCGCCCGCGTCGCGGTGGCCGGTCGTAAAGGCGCTGTCCAGCTCGCCCAGGCCCTCGGTGAGCGCGCCGCGGACACGGGCCCAGCTCGATTCGGACAGGCCGCTGCCGGAGCGCGGATTGACGATCACCAGCGGGCGGCTCGGGTCCAAGGCCCCCGACTTCTAACAGATGGTCCAGGCGGTCGGCTATCGACCGGTCTATCCTGCCGCCCGATGCTCGCCGGGATGTTGCTCGGATTGGCGGCCAGCGCGTCCTGGGCGCTGGCCAACGTCGTCGTCCAGCGGGCGGGTCGAGCGGTGGGCGCCTTGCGCGGGCTCCTGTGGGCGCAGGTGGTCGGGATCGGGCTCTCGGCCCTCGGCGCCGCCGCCTTCGACGATCGGAGCGCGTCGCTCACGCCGGCGGTAGGCGGCTGGATCGCGGTGGCCGCGATCTCCGCGCTTTTGGCCTATGTCTGTCTGTTCTACGCCTTCGAGCACGGGCGGCTGACGCTGGCGGTGCCGATCATGTCGTCCTGGGCGGTCATCGCTTCGGCGCTGTCGCTGGTGCTGTTTCACGAGCGCCTGACGGTGGCCGAGCTGGTCGGTGCCGCCGCCGTGATCGCCGGCGCCATGGTCGTCTCGCGCCACGCGCAGCGGGCCGAGCCGGCACCCGGGGGCACGCGGCCGCGCTGGCTGCTGGCGGCGGTCGGCGCGGCGGTCGGGTTCGGGGTCTTGATTCCGGCCATGCGGCGGATGTCGCCCGTCTTCGGTTCCATGGGAACCATCGGGGCCGTGTACGTCGCCGACCTGGTCCTGGCACTGCCGCTGGCGATCGGCTTTCGGATCGATCTGCGGCCCCCGAGCGGTCGCGCCTGGCTGCCGGTGGTTCTGGCGGGCTTTTTCGAGACCGCGGGCTCGGTTTGCATCGTGCTCGGCGCACGCCACGCGCCGCTCACCATCGTTTCGCCGCTGGCCAGTCTGGCGGCCGCCTTCACCGTCCTTTACGCCTGGGCCGTCCTGGGGGAACGGCCGGCCCGCGGCGTCCTGGTCGGCGCCGCCTTGGTCTCGATCGGCGTCATCGTCCTCGCGCTCTGACCGTCGCGCCGATGCTAGACTGCCGCCGCCATGGCGCACCAATACATCTACACGATGCAAAACCTCCGGCGGGTTCACCCCCCGAACAAGGAGGTGCTCAAGGGCATCTATCTGTCGTTTTATCCGGGCGCCAAGATCGGCGTCCTTGGCTCGAACGGCTCCGGCAAGTCGACGCTGCTGCGGATCATGGCCGGCGTCGACAAGGACTTCTTCGGCGACGCCAAGGCGGCCGACGGAATTCGCATCGGCTACCTGCCTCAGGAGCCGACGCTGGACGCCCAGAAGAACGTGATCGAGAACGTCGAGGAGGCGGTGGCCCACACCAAGGGCCTCCTCAAGCGGTTCGACGAGGTGAACTTGAAGCTGGGCGAGGACATGTCGCCGGCCGAGATGGACAAGCTGCTCGAAGAGCAGGGCAAGCTGCAGGACGCGATCGAGGCGGCCAACGGCTGGGACCTGGATCGGACGCTGGAGATCGCGATGGACGCGCTCCGCCTGCCGCCGGCCGACGCGGAGGTCACCAAGCTTTCGGGCGGCGAGCGGCGGCGCGTGGCGCTCTGCCGCGTGCTCCTCGAGCGCCCCGACTTGCTGCTCATCGACGAGCCGACCAACCATCTCGACGCGGAGAGCGTGGCCTGGCTCGAGCACCACCTGCACGAGTTCCCGGGGACGATCGTGGCGGTCACGCACGATCGCTACTTCCTCGACAACGTCGCGGGCTGGATCCTGGAGCTCGATCGCGGCGCCGGCATCCCCTGGGAGGGGAACTATTCGTCCTGGCTCGAACAGAAGGGCAAACGCCTCGAATCGGAAGAGAAGACCGAGTCGGCGCGGCAGCGGACCCTGGCGCGCGAGCTCGAGTGGGTGCGCGCGTCGCCGCGCGCGCGGCAGGCCAAGTCGAAGGCCCGCCTGGCGGCCTACGAAGAGCTGCTGGCCGAGGAGCAGCAGAAACGCGAGGAGACCATCGAGATCAGCATCCCGCCCGGACCGCGTCTGGGCGACGTGGTGGTCAAGGCCGAGCACCTGCGCAAGGCCTACGGCGACAAGGTGCTCATCGAAGACCTCAGCTTCAACCTGCCGCGCGGCGGGATCGTGGGGATCATCGGGGCCAACGGCGCGGGCAAGACCACGCTGTTCCGGATGATCACGGGACAGGAAAAACCGGACGGCGGCACGCTGCGGATCGGCGAGACGGTCAAGCTGGCCTACGTCGACCAGAGCCGCGACACCCTCGACGGTGCCAAGACCGCCTTCGACGAGATCGCGCAGGGGGCCGAGTTTCTGGAGATCGGCAAGCGCAAGGTCCCGGCGCGGGCCTACGTGGCCGGGTTCAACTTCAAGGGAACCGACCAGCAGAAGCTGGTCAAGAACCTCTCGGGCGGCGAGCGCAACCGGGTGCACCTGGCCAAGGTGTTACGATCGGGCGGGAACGTGCTCCTGCTCGACGAGCCGACCAACGATCTCGACGTCGACACGCTGCGCGCGCTGGAAGACGGCCTGCTGGCGTTCGCCGGATGCGCGGTCGTCATCAGCCACGATCGCTGGTTCCTCGACCGGGTGGCCACCCACATCCTCGCCTTCGAGGGAGATAGCCAGGCGGTCTGGTTCGAAGGCAACTACCAGGACTACGAGGCCGATCGCAGACGCCGCCTGGGCGCCGCCGCCGATCAGCCGCATCGGATCCACTACAAGAAGCTGATACACTAGCCACTATGATCCCGTACGAAGAGCTGGATCGGGCGCTGGCGCGGTGGAAGGCTCGTTCGCAAGGCGGCGTGGTCGAGCCGCCGCGCGCCGAAGCGGCCACCTACGACGCGACGCCGTTGCCGATTTCGCCCGACGAGCTGGGCAGCATCCCCGAGCCGATGCCGATCGCCACCGAGCGTACCGGCGAGATCGATCTCGCCGAGCTCGAGACCTACGAGGACTAAAGACCCCTAGTAGATCGCGTGGGGGAGGGTTTGGGAACCCTCCCAGGGTTCCCATCAGAAATAGAACCGCACGCCAATGCCGCCGTCGATTCCGAAGCCGAACCCGGGGATGATCCAGAACGACGGTGCGAGCTCGAAGAACACCTCGAGGAAGTTGGGGTTCGCGAACATCAGGTCCAGGCCGATCGGCGCCCGCGCGGCGACCGCGATGCAGTTGGACTGACAGCCGCCCCACCAGACGAAGCGCGCGCCGCCGCCCACGTGCCAATCGAGCTGCGCCGTTCCGCGGATGATGTTGGACTGCCAGAGGTAGTCCATGTTGAAGGTGCCGTTGGTATGCCCGAAGGCGCCGCAGACCTGGTTGCCGTTCTGGTCGTTGAAGCAGGCGCCGTTCCCGTAGGTCCAAAAGCCGAGGCCGAAGTCCAGCGCGTTGGTCGGTGAGACCCACAACTTGGCCGACAGCCCGGTCGGATCCCCGAGCTCGATGCCGAGGCCAAACTTCCGTGAGTAGCCGACCTCCGTCGCACGGGCCGCCGGCCCGACGACGGCCAGCAAGAGCGCGACCGCCAGGGTGGTGAGGATTGTCCTTTTCATGACGCGTATAGTACGCACGAACGGTTGAGGCGGACAGTCCGTTTGCAAAAAACTCCGTACATTTTTAGCCTAACTATTGCGGGGATACGCACTACAGGGCGCACGCCGCACCGCCGCGTTCGGCAGAGGAACTGGGCGAAGCTTCGGGTCTCTTCGGCGGCCAGCGGCGTCGGCCTGCTGCTGCTCTGCGCGCTCGCTTGTGGGCGTGCGCCCACGCCGGCGCCGTCGGAGAAATCCCGGGTGATGGGATCGGCCTTCACCGAGGTGCCGAAGTCTCCGGTCGTGGCCAAGCCAAAGCGATCGGCGGGCCCCGATCCGGATGCATTGCCGGAGCTGCCGGATCTTCCACCGGAGCGCCGCGCCATCCAGGTCGTCGACGATCGAGAAAGGGTGGTCGACGCCGACGCGGCGCGCGCGCGCGGCCTCACGATCGTCGATCTCTCCGATGGGTGGGCGCCGTCCGTGTTCGACGATCGGGTCGGCCCGCAGGGGGCGAAGCTCTCGAATCCCTATCGCGCCGTCTACACGGGGCTCGCCTCGGATCGCAGCGACGGCGATGGCCAGCCCCTGTCGGTCGGCGAGCGGAACTATCTCGAGCTCTATGGGATCCCGCCGGCGCTCTCGGTGTTGCGGCACCGCTTCCTGGTGGACGCGCAGCTCGGTTGCGGATCGGCTTACGATCCTTCCCGGCTGGTGGCCGTCGACGAGATTCGGACCTGGGGCGCCAGTACCGAGCAGAAGGAGCTGGCCAGATACGCCGCGCGGGGGACCCGGTTGGAGGCGGCGCGGGTCGCGGCCGGCGCGCCGACCCTGGAGGCGTTGCCGACTGCCGACGCGCGCGCGGCCAAGGAGATCAAGGAGCAGATCGAGTTTCAAAACGAGCGGCTCGCGTTTGCAGAGGCCGAAAAGCGCCTCATCTGCGAAGGGCTGATGGGCGCCGGCCGGCACAAGACGGGCGCGTACGACACCGCGATGCGGGCCGCGATGCTCGATTTTCAGCAGAAGCAGGCGGTGATGGATCAGGCCGACATACGGGGCGGGACGCTCGAGGCGCTGGCACGCATGCCTCTCGAGAACGATTTTCTGGCGCTGCGTCGGGTGCTGACCGAGCGGGCGATGCACGCGGGCGGCTTCGTCGAGGACGGCAGCGTCGGAGATTCGGCCTCGGATCCCAACACGCCCACCTATCTGGGCGCGGACGGGACCCGGCATCGGGTGCCGGATCTGGCGACGCCGTCCCTCGACGCGACGCTGGCGCGGCTCGGGTTGGCGACCCCCGAGGACGCGGTGGCGTTTTTCCGCCGGCATCCACGCGCCGATTTCGACACGCTCCGGGTCGCGGTGCGCCTGCCGCCCGCCCCCGAGTATTACGGCGCCGCCATGGATCTCTCCGCCGAGATCGACCGGGGCGACGTCTGGTACGACTTTCCCTACGACGCCGCCGGCGTGCGGCTGCCCCAGCCGCGCGAGCGCTTCCCCACCTTCACGCTCTTCGTGAAGTGGCGCGGCGAGCGGGTGCCGCTCGTGCGCTGGCGGACCACGGTGGGCGGCTGGCGCTCGGAGCTGGCCTCCGACGGGCAGGAGTACTACCGCTGGAAGGGCTCGGACGTCGGCCCACGGGTCTGGCGGCACATCGTCGCCGCGCCGGTCTGGATCCCCCCGCCGTCCTCGCCGCTGGCGTCGATGGTCAAGGAGAAGAAGGTCAACGGCACCTACGCGCGGGTCACCAACTACGACGAGACGGGGCCCGGCTATCTGTCCGCCTATGGCCTGGCCGCCGCGATTCACGAGGAGATGCGCCGGGGGCCGGAGGGCGCCACCTTCTTCGACAACGGCATTCGCACCCACGGCTCGTTCGACTACATGTCCCTGCGTGGGCGGTTCTCGCACGGCTGCCACCGTCTCTATAACGAGCAGGCGATGCGCCTTTTCAGCTTCGTCCTCAGGCACCGGCGCGTGCGGGCGATCGGGTCGATCCCGCTGGGTTTCCGACGCACCTTCTATTCGCAGGGCGAGGTCTTCGAGATGCGCCTGCCGAGCCGCGGCTTCTACTACGAGCTCGATCCGCCGCTGCCGGTCGAGGTCCTCGAAGGGCGCATCAAGGGCGCGCTGACCAAACCGGTCTCCGGTTACGTCCCCAAGCCGGGCGTGAAATACGCTTCGCCGCCGCCCGGCGTCTCCGATTCACCGGACAGTCGCGCCGGGGGAGACGGGCCGTGAAGCGCCCTCGTCTAGGCTCGGTTGTGGGGTCGATGGCGCTCGCGGTCGTCGCCGGGTGCGGGCCGGCCTCGCACCCGACCGGGGCGTCCGGATCGGGTCCCCCGCGCGCCACCGGATCGCCGTCCTCCACGCCGGCTGTTCCGGATGACGACGACGATCGGGACGCCGCGACGTCTGCCGCCGGGACGCGCGATCGCGTGAAGATCAAGATCTCGGTCGATGCGCACTGGAAGGCGCACGTTTTTTGGGGGCGGAAGGACTTCGGGATCGCGCCGCTCGAGATCCAGCGCCCCCGCGGCTCGGGCCCGCTCGATCTGCTGATCACCGCCGACGGCGCGCTGCCCCTGCACACCCGCGTCTTCACCGATCGCGACGGCGCGCTGGCGGTCCGGCTTTACGCCGAATCCGACGCCCCGGGCCTGCTGGGATATTCGAGGAGCTTTTCGCTTCCAACTTCCATGCGTTTAACCCACAATGCCGGAACTTTTCACCGGCCCCGCCGGTAAACCAGAGGAGATCGATCGAATGGGCAAGCCGCTGTCGAAGTCAGACCTTATTTCCAAGTTGGCCGAAGAGAACGACGGGAAGCTGACCCGGAAGGACGTCAAGGGCGTCCTCGAGTCGCTCGCCACCATTGGCTATAAGGAGCTCAAGAAGACCGGAATCTTCCTGGTCCCCGGGTTCGCCAAGTTCGTGGTGATCAAGAAGCCGGCCACCAAAGAGCGCAAGGGGATCAACCCCTTCACCAAGGAGCCGACGGTCTTCAAGGCCAAGCCGGCCCGCAAGATCGTCCGGGCTCGCCCGGTCAAAGCCGCCAAAGACGCGGTTTAACGGGTCGGGGGGCCCCGACGGGCCCGCCGTTTCCGCGCTTCGCTCGAGCGCTGCGCCAGCGTCGACTTCCGCCTCTCACGGGCCGGGTCGCGACGGCGCAGCCCATGCCTGGGCTCGGGCCCGCGCGGCGGCCTGACCCTCGGCTGGAGCGCGCTCCTCGCGTCGCGAGCTCGGCGCGCGTCGGGGGTGATTTGCGCCCTTTTTTCGCCCTCCTATCGGCGTAGCAATAACGTACACTTAACCGCCTTTTGTCCTACAGACGGCAGAGGCGATGCCGAATATGTTGGAAGTGAACGTCAATGGCTCGGGCGCAGCGCACGGCGCGGCGGATCTGATCGTCGAGGCTGCGGGAGACTCCGCCGGCCCGGGGATCGAATCGCTGGCGGTCTCCAACCTGGCCTTCGCCGAAGATCTCTATTTTCAGTTTTTGAACGATCCGGCCAGCGTCGATCCGGCCTGGCGTCGGGTCTTCGAGCGATTGGATGGCGCGGGCGGCAGCGGCACCGAGGCGAACGGCAACCGGGCGGCCTTGCTGCCGCCAGCGGCCTTTCCGCGCAGCATCTTCGGCGCCGCGCCGATCGCGGGCGGCAGCCCGATCCAGAGCCGCACCTCGGTGCGTCTGCTCTCCGAGCGCGTGCAGCGGCTGGTCGAGGCCTACCGCGATCTCGGCCACCTGTTCGCCGACCTCGATCCCCTGGGCCTGGTCAAGCGGGGCGGCCCGCAGATCGCGCTCGAGGACTATGGCCTCACCGAAGAGGATCTGGATCTCGTCTTCAGCAGCGAGAACGTGGCCGGTCCCGACCGGACCACGCTGCGCGATCTGGTCGGCCTGCTGCGCGAGACCTACTGCCGCAAGATCGGCGTCCAGCTGGCCCACCTGCACGACCTCGAGCTGCGGGCCTGGCTGCAAGGCCGCATGGAGAGCACCCGCAACCGGGTGGCGCTGGCGCGTCCCGATCGGATGCGGATCTTCCAGCAGGTGATCGGCGCGGAGGTGTTCGAGCAGTTCCTGCAGAACAAGTTCCTCGGCTCCAAGCGGTTCTCCCTGGAAGGGGCCGAGAGCTTGATTCCCCTGCTGGAACGGCTGTTCGAGCGCGCGGCCCGCGGGAACGTGGGGGAGATCGTGATCGGGATGGCGCACCGCGGGCGCCTCAACGTCCTGGCCAACGCGCTCAAGAAACCGGCCTCGCAGATCTTCGCCGAGTTCCAGGACAAGCTCGACAACGTCGATCCGACCGACACCAGCGGTGCGGGCGACGTCAAGTATCACCTGGGCTTCTCGATCGACCGGGTGTTCGGGCAGGGGACCGACGAGCACCGCGTGCATGTGTCGCTCACCTTCAACCCGAGCCACCTCGAGTGGGTCAACACCGTCGTGCAGGGGCGCGTGCGCGCCAAGCAGGACCGGCTGGCCGACGCGGCCCGGACGCGCTGTCTGCCGATCCTGATCCATGGCGACGCGGCCTTCGCCGGCCAGGGGATCGTGGCCGAGGCGCTCAACATGTCGGAGCTCGAGGGCTATCGGGTCGGCGGGACGGTTCACATCGTGGTCAACAACCAGGTCGGCTTCACGACCTCGCCCGGCAGCGGCAAGTCGACGACCTACGCGACCGATGTCGCGCGCATGCTCCAGATTCCGATCTTCCACGTCAACGGCGAGGATCCCGAGGCGATCTGCCAGGCGGTCGATCTGGCGATCGACTTCCGGCAGCAGTTCCACCGCGACACGCTGATCGAGCTGTGGTGCTACCGGAAGCTCGGCCACAACGAGGGGGACGAGCCTTCCTACACCCAGCCGGTCATGTACCGCGCCATCGCGAGCAAGCCGTCGATCCGGATGGCCTATCTGGCGTACGACGCGGCCAACCCGGCGCCCGACGGAACCCCCCACATCACGGTCGAGGAGACCGACGAGATCGCGGCGGGCAAGCGGCGCGATCTGGAGACGGAGCTCGAGATCGCGACCCGCACCGATGCGCCGCCGCGGCCCAGCACCTTCGCGGGCGCCTGGGCGCGCATCAAGGGCGGGGCCGACAGCGCGGTGCCGGAGGTGCCGACGGCCGTGCCGGGGTCGTCGATCCGGGACGTGACGCGCGCCCTCGTGACGCTGCCCGCGGATTTCAACGTCCACCCCAAGCTCCAGAAGCTGATCATCGAGACGCGCGCCGCGATGGGCGCCGGCGAAAAGGCGATCGACTGGGGGATGGGCGAGGCGCTGGCGTTCGGGACGCTGCTGGCGCAGGGGACCCGGGTCCGGCTTTCGGGCCAGGATTCGCGGCGGGGCACCTTCAGCCACCGGCACGCGGTGCTCTGCGACTACAACGACGGCCACGAGTACACGCCGCTCGCACACGTCGCGCCCAAGCAGGGCGTGTTCGAGGTGCGCGACAGCCCGCTTTCGGAGGGCGGCGTCCTCGGCTTCGACTTCGGCTACAGCCTGGACATGCCCGAGGGGCTCACCATCTGGGAGGCCCAGTTCGGCGACTTCGTGAACGCCGCCCAGGTGATCATCGATCAGTTTCTCTGCTCGTCGGAAGCCAAGTGGCACCGGGTGAGCGGCCTCGTGCTGCTGCTGCCGCACGGCATGGAGGGGCAGGGGCCGGAGCACTCGAACGCGCGGCTCGACCGGTTCCTCAACCTCTGCGTCAACGACAACATGCAGGTCTGCAACCTGACCACGCCGGCGCAGTACTTCCACGCGCTGCGCCGCCAGGTGCTTCGGCCCTATCGCAAGCCGCTCATCATCATGTCGCCCAAGAGCCTGCTCCGGCACCCGGCGGCGACCTCGGCGCTCGGCGACTTCACGGATGGTGGGTTCCAGCACGTCATCGCCGACCCGCTCGTCAAGGACCCCTCGCGCGTCAGGCGCGTCTTGCTGTGCACGGGCAAGATCTACTACGACCTCATCGCGGCGCGCGAGGCGCGGAGCTACGATGACGTCGCCATCTTGCGCATCGAGCAGCTGTATCCGCTCCACAAGGAAGTCCTGCTGGAGACGCTCTCGGCGTTCCCCGAGGGGACGCCGGTGGTCTGGGTGCAAGAGGAGCCGAAGAACATGGGTGCCTGGGCGTACATGAACAGGGAGCTGCCGGCGCTGCTGGCCGGAACGTTCCCCTGGTTGAGCGTCACCCGGCCCCTGTCGCCGAGCCCGGCGACCGGCTCGGCGAAGCGGCACACCCGCGAGCAGACGCGTCTGGTGGCCGAGGCCTTCGGCAAGGGGCCGGCCTGATGTCGCTCCTGCTGCGGGTTCCGGCGCTGGGCGAATCGGTCCGCGAGGCGACCCTCGGGACCTGGAAGCGCGCCGAGGGGGACGAGGTCAGCGCCGACGAGCCGCTGGTCGAGGTCGAGAGCGAGAAGGCGACCCTGGAGGTGCCATCGCCGGGCGCGGGCGTGCTGCGCAAGATCCTGCGCAAGGCGGGCGAGACCGTGGCGGTGGGCGAGGTGATCGCCGAGATCGATCAAATCGCCCAGATCGCCGCGTCGGTTCAGGTGGCGGCTGCGCCGGCGCAGACCGGTGGCTCGGTCAAGGTCGCCTCACCCGCTCAAGCGGTCGCACCGGCCAAGCCGAGCAACGGGCGTCAGGCTCCCGCCGAGGGCAACGGCCGCGCGGTAGAGCCACCGGCCGCCGAACCGCTGCGGGCCGCGCCGTCGGCACGGCGTGCGCTGGCCGACAGCGGCCTGACCGCCGAGGAGATCAAGGGTTCCGGACGCGGCGGGCGGATCTCGAAGCAGGACGTCGTGCGCACGCTGGCGGAGCAGGAGCGGGCGCCGGCCCCGGCGCCACCGCCCGTCGAGATGCCCGCGGCGCTCCGTTCGCAGACCGACGCCGCGCGCGAGCGGGTGGTCCCGATGTCCCCGCTGCGCAAGACGGTCGCGCGGCGGCTGGTCGAGGCCCAACACACGGCCGCGATCCTGACGACCTTCAACGAGGTCGACATGACCAGCGTCCTCGCGCTGCGGGAGCGCCACCAGGAGCGCTTCGTCAAGCAGCACGGCATCAAGCTCGGCTTCATGTCCTTCTTCGTGAAGGCGGCCATTGACGCGCTGAAGGCGTACCCGGCCGTCAACGCCGAGGTGCGCGGGGCCGACATCGTCTACAAGGACCACTACGATATCGGCGTGGCCGTCGGTGGCGGCAAGGGGTTGGTGGTGCCGATCGTGCGCGACGCCGATCGGCTCTCGTTCGGGGAGATCGAGGTGGCCATCGCCGGCCTCGCCGTCCGCGCGCGGGAGAACAAGCTCACGCTCAAGGAGCTCGAGGGGGGAACGTTCACCATCTCGAACGGCGGGGTGTACGGGTCGTTGCTGTCGACGCCGATCCTGAACCCGCCCCAGAGCGGGATCCTGGGCCTGCACGCCATCCAGAAGCGACCGATCGCCGTCGGCGACGCGGTCGTGGTGCGGCCGATGATGTACGTCGCCCTCTCCTACGACCACCGCCTGGTCGACGGGCGCGAGGCGGTCCAGTTCCTGATCCGGGTCAAGGAGTGCGTCGAAGACCCGGAGCGCGTCCTGCTGGAAGTTTGACGTTCATTTACAAAGGGACCCTGGAGGGTCCCTTAGACCCCCCGCGACGAGTCCCACCGGGCGAAGCCCGTCGGGACTCACGCGATCGGGCCTCTGCGATTCGCGTGCTACGCGACGGAGGCGGGGGCGCGCGAGCGGCGGGTGGTGGTGCGGCGGGGCGTCGCGCGCGCGGAGGTCCGCGGCGTGGCGCTGGGCTGAGCGTCGCGGGACTTGCGACGGCGCTTGGCGGCGTACATCGCGTGGTCGGCGTGGCCGAGGAGCGCATCGACCGAGTCGCCGGCCTCCGGCCAGCTGGCGGTCCCCAGGCTGAGCGAGATCGGGATTTCCCGCGCGGCGTTCGCTTCGGCGCGCGCGCCGCGCAGGCGTTCGAGGAGGTGACCGCAGTCCTCGGCCGACAGATCGGGAAGCAGGATGCCGAACTCGTCGCCGCCGGTCCGGCAGGCGACGTCGTGGTTGCGCAGGTGCGCTATCAGGAACTCGCCCACCTCTTTGAGCACGGCGTCGCCGGCGGCGTGCCCGTGTTGATCGTTGACCCGCTTGAAGTCGTCGACGTCGACGATCATCACCGAAAAATTTCGCCCCGCGCCGGCGCGCTGCGAGCGGCTCAGCTCTTCGCGCAGGCGCTCCTCGAAGAAGCGCCGGTTCCACAGACCGGTCAGGGGATCGCGGTAGGCCATCGCTCGGAAGACGGCCAGCCGCGCCACTTCGCGGCGGAGGGTGGCGTTCTGGCGCGCGAGACGAACGAACTCGGCGGCCAGATCCTCGGGCGGCTTACGGTTCATGACCGCGCGTACCATACCGAGATTCGTGGGGCGGCAAACAGGAAAATGGCCGGATGGAGCAGACAGGCTTTTGTAACCAAATTTTAGTGAATCGCCTTGCCCCACCGTCCCAGGATCCAGGCCGTCGCGTTGTCGCGGCGCGAGTAGATCGCGAAGCCGTCGTTGTTCAGCCGCCCAGCGGGCGATAGCTGCCAGAAAAGGCCGAGCTGGCCACCCGACGACGCGAAGAGATGACGCAGCCAGGCGTCGTAGCTCTGCGCGCGCTCGACGTCGGGCGCCGCAAAACCGCACTCGCCCAGGTAGGCGACCTTGCCGGTGACCGCCGCGACGGCCTGATGTCGCTCGATCCAGATCTCGGCATCGCGCGGGGTCGTAAAGCCGTAGTTGCTCGGGTAGAAGTGGTACGAGAGCATGTCGAGCGCGTCGATGCGCGCCAGCTTCGAGAAGCTGCAGCCCTCGTCGCCGCGCACGGCGTAGTAGTTGGTCAGCCCCACGTACGGCGTCTCGTCGTCGTCGAAGCCGTCGCCGCCGTCCGCCACCAGCTGATTGGGCGCGATCTGTTTTAGGAAGGTCGCCAGCTCGGCAATGGTGTCGGGCAGGCGCGTGGTTCCGGCACAGCTCCCGCAGCGCAGCTCGTTGCCGACCTCCCAGGCCAAGATCGCGGGCTCGTCGCGGTACGCCACGCCCGTGAAGGTGTTCACGCGGGCCATCAACATGAAGACGTAGTCCTTCCACCACTGCTTCATCTGGCCGTCGCTGTAGAAGTCGTCGCGATCGACCGGGCTGCCGTAGAGCTTGGCGGCCCAGGCGGCGTAGGCGGGCAGGCCGCCGTACTCGCCCCAGTTGTTGACCAGCGGCACCACCAGGCGGATCCCACGCCGCTTGGCCTCCCAGATCGCCTGGTCGAGGCCCCGCAGCCCCTCCTCACGAAAACCCTCCTGGGGGCTGCGGCGGATCGACGACGCGTCCCGGGAGTCGTTGAACCCCCAGATCCGCGCCACCGGCAGGGAGAGACAGACCAGATCGTCCAGCACCTCGCGCACCGCCGCCAGCGCCTGCGGATCCTGATCCTGCTGCGCGTAGGACAGCAGCTGCTGCAGGTAGTAGAGGTTGGTGCCGGTCGACCGGAAGGCGGTGGTGCCATCCAGCAGCAGCGCGCCGTCCGCGCGTCCCAGGAACCCCGAGATGGGGGCCAGCGTCGGGCACCCGGTGTCGATGATCTCGTCGGCGCCGAGCTCGCTGGCGGTCGGCGCCGCCGTCCGCACGGCGCGGCCGCAGGCGCCGGCGCAAACCAAGAGCGCGGCGGCGTACCGGATCCTTCCCGCCCGCCGCCGGCAGGTCGGGAACCCGCTCAGAGCAGCTTCCCCCGCAGGATGGTCGCGGCGACGGTGAAATAGATCACCAGGCCGCTCACATCGACCAGCGTGGCCACGAAGGGCGCCGACGCGCTGGCGGGATCGAACCCGAACCGGCGCAGGATGAAGGGCAACATCGACCCGGCCAGTGTCCCCCACAGCACGACCCCCACCAGGCTGCAGGCCACGGTCGCCGCGATGCTCAGGTACTGCGGGCCGTAGGTGTGAAAGAGCCCTTCCCAGGTCACGATGCGCAGAAATCCGATCGCGGCCAGCACCACGCCCAGGCCGATTCCCGCGATGAACTCGCGGCGCACGACCACCCACCAGTCGCGCAGCCGTACCTCGCCCAGCGCCATCGCGCGGATGACCAGCGTGGTCGCCTGCGAGCCCGAGTTGCCGCCGCTCGAGATGATGAGCGGGATGAAGAGCGCCAGCACCACCGCCCGCGCGATCTCCTTTTCGAAGAAGCCCATCGCGCTGGCGGTCAACATCTCGCCCAGGAACAGCACGCACAGCCAGCCGACCCGCTTGCGGATCATCCGCCGCATGTCGATCTGCAGATAGGGCGCGTCGAGGGCCTCGACGCCGCCGACCTTCTGCATATCCTCGGTGGCCTCCTCGCGGACGACGTCGACGACGTCGTCGACGGTCACGATCCCTTTCATGTGGCCTTCGGCGTCGACGACGGGCAGCGCGACCAGGTGGCTCTGGCCGAACTTGAGGCTGACCGCCTCCTGATCCATCTGCTCGGGGATGGTCGTCACCTGCCGGGTCATGATCTCGGCGACCCGGGTGCGGACGGTGGCCGTGAACAGCTCGCGGAAGGAGACTACCCCCAGCAGGCGCTGCTCGCCGTCGAGGACGTAGCCGTAGTAGATGGTGCGCGGTTGCTCGCGCATCTGCTTGCGCACGTAGCTTATCGCCTCGTCGACCGTCATCTCGGGGCGCAGCCGGATGTAGCGCGGGTTCATGAGGCCGCCGGCGTTGTCCTCCGAATAGGCGAGGAGCGCCGTCACCTCACGGCGGGTCGGCTCGTCGAGGAGCGCCAGCAGCGCGTCGCGCTTCCCGTCCGGCGCCGCCTGGATCAGATCCGCCGCGTCGTCGGGCGGCAGCAGGCGCACCCAGGAGCGCTGCTCGCGCGCCGGCATGCCCAGCACCACCTCGGCCTGATCGCGCGCCGTGATCGCGAAGAAGAAATCCTCTGCCTCGTCACGGGGCAGCAGGAGAAACGCCTGGATCCGATCGCCGGGCGTCAGCAGCGCCCACACGTCGCGGATCTCCGCCAGCGACAGCGGCTCGCGTTCGGCAGTCGGAGGGGAAGAGGAAGGAGGGCCGGCTTCCATGGCGATCTCGAGGGAGGCTCAGCGGGCTCCGGGCTCGGGGCGGTACTCGCAGGCTTCGTAGAACTGGCGGCCGAACGCCGTCACGTAGAGCGCCTTGCGCTGCAGATCGGCCACGATGACGTTGTCGTCGCCGCCGTCGCCGCTTTTCGGGGCGCCCGCCAGCGGCGGCTGCCGGGCCTCGACGCGCGCGATCGCCGCCTTGACCTCCGCGCTCTCCTCGAGCGCGCGGAACATCCGGGTGTCGTCGGCGATCCGGACCGGACGCAGCTCGGTCAGCCCGAGACGGCAGAGGTTGTCCAGGTACAGCGGCACGCGCGAGACGTTCTCGCATCCCGCCCCCTCGCCGAGGCGACTGAAGTGGCGCAGCTCGGTCGAGAGCGGTCCGCCGAACTTGTAGCGCGCGCCCACGGTGAGCAGCGGATAGGGGCCGTCGTGCTGGAACAGGCTGATGAGGCGAACCTCGTCGGGCGTCAGCTCGCGCAGGATGCTGAGGAACGCGGGATGGACGCGGGCCGCCGTGCTCTCGTCCATGGCCGCGGCGAGCAGATTGAGGTACCGCTCGCGCATGGTGGCGCCGTGGCGGACGCTACCCGCCAGCGCTTGCGCAGCGAAGGCCAGCGCGGGCGCGCGACGCCGCCCGCCCGGAATCGCCGTCATCCGTTCCCCGAGATCTCGCATCGTGCCCGGCAGGCGCGCCGCCATCCCGGGCAGGTGCCGCAGATTTCCCGCCGCCAGCATCGCCATCGCGCCCAGCCCCCCGCCGAAGTTGCCGCCGAAGCCGAGCTCGCGCCCGGGCGGCAGAATCAGATCGCGGATCGCGCGGGTCGCGTTCCGCACCGCCTCCCGCTCCTTGCCGAAGATCATGGCGGGGAGGTTACCCGATTTGAGTCCGGGCCGGGACCCTCAAAGGTCCGGGAGCCGTCGCGGATTCGGTTTTCGGTCAGCCGCTCGAACGGAGGCGGGGATCGTTCTGGGGCGCGACGGGTGGCGGGGAGGCTTGGGTGACGGGGCCCGCGGGTGCGGCATTCCCTTCGACGAGGCGGAGGTTCGGCGTGCGGCGTCCCCAGGTGGTCCGCACGCGGTCGAGCCGCTCCCGGATCTGCGGCCACAGCGCGTAGAGCGTCAGCGGAGAGAAGATGGCGATCTCGATCGCGAGCTCGACCAGGCCCGCGTGCGACAGCAACTTGATCCCGCGGGGCGCGTTGGGAAACAGGCGCCAGGGCGAGTGGAGGCGGTCGAACGAAAACGGCCAGAGCAACATCACGCCGCGCCCACCGATGCCGAGCAGATCGAGCAGCGCGTGGCTGGCCGTCGCCAGTCCGACCGCCAGGGCGGTTCGCATCACCGGCCAGCCCAGCCGCCGGGTCGCGACCGCGCCCAGCAGGCCCATCCCGACGGCGACCGCCAGCGAGTGCGACGCCGCCCGGTGTCCCATCGCGCTCGACTCCGAGGCCCCCATCGCGACCATGAACACGTCGGCGTCGGGGAGCATCGACACCGCCGCGAACAGCGCCAGGGTGCCCGCCGAGGCGCGCCGATTGGCCGCACCCGGCGCGCCACCATGCACGCGACCGGCCAGCAGTCCTACGGCGACGTGCCCGAAGCTCGCCATTCCTAAGTTTGGCTCAATTCAAACGGTTCGCCAGCCGAGATTTCAGACGCACGGTGCCGCGCGACGTTGAATTCGCGCGGCGCCGCTCGCCGGAGGTCCCGCCCTGTCCCTATCTGCCGACGAAGGTGGTGACGGTCTGACCCGCCACCGACGCGGAGAAACTGCCGCCACTGACCGAGATCGCGCTCCCGGCCGCGAGGTTCTGGGTGGCCGAGGTGACGTACGGGGTGACCTGAGCGGCTCCGGAGCCGGACAGATAAACCGGCAAGGTCGCCGCGCCGCTCCCGGGGTTGATGGCCACCACCACCACGGTCCCGTCGGACGGGTTCTTGAACGCCGACACCAGGACGCCCGAGGGGACGGTCCCCGAGACGTCGACGCGCACGTACCCCGGGCGGATGAACTTGCTGAAGTTGCCCATGGTGTAGACGCGCTTGGGCGGGTTGGTGGTGTCGCCCCCCTTCTGGAGCAGGCCCTCGCCGTCGGTGTTGGCGTTGATGAGCCACCAGTAGTGCCAGGCGCTGGCGCCGCCGGTGGTGATGCCGGCGTAGATCCAGGTGGCCACCTGGATGCCGTGGCCGATGTCGACGTCGGCGGCGGTCTCGTCCGACATCTCCGTTTCCCAGATGGGTTGCCGGACGCCGGACGGGGGCGCCGGGCGGGTGGTGACGCTGTCGCTTTTGTGGCCGTAGTCGTGCGTCGCGATGATGTCGGTCAGCGAGTTGGCCGTCGCGTCGTTGAGGATGGCGTTGCCGTAGTTGTCGCCGCTCCACAGGTTGCTCCAGGAGTCGGGCTCGGCCGCCAGCAGCTTGGTGCCCACGCTGTGGAGCGCCGGACCGAGCGTATTGATGAAGGAGACCATCTGCGCCGACGAGTAGAGGCAGGACGAGTAGCTGGCGCTGAAGTCCGGCTCGTTCTGGGCCGAGACGGCGTAGAGCGCGAAGCCGGTCTTCGATTTGAAGGTCGTCGCGAAGCCGGCCAGGATGTTGGCCCAGGACGAATAGGCGCTGGTGTTCAGCGTGCCGCCGTTGTCGATGCTGTTGTTGCTCTTGTCGCCGGCCGGCGGGGACCAGGGGGCGCCCCAGACCTTGACGCCGAACTTGTTGGCGGCGATCGCGTCGGCGTAGGCCCCCGAGCCGAGTGGCGTGCCGTTGACGTCGATCCCGATGCGCAGGATCGAGAGGCCAATGCCGTTGGTCGGATCCCAGAACAGCGTGTTCTGCGCGGCCGTCATGGCGCCGGCCCAGACGTCGGCGGCGCCGAAGCCGTCCATCGTCTGGTGCGTGCTGCAGGTATTGACCGAGACGCTGCCACCGGGCGCGGTGCCCGACGTGCAGCCGCCGGATTTGCCCGCCGCGCCGGTGGTTCCGGCCGCGCCGGTGGTTCCGGCCGCGCCGGTGGTTCCGGCCGCACCCGTCGTGCCAGCGCTTCCGGTGGTTCCGGCCGCGCCGGTCGTGCCAGCGCTTCCGGTGGTTCCGGCCGCGCCGGTGGTTCCCGCGCTACCCGTGGTGCCGAGCTTGCCTGCGGTGCCGGTCGCGCCCGCGGCGCCGGTGGTGCCGACTTTGCCCGCGGTCCCGGTGGTGCCGGCGGCGCCCGAGGTGCCTGCGGCACCCGCGGCGCCCGAGGTTCCCGCGGCGCCCGTGCCCGTCGTGCCTCCAGCCCTGGTCGCGGTCGCCGACACCAGCGTCGGACGCTGGCTGCTGCTGGTGGAGGTACCGCAAAACCCGACGGCCGTCGACGCGCCGGTGGCGAGCGCGCCGTTCCAGCCGAGCGACGTCGCGGTGAGCTGCCCGCCCGCCTGCGAGACGGTGATGTTCCACGACTGGGTGTAGACCGACTGATTCAGCGCGATGACGATCTGCCAGGCGGTAGTCGCCGCGCCGGTGTTGATCACCGTCAGGTTGGCGCAGTACCCGGCTCCCCAATCGGACTGGAAGCTCAGCGTCGCCGTCAGCCCGCTGGCCGTCAGATCGCCGATCGTCTCGGTGGGTAAATCGTTCGAGCTATTTCCGACGCAGGCCGGAACCGACACCGAAGCAAGAACCAGCGCCAAAGACGAGCCGACGATCGACGCAAGGCGCTGGCGGACGAAGAGTCGTGCGTGCTGAGCCATGGGGGGCGATCTCCATTCAATGGGGGGCCGCGCGACCAGATGGCCACGCGTGTGGATTTACCGGATTCCCGCCCCTGGCGATTGTGATCTCATTGATTTTACAAAGGATTCTGGGTGGGACACCCCCACCCCGAGTCCCCACCCGGAACGGCGCAGAGACTCGGGATCGCGGAGCGACTCGCCACGTGAAGCGGCCGGTCCGCTGGCACAAAAAAAATCTAAGGTGGTGGCCGCCCGACGCAGCTACTTGATGGCCGCGGCGGCGGCCACCTGCGCGAGGTGGCCGATGATCGTGTCGAGCGCGGGACGGTTCTCACCCCCCTCGGGGATCACCAGGTCGGCGAATCGCTTGGACGGCTCCACGAACGCCAGGT
>OCTA010000236.1_pt1 | contig 51225 bp, 38 predicted proteins | sample 1538991 | NCBI WGS metagenome assembly OCTA01 (sample SAMEA3539302, study PRJEB22396) | soil metagenome | biome: tundra; feature: field; material: soil | place: USA | collected 2010-05 | depth 0.15 m
ACATGATTATGTTTTATTCGCCAAGGCCTCAGCCTAGTTTTTCCGCAGCCTGCTAGACTAGAGACGACATTGCGGGTGCTCGACGATTGGAGGCGGCAGGGAATTGATGTGGGCTGAGGGCCACGGTGCTTATGAGCGCCTGCGGGGCACAAACACCACACTTCGCTATGCAGCCATGACCACGCGGCGATTCCGGAGCCGTTACACTAAGCGCTCAACTTCTGACCTTTTCGGACAAACGATACGACCCGATGTCCTGACCGGCGTTGGCGCTTTTTCGCGGCCGAGAGGATCGCCTTGACGTCGAAAGCATGCTTGGCGGCCTCGCTCTCGCGGGCGCGCCGGACTTCATCGACGATGGGGTCCTTTGACATGGCTATTCTCCTAACAGTTCCTCGGGCGTACAGATGACCGGGCATTCGCATGCGTGCTCCCGGCAAATGGAAGCGAGCGCCCTGACCATCGCGGCATTGGCAATGTGCGCGCAATTCCAGGTTACCAGGAAATCCATGCCGTGCACCCCCGCAATCGCGATGTGCGCAGCGTCGGTGGCGGCCTTGCGGGGGATCTTGCCGGATGCCAGAATGCCGGACGTTAGCTCCGCAACCTCAGGCGTGATATCCAGCAGTGGGAGGGATTGCAACACTCTCAGCCGTTGGCGAGCCGCTACAGGGTCTCCTGCACCCGCCTCGTCGAGGACAAGCTGCGAGATGAAGATCTGGTAATCCCCCCGACGGTTCTCCCACCAGTCTCGCGTGATCTGCTGGTGGCCGGCGATGATCAAATCCCGGCTCGGCCGCGAAGTCAGGTAGCTGGGAATGGTGGTTTCCAGATACAAACGAGGCTTCATCCCTCGATATTAGCCGGATCGGTTCCGCGATGGCCGCGCTCGCCTGCCGCCCCCAGTGTTATGATAGTGAGAACCGAGGGCTGGCGCGTGGCAATGGACTCCAAGACACCTAAGAAAACCCGTTCCGTGGCGTTTGTGCCGCTGGCGATCGTGCTGGGCGGTTTCGTGGCCGGCCTCTGGGCGCCGGGTGTCGCGCACACCGCCACCGGGCAATCGGAAGGCGATCTGCGCGGCAACGTGAAATCGTTCGCCTCGGCGTACGCCCTCATCGAGGAGAATTTCGCGGACGCCATCGCGCCCAATAAGGCCATTTACGAGGGCGCCATTCCGGGCATGCTGCGCACGCTCGATCCGCACTCCAACTTCCTCGATCCCGAAGAGTACCGCCAGCTGCAGCAGAACCAGCGCGGGCAGTATTACGGCGTCGGCATGGAAGTGATGATGGACGGACCGCACGTGGTGGTGGTGCAGGCGTTTCCGGATTCGCCGGCAGCGCGCGCTGGGCTGCGGCGCGGCGACGTGATTGCCGCCGTGGACGACCACAACGTGGAAGGCGAGGATTCCGGCGCGGTGGCGGACCGGCTGAAGGGGCCGCGCGGCACGCAGGTGAAAGTCGGGGTGCGCCGCTATGGCGCCGCGAAGACGGTCTCCTTCATGGTGACGCGCGGCGAAATCTCGCCCAGCGTAGTGGACGCTTTTTGGGTGCGGCCGGGCATCGCTTGTGTGACCATTAAGACCTTTGAAGCCCAGAGCGCCGGCCGCGACATGGAAGAAGACTTGCTACGGTTGGGCGAGGACAACGTCAACGGTATGATCCTGGACTTGCGTGAGAACCGCGGCGGATTGCTCAACGAAGCCGTGGAGGTGGCCGGACACTTCCTGCGCAAGGAGCAGACAGTGGTCTCGCATCGCGGCCGCTCCGAACCGGAGCAGGTGTTCCGCGCGAAAACGGGCAATCATGGCCGGCAATACCCGGTGGTGGTGCTGGTGAACCGGAATACGGCTTCCGCTTCGGAAATCGTCGCGGGGGCGCTGCAGGATCACGACCGGGCCTGGGTGATGGGCGAAAACACTTTCGGCAAGGGCCTGGTGCAGGCGCAGTTTCCGCTGTCGGAAGACGCGGCGCTGCTGCTGACCATCGCGCGCTACTACACGCCCAGCGGCCGGCTCATCCAGCGCGATTACTCGAATCGCTCGTTTTTCGATTACTACTATCACAACCGGCAGGAAGACGCGCAGAACTCGAACGACGTGAAGATGACGGATAGCGGACGCACAGTATATGGCGGGGGCGGCATCACGCCGGATGAGAAGTTTCCCCCGCAGGTGCCGAACGCCTTCCAGCGGCGCGTGCGCTTCCCTCTGCCGGGCGAGTTCTTTCATTTCGGCTCCGCGTATTTCGGCGCGGAGACACCGCACCTGGCGCAGGGCTGGTCGCCGGACGACGCCGTGGTCGAGCGCTTCCGCGACTACCTACGCCAGCAGGGCACGAGTTTCACGGACACGGAGTTCAACGAGAATCGCGCCTGGATGGAGGAACAGCTCAAGGTCGAGTTGTATTCGCGCGCGTTTGACAAGCGCTCGGCGGACCGTTTGGGCTGGACCAACGATCCGGAAGTGCGGCAGGCGGTGGAGAGCCTTCCGCGCGCGCACGCTTTGCTCGAGCAGGTTAAACGCGCCATGATGCGGCGTACGGCAGGGTAAGTGATAGAATCGTAAGTGTCGCGTCTTACTGTTACAGCTCTACTTCTTACGCTCTCTCGCACCGTATTCGCTGCGATCCAAATTACCTCGAGCCCCATCCTGCCCTCGGGCAAGGTTGGCCAACCTTACTCGTTCACCTTCACCGGCAGCGGCGCCACTAACGGAGCTTGGGGCATCGCGGCCGGTGCGCCGCCTCAAGGCCTGACGCTGGCACCGTCGTCCGGGACCCTGAGCGGCGTGCCGCAGGGCGGCGGCTTCTATTCGTTTCAGGTGGTGCTCAACGGCGCTAACGGCGACACCGCTACGCAGATTGTCACCGCTCAGTTCGCGAGCCTATTGTCGCTGATCGTCGATACTCCCGCGCTGCAAGAGGGAATCGTCGGTCAGACCTTGTCCCTTCCTCCCGTCACTGGTGGCGCGCCGCCTTACAAATGGTCGCTGCAGTCGGGAGCGCTCCCTCCCGGTCTGTCTGTGGATCCCAACGGGACCACTGTCGACGGCGCCTACACGACGCCGGGGACTTTCAGCTTTACCCTTCTCGTCACCGATTCCACCGGTGCAAAGCTCTCCGTGCCCGTCACGCTCCCGGTGATCGTGTCGCCTCCGAAGTTTGCGGGAAACTTCCCCACCCTCCGCCAAGGATTGGCTTACGATTTTCAGATTGTCGTCACCGGCGGACTGCCGCCCTTCCACTTCCAGACCACCAATCTGTACGGCCTGAGCGTCGATTCGACCGGGAGAGCGACCGGCATCGCGAGTCCGTCCGGCCCCACGTCCCTGATCTTCACCGACGCAACGGGAGCGACCATCTACCTGCCGGTAACGCTCCCGGTTGCCCCGCCAGGCATGCCGGTTGATGGCGGCGCTATGAGCACGCTGGCGCAGAGTCCTTTTACTTTCTATTTGCCTGCGCCCAGCGGAAATCCGCCGTTCAGTTGGTCCGGTCAGCTTCCGCCCGGGGTGAGCCTGGACCCCACCGACGGTGTACTGCAAGGAGAAATCGACCAGCCCGCCAGCCTGACGATCCCCATCACCTCGACTAATGGCGCAGGGCAACAGGAAACCACCACTTACTCGCTCACCGTAACGCCCAATCCCTTGACCATCTTGACGTCTTCGCTGGACCCTGTGTTTGCCACCCAAGACATCTCGTCGCAGATTCAGTTATCCGGCGCCCAAGGCACGCCCACCATCATTGTGGACGCCGAGGGCAACTATGGCCAGGTCGGACTTTCTTCCCTGGTGCCAGGTACTTATCAGGCCACCATTACGGCTACCGATTCGGCGGGCAATCGGGCGCAAAAAAACGTTCCGCTGGTCGTGGCACCCTCCGCGTTGCAATTCGGCGCTTCGAATCTGGTCGGGGTGGCATCGGGCAGTACCTTCCCCCAAAAGGTCCAGGCCGTTGGCGGCACTCCTCCGTACACATTCTCCGCCCCCTACCCCGCGATGCTGCCGCCGGCGATCTCGTTGGATGCCTTCGGAAATCTGACTGGCACGTACACGGTTCCTGGAAATTACGCCTTTCCGATCCAGGTCACGGATGCCGCAGGCACTAGCGCCTACCAGGTGTTTGACATATCCATTGGCGGCGGCGGAGAGTTCCTCGCACCGCTTCCCTCGGCCGTGGTAGGCGCTCCCTACGCCGGGTCGTTCCTTGGACCTTATGCTCCGCCCGGTCCATACACGTGCCAACTCCCGGAGGGTCTCCCGCAAGGGCTCACCTGCGATGCTGCGGGAACTATCAGAGGCTTGCCACTTGTCACGGGCGTCTATCAATTCTGGATTAACGCCATATCCGGGCAAGGAGAGCCAGCGTCGTTGCTGCAGACATTTGTGATCGGACCCAACCCTGCGCTGGCATCCCGAGGCCTGCCGAACGCGCAAGTGGGGACCGCGTACTCCATGGTGCTCCCAACGACCCTGACCAATGTTTCTTCGTGGACCGCTGGGCCTGCATCTCTCCCGTCCGGGATGAAATTCGATCCCACGACGGGTATGTTAAGCGGTACACCGTCCGCGCCGGGCATCTACGGTCTGGTCGCCACCGCTGCCAACCAAGCGGCCACCGACGCCGCCGTCTATACCTTCTATGTCGTTTCCGCCTCCTCGCTGACGATCAGTCCCGCGGTACTGCCGCCACTCGCGACCCAGAACCAGCAGAATACATTAAGCGTGAGCGGCGGAGTACCACCCTACCAGTGGGCTATAACTAGCGGTGCAGGATATCTTGGAGCCGACCCGTACAGCGGCTACGCAGAGCTGACCGATGCTACGAGTCCAATCACGGTGCAGGTTACCGACTCCACGGGGCGCACTGGAACTACTACTTACACGGTGGTCCCTCTGGACGATCCAACCGTCGCGACTCCCCCTTCCCCGATTCAAGGTACGGTGGGCACTCCGCTGTCCTATCAACTGCAGGTCACCGGCGGGATTCCGCCATACAGCTTCACGCAGCCGACTGTTCCGGGACTTGTGATTACTCCCACCGGGCTGCTCACCGGCGTGCCCCAGCAGGCGGGAACATTTACCCTGGGCGCCCAGTTCACCAACGCCGGCGGCACGTTTGGCAACCCTGTTTCAGTGCCCATGGTGATTCAGCCTCAGCCGTTTGCCGTTGCCACGCAGAAGCTTTTCAGCGGCCACCCGGGATTCGCATATGTCTGTCCGCTGCTGGCGTCCGGCGGCACTCCGCCGTATCAATGGAGCGCAACTGGACTGCCCGCCGGCTTGAAGCTGTCTGCTTTGGGTATTATTTTCGGAGTGCCGGCGCAGGCGCAGTCAGCACCGGTACTCGTTACGGTTCAAGATTCCTCCGGCAATACAGCGACAGCCAGTCTGGCCCTTTTCATCGATCCAACTGTCCCGGCCATCTCGCCAGGTGGAGTTACGAGCGCCGCCAGTTACCAGAATGCCGCAGTGTCGCCAGCCGAGATCATTACGATCTTTGGGAGCGCCCTCGGGCCACAGGCCTTGCAATTGAACCGTCCCGTCAACGGCGCGTTCCCCACCGAACTGGCACAGACCCAGGTTCTCATCAATGGGACGCCCGCGCCGCTGATTTACGTATCGGATTCTCAGGCCGCGGCTGTCACACCTGCCAGCCTGGCCGGTCAGCAGGCGTCCACGATTACAGTGGTTCGGAACGGGATCGCTTCCGCGCCGGCTACGGTCTTCGTCAATGCAGTCACACCCGGCGTCTTTACTCTGGATGCCAGCGGAACCGGTGCAGCCGCAGTGCTCAATCAGGACGAAACCGTCAACTCGAAGACCAATCCCGCGGCCAGCGGGTCCGTGGTCTCATTGTTCGTGACCGGCACAGGTGCGACCGTCCCCGGCTTGCCGGACGGCAGCCTGGCGCCGCTCAATCCGCCATTTCCGGTTCCCGCAACTCTTCCGGGCGCATCCGTCGACGGACTGCCCGCACAGGTGCTGTATGCTGGGCCCGCTCCAGGGGAGATCTATGGCCTCACGCAAATCAATGTCCAGTTGCCGTCCAATCTGCCCGCGGGGGCCGTTCCCGTAACGATTACGCAAATTCCGGCGATCCCGGCTTTCACGTCGCAAACGGACACGGTGATCTGGGTCAGGTGAAACGATCGCTACTGCGGCAACGTAAACTCCACCTCGATCTGCGTGAGCACCTCTACGGCCTGCCCGTTCAACAAAGTCGGCTCATAGACCCATTGCTTCGCCGCTTCCATGGCGGCCGCTACCAGCAGAGGATGCCCGCTGACGACGGTGAGGTTCTGAACCGTTCCGTCTCTTCCGATGGTGGCGTTCAGGTGCACCGCGCCGGAGATGCGCGCCTGCAGGGCCAGTGGAGGATAAATCGGCTCGGGATGCTGACGCAGTTTGTACTGTTGCACGTTACTCCCCACGCGAATGCGCTGCGGAGTTGCGCCAGTGGGTCGCGCGCGGGCGGGGGCGCCCGCCCCACTTGCCGGATGAGTCTGCTGGTCGTGCGCCATCTGGATCATCTGCTCGATCAGTGGCTCCGGCACGCTCAACGATACCTTCGTCACATTCCCATCAACCGTCACGTTCAGGCCCTTCAACAGCGCCGCAGCCGGTGCATAGTGGTCGCCCGGAGTAAACAGGTCGCCCGCAGTGGCAAACACCTTCAGCACGGCCGCCAGCGCCGCGGCATCCTGGTCCGTCTGCGAGACAGCCTGCAGACTCACCACCATGTTGGCCCCGAACTTCACGCCGCCGCTCGACTGCTGCACGTTGCTCAGCATCGCGAATGGACCCGGACCCGCTCCCGCCGCGCCCGGCACCTGAGGCAGCAACTGGGAAAGCGGCGCCGTCGAGACGAACCATGCGTCCTCGGTGGTGCTCAACTGGTTCACCTCCACCGCGAGAGCGGAACTGATGGCCGTGGGAGCGGACTTGCGGTCGATGGCGGCGCGCACGTTGCCGGCGTCTCCGGCGATCGCCAAGGTGGAATCCGGAAACGCGATGCTTCCCTGCTTGTCGCCGACGATCGAGACGCCTTTGTACGTGTCGATGGCCGTGCCGGCAGCGCGGGCCGCGTCCAAGATCTTGGGGATATCGAACGTGCCGCGTGCCAGGACAATACCCGAATTGCTGCCCGGCTGCCCCTTCGAAGCCATCAGTATTTCCCGCAGATCCCGGCGCGGATCGAAGCCCGCGGTCTCAATCAGCTTTTGCAGACCGTTATCGGACAGTTGCCCGGCTTGCGCCTGAAGATACTGGCCGAGCGGCGAGAGCATCGCCTGTTCGACGTTAACTCCGGACATCACCTGGGTATCGGGCATAGCCAGGCTGACGAGTTCGGGATCGGCCGCGAACAACGAGCCTGCCAGGACAGTTGCGGCTGCGAACGGCAGTAAACGCATGGGGCACCCTTTCTTACTTCTTATGTTAACGCAACCGCCGCGAGCAGAGTTCAAGATTGGCGAAACTCGGCTGTATGCGGCTGTATGATGGGTATATGACCACGGCCGCCACGGAAACCACCGCCAGCATACTGGAAGAAAAAATCGCTTCACGCCGCGCGCGCGTGGGAATCGTAGGGCTCGGTTATGTGGGACTGCCCCTGGCCGTGGAGTTCGCCAAGGCCGGCTTCTCCGTCACCGGCATCGACTTGCACGCCGGCAAGACCGAGCGCGTCAATGCGGGCGATTCCTATGTGGGCGACATTCCCAGCGCCGTGTTATCCAAGCTCGTCCAGGAGGGCAAGCTGCGCGCCACCACCGATTTCGGCGCGGTGCGCGACCTGGACACCGTCAACATCTGCGTGCCCACGCCCCTGCGCAAGACCAAAGACCCGGATATGAGCTACATCGTGTCCGCCTGCGAGGAAATCGTCAAGCATTTCCATGCCGGAATGCTCATCATCCTGGAATCGACCACCTATCCCGGCACTACCGTAGAGCTGCTGCTGCCCATGTTCGAAAAATCCGGCCTGCGCGTGGGGCAGGATTTCTTCCTGTGCTTTTCGCCCGAGCGGGTCGATCCCGGCAATCCGAAGTACCAGACGGCCAACATCCCCAAGGTGGTGGGCGGCTCCACCGCCGCCTGCACCGAAATGGGCCGGCTGTTTTACGCCCAGGCGCTCGCGAGCGTGGTGCCGGTCAGCTCCACACAGGTGGCGGAGATGGTCAAACTGCTCGAAAACACTTTCCGCATGATCAACATCGGACTGGTCAACGAGATGGCGCTGATGTGCGACCGCATGGACATCAACGTTTGGGAGGTGATCGAGGCGGCCGCCACCAAGCCCTTCGGCTTCATGCCGTTCTATCCCGGTCCGGGCCTGGGGGGCCATTGTATCCCGATCGATCCATTTTATCTCTCCTGGAAGACCAAGCAGGCCGGCATCGAGGCCCGCTTCATCGAACTGGCGGGCTATATCAACGGCCAGATGCCGCACTTCGTGGTGGACAAGATCCAGAATGCGCTCAACGACGCCGGCAAGCCGGTGAAGGGCTCGCACATCCACATCCTGGGCGTCGCCTACAAGAAGGATATCGAGGACCTTCGGGAATCTCCCGCCCTGGATGTCATGCTGCTGCTCAAACGGCGCGGTGCCCGGCTCACCTATAGCGATCCGTATGTGCCGCAGCTTCAGTTGGATGGCGACGATTTGCACGCCCAGCCGGAGGCCCTGGCCGGGGAGGCCGATTGCGTGGCGATCATCACCGACCACTCAGCGTTCGATTACCCGCGGATCGCCGCCCAGGCCCGCTTGATCGTCGATACGCGCAACGCGCTAAAGGGTGTGAATTCCGCTCACATTGTGCGTTTATAGTAACGCGGGGCGGTTGACAAACGTCCTCAATTGCGCAGATGCTTTATTAAGGAGTCGTTAAGGAGCGTTTATGCGACCGGCAGGGAGACTAACTCTTGGCGTTTTGGCCCTCGCGGCTGGAAGTATTGCCGCCCTGGCCCAGTCGGCGGTAATCTCGGCCCGCTCCGGGCTAATCCACTACGTGGAAGGACAGGTTTACCTGGGCGACCAACTGGTGGAAACCAAATTCGGCGTTTTCGCGGAAGTAAAGGAAAACCAGCAGCTCAAGACCGAGGAAGGACGCGCGGAGGTGCTGCTGACCCCCGGCGTTTTCCTGCGCCTTGGCGAGAACAGCTCCTTCCGCATGATTACCAACCGCCTGATCGATACGCGCCTGGAGTTCCTCTCGGGCTCTGTGATCGTCGAAGCCGAAGACATCGGCAAGGATAACTCCGTCACGGTGGTCTATCGGGATGCCACCGTTCACCCTACTAAGAAGGGTGTCTACCGGTTCGACTCCGGCGACAACGAATTGCGCGTATACGATGGGCTGGCAGAGGTGACTTCCGGCGACCAAACGGTGGAGGTGAAGGAAGGCCATCTGATCGCGCTGGATACGCTGGCGGTGCACAAGTTCGACAAGACGGTCACCGATGCGCTGAACCGCTGGAGCGAGCGCCGCGACGGGTATGTCTCCATGGCCAACGTGGAGGCGGCAAACACGCTGCGCGATTCCTTGTTCAGCGGCGGCAATCTGTTCTCGAGCGGATGGTATTGGAATCCGTTCTTCGGGATGTATAGTTACGTCCCCGGCTTTGGTGGGATGTTCTACAGCCCGTATGGAAACGCCTTCTTTAGTCCGTTCGCCGTATACCAGGCAGGCTACTTCTACTACCCCGGTTACTACGGATATTCCGGATACTCCGGAAACTCCGGACGTTTCGGATCCTCCTCGTCAGGTTACGCCAAGGGTTATAACTCGATCGTCTACAAGAGTGTACCCGCGCCGTCGCACAGTGGTTCCGGCGGCGGCTTCCGGTCTGGCGGATCCGTCGGGTCGGTCGCTTCGGGCCATGGGTCGTCAACTGGCTATTCGGGGGGCGGCTCTTCGTCCAGTGTAAACGCCGGAAGTTCCGCGGGCGTCTCGCACGGCGGCGGTGGCAGTGTCGGCGGCAGTGGTGGCGGCGGCTCGCATCACTAGCTTAGCTAGCATCACTTTTCCTCCCGAGGTTCGCTAGAATAAGCCTCACGGAGGATACATGCTAAAAGGTTTCAAGCAGTTCCTACTGCGAGGCAATGTCATCGATCTGGCAGTCGCCGTAGTCATCGGCGGCGCATTTGGCGCGGTGGTGAAAGCGCTGGTTGACGATTTGCTGACGCCGCTGATTGCGGCCATCGGCGGCAAACAGGATTTTTCCGCTATTAAGTTCACTGTCAATCAAAGCGCCTTTTCCATAGGCCATTTCATCAATGCGGTAGTCGCGTTTGTTATGATCGCCGCGGCCATCTACTTCTTCGTTGTTGTGCCGGTAAACGCGGTCATGGCCCGCGCGCGGCGCGGCCAAGCCCCGCCCGATCCCACGACTAAGCAATGTCCGGAATGCCTGAGCACGATCCCGATCCAGGCGCGGCGTTGCGCGTTTTGTACGTCGCCGGTCAGCCCGGCCTGACAGCGCGCAGCTTTGTGCAAGCATAAACGGCGCGCGTCGCCGGCATGGCCACGCCCAGACGCTCGCTTAGTTCCAGCACCGCGCCCACCACCGCTTCCAGCTCCAGCGGCCGGCCCGCCTCCAGGTCCTGCAACATGGACGTCTTGTGCTCGCCGACCTTGGCCGCGCCGGCTATGCGCTGCTCAATCGAGACCGGCAGCTTCATTCCCATGCGCGCCGCGACGCATTCGGTCTCGGTCATGATGGCGCGCACCAGCGCTGCCACATCCGGGTCGGCCGTCATGCGGGCCAGCGTCGCGCCGGTCAGCGCGCTGATGGGATTGAACGCCACATTCCCCAGAATCTTGACCCAGATCTCTTCGCGTATGTGGGTGGTGATGGGGCAGCGCAACCCGGAGGCGATGAGCGCTTCGGCGATGGCGCGGCAGCGGGCGGATCGCGCGCCATCCGGCTCGCCGATCGAGATGCGGTGGCCTTCGATGTGCCGTACCACGCCCGGCTCCGCAATCTCGGTGGCGAAATAGACCAGCGATCCCACCACGCGGCGCGCCTCGATGGCCGCGGCGATCGCGCCACCCGGATCCACGCGCTCCAGCGGCGTGAACCACCACGGCACGCCGTTCTGCAGGCTGACCACGCACGTCTCGGGACCCAGCAGGCACCCCAGGCGCGGCGCCAACTGCGGCAGGCTATGCGCCTTCACGGCCAAAAAGACTACATCGGCCAGCCCGATGGACTCCAGGTCTCCCGTGGCTCTCGGCCGCGCCTCGAAGTCGCCGTCCGGGCTGATAACCCGCACGCCGCGCTCCTCAATGGCACGCAATTGCGGCCCGCGCGCGAACAGCGTGACATCCAGACCGGCGCGCGCCATCGCGGCGCCCATGTAAGCGCCCACGGCCCCTGCGCCGGCGATCGCGAACTTCATTTGGACGCTCCGCCCAGCGCCGCGGCCACGTTCAGCCGCTGGATCTTGCCCGTCGCGGTGCGCGGAATGGAAGCCACGATGTGGATCTTCTTGGGACACTTGAAATCGGCCAGCCGGCCGCGGCAGAACGCGATCAGATCGGCCTCGCCAGCCGGCGCTTCGGGACGAATCACCACCGCCGCTTCCACCTCCTCGCCCCAGGTGGGATGCGGCACGCCGAAGCAGACAGCTTCGGCTACCGCGGGATGCGACAGCAGCACCTCGTCGATTTCACGCGGCGCGATATTCTCGCCAGCCCGGATAATCAGCTCCTTGATGCGTCCCGTAAGCTGAAGATAGGTGTCTTCGTCCAGGATTCCCTGGTCGCCCGTGCGGAACCATTCGCCGAAGAACGACTTGGCGGTGGCCTCCGGATTGTTCTCGTATTCGCGGATGACGCCGGGGCCGTCGATGCACACCTCGCCCGCCGTCCCGCGCGGCAGCTCTTCGCCTTTGTCGTCGCGGATGCTGATCCGCACGCCCGTTCCCGGTCCCACCGAGCCTGCCTTGCGCGGCGCGGGCGGCAGCGGGTTGGAAGCCATCTGGTGCGAGGCTTCGGTCATCCCGTAAGCTTCCAGCACGGGCGCGGCGAAGTACTCCTCCATGCGGCGCATCAGGTCCGGCGCCAGCGCCGCGCTGCACGAGCGCACGAAGCGCAGCTTCTCTTCGCCGCTGCGCTTGCGCGTGAGGATGAGCTGGTGCATCGTGGGCACCGCGGAATACCAGGTGACGCCGTAATCGCGCACCATGCGCCAGAACGTCAGCGCATTGAATCGCGCCGGCACCACCACGGTTCCGCCGGTGAGCAGCGTGGCCATGGTGGAGGCCATCAATCCGTGTACATGAAAGAGCGGCATCAGGCACAGCGATCGATCGCCGGGACCGAGCGCATAAGTGTCCGCGATGTTGCGCGTGGACGCCACCAGATTCCGGTGGCGCAGCGGCACGCGCTTCGGCCGTCCGGTGCTGCCGCTGGTGTGCAACACGAGCGCGATATCGTCCGGGCCGGGTTCGGGCGCGGTGCCGCCGCCAGAAATCTCCGGCGTGACTACTGGAATGCCGGCCTGCTGCGCCGCCCGCCGCGCTTCGGCGCCATCGTCGCGCGGAACCATCAGCAGCTTCGCGCGGGTGTCCGCGAGATAAAAACAAAACTCCTCGAACTTGTAGCCTGGATTCAGGGGCGCCGCCGTGCCCGCCGCCGCGGCCGCCAGAAACGCTGCGATGGCGTCCAAGCCATTGGGCAGTGCCATCGCGACGCGATCGTCCCGCCGCACGCCGGCCGCGTACAAGGCGCCCGCCATGCCGCGCACGCGCCGCCGCAGATCGTCATAGGTGACCGACAAGCCGGTCTCCGGCAGCACGATAGCAGTGCGTTGCCCTTCAGCGGCATCCAAAACGTCCAGCAAAGTCCGAATTTCGCCCACCTTTGCAACATAACAAATCCGATACAACTGGAACCACAGATGGACACAGATGCGCGCAGATGGATTGTGTCTTTTCCGGCTGATTTGTGTTTTTAGGAGCGACGCTATGTACTCCGAATCGACGTGGTCCTAAGCGAGTGCGAACTGTCGATGGGGCACGTGGAGCCCGAGTTCCCGCGCGGCCGGAAGACCGCGCAACGCTCCGCAAATGGCGGCTGAATGTCTCGCTCGACGACATCAGCCGGATCCGGCGCAAATTCGACCAGGCTGGCGTCGAACTCTCCGCATATGCCTACAACATCCGCGACGACTTCACGGACGAAGAAATCGCGCGCGCTTCGAGTTTGCCCAGGCGCTGGAAGCCGAGGCGATTACCACCTCGGCGGCACCACGCACGCATCGTGACGCCGCACAGCAAGGATCGCAAGAAGAATCAGGGCAGGAACATGCCGTTCGGCGAGGGGCCCACGCCCATCGGGAGGTGCTGCAACTGCTGAAGCACGAGAAGTACCCGATTCCGGCCAACATCGAATACGAGTGCGATGGCGGCGATACGGTGGCGGAAATGCGCAAGTGCTACGACTACTGCCGCCACGCGCCGGCCTGAGCAAGTTTTCCGCGGCCGGGCCGATAAGATGTTTGGCGGTCGCTGGCAGAATGATTGATCTCCTCCTGCCATCGGAGGGCGGCCGCCACATCTTTAATTACCACTACCCGTGGCGCACGCCGTATCCGGCGCCGGCGTGCCCATCGTGATCCGGCACAGCCTGTGACCGGCCACCAGATAGACGGCTTGGTGGTAGTAAGCGACGCCGGTCACCCGCTCTTCGAAGACCATCCGTCCAAGCATCCCGTGTTCCGGGGAAAGGACGTACAGGCTTTTCGGTCCGGCGGCGTAGACATATCCCCGCGATTGGTCGACCGCGACGCCCATAAACGGCGGAAGAATAACGCCCGCGGCTGACACCGATCCGAGCGCGCCGGCTTGGAACCAATTCCCAGCCGGACTCTTCTCGAAAATCGTCCAACGCACTTCCTTGGAATCCGACTCGGCCATGAACAACCGGCCCCCAGGCTTTTCCTCGGCGATTTCCGAGGGATGCCGCAGGTGGCTCCCCACCAGAACCGGCGTGCATTGGCCGTCATGCACCCTGCACTCCCAAACCTCCCCGAATGGCCGCTGGCTCCCTTTATCGATCCACCGCGTGTAATCGGAGGCGTCGAAAGCCGAGTCCGCACCTGTGCCCGGCCAGGGGCGGTCGTCGCTGATGAACAACGTATTGCCCGAAAGGGCGATTCCCGAAGGACCAGTGATGCCGCCGGCCGTTCTCACAGCCCACTCGTTCGGAATGCCGCCCCAATATCCCCGCACAGCTACGCGTCCGCCCCCGTGCTCGGCCGCGACCAGCGAACCGTCGCCCAGCCGACTCCCGCGGCCGTGGCTTCCAGCCCCAGTCTCGCCATTCACCATGGCATAAAAAAGCAGATGGCGCAGATCGCTAGCCATCCCGCGACGGCCAGTGAGAGCCACGCACCCATCCGGCCCCACCATTCGCGCTGTTCATCGGGAAGGTCGTTTCCAAGAAGGCCAATGAAGATCACAACCACACCCGCGATAACCAACAACATCAGCGCGGCGCCAACGCTGGCCGCAATCCACACGCCCCTCTCCGTGTCCTTTCCGAAGATCTGGAATATGGAGTAAAGCCCATAGACCAGGACCCAGCCGACGGCCGCGCTCCCGGCGACTGCGAGCGTTATATGCAGCAAGGCCTTAGCTTCGTCCCGCCACGTGAGCCACCTTTTTTTCCACGAGTTGCTGAAGGACGAGAGAATCGCGATCCCCACCAGGACCACCGCCGCGAACGGACAGGCCGTGCGAACAGCCGCCTCGCCCGAGTACCATATCAGGGCGACTTCGACGAATGCCCCCACCATAACGAGCGGGAGAATTCTGGAGACCACATGACTGTCGTCGTCTCCGCGCGTGCGGCTCTTGAGTTTGTCGCGCTGTAGACCGAACGTCGCGAGGTTGTGCTTCCCGATCAGGACGCATCCGGCCCACAGCAGCGCTCCCCCGAGGGCCACCCCCAGGTAAATCCATAACTCGTGCACGAAAGCGTGATGATCGAATAGCACTTGATCCCATTTGTGCGGGGTGATCGGGAGCAGCGCGCCCCTGACCGCCGCCCCAAGGGAGTCCCACCCATGGCTCAGCCAGGACACGAATGCGTGAAGATGGAGCAGGACGAAAGTCGCGATTCGCGGTGTAAGCAGCGCCGCGCCTAGAAACGTTATCAAAATCAGGAGATTCAGCAGCGTGTTGCGCAACCAGGTGGACGCGATGGTCCAGGTATCAGCGGCAAACAACCCGGCTTAAGGTGCCAGATAACGGCCGTACTGCCGCAGAAGGCGGATGGGACGGACATGGTCCGCTTCCGGATCGGTGTTGCGCGTCACCAGCACGAACGGATCGGCGACAGGCTCGCCGTTGTTTACCGTGCCGCATTCCAGACTGGTGGCGCTGCCGCGCATCGACTGCTGAACGGAGTCGACGCCCCCCCTTGCGCTTGATCCATGAAATCAGCCAGCTTCCCCGCCAAGGAGTACCACAGCAGCACCGCCATCCTCAGCGCGATCGTTGCCAACAGCCGCCGACATCGCCTAACGGAAGCAAGCCGTGCCATCTCCGAGGCGCCGTTTCAACCCATGATTTCCCTTCCCAGCCGATCACGATTTACAACCGGGCCATCGTTCACTGTTTTGCGACCGACATGGGATCCCCGTACTCGAGTATCAATGGGTCCACGGAGACTTCCGTGAATTTGTGTGCCGGTCTTTCCTTCGACAAGTTGCCCCAATAGGAGCCTGCCAACCGCGCGCGAACCCGAAGCCCCGCCCTACTGCTACGATGAAGCTTGGCTCGACCGCTGCCTCGTCTCAGAAACGCCCTGGACATCGTCCCCTCTCCGGTGCCCGACCGGCCAGGCCTGTTCATCCGCGACCCCTATCGCTACTCCGACGCGGTACTGATCATCCCCCCACCCCTGATCGAGTGCCTGCGCTGTTTTGATGGCCGTCAGACGGACCTGGACCTGCGCTCCATGCTGGTCCGCATCACCGGCGATCTGCAAGTCACCGAACTTGAACAGCACCTGATCGAGACTTTCACCTCGGCGGGATTCCTGGAAGACCAGACGTTCGCGCAAATGAAAGCGGGCCGTCAACGGGAATTCGCGGAGGCGCCCAAACGCGAGCCGGCGCACGCAGGCGGCGCATATCCGCTGGAGACCGCCGCCCTGCGCGAGACGATGGCGCGTTACATGGACGGGGCGTTACCTAGCCGCGGCCGCCCCGCGCCTCCAGGCGGGCTATGCGGTATCGCCGCGCCGCACGTGAGTCCGGAAGGCGGATGGCAATCCTATCGCGCCGCGTACCAGGCGCTGGGACCGGAATTGAAGGATCGCACGTTCGTCATCCTGGCCACCTCTCACTACGGCGCGCCCGAACACTTCGGCTTGACGCGCAAACCGTTCGTGACGCCGCTCGGCGAAACGGCGACCGACACGGCACTGGTGGACCGGCTGGCGGCGCAGGGCGGTCCGGCGGTGCTGATGGAAGACTATTGTCACTCGTTCGAGCACACGGTCGAGTTGCAGGTCGTCTTCCTGCAACATATCTACGGTCCGGACATTCGCATTCTCCCGATCCTGTGCGGCCAGTACGCCCACAGCCTGTATCGGGGAGGCGCGCCCGAAGCCAATGAGGGCGTGCGGCGCTTCCTGGAATCTCTGGGCGAAATGGCCGCGCGCGAGGGCGATGGTCTCTTCTGGATTCTGGGCATCGACATGGCGCACATGGGCGCGCGATACCAGGACGATTTTGCGGCGTATGCGGACCGGGGCGTCATGGCGGAGGTTGCCGAGCGCGACCGGCAGCGCATCGCGCGCGTGGTGGAATCGGATGGCGACGGCTTCTGGAGCCTGGTGCAGGAGAACCACGACGATCTGAAATGGTGCGGCTCCGCGCCGCTCTACACCTTTCTGAAAGCCCTGCCGGGAGCGCGCGGCGAGCTGCTGCGCTACGAGCAGTGGAACATCGATCCGCGGAGCGTGGTGAGCTTCGCGGGGATGGCGTTCTCCAAACCGTGATACAACACTTCCTATGCGCAGGCGCACGTTTCTGCAAACAGCCTCCACGGCGGCGGTGGCAGCCATGAGTTCGGCCGCGGAACCCGTTCCCATCAAGCTGGGCTTCGATTCGTACTCGATCCGGGCGTTCCAGTGGAAGGCCATCCAACTGCTGGACTACGCGGCGGGGCTGAAACTGGATACCGTCCAGCTTTCGAGCCTCGGCGATTACGAGAGCCTGGAGCCGGCCTATCTGCAGAAGGTGAAGGAGCATGCGGCGCGCGTGGGCGTCGAGATCGACGCGGGCATCGGCTGCATTTGCCCCTCTTCGCCCAGCTACAACAAGAAGGAAGGCGAGCCGGCGGAATACGTGGCGCGCGGGTTGCGCGTGACCCAGGCGGTGGGGTCGCGAGTGATGCGTTGTTACATGGGCACGCGGGACAACCGGCGCACGGCGCTGCCGCTGGAGGCCCACATGGAAAACACCGTGAAGGTGCTGCGCGCAGTGCGCTCGCACGCGCTCGACACGGGCGTGCGCATCGCGGTGGAGAACCATGCGGGCGACATGCAGGCGCGCGAGGTGAAGACACTCATCGAAGAGGCTGGCAAGGATTTCGTGGGCGCCTGCCTGGATACCGGCAACCCCATGTGGGTGGTCGAGGATCCGCTGCTCACGCTGGAGACGCTGGCGCCCTACGTGGCCACGTCGCACGTGCGCGATAGCGCGGTCTTCGAGCACCCCCGCGGCGCGGCTGCGCAGTGGGTCGCGCTGGGCGACGGCTCGGTGGATTTCGTGCGCTTCGTCGAGCTCTATCGCAAGCTGTGCCCGGGCGCATCCATGCAGCTTGAGATCATCACCGGAAGACCGCCGGAGGTCCTGCCATATCTGGAGTCGGACTTCTGGAAAGCGTTTCCCAAGACGCCCGCGTGGGAGTTCGCGCGCTTCGTGGCGCTGGCGAAGAGCGGCCGCCCGTTCCTGGGGAATATGGTGATCGGACAATGGTCCGATAATTCCCCCGCGCTGGAGGCGGCGCTCAAGGAGCAGCAGCGCGTCGATTTGGAGCGCAGCTTGGACTACGCCAAGAAGAAGCTGGGAGTCGGCGTCCGGTGGCGGGGGTAAGTTCCGCGCAATCGCGGCTTCACCACAAAAACCAGGACTACCGGAACCTAAATACTTATTGATTCCGCCATACCTCGGGTGTAGACTAAGGGTGCGCGCGTGGGGCCAAGGCAGGGCGCGCTCTTGAGGAAGATTATGGCGAAGTCACATCAAAACGGCTGCCGGTTCTCGTTGGCTCATTGGCGTCAGGCGAGCAGTATGCCGGCGCAATCGTGGTGCGGCAACGTCCGCTCTAGGCGTTCTCCACAACGCACCAGCCTGCTATGGCTCGCGTGCGCGCTTGGCGCTGGGATCGCAACCGCGCAGGCGCAGACAACGTATAGTGAAACCGTGTTGCAGAACTTCGGAAGCCGGCCGAAAGGGGCGGTCCCCTGGGCGGGAGTAGTGCGCGACCCCGCGGGCAATCTGTACGGAACCACGACCGCGGGCGGTGCACAGAACGCGGGCGTGGTTTACAAGGTGCATACTTCCGGCCAGGAGACGGTGCTGCACACCTTCACGGGCGGCGCCGATGGAGACCACCCCTCCGCCGGCGTGATCCTCGACTCAGCAGGCAACCTCTATGGGACTACCTACTGGGGCGGCACGGCGAACGCGGGCGTGGTGTACGATCTGGATGCGTCCGGCCAGGAGACGGTGCTGCGCAACTTCACAGGGGGGGCCGATGGGGGTTACCCCACCGCAGGGGTGATCCGCGACTCGGCAGGCAACCTTTACGGGACCACTTACTTTGGCGGCGCTGGCAACGGTGTGGTGTACAAGCTGGATGCGGCTGGCCAGGAAACGGTGCTGTACAGCTTTACGGGCGGGGCCGATGGTGGGAACCCCTACGCCGGTGTGATCCGCGACTCCGCCGGCAACCTTTACGGTACCACCAAGAATGGCGGCGGCACCGGCGTCGCCGGCTCGTGTGCCACCAGTTGCGGAGTGGTGTTTAAGCTGGACACGACCGGCCATGAGACGGTGCTGCACGTCTTCACGGGATTGTCGGATGGCGCGCAGCCCGACGCCGGCGTGATCCGCGACTCCGCCGGCAACCTCTACGGGACTAGCGGTGCCGTAGTGTACAAGGTTGACACGACGGGCCATCTGACGGTGCTGTGCACTTTGGGGGGAGGCACCTACGCGGGTGTGATCGGCGACCCGGCCGGTAACCTCTACGGCACCACCGACGACGGGCCCCAGGGAGGCGCGACATGTTCCGGGATGACTTTCGCCGGCTGCGGACTAGTGTTCAAGCTGGATAAGGCCGGCAAGGAGACGGTGCTCTACACCTTCACTGGCGGGGCTGATGGGGGAGTCCCCTACGCCGGTCTGATTCGCGACTCCGCAGGCAATCTCTACGGGACGACCTCAGGAGGCGGCACTGAGAACGGCGGCGTGGTGTACAAAGTGGATCCCTCCGGCCAGCAGACGGTGCTACACAGCTTTCCGGGCCCGGTCAATGGGGCCTCGCCCGTTGCAGGTGTGGTTCGCGGCCCGGCCGGCAACTTTTACGGGGCCACCACGAGCGGCGGCGTGGCGGACGCGGCCGGGGTAGTGTACAAGGTGGATACAGCGGGCCATGCGACGGCGCTATACAGCTTCACGGGCGGGGCTGATGGCGGCACGCCGATTGCGGGGGTGGTGCTTGACTCGGCCGGCAACCTCTACGGCACTACCACGTACGGCGGAATCACCACTGGCACGTGCAGTACCCTCGGCCCTGGCTGCGGAGTAGTGTACAAGGTGGATACGGCCGGCCATGAGACGGTGCTTTACAGCTTCACAGGCGGGGCTGACGGGGGCTACCCTTACGCAGGTGTGATCCGCGACTCGGCAGGCAACCTCTACGGGACTACCGAGTTTGGCGGCATTCCTAGTGCGACTAATCCTTTCGGCGACGGAGTCGTGTACAAGGTGGATACGGCCGGCCAGGAGACGGTGCTGCACAGCTTCACGGGACCGCCTGATGGGGCCGTCCCCACGGCGGGTGTGATCCGCGATTCGGCAGGCAACCTCTATGGCACTACTGCTAGTGGCGGCATCTTCATTCCAGGGAGTCTTCCGCCGAGCTTTGGAGTCGTGTACAAACTGAACGCTGCCGGCCAGGAGACTTTGCTGTACACGTTCACGGGTGACGCCGATGGCGGGTCCCCCGCAGGTCTGCTCCTTGACTCCGCGGGCAACCTCTATGGGACTACCTTCGCTGGGGGCAACCTACAGGGTACGTCAGGATACGGAGTAGTGTACAAGCTCGATACAGCCGGCCACCAGACAGTGCTGCACAGCTTCACGGGCGGGGCCGATGGGGCCTACCCAGCAGGCGTGATCCGCGACTCGACAGGCAACCTTTACGGGACTACCCAGCAAGGCGGCGCCAACTGCATTCTCGGTTGCGGCGTGGTATTCAGGCTGGATCCGGCAGGCAACGAGACGGTTCTTTACAGCTTCACGGGATTGTCCGATGGGGGTTTCCCCGACGGCGGCGTGATCCGCGATTCGGCAGGCAACCTCTACGGCACCACTAATAACGGCGGAGAAAACGGTGGCGGCGTCCTATTCAAGCTCGCACCGCACTGACCGCGCCAGCCCCTTGCTCCCACCAGCTCATTCAAATATACGCGCCGGCGCGCCTGGATCTTCGAATTGCTGGACCCGATCACAGAGTTTTCACCGCGGGCAGCGCAAAATCCTGCGTAGGGTGGTCCAACATGTTCACCTGCGCTGGAAGCCGCGCTCAAGGAGCAGCAGCGCGTCGACGTGAAGCGCAGCCTGGAATACGCCAAGAAGAAGCTGGGCGTCGGCGTCCGCTGGCGGGGTTGAGGTGGGTCTGCTCCGGCTGATTGAATGGGCGCCTGTGGGCTGCAAGACGATAACATACTTTATCGTCTAGTAAGAGCGTCGCGTGAGGGCCGCTGCTTTTTGTCCGGTGGCAGGTTTTGTCGGAAATAAGCAAGGGAATCCTACCGCCTCACCAAATCCCCGCGGCGGTCCTAAAGGGCGGCATCCTGGAAAGGGCGGCCCGTGCGGTCGTAGAGATTGAGCTTGAGGTAGTAGTAGTAGTGTATTCGGAGAATGACCTCGCTGGTCTTCACCCAGTCGTGCTTCATGGGCGTGGTGAAGTGGCAGCCGCCTTGTCGGCCATGTTTAGGAAATTGAGGAACAGGTCGCGATCCGCCAGCGGGAGTGCTGCCGGATCAATCGGCACGCCCCCCAGGTCGTCCACCATCACGTCGGCGTCTTGTGGCGAGAAGCGACCGAGCACGACATCATCCCCAACCCGCATCTTGCCGATTCCGACTACGTTTAAGAACAGCCTTCCGGTTACCAGCGCTGCAATGAAACACGCGTTCAGTTGGGCCACGTCACCCGTCCAAGGCGTGCGGGCCATCCGATAGTGGGCAAGCATAATCCCCGTCCGGTAAGGCAAGTGTTCCGCAAAATACTCATCGATCTGTGACGCCGTCAGCTTTCCCATGGTGCCCAATTCTATCGTTGAAGCCGGCACGTTTGCACCGAATGACTGGGACGGCACCGGCTCATCGGCCACAACAGCCAGTTCCGCGGGACTTTCCCGCCTTTAACCCCGCCGCTTCGCGATCAGCTCCCGAACTCTCGGCACCAGATCGTGAGGAACGCTCATGACGGTTTCCGAGGGCCGCATCGCGTCCTCATCTTCGGCCACCGCCTCTTCCTCGGTCTGCCCTTCGTAATGGGCTAGCACGCGCCCCACCTTTTCCTCGTCCCATCCTCGTGGGAAGTCGTCTTGCTTCATTGGACTTTTTTCTTTCTGCGCATGCGGTAGGCCCCCAGCGGCTACGGCCAGACGCCGTCTGCCCCAAGGCGGTCCTGGAGCCTTCGCCCCCGGCCCGATCCTCTCCCGGCCCCTCCAGCCCGTCAGCGACCTCGTCCTCGCCTACCTGATGATTCGGAATATGCGGCGCGCCAGTTGAAGGGTCGATATAGAATCGGATACGCAAGGCTCTCATGGTATTTTAGCGCCTGATGCCCCAGTAGCAGAGCCTCAAGCCGTTTGGCGCACACGACCTGCTCGCAAGCGCATCGGCCGGTATGGCTTCGCCGCCTTTGTGGTCTTGTTACCGCTTTTATACACCACCGGCGCACTCGCGCCCCCGCCGCGTGTGACCAACCCGCCCAAGCGGCGTAAAACCAGCCTTGCTAGGATGAATTGGAGGGAACCGCCCATGACGCTTACGATAGACCTTCCGGACGCGGAGGTAACGGCACTCGCCGCCAAGGCACGCGCACATGGCGTGTCCGCCGAACAGTACGCCCGGCAAGTGCTGGAACACGCCCTCGCACCGGATTGGCTCCGACGGTCATGGGAGAGCGCGACCCAAAAGGGGTTGAATCTGCTCTCGATGGATGAGATCGACGCGGAGATAGCCGCAGCACGGAAAGCCCGGCGCGAGAGCCGGCTGAACCCAGGTTCATGATCCGGGTCGTCGTCGACACAAACGTTATCGTCTCAGCGTTGCTGCAACCTCTCGGCCCGCCGGCAGCGGTGTTTCTGCTGGTCGCCGACGGCGCGATTCAAATTTGCGTCAGCGGAAATATTTATACCGAGTACGAAGAAGTGATCCGGCGGCCCCGTCTCGCGCGGCCCGAAGAAGTCATCACCGCCACGCTGCGAACTATCCGCGAGAAAGGTCTTTGGGTGAAGCCCACGGAGACGATCAAGGCGTGCTCCGACCCGGACGACGATATTTTCTCGAATGCGCGGACGCCGGGCGTGCGGACTACCTGGTGACCGGCAATCTCAAGCACTTTCCCATCTCGTGGGCGAGTACCCAAATAGTCACACCCCGCCGCTTTCTGGACCTCCTGTCAGAGGAATCTGGGCCAACACAAGGTGAGCCGCTCTCGTCTTAACCCTCTTTTCGCACGACCCTGATACGCCAACCAGCCGGCACGGCATCAATGAAGTGCGGCTACATCCGCCAGAGTTTCATCGTCCACCGGCATCGCGTTGCCAGGCACCACCACAATCCCGGAATCGGTGACGGTATAGCCGGGGGCGCGGTCTTCCTCTGCGTCGTAGCCGATCACGCTCGATTCCGGAATCTCGGCGCCGGTGTCGATGATGGCGCGCCGGATGCGGCTGTTGCGCCCGATCTTGACGTTGGGCATCAGAATAGAATACTAACGGCCCATCTCATGGATCAAAGCGGCGCTGAGGGACTTCGAGAAATTCGCAGAGGAGGTCCAGTCGATTTGCCTGGCGGCGCTGACGATCGCGGCGGAGGGCGGGAAAGCCGATGTTGCACAGCCGATGCGCGGGATAGGATCGGGCGTGTTCGAGATCGCGTTACCGTTTCGCGGCAATGCGTTCCGCGTGGTCTACGCCGTGCAACTCGCCGCGGAGATCTGGGTCGTCCATGCGTTTCAAAAGAAATCGACGCAGGGCATCAAGACGCCTAGCCGCGAGATCGATCTGATCACGGTCCGACTGAAAAGCCTGAAGGAGATATTGGGATGAGAAACGAAAAGCTGCGAGTGGTGCGCGGGAGTGGGAATGGGAAGACCTGAGCGTGCGCGCGGCGCACAGCCGGACCGGGATAACGGCGGCCGACTTTTCGCGCATCCGCAATGCGAACCTCGCGCGCTTCACGGTCGATCGCCTAATGTCGATCCTGAATCGGCTGGGGTCGCGTGTGGAGGTGAAGGTCAGGATAAGGCGCTCCGACACCAGGCACGATGCAGTGACCGCGTGAGGGATGAGATTTGCCAACACCCAGCACCTGCTAACCGGCCGCCATGCTTGCCGGTATTTCGTTGTCCACAGGCAAAGCATTGGCCGGCACCACTACAATCCCGGAATCGGTGATGGTGTAGCCGCGGGCGCGGTCTTCCTCTACATCGTAGCCAATCACGCTGGATTCCGGAATCTCGACGTCCGAGTCGATGATGGCGCGCCGGATGCGGCTGTTGCGCCCAATCTTGACGTTGGGCATCAGTATCGAATACTCGACTTCGCAATAACTATTGACGCGCACACCGGTGGACAGTACGCTGCGGACTACCCTGCCGCCGGAGACAATGCAGCCGGCGGCCACAATGGAATCTACGGCCACTCCCATGCGGCGGCCTTCCTGCGCGAAAACGAATTTGGCGGGCGGCGCTTGCACCATGCGTGTGCGAATGGGCCAGTTGTGATCGTAGAGATTGAACTCAGGCGTCACGGCGACCAGGTCCATGTTGGCTTCGTAAAACGAATCGATGGTGCCAACGTCCCGCCAATAGCGCGCCTGCTTATCGTTCATGTCCCGGAAGTCGTAGGCAATCACGCGGGCCTTCTCGAGCGCGCCGGGAATCACGTCCTTGCCGAAATCGTGCGCGGAGGCCGGATCCTGCGCGTCCTCCTGCAACAAACGCAACAGGACCTCGGTATTGAAGACGTAGATTCCCATGGAGGCGCTGACCATCTCAGGGTTGAAAACCGAGCGCGCCGGGTTGCCATGATGCGGTTTTTCCTCGAAGCCCACGATGCGGTGGCCTGCATCGATCTCGGCGATGCCGAAACGTTCGGCTTCCTCCGGCGCCACCTGGAGGGTGGCGATGGTGATGTCGGCGTGGTGCAAGTGGTGCCACCCCACCATCTCGCGATAGTTCATTTTGTAGAGTTGGTCGGCGGCGAGGATCAGGGTCAGTGTGGGCTGTTCCAAGGCAATGCTCTGGCTGTTCTGGAAGACCGCGTCGGCCGTCCCCAGGTACCAGTCGTCCCGGAGGCGCTTCATGGGCGGGATGGTTTCTATGAACTCGCCGAGTTCGGGCGACAGGATGTTCCAGCCGTCGCGGATATGCCGGATCAGGTCCAGCGATTTGTATTGTGTTAGGATGAAAATTCGTCTGAGGTCCGAATTAATACAGTTTGACAACGTGAAGTCGATGATGCGGTAAACGCCGCCGAAGCACACCGCCGGCTTTGCGGTATGCCGGGTGAGGGGAGATAATCGCTCGCCGACGCCACCTGCCAACAAAATTGCTAATAAGGTCTCCATACTAGTTAAACTATTGAAAAAATAGCGGTTGCGGGCGAGATAGTCCGCTCGGCGGAACATTCCTCGGCAATTTGGACTTGACTTTATCCGCCAACCACTTAATGATATCAGTACCTTCTCTGCGAAAGGCAGGAAATCTTGGTCGGGTTGGGAGGTGTAGTTTTATTTGGCTGAAGTAAAGTTGCAGGATGGTGAAACGCTCGAAAACGCTCTTCGGCGCTTCAAGCGAAAGGTCCAGCAAGAGGACATTATCAAGGAGGTCAAGAGGCACTCCTTCTACTTGAAGCCGGGAGAGAAAAAGCGGGTGAAGCAGGCGCTGGCCCGCAAGCGGAACCGGAAAAAGTCACGCCGGGAAATCGAATAACAACGGGGCGGACAGGTTTCCACCTGTCCGTTCCACAACCCTTCGGGGAAAACCAGGTTGGGGTTATGGCGGAGTTCCAGGATCGGATTCTCAAGTGCTCAGAGTGCGGTACTGAATTTGTTTTCACAGCGGGAGAACAACACTTCTTCCACGACAAGAACTTCAAGAACGAGCCCAAGCGCTGCAAAGCGTGCAAGAGCAAGCGGCAGGCGGGGCCATCGGGCGCTGGCAAGACGGAAACCATGACCGTTTGTTCGCAGTGCGGCCGCGAGACCACGGTGCCCTTTAAACCAACGCAGGGGCGGCCGGTATACTGCCGGGAGTGCTTCCTGAACCGCAAGACGCAAGCGGCCGGCGCCGGGGGCTAGGTAAGGCCTGTCAGCTTTCAGCCGTCAGCTCTCAGCCGCGCAAGAGCGCGCTTCAACTGAAAGCTGACTGCCGATCGCCGACAGCCAAGATTTCTCTAATGCCTGGCCGCGCGGACGCCCTTCACCTCACACTTAAAGTCGTTGTTTACGTTTCCCTCTATTTCGCCACGGCTTTTGTGCTAGGTCCGCTGCTGTATTGGCTCGGCGGATACATCGTGAGCATCACCGCCACCGGGTTGCTGGCCGCCGCGTTCAGCAATAGCCTGTGCCTGCGGATTTATGTGCGGCGGGGCATCGCCGCCATCGGACTGCAGAGCGATAAGGCGGCGCTGGTGAACCTTGGATTCGGTTGCCTCGGCGGAATGGGCGCGGCCGCGTTGGTGCTGGCAGGTCCGCTGCTTTTCCACGCGGCGCGCATCGAGCCCGATCCCGGCAGCCCTTCCAGCTTGCCTTCGTTCTTTTTCGTATCCGTGCTGCTGCTGTTCGGGTCGGCGGGCGAAGAACTCTTGTTCCGCGGATTTGGATTTCAGGTTTTGCTGCGCGCATTGGGTGGTTGGACGACCATCCTGCCGGTGGGCGTGATCTTCGCTGTGCTGCATGCCGGCAATCCCAACGCCACCTGGCTGGGCTTGGCGAATACCGCGGGATTCGGCATACTCTTCGGCTATGCCTTCCTGCGCAGCCACGACATCTGGCTGCCCATCGGCTTGCATTTCGGTTGGAACTTTACACTTCCGCTTTTCGGCGTCAACGTCAGCGGGCTTACAATGAGATTGACGGGATTCACCATGCGGTGGTCCGCCGGGACGCTCTGGAGCGGCGGCGAATATGGTCCGGAAGCCAGTATTCTGACCTCGGCCGTTCTGTTTCTGCTGTTTGCGTATCTATGGAGAGCGCCCATCCGGCGGCAACCATCCGCTCTGCTGGACCCGCCCGCGGGTGATGTGACATGCGTGCCTGGACAGCCCTTGCCGCCATCTTCGTGACCTTGACGCCGCTGCCCGGTGGCGTGGACAAACTCACCGAGCAGGACCGCATCGAACTGGTGCGCGGCTTGCTGGCGGAGTATGCCACGGTCAAGCAGTTGCTGCCGCGCTCCAAGAAGGCGCTGCCCTTCGAATCGACCGGGTCTTTCGACAAGACGGAGTGGCAAGCGGCCTCGCGCCAGTACGGCCCGGCAGGGCGTGTCGGCGACCTCGTGCACATCACAAGAGTGTCGATCGAGTCCGACAAATTGGTGCTGCAGATCAACGGCGGGTTCAATGGCGGCCGCAAGTGGTACGACAGCTCGCAGATCTGTGGCGGGATGGGCGGCTGCAATGCACCGATTGCTTTGGGCAAGGGCGATTCCAATGCGCCCGGCGGCACCACTATCGAAATCCTGTTCCATAAACCGCTGGAGCCGATGAAGGCGGCGGAGGTGAAGAAGATGCTGGCGCCGGTGCTGGATTTTGAGAAGCGCAGCGCCACTGAGATATATGCCGAGGTCCTGCCGCCGGAAGTGCAGACGGCCATCCGGGACAAGAAAGTGATCGAGGGTATGGACCGCGACCAGGTGCTGCTGGCGATGGGGCGTCCCGCTCACCGGTCGCGCGAGGTCAAGGAGGGTATCGAACTGGAAGACTGGGTTTTCGGCCAACCGCCCGGCAAGATCACCTTTGTGACCTTCAACGGCAGCAAGGTGATCAAGGTGAAGGAACAGTACGCGGGACTCGGCACCGAAGTCGCCGATCCAAAGACGCCGCGATAGATCGGCGGCGGGCTATTTCGGCTGGAAGCCCACCAGCGAGACGACCACGCCCAGATCCCGGTGGTCGGCCGCGCTTGCCGCGATGGTCTTGTCCAGGGAAAAATCTACCCGGGCCACATCGCCTGCCAGCAGCTTGCCGGGAACGTCGCGGCTGTATATGAACTGGCCCGCCTGCGTGTAGCTCTCCGGAGCTAGCGCCGTGCCGTTCACGTATGCGGAGAGCGACACGCCCTTCAGCCTCGATAGGGCCACCTCCGGAATAGCGAACTTGAGTTGCAGGACGGCGCCGTTCGCCGCGGCCGTGCGCGGCGGGCGCAACAGCACCGAGAATCGGCCGGCGGTCCAACGCCAGGAGTTTTGTTCCACGCCGTAGAATCCGCCGATCAACTGCTTTATGACATGCGGATCGGCCGTGGCCACTACGCTCGCCAGAGCCGGCGCCTCTTCGACGGTTTGGACCGTTACTCGCCTGTGCCGCCGGCAGCCCGCCGGCGCAATGGCCAGGCTCAATACCAGGATCGCGGCGGCCGCGGCGCCTATCGACACACGATTGGCGGGCCGGCGCCGGCTCGAAAAAGGAATCGTCATCAGTCTCCGCTCTTCTCTACTTGTACCAGGCAACTATAGAGTGTTGGTCCGCCGCCCTTGTCGGTCAGGCGCTCGGAAGTGAGCGCATTCGCGCTCCGGCCGTCCGCCGCCATCCTGGCCCAGCGCACGGAGGGCGCACAGACTACACCCGGGCGCACCACGCCGTCTACTTGCGCGCGCAACAGGCAGGCGCCCCGGTCGTTGTAGACGCGCACCTGATTGCCCGTCGAGATTTCGCGCGCCGCCGCATCGGCCGCCGCGATGTGCAGCGTGGCGGTGGCCGCGTCGTTTTCCGGGCGGTTGCCGAAAGTCGAGTTCATGCTGTCGTCGTGTTTGGGCGAGATCAATTCCAACGGGAAGCGCGCCCGCAAGCGCTCGTCTCCAAAGCGGGATTCCACCGGCGGCGTGTACTCGATGGACTCCGCGCGGAACTCGCATTTGCCAGTTGGCGTGCCGAAGCCGCCCTTGGCGAACGGCAGGAAAGGATCGCCCGCGGGCGCAACGCGCAGCCGCACGAAGCGCTCGCGCTCCAACTCCTCCAGCGTGATGCCGCGCACGAAAGGATGATCGGACGCGAGCAGCGTGCGGATCATGTCGTCGTCGGAATCGCCGAAGCACGCGTCGTCGAAGCCCATCCGCTGGGCGAGTGCCCGAAAGATTTCCACGTTCGATCTGGTCTCGCCTGGCGGGGCGATTGCGGGCCGCGCCAATTGCAAGTAATAGTGGCCGTAGGCAAGATATAGGTCGGTGTGTTCCAGGAACGTGGTCGCGGGGAGCACGAAGTCGGCGTAATCGGCGGTGTCGTTCTGGAACTGTTCCAGGACGACGGTGAACAGGTCGCTGCGCTGGAGGCCGCGCCGCACGGCATTCTGGTTGGGCGCTATGGCGGCGGGGTTCGAGTTGTAGACGACCAAGGCCTTCACCGGCGGATCGCCAACTTCGTTGAGTGCCTGTCCTAGCAAAGACATGTTCAAAATGCGCGCCTCGCGTCCCAGGGCGCGCCATTGCAGATCGGCGCGCTCCAGGGCGGATTTTTTCAATCGAAAGGCTTGCGACGTGGAGAGCTGCAAGCCGCCGCCCACATCTTTCCAAGAGCCGGTCAGCGCGGGCAACAGGGCAATGGTACGCACCGCCATGGCGCCGCGTTCGCTGCGCTGCACGCCGTAGTTCAGCCGGATCGCGGCGGGACGCGTAGTGGCATACTCGCGCGCCAATGCCACAATCTCGTCCTTCGCGATGCCGGTCAGCGCAGCGGCGCGCTCGGGCGGATATTCCTCGACCTTCTCCGCGAGTTCCGGGAACCCTGTGGTTTGCTGTGCAATGTAATCTGCGTCGTAAAGCTGCTCGCCGATAATGACGTACATCATGCCGAGCGCCAGCGCCGTGTCGCTGCCCGGATTGATGTAGAAATGCTTGTCCGCGACCGCGCCCGTGCGATTGCGGCGCGGATCGATAGTGTAGAACCGGGCGCCATTGCGGCGCGCCTCCACGATGAACGGCCACAGATGCACGTTCGTGCCGAGCACATTCGCGCCCCAGGCGATAATCAGCTTGGAGTGCCGGAACTGCTCGGGCTCGGTGCCGTAGCGGAAGCCCAGAGCGTCGATCAGCCCGGCGCCGCCCGCCGACGAACAGATGGTGCGGTCAAGCCGCGATGCGCCCAGCCGGTGAAAAAAGCGCCGGTCCATGCCCGAGCCGTTCAGCAATCCCATAGTACCCGCATAGCTGTAGGGCAGAATGGCTTCCGGCCCGAACTCCGCGGCGATGGTTTTGAGGCGCGCGGCGATCTCATCGAGGGCTTCGTCCCAAGTGACTCGAACGAAGCGCCCCTCGCCCTTGGCGCCGGTTCGCCGCAAAGGGTAAAGCAGGCGGCTGGGCGCGTACTCGCGCTCCAGATACTGCGCTACCTTGCCGCACAAGAATCCGCGCGTCACCGGATGCGCCGGGTCGCCGCGGAGCCGGGTCGCCTTGCCCGTGGCGTCGATGGTGACCAGGACGGCACAGGTATCCGGGCAGTCCAGGGCGCACACGGAATGGCGGATTTCAGGCATTTACGAGGATTATAGCAGGGGCGCGCGTCGCTCGCCGTGGCTGGACCGCAGGCGGGCGCCCCTGGTGGCTGGTTTCTCGGGTTCCGTGGCATCATGTCGCATCTGGCTGCGCGGTCCAGGATTGTTGGGTTGGGCGGAATTGTGCAGGATTGTGCCATCTGGCGCGGTACAACAGGTATCTGCCGAGCAAAACCAATTCGCGAATGTGGAAGTGGAACTCATTTTTTCTGCTATGACTTACTGAGTTTAGTTAAAGTTTAGCCCTCAATATGGGGCTCCGGGGTCAGCGGAGCCGTTGTGATCGCTGTCGACCGGTTCAAATTGTCGTTGATTTGGGCGTCGGTGAGAGCGCGGGAGGTATCCGTTCTTGCCATGTTTGTATGCGGGCACACGGGTGCGCCCCCTTCTGCTTAGATGTTATGGGGCCGGTTGGGGGAAATTGGGGGCGATTCGCGCAGGTGGTTGAAAACAGGGGGAAGTTAGTTTGGCTCGGGCTGTGACTGGCGTTTTGTAGGCTACGACGAGGGCGGTGGCTGTGATTCCAGGTTCGACAGGATCTCGGCGGTGGCGACCGTGTCGGGGTGATGCTCGCCGAGGACCTTGCGTTGGCCGGAGAGACATTTGCTGAGGAGCCGGCGGGCGCCCTCGCGGTCGCCTAGCGCTTCGAGCGTGAACGCCAGATTGTTCATTGATGTCAGGGTGTCCGGGTGCTGCTCGCCCAGTACGCGAGTCATTGCCTCCAGCACGCGCTTCTCAAGCCGCCCCACCTCTGCATGACCGCCCTGTGCCCCGAGTGAAAACGCCAGATTTGTCATTGACGTCAGGGTGTGCGGGTGTTCCTCGCCCAGCAGGCGGGCCGACGCCTCCAGGACCCGTTCCTGGAGCCGCTGGGCTCCTGCGTGATCGCCTTGTGCGTAGAGTGTCAGCGCCAGGTTGTTCTTCGCCGCCAGCGTGTCCGGGTGTTCCTGGCCGACCAGGCGAATCCTCGCCTCCAGGACGCGCTCCTGCAAGCGCTTGGCTCCCGCGCGGCCGCCTTGCTCCCCGAGCGTATGCGCCAGATTGCTCATCGAGGTCAGCGTGGCTGGGTGCTCCTCGCCCAGCACGCGGGTCATGGCTTCCAGCACCTGCTCCTGGAGCCGCCGTGCTTCCCGGTGGTCGCCCTGCGCCCCGAGCGTCGCCGCCAGATTACCCATCGATGCCAGCGTCTGCGGATGCTCGTCGCCCCGCACGAGGGTCGTCACCTCCAGCACCCGCTCCTCGATCCGCCGCGCCGCCGCATGATCGCCTTGCGCCAATGCCAGGAACGCCGCCGCAAGGCCCATATCACTTGACGCGAGCGCGGCCAGACCCGTCGCAGAGCCTCGCGCGAACAACGCCTCTGCGTGCGGGCGGCAGAGCGTCATAACAGGCCAGTGGCGCGGGTCCCGACAGCGATCCGGAGTCATGACCTGAGTGAGCATTGTACACGCCTGTTCCAGCAGTCGCGCCGCGGATCGTTCGGCCACGCTGCGCAGGAAATCGGCCGTCAGCCTGTGCATGACTCCGAAGGATAGGCCGCCGCGGCCGGTGACGAAGTGGCGGGACGTGAGGGCCGCGCGAATTGACGGGCTTTTGGAATGGGTGCGGGCGCGAGTTGCGCTAGAAGCTGCGCTACTTGTTGCGTGGCTTCGTCTAGATTCTCGAATGAAATGGAGAAGGCCTCGGTAATGCCGCCCACCGCGTCCTTCGGCACCTGCCCGCGTAGCGCTTCGCGGAGGTGATCGAGTTCGCGGACAGGCCGGGAGGCCTGTCCTACGCGCCCCACCAGGACGCTTGGGGTGATGGAGCCTAGAGCCAGGCACGCGTTCAGGAGGTCGAGGGCGATGGGCAGGTCGCCCACCCACTCCGCGATCCGGCCCCAATCGGCCCAGGAGAGCGCTGCTGCTGCCGGCACGTTGTGAGTCAAGAGCAGGATCGCCGGGTCGCGATCCAGAGTGTCAACTTCGATTGGCCTGACGTGCGATGGGCGGCGGGTGCGATCCGGGAGGCGCTTCCGGGATGTTGTCGATCACGTAGAGCGCGGGCTGGCCGATCTTGCGGAGGGCGCGCTCCAGCTCGCGCCGGACGTTGCGCCGTTGGGCGCACATCGCGGCGAGATCCGGCACGGTGGGGTCGAGCGCGCTGAGGACTCGCCAGAACTCGCCTTCGATGTCGCTGGATGCGGCGTTCACCCAGAAGATGCCGCCGGGGTAGCGGTTGCTGTAGCGGTACAGGTACTCGATGGCGAGGCGGGTCTTGCCAAAGCCTCCGGCCGCTGTGAGGCGGCTGGTGAGTTGGGCCGCGCCACCGGTGCCTTCCTGGAGAACGCGATGGATGCTGCTCAACGAATGGACGGTGCCTTGGCGCGCGCGTGGCGGGGGAAGCTTGGATTCTTCCAGGAAGGCCGCCGACAGCTTTTGGGCTTCGTGCGCGGCGAGTCTGTTGCGAATCGGAGGCGGGCGATTTTGCAGACGGTGCTCGACCAGCGCTTGCAGGCGGCCGGTAGCGTCCGCTGGGGGCCAGTTTTGGCTGGCAACGGCTGTGGTCATGGCTTCGAGTGCGGCGTTGGACGCGTCGCCTAAGGCCAGGACCAAGTGGGATGCTTCTGCGTCGCCGCCCGCTAGCGCCAGACGCATTTCGAGCGGCAGAAGCGGCTCTCCGTGTATGCCTGGGTTGCGAAGATCATTACGATGGAGGCGTCGAGGAGACCATCGAGCAGGCGCTGCGGGAAATCGTCGCCATCGTCGATGGCGGTGGTGTCGAGGAAGGCGAGGTCTCCGAGTTTCGCGGCTAGGGCTGCGGCGTGGGTCGCGCTCGCTCGCCGCGAATAGGAGATGAAGACCGGGCTTGGCATTGCCGAATCCTATTTAGTTTAGTGCGAGGCGAGCTGCGCTTGCCGGCGGGATCACGGGCCCAGGTTCTCATACCACTTCAGATTAGCCGTAGCCGCGCCGATGCATGCGATATCCGGGCGTCCGTCGCCGTTCAAATCCGCGATGGCGCAGGCCGCGGCGGCGATGCTGCCGTCCAGCACCGTCTTCGTCCAAGCGGCGCCTTTGGCATCCTGCGCATAGTAGACGTTCACGCCTTTGCCGCGATAGCCGGCGATCACTTCGTCGGAGCCATCGCCGTTCAAATCGGCGGTGAGAATGGTGTGGCCGTCGGCGAGCGAATCGTCGATGACGCGGCGCTGCCACGCGCCGCCGCTTTCCTGGTAGACAGCGACTTGGTTGCCGTGCCACGGTTCGATGGTGGCCAGAAAACGCCGTTTGCCCAGGCGGCCCACGGCGATGTCGCTCGACCCGGATTTGGGCCACGGCGCGGGGTCGCCCTTGGCGATTTCGGTGCGGTTCCATCGCCCGTCCTTGCCAAGTTTGTAAAGGTGAATGCCAGTGAAGCCGGCGGTCAGGATTTCGTCGCGGCCGTCGCCATCCCAATCCACGATGTAGATGCCGTGGACGACGCCCTCATCCTGCTCCGAGATGGTTTCGCGCTTCCATTCGCCTGGCCGGTAGAACACCAGCGGCGTGTGCGCGTGGTCCTCGGGGTGCTCGACATTGGCGGCGGTCAGCGGCTGGTTGATCACTACCTTCTTGCCGCTGCCGTCGATATCGGCCCACCGCAGGCGGTGGGAAGTGGGCAGCCGGTCGATCTCCCGGATGCTCCACGGCTGGCGCGGATCTCCATTGTGCCGGAGCACGGATACGATGCCAGCGCTGTGTTTGGCATTCTGGGAAAAGCCGGAGGCCAGCACGATTTCGGGAATGCCGTCGCCGTCCACATCCCAGGCGGCCAGATTGATCATGCCGGAGAGATTTCCGGCGATGACGTGGCGCTGCCAGCCGGGATTCTCGAACCACACCAGCTCGGTCATGCCGCTCGCGAGCGCGACAAGGTCGGTCTTGCCGTCGTGGTTCATGTCGACCGCCACTACCTGGTAGCCGCCAATCAAGCCCGTGGCGACGGTGTGTTCCGCGAAGTGCGCGGGGGGCGCGGCGGAGAGCGCTCCGCAAAGGAGAATCCACGGGATGGGCCGCACGCACCAAGTATAGAATACCGGGGGCACAGGAGGCGCCGATCTTCGGCGTCCGGCGCGTTCGACATTTTTCTGCCGATCAAAGCCAATTTCGGATAAGCTTTTTGTTTTCATTATTATCCTGAGAAATCACCTGCATGTCGATCTGACTTGCCGGGAATGCTTGAGTAGCAGATCTTCAGTTTTCAATGATCCGGCAGGCGGTCCGGCAGAACGTCGCTCGGCGAATGCGGAGGACCATTCCTACCCGACGTGAGGATAGCACGGCGGCTTTGGGGGTTCGGCGGACCGATTGGCGTTGGGCGTTTGTTTTCAGTGGCGAGTGGGCAACCAGAGATGCGTGATCGGGGATTCCTGGCTTGGGCCGGCGGTTTGAGAGCCCCGGGCCAAGAAAGCAAAGGGAGAGTTTTAGACCCTCTCCCTTTTACAACCTTTACCGTCGGGAATGTGCCTTTGCGTGCTGCCAGCTCGCGCTGCCTTGGGGGTTGGCATTCGTGAAGCTCGAGAGCCGCCGCTGTTGGGTCGACGTACCCGCATAGATAGCGTCCCTGATCGACTCCCGCTGATTCAGGTAGGAGATGATGTCGCTGCTGTTGCAACGCCAGCTCTCGTTTCCGAGCGCCAGGCTATAAACCAGCGGCAGCACATCCACGCTGGAGCAAACGAACGACCGGGGGACGGCCTGGGTCTGCCTCGGTGGCGTACTAAACGTGGGCATACTTTCAAAAGTATTAATACCCTCTTGACCTATTTGCCGACATGCGTTTAGCTGAAGCGTGCGCCACACGGCTTAGGCATGGTCCGCGATAGTCTCGGTGGCCGCGTCCCAATATAGTTTCCGCCCTTCGCGGTACGCGCGCGCGGCCATGATCACGGCCACCGAATGCGCGAAGCCGTCGCGCACGGTGGCATTGGGCTGTTGCCGGCTGCGGAGACAATCCAACCAGTTGGTCATGTGCGAAAGGTCGTTGTCGCTGATAAATGGCGGCGCCAGGTTGCTATTGCCGGGCAGCGTCACGTTGGTTTCGGCGCGGTGCAGGAACGGGTTGTCCTCGTGCGTGCCTTTCTCTTCCACCAGCTTCCACCGCTGGCTACCCTCGCCTCCGATATTGATCAGCGTGGCCTGCTTGCCCATGATGCGCGTGAAGCTGTCGCAATCGTTGCCGAAACTGGTGGAGTAGCTGACCAGAAAGCCCTTCGGATACTCCAGCAGCGCTTGGAAAGTATCCGGATTTTCGCGCCCGTCGGGCCATGCGAAGACGCCGCCGTGGGCCATCACCGAGCGCGGGAAATGGTCGTCCAGGAAGTAGTGGACTAAGTCGATGCCGTGGCTCATCCACTGATCGGCAATGCCCGCGGAGAAGTCCTTGTAGAGGCGGAACTCGAAGTACAGGCGCGGATCGAACGGGCGGTAAGGCTTGGCGAGCAGCCAGCGGCGCCAGTCGGTATCTTCTTCGCGAAGCTGCTGGACTTCGGGACGGCCGCGCCAGCGGGGACCGTGATAGTTCCACACGATCTCATACTTAGTAACTTGGCCGAGAGCGCCCGTGCGGATCAGGTCGCGCGTGGCGATCTGGTACGGCTCGCTGCGGTGTTGCGTGCCGATTTGGACGATCAGGTTGCGTGCAAGCACGGCGTCGCGCGCGGCTTTGGCTTCTTCCAGCACGTTGCCCATGGGCTTTTCGCAATACGCGTCTTTGCCCGCTTCGGCCGCGAGTTTCAGCAGGGGCGAGTGCGCGAAATCCGGAGTGGAGATCAGTACGGCGTCTACGTCTTTGAGCGCCAGCAGGTCTTCGAAATACTGAAGGGATCGCGGGGGCCGGCCGTATGCGGCTGAGGCCTTGGCGGCGGCGCGCTCGCGATTGATTTTCCAGAGGTCGCAAACGGCCGTGATTTCGACGTTCTTTTTGTCTTTGAGCCGGGAGACGATCCAGGCGAGCTCACTGCCGCGCGAACCGACGCCGATGTGACCCAGCGAGATGCGGTCGTTGGCGCCTTGGATGCGGCTATGGGAGAGCGCCGTGCCAGCCAGGGCCACGGCGCTCCGATTCAGAAAAGACCGGCGATTGAGGGGCATGGGTTGATGCCCCCAGTGTACATCTACTGCACAGCAACAGTAACTGTCTGGCTGCTGGCTGTACTACAGTTCGCCGGGCTGGCCGCGGGGCAAGCGAGCGTCACTATCACGGCGGCGTTGCCCGACGGCGTGCCGCTGGGGATCGTCAGGTTGATCTGGAAGATGCCCGCGATCAGGCCGGGCGCGGGTCCGGCGTAAAGCACCGTCGCCGGTTGCCCGCCGATGGTGGCGGTCGTCGTCAGCGCCAGCGCGCCGGTGGTCGATATCGGGTTGTACGTCCCATCGGTGGATGGCGGTACTGTCACCCCGCCACCAGTGCCGAAGAGCATAATGGCGGATCCCGCCGCGGCCGGATTGGACGCGCCGTTGACGTCGAAGTTCTGGTCCAGGATGGCGCCTTGACCCTTGCCGGTGGCGTCAGCCGTGAACAGTCCCGGTTCCCCGGCCACTACAGGCAACACCATGCCCGCCGAGGTTTGGCCGTTGTACGACACCGTGAGCACCGTACTGGCTTTGCCCGCCAGCTCGAACGGCGCCAGAGCGTTCACCTGGCCGTTCGCAGAGTAGAGCAGCGGCACCGGGGTGCCGTCAAACAGCACCTGCGTTCCACCCAGCGTGGTGGCGGCCGTGCCATCCAGCGGCGGGGCGGTCCAGGGGATGCCGGTTTGCGGTCCGAGCGCCGAGCCGAAGATGGAAACCGCCATTCCGGGCGCGACCGTTCCGGCTGCGCCGCTGGCCGCGTTGATCACGCCCACAATGGTCGGAGTCGTAATGCCGGGACCCGTGTTTCCGACGTGCAGCGTGACCAGAACCAACTCTGGAAGCGCGGAGCCCGCCGGCGTGATGTTGATCGTGCCGTTGTAGGTCCCGTTCGCGAGACCCGTCGCGTTGACCGACACCGACAGCGCAGCCGGCGTGGTCCCGCTAGTGGGTGTGACGCCCAGCCAGACGGAACCGGCGGCCGCCGTGAAGGCGAGGGGGCCATTGGCGCTCGTAACCGTCAGCGTCTGCGGCGCCGGCGTAGGTCCGCCCACGGGAGCCGCGAAGGTAAGCTGGCTGGGACCGATGCTGAGTTGCGGCACACCGGTAACGGTCAGGGTCACCGCGACCGGGGCGGAGTTGGCCGCGCCGGGGGAGGTTACATTGATGGTGCCGCCATATGTGCCCGCCGCCAGACCCGCGGGATTCGCCGTCACCAACACGCTGCCTGGAGTCGTGCCGGTCTGCGGGCTCAGTTGCAGCCAAATGCCGGGCGACGTGGCCGTGAAATTCACCGGCACGCCCCCGGTGGCGGCCACCGCGAAGCTTTGCGGCGCCGGCGCGGCGCCCCCGATCTGGTAGTTGAAAGCGAGAGAAGCCGGAGTAGCGGTCAATCGCGGCGCCGCACCCACGGTGAGGGTCACCGGGATATCCAGCGAAGTATTCGGCGACCCCACACCCTTCACTAATACATCTCCGCTGTAGGTTCCCACCGCCAGCAGGCCCGGATTAACCGAGACCTGCAACATCGCCGGAGCGCTGGACGCCGGAGTCACGCTCAGCCAACCTGCGTCGGTGGTGACGGAGGCCAGCGCCACCGAGCCGCCAGTGATCGTTGTCAGGGATATTGTTTGCGGCGCCGGAAATGGAAGGGCGGGCTGGTAGTTAAAGGTGAGCATATTGGGAGACGCCGCCAGGTTCGACCCGGTAATGGTCAATTGCGCCGGGACGGTGAGGCTCAGGGACCCGGACTTCACGATGAGCGGAGTCACGTAAATGCCGGGAATCAGCCCCGCCGGATTTGCCGTAAGCTTAATAGTCGCCGGCGTAACTCCGCTGGTTGGGGTAAAGGTCAGCCAGTTGAAGTTGGCAGGCGCGGCGGTCACGGTGAACGGCAGCGCGGAGCCGTCGGACGCAACAACCGTGAGGGTACCGGCAGCCGGCGCCGCGGTGTTGGCGAGTGTGAAGAAGTAATTGGACGGCGATCCTATTTTCAATTGCGCGGCGCCGATGGCAAGTGAGAGCGATTTGGGCGGCGACGTAGAGTTCGCGCTGTCGCCGACGGTTACGCTGAACGTGAATGGACTGCCGGTGACGGTGGTGGGCGTGCCGCCGATGGCGCCCGTGGCGGCGTTCAGCGTCAGCCCGGGAGGCAGCGATCCGCTGGTCACGGTCCAATTACTATAGGGCGGTGTACCCCCGGTGGCCGCCAGTGTTTGGGAGTAGGCTACCCCCAAAACGCCGCTGGGCAGCGAGGCGGTGGTGATGCTGAGTGGGGCGGCTATGGCGATGGACAAAGCCTTGGCGGGCGAGGTACCGCCGGCGCTGTCCTTGACGGTGACGCTGAAGGACGAAGGGCCGGCGGTGGTGGGCGTACCGGCGATCACACCGCTGGAAGAGTTCAGAGATAAGCCGGCGGGCAGCGATCCGCTGCTCACCGTCCAGTTGCTATAGGGCGGCGTGCCTCCGCTCACTGCCAAGGCTTGGGAATAGGCCACACCCACCGCGCCGCCAGGCAGCGAATTGGTGGTTATGGTTAGAGGGGTCGCGGCTATAGTGATGGACAGCGGTTGAGCGAGCGTGTTGCCCGCGCTGTCTTTCACGGTGACGCTGAAGGAGGTCGTGCCGGAGGCGGTGGGCGTGCCGCCGATGACGCCTGTCGAGGAGTTCAGGGTGAGGCCGGCGGGCAGCGATCCGGTGGTCACCGTCCAATTGTAGGGCGGCGCGCCGCCGGTGGCGGCCAAGGTAGCGGAGTAGGCGACATTCACCGTGCCATTAGGCAGCGACGTGGTGGTGATAGTCAAAGCCGAGCTAATCGTGATGGACAAGTTCTGCGGCCCCGCGGTAAGGCCGTTGCCGTCCTTGACGGTAACGCTGAAGGAGGGACTGCCGACGGTGGTAGGCGTGCCATTGATGAGGCCGCTCGCAGAGTTCAAGGTCAGGCCGGCGGGTAGCGATCCGCTGAGCGTCCAGGTGTACGGCTGCGTGCCGCCGGCGGCTGCCAGCGTCTGTGAGTAAGGCGATCCCACAGTGCCGTTAGGCAGCGTGGTGGTTGTGATGGTAAGGGAGCCGACGATGGCGATGGACAAGGATGCGGGCTGCGAGGCGACGCCGTTGCTGTCCTTAACGGTGACGCTGAAGGGAAATGCGCCGGTGGCGTTGGGCGTACCGCCGATCACGCCGGATGACGAATTCAGAGACAGGCCGCCGGGCAGAGATCCGCTGCTCACGGTCCAATTGCTGTAGGGTGGCGTGCCGCCGATGGCTGCCAGGCCCTGAGAGTAGGAGGCTCCTACCGATCCGCCGGGTAGGGAGCTGGTTGTGATAGTTACTGGGTTGACGATGGTGATGGATAGCTGCTGCGCCGGCGAGGTGGTGCTGGCGCTGTCCTGAACAGTGACGCTGAAGGTGGACTTGGCGGCGGTGGCGGGCGTGCCGGTGATGGCGCCGCTCGAAGAGTTCAAGGTCAGGCCGTTGGGCAGCGATCCGACACTCACCGTCCAATTGCTGTAGGGCGGCGTGCCGCCCGCGGCTTGCAGGGTCTGGTTGTAAGCAATCCCCACTGTCCCGTTGGGTAGCGAGGTGGTGGTAATGGTCAGCCCGGAAACGATGGTGATGGACAAGTTCGCCGGTGTCGAGGTATTGCCGGCGCTGTCTTTGACGGTGACGCTGAAGGAGGGACTGCCGGTGGCGGTGGGCGTGCCGCCGATGACGCCGGTGGAGGAGTTCAGGGTCAGGCCGCTGGGCAACGATCCGCTACTCACCGTCCAATTGCTATAGGGCGGCACGCCGCCGGTGGCGGCCAAGGGTGCGCTGTAGGCCGCGTTCACGGCGCCGTTAGGCAGCAACGTGGTGGTGATGCTCAAAGCCGGGTTGATCGTGATGGTCAGGCTCTGCGGCCCCGCGGTCAGGCCGCCGCTGTCCTTGACGGTGACAGTGAAGGAGGGACTGCCGGCGGTGGTGGGCGTGCCGCCGATCGCGCCGCTGGAGGAAAGGGTGAGGCCGGCGGGCAACGATCCGGTGGCCAGCGTCCAGGTGTATGGCGTGGTGCCGCCGGTAGCCGCCAGGTTCTGGGAGTATGGGACACTCACCACGCCATTAGGCAGCGAGCTTGTAGTGATGGTGAGGGGGTTGACGATGGTGATGGACAGGTTCGCCGCCGGCGACGTACTGCCCAAGCTGTCCTTGGCCGTGATGCTAAACGAAAACGTATTGGCTGTGGTGGGGGTGCCGCCGATGACGCCGCTGGAGGAGTTCAGAGTCAAGCCCGCGGGCAGCGATCCGGTGGTCAACGTCCAGGTGTAAGGCGCCGTGCCGCCAGAGGCGTTCAAGGTTGTGGAGTAAGCGGCACTCACGGTGCCATTAGGCAGCGAGGAAGTGGTGATGGTTACGCCGGATATGGCGATGGACAGGTTGGCCGCCGGCGAGGTGATGCCGTCGCTGTCCTTCACGGTCACGCTAAACGAAGGCGTGCCGACGGTAGTGGGGGTGCCGCTGATGACGCCGCTGGAGGAGTTCAGAGACAAGCCGCCGGGCAGCGTTCCGCCAGACACCGTCCAGGTGTAGGGCGCTGTGCCTCCGGTTTCTGCCAGGGTCGTGGAGTACGCCACTCCCACCTCGCCGCCGGGCAGCGACGTGGTGGTGATGCTCGGACCGGCGACGACGGTGATGGACAACGACTGCGGCCCTGCTGTGTCGCCGGCATTGTCCTTTACGCTGACGCTGAACGAGGCCGTGCCGACGGTGGTGGGGTTGCCGGTGATCGCGCCGGTGGACAAATTCAAGGTCAGGCCGCCGGGCAGCGATCCGCTGCTCAGCGTCCAGGTGTAAGGCGGCGTGCCGTTGGCGGCTTGCAGGGTCTGGGAGTAGGCCACTCCCACCTCGCCATTGGGCAGCGAGGCAGTGGTGATGGTCACGCCGGCAATGATAGTAATGGACAAGGGCTTCGCTGCTGAAGTGCTGCCGGCGCTGTCCTTGACGGTCACGCTGAAATTGGCTGTGCCGGCGCTGGTGGGTGTGCCGCCGATCGTGCCGCTGGCGGCGTTCAGGGACAGGCCTGCCGGCAACGATCCGCTACTCACCGTCCAGTTGCTGTAAGGCGGCGTGCCACCGGTGGCTGCCAGGGTCTGGGAGTACGCCACGCCCACCTCGCCGTTGGGCAACGAGGGGGTGGTAATGGTTACCGGCGGCGGCGGCGCCGTGACGGTCAGGGTCACGGTCACGGTTGGCGTAGCGCCCGAACTGCAGGCGGAGGCCGCACTGGAATTGGAAGCGGCACTGAAGACGCAGACCGTGCCTGTGTAGGGCCCCGCTGCCAGCCCCGTTGTATTCACGCCGACGGCGAACGTTCCGCCAGCTCCAGTGGTCCCGGTGATCCCACCGGCCGGGCTGACCGTCAGCCAGCTTGCCGACGTGGTGACGGCAAAAGACTCGTTCTCCAGGGGTGAGTTGTTCACGGTGACAGTCTGCGTGGGCGCGCCACCCCCCACCAGGGCTGAGAACGAGAGGGTTCCGGGAGACAGGGTTTCCGTCGGGCAACCCGAGCACACTGCCCCGATAGTGCCACTAATGCCCAGCGTGGTCGCATCGCCGTTAAAAGTGCTGCTGGCCCCCGGGGTGTACGTCCCTTCGCTGGTCGTGAGTAGGGTAGTGAGGATGTTCGCATTAAACGCCATCGGCACCGGTGCGGGAATAGTGTTCGCAGGAAACGCGACTTTCGATGTGAACGCGGTGTCTCCCGCGGTGAATTTGCAGTTGCTCACACTCAACGTATCGTTGCCGCCGTCGGTAAGGTCGTTGACCTTAACCGTCACTGTCGCGTTACACGTCAACTGAAAAATACCGGCGGTAAACGTGATGGGCAAGTTGGTATATGTGTTCGTCGAGGCGTTATACGGTACACCCACAGGATCAATGGTGTTCGCAGCCGAGAATGACGTGCCGTTCAGGCCGAGCGAGTCGTCGATCTTGACGCTATTGGGGAGTAAGATCGCGCTCCCGGTGCAATTGGTGCCGGTCGACCCGTTGGCAACGGTAGCCGTAGCCGGGGGACTGGAATAGTTGTAGCCGCTGCCGGGATTCACGATGCCCGAGGTGCCAATCGTGGACGCAGGAACCGTGATATTGTTGCCTGCGCCGGTGCCTTGGAAGTACACCTTCGCCTTACCGGGAGTGGCGCCGCCAGTGTAGGTGATCAGGCAGTAGTCTAGCCCACTCGGCCCGGAAGCAGTGATGCCGGAGACGAACTTCCCCCCATTGGTTATCTCACCGCTACCGCTGATGTACGGCCCCAGCGAGCCATTGATCGTCACAGTCAACGTCGGTTGCGCCGCGAGACCTCCGGCAAAGCCTAGACAGAGACCGAATCCCACTAGCACCTTTACAAAAAAAGACGTCTTCGTCGCCACGTTTTGCTCTCCTCCGCCCGGTATGGCGGTCAGTATTTTCGATGATAATCCAAATAGACCCAAACAACGCTAGTTTAAAAGATTAAACTGCACTTTGGAATCAGGCAGGCGCCCTGGGGGTTCCAGTACCGGCAGTACCCAGTACTGGGCACAACGCGGCGAATCTGGGCGGCGTGCGCGCCCTCTCCCCAACCGGGGTAGAGTGGTGATAGACTTGAAGCCTACGGGAAAGGAAAGAAAACACACGTGAAAACTTTTTTTGCAATCGTTTTGGCTTTGGGGCTGCTGGCAGTCTCCGGATTCGCGCAGCCCAAGGTTTCCCTGATCGTTAACGCAGCCAGCTCCAGCTATCCCCCGTTGCAGAACTCCTCCATCGCGCAAGGATCTTATTTTACGATCTACGGCACTGGTATGGGGCCCGCCACCGGGGTTTCCTGGAATCCCTACCCGCTGCCGACCACGCTCGGGGGAGCTACCGTGAACGTCGCTGTGCCGGCGAGCGCGACACCCGTCCCGGTGTATCCTTCGTACGTCTCGGCTTCTCAGATCAATGCGGTATTGCCTTCCGGGATCACTCCGGGCACGGGTACCCTCACGGTCAGTTACAATGGCGCGACCAGCGCCACATTTTCCATCACTGTGGCGCCAAACTCTTTTGGGACGTTCGCATGGAACGAGGTCGGCTCGGGTCCGGGGATCTTCACCAATGCCGTCACCAACGCCCTGCTGACGCCCTTCACTACCGTCAAACCGGGCGACTACGTGACTATTTGGGGCAGCGGTTTGGGCGCCACACCCGACCCCTCCACCGAGCAGACCGCGGCGCCTCCGTATACCAACTTGTGCGGCAGCGGGTCAAACTGCCCCGTGACGGTGTGGGTAGGCAGCCAGCAGGCCACCGTGACTTACGCCGGCCGCGGAGGCTTTACCGCGGAGGACCAGATCGACTTTCAAGTACCCATAGGTGCACAAGGCTGCTACGTGCAGGTGGCCGTGGAGATCAACTCCGTGATCGGCAACTTCACCAGCCTGCCGGTGGATCCCAACGGCGCGACTTGCCAGGACGCCGATGGCATCAATTACAACGACATCGCGTCCCTGATTCAGAGCAATGGCCATGCGAACGTCGGCGACATCATCCTATATAGCGACTATTTGAACGTGAGCACATCTTTTGGCAGCGGCCAATGGGACAACGACACCGTGTCCGGTGAGATCGGCACCTTCACCAAGAGTGCGATCCAGAGTTTCCAGGGCTTCACCCGGATGCCGTCGGTGAACTACTGCACGGTCAGCGCCTTCCTGCAATATCCGCCGCCACCCGACTTCGCCTTGAGCGGAGTGACGTTTCTGGATGCCGGGGCGAGCCTGAAGATACAGGGGCCGACCGTAAGCCAAACCGTGGCAAAGGACACCGGCAGCAATTCTTACGGCGCGCAGCCGGCCGGCAACCTGACCACCCAGGAGGGTCTGGTTGGCGGCGTGACCGTCGGCGATCTGGCAAAGGAGATAGCGTCGGGGGGTACTTGCCCCAGCGACAGCACCGACAACTGTACTCCGTTCTTCCTGAGCTCAAGTTTCGCCATCATCCCGGGTCTCTACACCGTGACCGGTCCGGGTGGCTCAAGCGTGGGTGCGTTAACGGCGCCCATTACCGTGTCGCAGGCTGCCGCGTCGTTCAAGTGGACCAATCAAAGCAGCGTGACGGCCGGTCAGATAGCCCGCAATCAAAATTTGGAGATCGATTGGACGGGCGGCGATCCCAACGGTTTCGTGGACATCACGGCCATCGCTTCGACGCTGGCATCGGGCATAGAACCCGCGGCCAGCACGCCCGGAGTTCTGGTGGAGTGCATCGCGCCGGCCAGCAAGGGGAGTTTCACGATTCCGGCGTATGTGCTGGAGTCGCTGCCATCTACCGCTGGTAGCACGGCGCTGGTGCCGCCGGGTGAGCTGTTGGTGGGGCCCGCCAGCGGGGCGTGTGGCGGCTCCGCTCCTACTAGTGCCACCTGCACGTCGGCAATCGCTCTTCCGACCGGTTTGGATGCGCTTTACATCTTCTACCACTTCATCCTAGGCCAGAACGTGATCTGGGAGTAAGTAATCTGCCGTCATCGGGGTGGGCAGGCGGAACGAAAACCGCCTGCCCCACCACGCGTGCCGCCAACAGCGCCTGAATCGAGATCGCCGGGGCGGGTCCGGCCAGCATGAAGCTTTGTGCCCGGTCGCATCCCATGGCTTTGAGTTGTTCGAGCTGCTCGCCGGTTTCCACGCCCTCGGCGACCGCCCGCATGCCCAGCCCGTGCGCCAGACCCACGATGGATTCCACCAGCGTGCGGGTATTGTCCGCGCCGTTCATCCGCTGCACAAACCTGCGGTCGATTTTCAGATTGTCGATGGGCAGTTCCTCCAAGTAGCTCAAAGAGGAATAGCCGGTACCAAAATCGTCCAGGGAGACGCTCACTCCCAGTTTCTTCAGTTCCTTGAGTTGCCGGGCGGTTTCCCGGATATCGTGCATGATCACGCTCTCGGTGACTTCCAGGTCCAGGTGCGACGCCTCCAGGCCCGTCTCGGCGAGCGTGGCCGCCACGGTTTCGGCCAGATCGCCCCGCGCGAATTGCACGGCTGAAGTATTGACGGCCCCCTGCATGGGCCCATAACCGGCGTCCCGCCACAACTTGCCCTGGCGGCAGGCGTCGTGCAGCACGCGGGCGCCGATCGGCACGATGAGCCCGCTCTCTTCCGCTATAGGAATCAGAACGGATGGCGGGACTCGTCCGAACTTCGGATTGTCCCAGCGCACCAGCGCCTCCAATCCGGCCACGCGGCCAGTGGCCAAATCGAATTGCGGCTGGTAATGCACCGATATTTCGTCGCGCTCCAAGGCATGGTGAAGTTCGGTCTCGACGCCCAAGCGGCGGTTGGCCTCCTGGCTGATTTCCGGGTTGGACAACCGGATGCGCCCGCCCTGGCGCTTGGCCGCGTACAGCGCGCTGTCCGCCGCCCGTTGCAAGGCGGGCAGATCCACGCCATCCTGCGGGTAAAGCGCGATGCCGATGCTGGCGCCCAGAAACACCTCGTTGCCCTTCACCGAAAACAGCGGCGACAGTGTCTCCAGAATCCGCTCCGCCACGTGCACGGCGTCTTCGGGCGCGCCCACGTCGCCGAGGACCAGCGTAAACCGGTCGCCGCCGCTGCGCGAAAGCGTCTCGGACTCGCGCAGACAGCCGGCCAGCCGCTCGGCCGCGAATTGGATCAAAGTGTCCCCGGCCAGATGCCCCAGCGTGTCGTTGATGCGTTTGAAGCGGTCCAGATCCAGATAGAGAAGCGCGGCCATCCCGCTCCGCCGGCGGGCGCGCGCCAGGACCTGGCGAAACCGGTCTTCGAAGACGGTGCGATTGGGAAGGCCCGTCAACAGGTCGTGCGTGGCCTGGTGCGCCAGCTTTTGTTCCATGAGCTTGCGCTCGGTGATGTCGGAGAGCAGCCCATCCCAATAACGCTTCCCGTCGCGCTCATGCACGTTCACCGCGCGGCTGTGCAGCCAGACCCATTGCCCGTCTTTCTTCAGGAACCGGAATTCGATGTCGAGCGGCTGACCCTCGTCGAAAAGATGCCGATAGGCGGCTGCGGCTTGCGGCTGGTCTTCGAAGTGGATGCGATTCATCCAGAACCCCGGCTGACAGACCTCCTCCTGGGTGTATCCGCACAGCGCCTGGCAGTTGGCACTGACGAAGCCCGGTTGGCCGGCCTCGTCGGCCACCCACACCACATCGGGAAGGTTGGCCACCAGCCAGCGGTACTTCTCCTCGCTTTGCTGGAGGGCCTCCCGGTCCCGGCGCCGACTACCGATGTCGCGCGCGATGGTGGACGATCCCACAACTTCCCCGGCGGCGTTCCGTACCGGAGACATGGTCAGGGAGACCTCCATCTCGGCGCCATCGCGGTTCACCGTGACCGTCTCCAATTGCGAGATAGTTTCCCCACGGCGGATTCGGTCCAGAAGATGGGAGGCTTCGCCCAGGCCACCGGCGGGCGCCAGATCTGGCTGCAAGATGGGCTGCAAGATGCAGAGGGGCTTTCCCAAGATCTCCCCGGCGCGGTAGCCGTACATTCGCTCGGCGCCCTTGTTCCAACTGAGGATCGCGCCATCCGGCGCGGCGCCGAAGATGGCATCGTCGGCGGAATCCACAATGGAAGCCAGCAGGGCGCGGGACTCTTGCGCCTGTACCCGCGCGGTAATGTCGCGCATGATGGCGGCGCGCGCGGTAATCTGTCCGTCCGTGTTTCGTATGGGGCAAGCCGAAATCGAAATGTCGACCCGCTTGCCTTCCTTGGTCAACGCCACGCCTTCAAACTGGTCCACGCTCTCGCCGCGCTCGAGTCGGTCCGCGATCCATTTCAGATTGGCCCGCTGGTCGCCGGGGGCCAGTATGGAGACCGGCTTTCCCACTACTTCTTCCGCGCGGTATCCGTAGAGCCGCTCCGCGCCGCGATTCCAGCTCAGAATGACGCCTTCCGGAGTGCTGCTCACGATGGCGTCTTCGGACGATTCCACGATGGACGCCAGGAACGATTTGGCTTCGTTCGCCGCGTGGCGCGCCGTCATATCCCGCCGGATGGCGACGTAACCGCGAACGGCGCCGCCGGCGTCCCGCAGCGGTGCGACAGTGATATCTTCCACATAACTGGAGCCGTCTTTGCGCCGGTTGGCGGCCTCGCCACGCCAGACCTTCCCAGTCCGGACGGCCTCGCTCACTTGCTGGTGGAATGCGGGACCCAGGTCCGGCTTCCCCCGGCGGGGATTATGGCCGATGACTTCCTCGGCGCTATAGCCCGTCATCCTGGTGTGGGCGGGATTGACGTACTGAATGGTTCCCTCGCTATCGGCGATCGCCACGGCATCGGAGGCCTCTTCGATCGCGCCCACCAAGCCGGCCCTCTCGATTTCCGCGCCCAGATCCCGGGCCGATTGGGCGTTGCTTTGTTCGATCAGGTCCGCTTGTTGGCGCATGGCCACGTAGGCAGCCACGGCCAGGGCCAGCGCCAGGATCGCGATGGTGGCGACGGGGGCCTGCTGCAACGCGCTATGAGAGGATCCAATTCCGTTGGCCAGTTGATAGGCAAACCAGGCCACGCCACCCCCAAGCGATGCCTTGATCAGCCTGCCGGTGAAGCGGCGGCTGGGAAGACCGAACACCGCCCCGGTGTTCCCAAGCCCAACCGGCGGTCTGGAAGTACTCGAATTCAGGAGCATGGCGGGCACAACACGATCCAAGTGCCGGACAGGCGGCGTCCGTGCGTTACGCAACGAACCCGCGAGCGTTGAAATACTCGACACATGGTGTCTGTCCGATTATAGCCGCCGCCCGGAGTTTAATTCACCTTATCCTTGGATATTTTCTAATACTAAAGGCGGGGGAAACACCGGAAGAAGAACGTAGTTATGGCCTGAATTGAGCATCGTCAATTATTCAGTATTTTCAAATTCGAGAAGACCCTCGCGCCGCAGCCTGTGCCGGAACGGCGCATTCGGGCCCATGAGGGTTAATTGATCCGGCCTAACTGTTGGGGGTATAGACTGTACCCCAACGGATGTATGAAACTAGGAAATGATCCGGTAAACAGTTCTGAAAGTATCGAGCCGATTAAGGATTTAGAGTGTGTCTCGTGCTCCGGACAGTCGTTAGCGGAAATGCCCGGCCCAGTGTCTCGAAGCGGCCGGCGCGCTGCCCGGGACCCGTGCGGCGTTGGCAATCCGCGTTGCTAGCGGTGGCGGCGCTGGCGGGCTGCGGCCGTGCGCCGGACCTTTCCCGGACGGTCCTGACCAGCGCCAGCCAGGTGCGCCAGCTCTCCCCGGCGCAGGTCAGATTGGGGGTGCGGGTTCGCATCCAGGGTATCGTCACGTATTTCGACGGCATCTCCAGTTATTGTTTTGTTCATGATTCCACCGGCGGAATGCGGGTCGGCATGGCGCCTGGACAGACTCCGCCGGCCACCGGCTGGCGGGTCGAGGTGGCCGGCGTGGCTTCTTCCGGAGGCGCAGCCCCCGCGATCGTCGAAGCTCGTGTATCGGCTCTCGGGGCCGCTGCGCTGCCGCCGCCAGTCCCCGTCTCCGCGGCGCGCTTACGGGACCCGGAATATGAGTACAAGCGAGTGCGCATTTCCGGCATCGTCCAGTCCGTCGATTCCGAACGCCCGGGGATTGTCACGCTCGAGATCCGCGCGGATAAAGCCACCGTTTGGGCAAACGTTGCGGCTTCGATAACGGTCGTTAACGACGAGTGGACCGATGCCGAGGTGCGTGCCAGCGGCGTGCTGGCCGAATCCCTGGCTGAATCAAAGGACGGGAACCCCGGCGCGACGGACTCAACGCTTTGGATCCCCGACCCGGGCAGCATCGAGATCACGCATCCCGCAACGCCACTGGCCGCCTTACCCGTCAGTAAGATCCGCACCCTTTTGGCGCTCGATCCTGCGCGGCCGCCGGCGCACCGTGTGCGCGTTCGGGGGATACCTTACGTGCCGGTCCAGGGCGGCATTGCGGTCGTCGACGACTACGGACAGATCCCTGTGCGGATGGGGCAGGCCGGCCTTGGGCCTAATCTCCGCGCGCTCGACGTGGCGGGCTTTCTAGCCTGGGAGCACGGGAGTCCTGTGTTGGACCGGGCCGTACCGGTCACCGCCGCCGAACTCGGAGGCCTGGCCCACACACCCGCACCTGGGTCCACGTTGACTACCGCGCTCGCCATACACCAATTGCCGCCGGCCGCCGCGCAACGCGCATACCCGGTTCGTCTGCGCGCCGTGGCGACCTTCTTCGATCCCGTCAACCACCTCCTTTTTGTGCAGGATCCGAGCGATGGCATTTTTGTCGAAGTGAACGACAAAGAGAAAGTGCCGATGCAGGCGGGCGACGACGTCGAGGTGACCGGAGTGACCACCACCGATTTTGCTCCGGACGTAGCCAAGGCTCGGATCAAAGTCCTCGGGCACCCGGGCTTACCGGCGCCCAAAACCGGCAGGTTCGGAAGCGCGGTTTGGGGCCGCGAGGACTGCCACTGGCTCGAATTACAGGGAGTTGTCCAGCACGTCGCACCGGGAAGGGGGGACACCCTGCTCACGCTGGCTTGGGGCAAGAGTACCTATAAAGCCCATGTTCTGGCCACGCCCGATTCTCTGGCGCACCTGTTGGACGCCGAAGTCAAGCTGCGAGGCGTATGTGGCGCGCTTTTCAATGGGAAGCGTCAAATGCTCGGCATTCAGATGTTCGTGCCTGGGACAGAATGCATTCGCGTGCTGCGGGCGCCGGCCGCGGATCCCTTCGCCATGGTCCCAACTCCCATTGCCGATCTGCTGCAGTTCTCGCGGGTGCGCGATATGGGACATCGTGTGCGGCTGCTGGGAACGGTAACTTACTCCAACATTTCCGGGCCCACTTGGGTCCGCGATGCGACCGGTGGCGTCATGATCCACGATCACGAGGCGGCAGGGCTGGCCGCGGGCGATCTGGTGGATGTGGTGGGCTTTCCGGAAACCGCCGCCTTCGGCCCCGTCTTGCGCGGAGCTCGGGTGAAGCGATTGCAATCCGGCGCGCCGCCCGCACCGGTGCGGGTCACCGCCGGGGACGCCATGAAAGGCGACCTCGACGGTCAACTGGTGCAGATAGAGGGTAAACTCATCGACCGGCTGCAACAGCCGGAGGAGCAGGTTTTGACGGTCGCGTCCGGTGAAATGGTCTTCACCGCGCATCTTCCCAACCGCGGCGTGGCGCAATCGGTGGAGCCCGGCACGCGCCTGCGCTTGACCGGGATCTGCTCCGTGGAAACGGAACAATCCCATGACTTGATCCTGCCGCGCACTTTCCGGCTGCTGCTCCGGTCTGCGGCGGACGTGGTCATCGTGGGCCGGCCCCCGTGGTTGAGGGCGGACCGGGTGGTGCCGATCCTGGCGGGAGCCGCGCTGCTCATGATCGCCGCCTTGGCTTGGGTAGCCCTTCTGCGCAAGCGCGTCCGGGCCCAAACGTTTGCGTTGCTCGCGCAGACGGTGCAGTTGCAGGCCGCGCACCAGAGGACCCGCGCGGCGCTGCAGAAAGCGTGCGAGGCCGAGTCGCTGGACCTGACCAGTAAACGGATTCTCGAACTCATCGCCCGCGACGAGCCTGTGGATCTGATCGTCGACCACCTCGCCGAAGCCGTCGCGCTGCACTGCGAAGGCGCGGTTTGCGCGATCCTGCTGGGGCCGCCGCATAGCCCACGGGTTTGCGTGGTGCCGGCCATACCCGGCGGCTGGCTGGACGTCTTGAACCGGATCGACATGAGCTCGGTTTCGTTCAGCCCCGAATTCCGCGACCCCAAACAGTTCTCGGACGACCCGGCGTGGGCCGACTTCATCGATGCACAGAAAACTGCGCGTTTCCGGACGTTCTGTTCGGCGCCCATCGTAGTGGACGCCGCCACGGCCGG
>OCTA010000237.1_pt1 | contig 51211 bp, 43 predicted proteins | sample 1538991 | NCBI WGS metagenome assembly OCTA01 (sample SAMEA3539302, study PRJEB22396) | soil metagenome | biome: tundra; feature: field; material: soil | place: USA | collected 2010-05 | depth 0.15 m
GTTGCGCCGGACCGACTGCACGCGCGGCGAGCGCGTGCGCACCTTCTGGCCGTCCTTGGCTTCGAGGGTGCAGCTCGTCTGCAAGCGCGGCACACCTTCCAGCTCGACCAAGCACACGCGGCAGGCTGCCTCGGGTTTGCACGCCCAGTCCATCGAACACAAGTGCGGGATTTCGATGCCCGCGCGCAAAGCCGCCGAGAGCACGGTCTCGCCAGATGTGAATTGAACGTCTTTCCCATCGATCAACAGTGACTGCGAGAGGCTCATACGCAGACCCTTTCTTCGGCGACAAGGTGAATGGAATGTTTGGGACACGCGGTGACGCACGAACCGCAGCCGACGCACTTGTCGACCAGGATGTAGTGCGCTTGCTTGCGTTCGCCGACGATGGCGTTGCTTGGGCAGGCCTTCTTGCACAGAAGACAACCGAGGCAGGTGGCATTGTCGACTTCATACACGGCCAAGCCTTGGCACTCGCCCGACGGACAGCGCTGGTCGATCACGTGACGTTCGTATTCGTCTCGGAAGAAGCGCAGCGTGGAAAGCACCGGGTTGCCCGCCGACTGGCCAAGCCCGCACAGCGAAGCTTCCTTCACCGTGCTGGCCAACTCTTGCAGATGCAGCACGCCGCGGAAGCGTTCGAGGCGCCGTTCTTCATCGCCCACCGGACGCTCGGTGATGGAGGTCAGGATCTCCAGCATGCGCGTGGTGCCTTCGCGGCACGGCGTGCACTTGCCGCAGGATTCGTTGCGGATGAACTCCATGAAGTAGCGAGCGACGTCGACCATGCAGGTGCGTTCGTCCATCACCACCATCCCGCCCGACCCCATCATGGCGCCGAGTTCGATGAGGGCCGCGTAGTCGGTCACGGTATCGAGGTGTTGTTCCGGAATGCAGCCGCCCGACGGGCCGCCGATCTGCACGGCCTTGAAGCGGTGGCCGGGCAGCGCGCCGCCGCCGATGTCCTCGATGATGGTGCGCAGCTTGATACCAACCGGTACTTCCACGAGGCCGGTGTTGCGAATGGCACCGGAAAGCGCGAACACCTTGGTGCCCGCCGCCTTGCCGAGGCCGAGATTCTGAAAGTACTCGGCGCCCTTGTTGATGATGACCGGAACATTGGCCAGGGTTTCGACGTTGTTGAGCACCGTGGGTTTGCCGAATAGGCCGCTGACCGCGGGATACGGCGGGCGCGGCCTGGGCATGCCACGGCCACCTTCGATGCTGGCCAAGATGGCGGTTTCCTCGCCGCACACGAAGGCGCCCGCGCCTTGCTTGATCGTAATGTCGAACGAGAACAGGCTGCCGAGGATGTTGTTGCCAAGCAGCCCGACGCGGCGGCATTGCGCAATGGCATCGGTCAAGCGCTCGACGGCCAGGGGATACTCGGCCCGGCAGTAGATGTAGCCCTTGCTGGCGCCGATGGCGTAGGCCGCGATGACCATGCCTTCGATAACGAAGAAGGGATCGCTTTCGAGCACGGCTCTGTCCATGAAGGCGCCGGGGTCGCCTTCATCGGCGTTGCAGATGAGATATTTCTGCGCGCGCGGGGTTTGGCGGGCGATGTTCCATTTCTGTCCGGTCGGGAAACCTGCGCCGCCGCGGCCGCGCAAGCCTGCGGCCAGCACCTCGTTGCAGACTTCCTCCGGCGTCATGGTGCAAACGGCCTTGGCCGCGGCGGCAAAAGCCCCGGCTGCCAACGCCGCATCGAGAATGCGCGGATCGATGATGCCGGCATTGCGAAGCACGACCTTCACTTGCTTCTTGAAGAAGTCGGTGGTGTTGATCTCCGGCACGTCGGCCCACGCCGGGTCGGCGTCGCCGTGTCTTCCGTAGAGAAATGCATTCCTCATTTCTCCGCGCAAGAAAACCGCTTCGAGCAGCTGGTCGATGTTGCCCAAGTTGATGTCCGCGTAGGCGAGCCTGGGCTCGCCCGGCTTCTGTACGTCGACGAAAAGCTCGCGCTGGCAATAGCCAACGCAGCCAACTTCGACGATTTCGGCCGCGACCTTGTGCTCTTTCAAGAACGCGCCGATCCTGGCAATCACCTTGGTGGATCCGTTCGCGCGGCCGCAGGTGCCGGCCCCCACGAAAATGAGCGTCCCCTGCCCGCCTCGCCGTGCATTTGCCGAGCGCTCTTGCCTCATCTTCGCACAGGCATCGTCGCTGTGGCAGATCGGCCCCTCGGCCACGCAGCGAATGAGGTCGCGGCACGGGTTGCCTGGCCGGTGCGTGCAGCGAGCGCAACAGGGCGCAATCAGCTCACTTGCTCGCATGGCTCTCCCCTTTCACGGCCTCGTCGAGCAGGCGGTCGAGTTTTTCCACGTCGAGATGGCCGTAGAATTCGCCATCCATCTTGATGACCGGCGCGATGGAGCACGCCCCGAGGCAAGCCACCGTGATGATGGTGAACTTGTTGTCCGGCGAGTTGCCGTTCGGTTTCAGGTTCAACTTGCGCGTCAGGTGCTGCGCCAGCTTCAAGCTTTGCTTCACGTGGCAGGCCGTGCCCCGGCACACCTCGATGACGTGCGCGCCCTTGGGGGCGAAGCGGAACTGGTTGTAGAAGGTCGCGACGCCGAAAACGCGGCTTTGCGGAACGCCGGTGGCGTCCGCCACCTTGTTCATGGCGGCTCGGGATAGGTAACCTTCCTTGGCCTGAATCTCCTGCAGAAGCGGGATGAGGTGCTCTTTGGAAAGCTCCTCATGGCCCGCGATGATCCGATCGACCTGACACATACTGCTTACCTCGGGTGCTGCGATACTTCTTGGTTTGGGATAGTTGAATGGGCTAGGCGACAGCGGTGGCGACGGCTTCCGCCTCGGCGAGAAGCTGGCGCACGGTGGCCACCAATTCGGCGGCAGCCACCGGCTTCTTCATCAGCTTCGCCGCCGGCCAGTCGCGCCCGGCGATGAAATCGAAGGACTCGCGCTTCTCGGCCATGTGATCCATGAAGCCGGTCAGAAGCACGATGGGAATGCGACGGGTGGCGGGATCGCCTTCCAGCCGATAGGCAACATTGAAGCCCTCGGCATCGGTGTCCATCATGACGTCGAGGACGATCGCATCGGGACGTTGCGCCGCCACCTTGGCCAGGCCATCGGTCCCGTTGTGAGCGGTCGCCACCTCGAAGCCATTGGCCTCGAACACGACCTTGAACGACCCTACGAGATCCTTGTCATCGTCAACGAGCAGAACGCGCTTCTTCATGGCTTTTCTCCTTGGCCTCGGCCTTCGGTGCATTTGGGAACATTTGGCTATCGGTTATCTGGTTCACAGTGAAATGTTTCACAGTTTTAACAAGAGACGGCATAACTTGGTGCACATCCTGGCCATCCCGACCTACTTCTTCTGGCTAAGAAACGAGAGCTTTTCGAGCTTGGCAGCGATGTCGATGCTCTCGACGTAGCCTCCTGGGGCAGGGGTGATGCGCTTGGGGACGAAGTTGAGAATGGACACGATCCCGAGCTTGGCCAGCCGGTCTACGAGCTGTTGCAGCCCCGGTGGTCGGCAGGCCAGAACCGCGATGCGGACATTGAACTCGGGCAGGACTTTTTCCATGTCCTCGACGCCGTAGCAGCGACGGCCGGCGAAGACTTTGCCTGCCTTGTCCGCGTCCAGATCGAAGACCAGACCGATGTGAAAGCCGCGCTCCTCGAAGCCGCGATAGGCGAGCAGCGAGCGGCCCAAGTCGCCAGCGCCGAACAGCGCCACGGTCTGCGGCGAATCGGTGCCTAGGATGCGGCTGATGGTGCGGGTGAGCTGGTACACGTTGTAGCCGCGGCTGATGTTGCCGAACGAGCCAAAGCTGGCCAGGTCGCGGCGCAGCTGAGCCGGCGTCACACCCACCATGTCGGCCAATTGCTGCGAGTAGACGTACTCCACTCCGTCGTAGTGCAATTCCTCCAAGAGCTTCCGATAGACGGAGAGCCGCTCTACCGTGGAAACTGAGACGTGGCGCTCGGTTTTCCTGCCCGCCTGCCCGGCCTGGTGGTCGGTTTCCGATGTTGCTGCGGGCACGTTCACGATGTTGTGATTATCTTCACAGAATGGCTTGGAGTCAAGCTGAATGTTCTGTTTGCCTGCTGCCCTGATCTTCTTGCAGCACGGCCCGCACGGCATCGCAGAGTTGTTGGGCATTGTAGGGCTTGGGCAGCACGGCGCAGAAGCCATGGCGGCGGAAGTTGGCCATGACCGCATCGTCCGAATAGCCGCTCGAGACCATCAAGCGCGCGGCCGGATCGATGGCCAGGATCCGCTCGGCCGCTTCGCGTCCGCCCATCCCGCCCGGTACCGTGAGATCGAGAATCACCACATCGAATCGCTGCCCGCGATCGAAGGCTTCGCGATAGGCAGCCAGCGCGACATCGCCATTGGCCGCGCCCGCGGGCTCATAGCCGGCGTTATGCAGAACCCTCTCGGCGAGGCGTACCACCATGGCTTCATCGTCCATGACCAGGACGCGGCCGACACCGGGTTGGCTGGTCGGCGACGGCGACGGCACGGATTCACGGCCCTTGAACGCCGACAAGCTCACGCGAAACGTGGTTCCCGCGCCGGGTTTCGAAGACACCTGAATGCGACCACCGTGGTTCTGAATGATGGAGAACGCGACCGCCAGGCCCAGCCCGCTGCCCTTGTCCTTGGTCGTAAAAAACGGAGTGAAGATCTTCTCGATCAGCTCGGGCGCGATCCCCGGCCCGTGGTCGCTGACCTCGACGCAAACCTCGTCGCCGCGCTTGCTCTTCTGCCGCGACACCTGCACGCCCACCACGCCCCCGCCGGGCATGGCTTCGACGGCGTTGCGCACGAGATTTTGAAACACCTGCGCCAGTTGTCCTTCGTCGCCCGTGACCGAGCAGTCCTCGCTGGGCAGATCGAACTGACATTGGACATTGCTGCCGCTGGCCGCAAGATTGGCCGAGTCGCGCACGACCTGCACGAGGTTCGTGCGCGTGCGCACGGGCGCGCCGCCCTTGGCGAAGGTCAGAAGTTGGCGCGTGAGCGCGGTGCCACGCATGGCCGCACGCTGAGCCTCGTCGAGCAGCTCCCATGCCGGCTGGCCTTTACCGAGTTGCATCTGAGCAAGGCTGACATTGCCGATGAGCCCAGTGAGCAGGTTGTTGAAGTCGTGCGCGATGCCGGCGGCGAGGATGCGAATCGATTCCAGCTTCTGCACCTGCAACTGCTCGTCTTCGCGACGAAGGCGCTCACCGGCGGCGCGGAACACCCCCACCACGCAGCGTTTGTTGGAAATCACGGTTCTTCTTGCGCTGACATCGGCGAGCACGACGCTGCCGTTCTTGTGCTGCATGGGGATCTCCATGGCGTGATCCTGCTCGCCACGAACCATGGCTTCGAAGATCTGCACGACTTCCTCGACCCGCTCCTTCGGGTGAATGTCGTTCACGCTGAGGGCGACAAGGTCGCTCGCGGTGTACCCGAGCATGGTGCAAATGGCCGAATTGGCCATGATCAGTTTTCGATTCGAAACATCGGCCACGATGATGCCGTCGCCCACGGTATCGAACACATCGCGAAAGCGCGTCTCGCTCTCGGCCAAGGCATCGAGCGCCATGCCCATGGCCAAGGCATAGGCCAGCCGGGGCGCCACCAGCTCGATCACCATACACGTCGCGGGATCGATGCCATCGACTCCCTTGACGGCAACACCCAGGCTTCCCATGCAACGACCGCCAGAAAGCAGCGGCACGCTCAAGCTGCTGAGAAACCCGTGGGCAAGAAGCGCAGCATCGACCGCGTTCTTCTTTGGCCAGTCTCGGATGTCGGCACGGTAGATTGGGCGATGCTCCTCGACAGATTCGCTCAACGTCCCGGAGCCGCGCGGAACGACTTTGCCCGATTCGATGCCCCGGACATCGACGGTGGTATCGAACAGGCGGAAACTCTCGCCGTCTTCGTGCAAGAGCGCCACCGTGGCGCGCCCGATGTGCAGACGCTCGTCCATGAAGCGCAGCGCGCCCTTGGTGATTTCACTGAAGGACAGGTGCGAGGTCAGCCTGTCGAATTCGGCGATCAGACCAACGACGTCGTGAGCGACTATTTCCTTCGGCTGGCCTTTGTCGGTATCCATGCGTGTTTCCAGAGGCGAAGTTCCAACAGGTTATGCCCTGACCGGACTTCGCGACAGGAGATAATTACCACTTGCAGGAACCCCGCCGAACCGCACGTCCGGACGCCAAGAGCGTCAACTATTTGGCGCGCAGTCCGGGCGCTTCGTGGCCGCTGCGAGCAACGTATTCCAAGTAGCCGCCACCGTAGGTGGTGGTGTTGCCCAGATCCAGTTCCAGCACGCGGTTGGAGAGGCCGGCCAAGAAACGTCGATCGTGCGAGACGAAGAGCATGGTGCCTTCGAAATCGTGCAAAGCCGACAGAAGCATTTCCTTGGTCGCCAAGTCGAGGTGGTTGGTCGGTTCGTCGAGAACCAGCAGGTTGGGCCTGTCGTAGAGCAAGCGGGCCATGACCACGCGGGCCTTCTCCCCACCCGAGAGCACGCGGCACACCTTGTCGATGTCGCTGCCCGAGAAACCAAAACAACCGCCTAGCGATTTCAGCGTGCCGACCGAAGCCAGGGGAAAGGCTTCCTCGAACGTCTCATAGACTGTCTTTCGCGGATCGAGTAGCTCCATCGCGTGCTGGGCGAAGTAGCCCATGCGCACGCCCGCGCCCAGAGTGACCCTTCCGTCGTCGGCCTGGATCTCGCCCGCTACCAACTTGAGCAGCGTCGACTTGCCCGCGCCGTTCACGCCCATCACGCTCCAGCGCTCTTTGCGGCGAATCATCAGGCTGAAATTGTCGTAGATGACGTGGCTGCCGTACTGCTTGTGAAGGCCGTCGATCTTCACCACGTCCTCACCCGAGCGCGGCGACTCCGGGAATTCGAACGTAATCGTGCGGCGGCGGCGCGGCGGCTCCAGCTTCTCGATCTTGTCCAGCTTCTTCACGCGCGACTGCACCTGCGCCGCGTGCGAGGCCTGGGCCTTGAATCGTTCGATGAAGCGGATCTCCTTGGCCAGCATGGCCTGCTGGCGCGCGTACGCGGCCTCGGCTTGGGTCTCGCTGAGCGCGCGCTGCTTTTCGTAGAAATCGTAGTTGCCCGAATAGGTGGTCAGCACGCCGCCGTCAATCTCGATGATCTTGCTGACCACGCGATTCATGAACTCGCGGTCGTGCGTGGTCATCAGCAAGGCGCCGTCGAAGTCCTTGAGAAACCCTTCCAGCCAGATGATCGATTCGATGTCGAGGTGGTTCGAGGGCTCGTCGAGCAACATGACGTTCGGGCGCATGAGCAGGATGCGCGCCAGGGCCACGCGCATCTTCCACCCGCCCGAGAGGTTGCCCACGTCGCCGTCCATCTGCTCTTGCGAAAAACCGAGACCGGCCATGATCTCGCGCGCCCGCGCCTCCAGTGCATAGCCGCCCAGTTCATCGAAGCGGGCCTGCACGTGACCGAAGCGATCGACCAACTTTTCCAGTTCGTCAGCGCGCGCCGGGTCGGCCATGGCGTGCTCCAGATCGTGAAGCTCGCTGGCCAGGGCCGACACCGGACCGGCGCCGTCCATGGTGGCGGCCAGGGACGACATGCCCTTCATCTCGCCCACATCCTGGCTGAAATGCCCGATGGTCACGTTGCGGTCGATGGAGATCTGCCCGTCGTCGACCGACTCTTCGCCCATGATCAAGCGGAAGATGGTCGACTTGCCCGCGCCGTTCGGCCCCACCAGGCCGACCTTCTCGCCACGCAAGAGCGCGGCGCTCGCGTCGATGAAAAGGATCTGCGGGCCATGCTGCTTGCTGACGTTGTCGAGTCGAACCACGAGGGTGCCGGTGTGTACTACGCGGCGCCGGGGTTGTCCACCCGATGTGCGATACGAATGAATCGAGCCGCTAGATCGAGGCGCAAGGAAATACTAGAAAGGCCCATGGACGCGAACACGCTCAAGGAACTGACTGCCATCTGTGGAATCGACTGCTTCAACTGCGAGTTCTTTCGCACCAACATCGACAACTTCTTCGCCACCATCCCGCCCGAAAGAAAGAGCGCCTTCGAGGCGCGCGGCATGACTATCGAGAAGCTGCGCTGCAACGGGTGCCGCAACGGCGGCTGCACGACCATCGGCGGCAAATGCGAAACGCTCGAATGCGCGAAAGAAAAAGGCGTCGACTTCTGCTACGAGTGCAAAGACTTCCCCTGTCGGAAATTGCAGCCGCTGGCCGAGGGCGCGGAAAGGTATCCGCACAACCTGAAAGTCTACAACCTCACGGCGATCAAGAACCGAGGCATCGAGACTTGGGCCGCCGAGGTCGGTGACATCCGCAAGCGCTACTTCCGCGGGACGTTCAAAATCGGCGCAGGCCCGCAGCTCACGGAGACGAAGTGATCCTGGGCAAGTTCGATCACAGCGTCGAATTCACGGTGCCCGCAGCGCCCGACCGGGTCTTTCCCTTGCTTTGTCCGATGCTGGAGTACCGGTGGATCCCGACCTGGCGGTGCGAGCTGCTGCATTCCGACTCTGGCGTGGCCGAAGAAGACTGTGTGTTCCGCACGGACTTTCCCGGGGCTGGCCCCATGACCTGGGTCGTGACCTGCTACCAACCCGCGAAGCGCATCGAATTCTGCTGTTTCGTGGCGGAGCGCTTCGTCATGCGACTCAAGCTCACGCTCGTCCCTGAAAGTGGGGGCACGCGACTGACCTGGACTCGCCGCTGGCTCTCGCTCGGCCCCCAGGGCGACGCCTGGCTAGCCGGGCAGACTGCGGCCGGCCTCGACCGGATGATCGAGACCCGCCGGGCCGAGCTGGTGCACTTCCTCGAGACCGGCGACATGCTGAAACCGTAGGAGCGCTCCGCGCCCTGCAAGCTTGCGCCGCGAGGCGCTTACACCTTGACGATGCAGTCGCTCGGGCAGACCGCCTTGCAGGCTTGCTCGGGCTTGCCCGCGCATTCGTCGCACTTCGCCGGGTCGATCTCGAAGATAGAGTCGCCCTGGCTGATCCCTTGGTTGGCGCACTCGGACTCGCACGCACCGCAACTGATGCATTCGTCTGTGATCTTGTTCGCCATCGAAAATACTCCTGGTGTGGTTCATTCCGCTCGATCCGCTATCCCGGATCGCTTTTCGGACGGCACCTTTTAACCGAGCCACACCGTCCGGTGAAGAACTTTTGAACCGCGCGGTGACGATGTTGCGCACACGCAAATCGGCGATTTCCGACTATCGAGAGCGACTTGGCACCCCGTCCGGGCCTCACCCGCGCGTCACTTTGCCGCTTGCCACCTCTGGGGCCACCGAAGCGTTGGCGTGGCGCCTAGCAAAGCGTTGACCTTCGAACGGAAGCGGCGAAGAATTGAGCAAACCGCCATGACCTTCCAAGAAAAGATCGTTCGCGACCCCGCAATCTGCAACGGACAGCCGATCATTCGCGGAACACGCGTGCTCGTGCGCTCCATCCTTGGCTATCTCGCGCATGGCGAAACCGCGGCCACGATCCTGGCGGACTTCCCCAGCTTGACCGAGGAGGACGTGCGCGCCGTGGTCGCCTTCGCCGCCGCATCCGCGAGCGAAGATCTTCCGGCCCCGACCCCGGCCCCCCACGAGGTCAAGGTCGCGTGAAGATCAAGCTGGACGAGAACATCCCGCACACCGTCCGTCGTCGCCTGGTGCCTTTCAGTCTGGATGTGGACACGGTGCTGGACGAGAATCTCGGAGGCAAGCGGGATGAAGACGTGTGGGCCGCTGCACAGACCGAGAAGCGTTTCTTCGTCACCCAGGATCTCGACTTCTCTGACCGGAGGAAGTTCGCACCGGGAACCCATTGCGGATTGCTGCTGGTCAGACTCCCTGACGGCGAGCAGTGGCGAATCGGCGACTACGTCACCGGGTGGCTGTCCAGTCCGGACGCTGCCACCTGGTCAGGCTGCTTCGTCGTGGCCACGCCCACAAAAGTGCGCGTAGCGCGCCCGCCGTCGGAGCCCGGCCAGGCCGAAAGAGAGTAGACCGAGGGCACCCACGAAGGCACCAGCATCCGCGCCTTCTGCCTACCTCGTCGACGATGCCAACCCGGTCGCCGCCTATTGGCGGGGCGCTAGCTCGGTCAGGCGCGCGACGTCTGGACCGCTCGACCAGTGGCGGAATTCGGCGGCAACGGCGACTCCGTCGACTCCGCCGGCTTCGGACAGGACGCGGCCGGCTTCGTGCGGCTGGTTTGCCTCGCGCAGGAGGTTGGCGGCCAGGGGAGCAGTCCGGCGGGAACACCCTATCGCTGATAGACTCGCACCCGATTCGGGACCACAATGGGAGGCGGCATGTTCTTGCGTGGATGGCTTTTAGGTGCGCTCTTGCTGCTGGCAAGTGAAGGCCAGGTTCTTGCCGATGGGTTTCGCTGCCCCAAGTCGGATCGGCTGGTCGAGGTCGGATACTCGATGAAAGATGTCGTGGCGAGGTGCGGTCCAGCCACGAGCCGGAAGGATCTCTTCGAGACCGACTGCTCCCAAGGCGGCGACTGCTACCTGGTCAGAACCGGAGAGATCTGGACCTACGATTTCGGGCCGAGCTACCTTACCCGAATCCTGTATTTCAGAGGCGTCTCGCTGTTCAAGGTCGAAGAGGGAAAGTACGGTCGATAAGACGGCACATCGCCGCTGGGTGACGAGAACCTAGGCCAGGGCTTCCGCGTGATCAAATCCGTGGCCGACTCAGTCGTTGAGGATCCGCAGAAATCCAGACGGGGAGACAATCTGAATCGGAGCGTGGCCGGCCAGCTGGGTGGCGAGGACCGCGCGAGGCCTGCGCTGTACCGGCGAGACAAGGGCAAGGCGGAGGCGGTGCCGCCGGCTCCGGCGCCGACGCCAGCGAAATAGCGGAGTGAGGAGAGCCAGCGGCGATGAGGGGATGGTCGCCGCTGGCCCGGGTGTCCGATCATTGATCGGGCCGTCACTTGCCGCCAGCGGGCTCCGAGATCGGACGAAGTGGAAGTCCGCTGGTGGTCTTGTCAACATAGTTGCCCTGATATCCGAGCAGCTGGAGAAGCGTCCGCTGGAAAAGAACCTTGCATGCCGCCTGGTAGCGGGTCCACTTGAGCATATCCTCGTCAGATCTGATCGCACCGCCGTGGGCAGGGCTGTTACGCGCGCGCCGAGCCTCTTTCTCACTACTCCCGAGTTCCAGCCCGATCTCAGTGAAGAACTGTTCAACCTCCTCGTTTCCCCCCATGCGGTTGGCGCTCTTCATGCGACTGAGAATTCGATCGCCGTTCTCAACATTCGATAGCCTGCAATTCGCCTCACGAAGGAGACCCGCAAACAGATTCTGGAAAGCTGAGTCCTCCATATACGAACCGCGGCTCTTGGATCGGCTCGATTTGAACCAGGCCGACTTGATCGATTCGATAGCAGCAGCGTGAAGAATCAGATTGATTCCGAGGGATGCTTCGCAAGCTGCCCAGTACTGCACAAGAGCATCGCGAAGTTTCAGCTCAGTGCGGAGCTCTAGGTACTTGGGCACCGGAGGTGAGTAGGCTCTCGATATCCACGGAACCTTCAATATTGATTTGGATATTGAAAGGCGAATCGTCGCAAGATCCGCACGTTGCACGCACATTGTCACCCCATGGGTTGGCCGATTCCGTTTCGAAGGGAAACCCCTCAGCGTTGAAGGTCGTGAACCCTACGCGCATGAGACGCCTGCCAAGCACAAAGCCGACTACCTCCTCTATTGCACGTCTAGTCTCCACTGGCGGTATATTCCGGTCACCATCTTTTCGATATTCAATGCCGATAGGGCGAGACCATTCCGGGCCAATCCCAGATGGAACCCCATGTACGACAAAACTGAGAGCCCCGAGATCGACGAAAGCGTGGTCGCGTGCCCCACACGACGCCTCACCGCCGTCCACCGCAGTCTGAGATATCTCTTCGCGGGTGCGTTCATAGCTGGTGCTTACTTTGTGCGAGGTGATTCGGCCAAAGACCATGTCCTTGGGACCGTTAAGGTACCATTCCGTCAGCCAAAGTGGCTCGAGATGGCCTTGCGACAGCGAGATCCGTTCCTTACGTGAGAATCCGTAGACTTCGCGCTCGGATCGCCAGGTTCCAGCATCGTCTCCTCTGAATGTTGCAGTATCGTTCCCAAGCCGACCGATACAGAGCCTGGCATGCTCGGCCTCGTCGCCACAGTCAATCTCAACGCCTGCCATCAAGATAGTCCCGGGGGGAGCTGCATGCTCGGTGGTTCGAACGTACTGCCCGAAGTCGTTCATGTCGTTCACTCGCCCTCTGAATTCAGCGACAAGTTGATATTGTTCGTCTCTTCTGATGGTTACCGAGCGACACCCTGGTGGCAGAAGCGCTGGGAACCGGCGATTTGCCAGCGTGATGGGGCGACGGCAAATCTCCCACTCGATCTCTTCCAAGTATGGGGATACTTCACATGGCATCCGGCGCCTCCAAATTCGAGGATTGGGCGATGCTAACCATCGCATCTAAAATCACTCAGTCGCATGGTGTAGTCGGCAATGAAGTCTTCGGCCCAGAGTGGTTGAACTTCCACCAAGAGGTGCCTGTTCCCAGATTCTGAGCCTGAGCGGATCTTGCGAGGCTGCCCCGAAGTCAGGAATCGGCCATTTCGGCAGGCCTCTGCAAGAGACTGAACTCGCCGGATATCCGATCTCGCCGTGTCAGGTCCCATTACTATGTCGATTCTTCGGACGAAGCAGCCGGGCTCTGCCCCACCTATCGCCCCCAAGAGAGACATTCGGGCACCAGCGTCAGTCTGAGGAAAGCTGTATCCCAACATGACGATAGCATCAGCCTGCCGAAGCGCCTGGAGCGCCATGTCCCAAAGGGGCTTCAAAGTCGTCCCGACAGCGGCCGTCTTGGAGCGTCCGGGGGCGGCGATGAGGGGCGAACGATCCTCCGCGGCGAGTAACCGTTCAGAGAGTGCAGAGGTGATTGATCCATTGACTTCCTGCCAGTCAATGCTCCCGTGCAACTTAAGTACACGAACTTTGTCTCGAGCCGCGCCGCGCGTTTCGTTGGGCAGCACAACGCACATTCGAGTGCCGTCTAGCTTTTCGAGTACAAGATCGTAGTTCAGGGAGATGATCGTGTCTCGGTGCGGTTCCAAAGTGGAACACCACTTCCTATACGGCCACCACCGCTCGTCATCATCATGGATATCGAGGAGAAATTCTGCGATCTGAGCGGCAAAGGCTCGCTTTGCAATTCGCTGATACTCCTCAACCAATGTCATGCCCATGACTATTGACGGATAGAGTGGAAGGTGATTCCCAGGGCGGCCCTGCAACCGATGCTCAAGATTCTTGATTATTGTTCGTTGGTGCCCACGGTCAGTCCCATATGCTCCATCCATATACGAGAGAAACTGCTCGGCATTGTCCCACCGTCCTTCATCTTGACCCGCGCAGTAGAGGCACCTCGTCATGTTCAGATCTCTGGAGAGATTCGGGTACTTGTCCTTCGGGAAAAGGGCTTCGTCGTCTTCGATTGCCCTTGGACGGAATAGGTCCGCCAGCAGTGGCCCTCCGAGTGAGCGGCTGAACCCAGCACCAAGAATCCATACAGTGTTTCCGTTACCTATTGCCATGATGAGGATTGTAGACCAGGCATTTCATGAGCGCGATGATATGACAACGGTCCGCACGACTGACCGCTCCGCCTCACACCGCGGCCTCCGACACCAACGCCGCCACCGCCCAGTCGTAGTCCGGCCGAGTTCCATCCCAAAGCGGCACGTTCGTCTCCGCCCCGATGTTCAGTCCGCGCTCTTCCGCCCACTCCCGCACCCACACCACCGCATCTTCGCTCGCCTCACGCGTAGACACCGCCGGCACTTCCTTCCCGTCTGGCGCCCTGAAGCGCAATTCGCCATCCGCCATTCGCGCAACCGACCAACCGCCTTCGTGGACCAGGTGGTGATGGTGCGTGCATAGCAGGGAAAGGTTGTTCATGGTGGTGGCGCCTCCGTGCAGCCAGTGTTGGATGTGGTGGCCGTGCAGGAAGCGGCCGTGGGTACAGCCGGGGAAGGCGCAGCCGCGGTCGCGGAGAGTGATGGCTCGGCGAATTGAAGGGGGAATTGAGCGGGAACGGCGGCCGGGGAGCCCCTCACCCGCCGCGCTTCGCGCGTCGACCTCTCCCCACTTCGTGGGGCGAGGTGATGGGAGCGCGGCGACCTCTGCCCGCGTTGCGGGGCGAGGTGTTTCGGCCGCTGGCGCGGCCGAGGGAACGGCCATGATGGCGCAATCGCAGGCTACGCGCCGGATAGCTTCCGCGGAAACGCGGGTGCCGTCGTCCAGGGTTCCGGCGAGGACGCCGTCGGGGGCGAGCGGATCTTGATCGATGTGAACCATGACCTGGAAGCGCTCGCCGCCGTTGCCGGTGCCTACGTTGCCGGCCAGGTAGCTTTCGGCCAGGGCGACCATGCCGTCGGCGCGCGATGGGTGCTTCGGATCTTCGGCTGACGCTTCCGCGGGAACGTCTGCCTTGCCTTGCGGGTGGGTCACTTCGCGGGCCCGGTCGAGCGCTGCCAGCACGAGGGCGGCTTCGTCGGGCGACAGGATGACTTCGAGTTTTACCATGCCGCCGGGCAGGTCGCGGCGGCGCACACAGCGCTCGGGCGGCGGGAGGGCATTGCCGGCGGTCATCTGACTCATGGCAGTCCGGTAGCCGCGGCACAGGCGTTCGAGCTGGGCGCCGGTGGAGTACATGGCGGCGTCGAGCAACTTGGCTTCGGTCTCGGGGGTGGCCACGCGGGTCAGCGCGCGCACTTTCGCGTACGACAGCTTGCCCGACTTCAAGGCGGCATCGATGGCGGGCAAGTTGCCGAGGGCACGCGCCACGCGCACCTTCTCGCGCGCGGTGGCCGGGTCGAGCCCGATTCGCCACGCCAACCAATGAGCGCACGACACGGCCCCTTGCGCTGCCCATCCGCACTCGGCATCGAATTGGCGAACACATTCAAGCAAGCGGTGCGTGGCCGCATCCAAGTGAACCGCCAATTCCGCTATCTCCTGCCCCAATTCCTCGACGGTAACCATGGGCAATACTATACACTTGTTCAGTGACCGTGGCAATGCGAACTGTAGTCCATAGCCTACTTGCACAAGGTGCACGGCTGATTGCGCACGGCAAAGTCATCGGGAACCTGGGTGAGCCGAAGTGACATCGTCATTGTGGCCACGACGCCGCAGGTCCCAGACACGTTGCCCGCCAACGTATTGGCCACGTCGAGTTCGATACGGAACACCCGCAGATAGTCGGGTGTGACGAGCAACGGGAAGTCGGCAATCCCACCAGCGGCTTCCTCCACAACCACCCGAATGCCTGTCGCATTGCCACCGATCGAGCTTCCGGTTTGGCAACCTGCTGAATCCCACAGGTAACGTGGGTAACTTTCGCCGACATAGGCGTTGGGCAAGACAATGTTTCCAATGGTCCACGTGCGAGGATCGCCAAGACCACTGATCTCCGTCGACCATAGCGAGGCCGGGTCGATGCTCATGGGAGGCGTCGGATTGCCACTGGTCACGGCGCAGTCCAAGAACACGCTTGCGTTGGTGTCACGCTGGCAAAATTCCGAGTTTGCTGGGCTGGCAAGCCTTCCGGTGGCTACCCTAAACTGGCAGTCGCCGACGTCTGGGCTGGTGGAAACCACGGCGGCCGAGTGAAGCGGGATGCTGTCCAGCGCCCACGCTACTGAGGCGGATTCGAGTTCGAATCCGTAGACACCAAAGTCGCCCATGGGTGGATTGCACGGCTCTGCGCCGCCTCTCGAACAACCCAACAGCCCGAAAAGGAAGAAGCACCAGGCTGGCCACCAGGAAAGCGATGCGGTCCCATTCCAACTCATCCCGGCGAGCCGTATTCGCGTCGGCATGCCTGTACCATAGCATTCGTCCGCGTTCTCGGGCGAGGAGCCGAGGGCGCATGTGCACGTGCAACACGCCACCGGACAGGCCAAATTCTGGCTGGAACCGGTGGTGGAACTCGCGCACAATTACGGCCTCGGCCACCGTCAAATCTCGGCGGCGTTTCGGCTGCTCAAGGAGAACGAAGATGAAATCCGCGCTGCGTGGAAAGACCATTTCGGCCGTCGAGGTGAGTAGGGTCTCGCCTGACGGCTTCTGGCCGCGCGTCGAGGATCGCGAGCTGTTCGTGGCGTTCAAGCAGTTTCCATGGTTCGAGAACGCCACGATTCGACAGATCACGGCCGTGGAAAGGCCGAGCCCCCATCACCTTCGATGGCCCGACCTCGATATCGATCTTGCACTCGCATCCATCGAGCACCCCGAACGATTCCCGCTGGTCAGTCGCGCGCTGCCCGTTGCACCTGTGCAGCCATTACGTAGACGCTCAGGGAAAACTAGTCCGTCATCTCGGCGACGGGCCCGCGGGTGAAGGCCGCGACGAATCTGTCCAGGACCGCGATTCCCATCCGCGATTTGCCATCGAAGAGAAGTCGCACGGAGATCCTGCTGCAGGGTCGTCCCAGGGCGCAAGGCCGCAGTAGTTAGGCACACTGCTCGACGGGGTCGCGATGGAGTACACTGCGGCTGGTGACGGCTTTTTCTGCACGTGGTTTGGGCAACGCGGGGCTTGTGCTGGCGTGGCTGGTGTTCTTTGTTCCCGCTGCCTCCCGAGGAGAGTCGAATGTCGACGCCCAGGTCGGCGGCTCGAACCCGGACGGCGGCGTCCGTGGCATTGCCGCCCCGGTGGCGTCGATCGTTCAGGTGCAGGTCAGCGGATCGATCCTGCCCGGCGAGGTCGTGCGCCACGCGATGGGGCCGGCCCCGGCTGACGACGCCAACCTTGCCGAATGGGCCGCGGCGGCCTGCGTGCGCATCGTGCATGCCTACCATGCGGCCGATTACGACTACGCACGTGCGTGGTTCAGCCTGGAAGAGAAGCGGTTGATCTGGATCTACGTCGATCCGGGCCGCATGCACGTTTCGTTCGTCGGGATGGGCGGCGTGGGCGCGGCGCTCTTTCGACTCAGCCTCAACTTGACAAGCAACGTGTTCCACAAGCCGACCGTGGAACACGCCCTGCAAGAACTGAAGGAAAAGTACGGCCTAGTCAACATCACCTACCGGGTCAGGGATCTTGGTGAGTCTCAGATCACGCCCTTCGGTCCCATGGTCCCCGATCGACTGCTGCAGATCTACGTGGTGTCGCGCGAATTCCTGGGCTGGTCGCTCGACGTTTCGGTCAGCGCCGCCTGGGGCGTCGTGCCCGCGGTGTCCTACCACCATGCCGGCCTACTGCTCGACGACGACCGGCTGTTTACCAGGGTCGAGTTCGCCTTCCCCTACCGGCAATACCTGACGGAAGAGGAGCCACGTCTGCGCTGGGTGCACGGCGGGTTCGACGCCGCCTACCGCCTGCCACGCCGGATGCAAGGGTGGCTGGCGATGCGGCTCGAGACATCGCTCTATTTGTCGCAATTCGACCGTCCGGATCTGGCCATCACGACCTACGATTTTCTGCGTAGCACGACCGTTCCCGCGCTGGTATTCATTCGACCCTACTTGGAAGTGTCCCTCGGCGCGGGCGCCGACGTAGTCAGCATCTTCCAGGTGCAGCGCGCGTCGACGACCGTGACCGACAACCCGGCGCTTGGCGATCTGAAATCGGTGCGGGCGCTATTCCGACTGGTGGCAAACCTGGATCCGCGCGCCCTGGTCATGCAACGCGACCAGCGGCCCTGGCTGCACCTGCAGGTCGACACGGCGACGTCGAACGTTCAGAAGTGGCTGGTGGTGACCACGCTAACCGGCCAGGCGGTGATGAGCGCGGGACGGCACAGCTTCATCCTCCGCGGCCGGGGCGCCCAGCTGGCGGGGGACGTGCGCTTTTGGGACGACATGCAATTGGCCGGGGACTACCAGCGCGTATTCTTCGGCAACAGGTATTGGGTTCGCCAGGCGGCCCAACTGGAAACCGCGTACCGCATGCACCTGTGGCGCGATTGGTTTGCTCTCGGCGTGTTCCACGACACCTCGCTGTTCATGGATCGTAGCTGGCCGATCCGGCGCATCGCGGCCGTCGACGCCTTCGGTCCCAGCGTACACTTTCTGCTGCTCGATACTTTCGCGCTAGATATCTACGCCGGCTTCGGCTTCTCACCCGTGGGCTTCGACCAGACCATCACCTTCGCCTTGCAGACCATTTTCTAGCGGCCGTGTGAAGAATCGCTACTGCACGCAGGCTGCGCGCGTGGCGAAGCCCACGCCGCCGCGCAGGTCGCGGGCAACGAAGGTGACGTCGAACTAGTTGACGATGTGAATCGTACCAGTCATCGCCACATGGGTCTGACAGTCGTAGAAGAGGGTGTCAGGGGCGCTCGCCGGAACGGCGAAGGTGACGTTGCCCACCGCTGTTCCGTTGCCCGTCACCCCGGTGCTGAAACCATTGCCCGTCCCGTTGCCCTGGACGGTCTTGATCCAGAAGAAATGGTTGGGAGGAGCATTGACGGCGAAAATATAGGTACTGCCGCGACAGAGCGTGAGATCGGGATTTAGGGCTCCATCGATCGAATACGCCGTCATGCCGTTGTTGACGACATGGAGCGTTCCGGCAGCGTGACAAGTTGAACCGGCATCGCGTGGCCCCGACCCGCCAGTGCCCATCATCGTGCCACCACTCCCCATCATCATTCCGCCGCTGCTGTGAACACCACCGGTACCCACGACTACGCCGCCGCTGCCCATCGTCATTCCGCCGTTGCGTTGAACACCGCCAGTCTCCACGACCGCGCCGCCGCTGCCCGTCACTGTGCCACCGTTGCCCGATATCGTCCCGCCAGAGCCACGAATACCGCCTGAGCCCACCACCATCCCGCCTGACACGATCACCAAACCACCGGCGCCCACGCCGCCGGAATTGGGTGCGCCGCCACTGCCTATCACCATCCCACCGGAACCTTGCATCGATCCGCCAACACCAAGGGATCCACCCAGACCGGGAGCACCTCCCAAGACGATCAAGGTGCCGCCTTCACCGCCCGATCCCGCCGGGTTCGTGGAGCCGCCCATGCTCCCGTTTAGCCCGTTTCCATTGTTGCTGCATGCCGCCAGCGCGACCACTGCAATAGCCATCGCGCAACTCAGCGTCCGCGCAAAATTCTGCCATTTTATCTTTTTCATACGCTATTCCCCTGCCAGTTGTATTTCTGTCGTGGGGAAGCACAGTGATCCAACCCCTCAGAATTGAGGGTTTTCAACGCCATCCACCACCACGAATCCTCCACGTGCATTGGATTGCGGTCGGAACCGAATGGTTTCACTTCATCTTGCCACGGCGTGCCGTTGCTGCCCTGACCTTCGATGAAGCCCGGCACGACGAATGTGACCTTACGAATGAAACCCAGTGTATAGTCAACCAAGCTTTGCTCAGGGCATTCGCCAGAGTCTCTTTGCTCGCGAGGTGTTCTCCATGAAAACAGCCCACGCCAGACATTCGATGTCTCATGGTCAATTTGCAACCCATCGGACAAGAATCGGTGTCGCGGCGATTCTTGCGTTAGCGGCGCTTGCTTGCACAAGCGCGGCAATCGAAAGCAACGGAGGCGCGGGAGGCGGTGGGGGAAAGGGCGGCATGGGTGGTTCGACGTCGGGCGCGGGCGGAAGCGGCCCGACCTTCAAGCTTGACGGTTCGACCCCCTCAACCGGCGGCACGACGGGTGGCTCGGGGGTTTGCAACAGCACCAGCACCGCCGGTTGCGTGGCCCAGTATCCCCCGGCTTGCGGCGACGGAATCAACAATCAGGGTGGTATCGAACAGTGCGACGACGGGAACGTATTGCCGGGCGACGGCTGCAACGGCAACTGCAAGGTCGAGCCCAACTGGACTTGTCCACCGGCCGGCAAATGCACGAGGAATATCGTTTGCGGCGACGGCCAAATTGGGGCGGGCGAGGTGTGCGACGATGGCAATACTATTGACGGTGATGGTTGTAATTCCACCTGCACGGTTCAGGATCCCGCCTACACCTGCGTCGCCGGACAGCCGTGTGTCCGAATTTCCCAGTGCGGCAACAAGCGCGTCGAGCCGGGTGAAAAGTGCGACGACGGCAACACCACGAGCGGCGACGGCTGCTCCAGCAATTGCCAGTTAGAGTCCGGCTGGGTCTGTCCGATACCCGGCTCTCCTTGCAAGCAAGCTCCGCGTTGCGGTGATAGCGTCGTTCAGCCTTCGCTTGGCGAATCTTGCGATGACGGCAACACCGTGAGTAGCGATGGCTGCTCCAGCACTTGCCAGCTTGAGACCGGCTGCATTTGTCCGACCCCGGGGAAGGCCTGCACCTGTCCGGTCGTCAAGTGCGGGGACGGCGTGCTCGAGGGCAGCGAAACCTGCGACGACGGCAACACCACGAGCGGCGATGGCTGCTCCAGCACCTGCAAGGTCGAAAGCGGCTTCGAATGCCGCGTGCCCGGAAAGCGGTGCTCACCGAAGTGCGGCGACGGCACGATCATCGTCGGCAGCGAAACCTGCGATGACGGCAACACCACGAGCGGCGACGGTTGCTCCAGCACTTGCCAGCTCGAACCTGGCGCGACCTGTCCTACCGCGGGCCAGGCCTGCACCAAGGCGGTCTGTGGCAACGGCAAGCAGGAAAGCGGCGAGCTCTGCGACTGTGGCACCGACCCGGCCAAGCTACCCAGCGGTTGCAATGCGGTCAACGGTCTCTTCTACGGCGACGGCAAGGGCTGCTCAAAGACTTGCACCAAAGAGCCGAACTGCCAGGACGCGAGCGGCAAGACGCAGGCTTGCACCACCTCCTGCGGCGACGGCAACCTCGATCCGGGCGAGGAGTGCGACGACGGCAACGGGCTCGACGGCGATGGTTGTTCATCCAAGTGCAAGAACGAGGGCGGTTTCACTTGCTCGACCGCGACCCAGCAGGACTCCACGACCTGCCAGTCGGGGTCGGGGCAGTGCCTTGAGCTGCCCATCATCTACCGTGACTTCCAGCCCGAAAACGTCGCCGCTGGCGGCCACCCTGACTTCTATTTCCTGGGCACGCGGTACAACGGATCCAAATCCTCCAGCACCGTCTGCGTCCCCAATTCAGGCGGGCCGGGGAAGGGCAACGACTCGACTACGCGCTGCTGGGGCATCCTGGCCCCGAGCCTTTTGAAAGGTAAACCGCAACCAGGTACGACGACAACCTGCGCCTGCCAGTTCAGCGACTGGAACATCGGCAATACTGGTCACATTCCCACGACCTACACCCAAGCTGGCAACGACAGTCCCCTTTCGGATGGCAACGGTGGCTATCTTGGCGGTACAGCCGGCGCCGCTGTCAGCACCACCAGCACTGCGGGCACCTATAGCGGCACTCTTGCTGGCTATACTGCCAGTGCGCCAGGCGGCCCGATCTTCAAAGGAACCGTGCCGGCCTACAAGAACGCTGCCAGCCTCAATCAGTGGTTCAACGACGACCCCACGGTCAACAAGACCTTCACGTCCGTCCTCGAATTGACGGCCATGGGTACCAACGTCTACCAATACGCCAGCCAGTCCCACCTCGCGCAGGGAGGTTTCTTCCCTCTCGACACTCTGAACCCCAGCCAGGCCACGTTGTGCAACCTCTGGCCCTACTGGAACCATGGCAATGGCAATCCTATCTGGACAACCTGCACCGGCGACCAATACCTGTTCCCGCCTCGGGTTGTTGCGGCTGATTGCCCGGTTGGCGCCGTGCTGACCAATGGCTGCTGGGTTACGGCGGTCCCCGGCATCAAGCACGACTCCTACTTCACCGACGAGGCGCGATACTACTTCGTGTACGACGGAACCAACGGCATCTCGCTCAGCTTCTTCGGCGACGACGATCTCTTCATCTTCATCAACGGCGTCCTGGTTCTAGACCTGGGCGGCGTCCACCAGCAGCTGCCCGGCAAGGTCACCGTCACGGGGAGCCCGGGCGATGCCCAGGTCACCGAGGGTGGCTGTCTCGATGCCGCGGGAAACATCGTGGGCGTCATCGCGGGGGCGACCGACTGCGCGCCCACCAACGGAGTGAAAGTGCCGGCCACGACCCCGGCTGACTTCCGCGTCCACACCGTGACCCTGGGCCTCGTCACTGGCAAGGTCTACGAAATCGCCATTTTCGGCGCCGATCGGCACCCGCCGGAGTCGAACTACCAGCTCACCCTCCAGGGCTTCACCACCAAGAAGTCCGAATGCATTCCCACCTGCGGCGACGGAGTTGTGTCGGGTGGCGAGGAATGCGACTGCGGCGACGGCACGGGGACCACGCCTGCAAACTGTCCGGGTTCCAACAACTCGCCCTCTTACAACGGCTGCACCTCGCAGTGTAAGTGGGGAGGCTTCTGTGGTGACGGCGTGGTCAGTGACGGTGAACAATGCGACAATGGCACCAACACCGATAGCTACGGGTCCGGCTCTGGCTGTGCTCCTGGCTGCAAGTTGCCCGCGCGTTGCGGGGACGGCACTGTGCAGACGGACTACGGCGAGGAATGCGACGACGGGGCCAAGAACGTGAACAGCACCGATACAACCGTGGCCTACGGAGGGTGCATGTCCAATTGCCAGAAAGGTGGATTCTGCGGCGACGACGCGGTCAACGGCACCGAGAAGTGCGACGACGGTGTCAACGACGGCAGCTATGGCACCTGCAACCCCGATTGTACGCCTGCACCGCGGTGTGGTGATGGCGTCGTGCAGACCGCCTATGGCGAGGAATGCGAACCGACCATGTCGAACGATCCGAACTGCACCCCTGCATGTCGCAAACCCGGCGGATGCGGTGATGGCATCATCCAACCGCCCGAACAATGTGACGACGGAGCGCAGTTCAATACCGGGGATTACGGCGGCTGTGCGCCGAGCTGCATCTTCGCTCCCCACTGCGGCGATGGCATCAAGAACGGCACCGAGGAGTGCGACGACGGCATCCTGGATGGCTCGTACGGCGGCTGTACCCCACAATGCAAGCTGGCTCCTCACTGCGGCGATGGCATCGTCAATGGCCCCGAGGAGTGCGACAGCGGCAACCAAAACGGCATCGACGGTCGTTGCAGTTCATCGTGCAAGACGATTATCTACCTGCCGCCGTAGCGGAGCGGCCGCTACCAACCCAACCGTGTCTTCAACTCGGCGGTCGGCAGCATAGGCGTTAAGCGGATTAACGGCGGAATGCAATGGCCACTCGTGATTCGAGGACACAAGCCTTCGATAGGTCACCCTTCTCCCTTTCGGGAGAGGGTGGTCTACCTGCGGCCGCCTAACGCCTATGGCGGTCAGCAGGCGGCCATCTTGGCGTTGGTCGCGACGTTGGGATGCCCGTGGTGTGCACGCAACAGCCGCGCGATCTCTTCGCCGGCTGGATCGGTGCGATTGCTGACGGTGTTGCAGCGAGGTGTCCGCTCAACGCTTTCTGCGCGGTCTCAGCCCCCAAGCGAGCACGACCCATAGGAGCCCGATCGGCGCTCGGGTTCTTGTGGATGTCGCCATGTTGCACCCCGAACCTTTGTGGGCCGGGGCTGGTTCCACCACGGGACGATCCGTCGCGGGGCTGTCGCCACTCGCGGTCTCGATGGCAACACCCGCTGTCGCGTCGAGCGAAGCGATAGCTGTGTCATCGGTGACAGAAGGGGCGTCCAATATCCCGGCGTCAATGGGAGAGTCGCCGCCGTCCATCGCGCCAGCGTCGACAACGGAAATCGGCGTGCCTGGCTTCCACAATTCGCCAACGAAGATCGTGGGGAACCCGTCGTTCGCGGGATCCTCGGTCAAACGCGTTCGCTCGGTGGGCGGCGCGCCGAGTTTGTGGATGAAAATCTCGTAGTCACAGTCAAACCATGGATGGCAATTGTTGCTACCGCCATAGACCAGCCAACGGTTGTCGTTCGAGATGTTCGGGAAATACTCGTGGCCCCAATCGTCATCCGGGTTGCCGAGTTCGATTGCGTACGACTGGCGAGTCGCGAGGTCATTGAGATCGAGCGAAAAAATATCGGGCGCGGTGGGGCCTTGGCGAGACACGTGGTAGACCTTCGTGCCGAAAGGCGAGGTCGCGGTAAGGCAGCCGGGGCCGAGAAAGTAGAGCTTGCTCTTGTCGTTCATGTCCAAGACCACGGACGCGTGCTCCGAGTGGAAGAAACCGTTGTCGGCTTGGTAGCCCTCGCCAAATAGGCCGAAAGCCCACGCCGTGATCCACCGTCCGTCCCGGGTCATGCCGCCGGGAATGAAATGGCCGCCCTGCACCTGGGCGAAATCGTCGCGGTGGAAGAGCACCCGGCTTTCGCCCGTGTCCGGATTGACGAGGGTGTACGTGTTCGCCAGGCTTTTACCGTCCTCGAAGCCATCGTTGGGTTCGCCGCACACCACGCCCGAGCCGTCTTGAAGCCAAAAAACCGGGAATCCGTCACAGACTTGCTTGCTTTCGCTGAGATCCCAACGGATGACCCGGACGGTGTTATCGGCCGTGTGGCGATAGGCGATCCAGTGTCCGTCGGGTGACCACATTGGGTAGGTACCGCCCTCCTGCGTCAGGCGTCTCACCTCGGACCCGTCGGCGCGCATCAGGTAGATATCGTGTTGGGCATCCGCGCGATTCGAGTGCCACACCACCCACCCGTCGGCGGGTACCTCGGCACGAAGGCTACACGGGAGTAGAACAACGAAGTGAAGGACACATAGGCTTGCAAGAGTTCGTATCGTCATGGGCCACCTGGAACTTATGTGGTAGTGAGTCGCCTAGCAAGCAGCAAACCGGAACCACTATCCATCTTGTTGAACCTCAGGGAGTGCAAAATGTCTTCGAAATCGTCGTTGACCCAGCCGCGCATCTTTACAACCGTGGCGTTGGCCGTGGGGCTCACCCTCGCGAGCGGTTGTTCAGGCTCTAGCTCCCGCCCCTCTGCGCCGGCAGGCCCGCTTGATGGCAGCGCGCTCGATGCGGAGTTTGATGCAGGGCCTAGCGCAGGGCTCGATGCGGAAAGCGCGCCGGATGGGGCAAGCGCCGGCGGCCTGGCGGGCACCATCGTCGACAAATTCGGCGTGCCGGTCAACAGCGCAAAAATAGAAGCTGCGGGTGCAACTGGCTATTCCGCAACCGATGGGACATACGCGCTTCCCGGTTTGGCGGCGGGCCCGACCACGCTCACGATCACGCGCGACTGGTTCAATCCCATGCAAGAGCCCGTCACCATCGACGCCGCCGGTGTCACCAAGCACGATGTCACGCTCGAAGAAATCCCGCTCAAGCTCGACCCGGCCGACCAGGCACTCGCCGAGAACTACAACATGACGTTCGACTGGACGACCAGCACGCTCTCTATCGCCGTAGTTTCCCAACCAACACGCAACCTCTTCGACAACGCGGTTTACTATCACAACCCCGCGCTCTATCGAGACGTGAGTGCCCAGGCGCCGCTTGCGCCGTCGCCCTTGCCAGATATCGGCAGCAGTGGTGCCACGGGATTCACCTTTCCTATCCGCAGCGGAAGCAATCAGGGACAGGAAGCGCTCGTCGTCGCAAGCATTGCCGACGCCATCACCGGTACGCCGCTCGGTGCTACCGAACCGGCGGACTTCATGATGTGGACGCCCATGATCAACTGGCTTATGGACTGGGACGCGGCCAAGACCGTGGACCTGCGGGCCGTCGGCGTGGCCGTTCGGCAACAGCTCTGGGGAGGCACGGCTCTCCGCCCGCAGGACATGGACAAGGTTTTCATCGATGCCGCGACCGGAAAGCTTTGGGTGAAAGTCGTCTTTGAACCCTTCGTGCAGGTTGGGGCCGGGATCTCCGACGACGACGGCGATGGCCGCAAGGAGATCTACGCCGAAGTCGCCGACGCGAACTACACGGCGGAAATGGTGGACAAGCTCCGCAACGACTACATCGTCAAGACCTTCTCGACCTTCGGCCTCAGCAAGGAAGTCACTCGGGGGCTCAACGAACTTTATTCGACCACGGCGGCGCAGGTCGAGGCGCGGATTGGACAGCCATTCGATCTGCCCGGTCTTGGCACCATCAACTATCCATTCTTGGTGTTGCACTATTCGACGGGGCAGCGGAACGTGATCCTCGTCGCACCGTCCCCGTAAGGGTGACCTCTACCAACCCAACCGTGTCTTCAACTCGGCGGTCAGCAAGGTGGCCATCTTGGCGTTGGTTGCGGCGTTGGGATGCCAGTCGCAGCCATAGCCATCGCTTCCGGTTTGCACGGGGAATTCAAGGAAGGACAGTTGGGAATCGCCTTCGGTGAGGCGAGTCTGAATCACGGCCTGCAGATGACCCTTGATCACGGCAAGGCTGGTACCCGAAAGCATGGGGCCAATGGTCAGCACGAAATAGGTCGACGGGTATTTCTGGCGCAAGGTGCGCACGAAATCGAGGTAGGCGGTCCGGAAGGGCGTGCCTGGATCGTCGCCGTTCGAGGCGTCGTTGGTGCCCAGGTTGATCACCACCGCGTGCGGTTGCCAGCTGTCGAAGGCCCACACGCTGGCGGCCTGGTCGGGCAGCGTGCGCGCGTACACGGCGGGCATGGCATCCGCCGACGCCGTGGCCACCATGTAGTTGCGGTACATACCGATGCCTGACCAGGCAATGGTGTGAAGCTCGGTGCCCAAGGCCCGCGCGGTCAGTGCCCCGTAGGTCAGGTAGTGATTCTCAGTGTCGGGGGTGAATGTACAATTCGGACCTTGGCCATCCAAACCATAACCGGCGGTGATCGAGTCGCCATAGATTTCAATGCGACGATCGGGCGTAGCCGGCGGAGCCAGTAATTGGCCACCGGCGACGTCGAAGCCGAGGAAGCGGTTCGACCCCTGGTTGCCTTCCGTTCGCTTCCAGACCACAACGTCGTGCGTACCCGACAAAAGTGCGGAGGCCACCGCGTACTGGGTCGTGCCACTCGTCACTTTCAACACGGGCGAAAGGACGCCGTCGACCAGGAGCGCGAACTGATTGGGACTGCCGTCGATGCGAAGCGTGGCGCCGGTTCCCTGGAAACGAGCGATCATGGCGCTGCCCGACCAGCCGAAACCGGGGCGCGCGGGATCGGTACGGTCGAAGCGGCCCAGTAGCGACGCCGAAGCCGTCCCACTGTCGCTCATGCCTGCTTCCGCCGGAGACTGCGCGTCTGCCGTGCGGCTGTCCGGCGGATCGCGGCCGGCATCGGCTGAGACCAAATCGCGCTCACCATCGGCAAGCGCTTGGTCATGCCCCACTTCGAAAGGAGCGGCCAGATCTGGACCGGCATCGGGCGAGGACACGTCTCGGCCTCGGTCAGGGATCACATCGGAGCTTGAGAATCCGTCACCTTGTGCATCGGCAACGGCTGGCCCGTCGGTCGTGCCGTCTGGCGACGAGCTGTCTGGCTGCGCGGCGCCGCTATCCTTTCCGCCTACCGAATCATGGTGCCCGTCACTACACGCCACGGCGACCATCGCGGCGCCAAGGCCGAAAACCAGCAAGGCCGAAAAACGCTTGCTCATGCCGCGTACCTACGACCAACGAGCCTGGTCTTGTCCATGCCCAATTTTGCCTTTGAATGTCCCCCGATGTCCATGACGGTTCTTCTTCCTTTTGGGGAGAAGAAGGTAAGTATGGGCTCAATCGATCTACTTGAAGACCTGCAGGGCTTCCTCGCGGATGCTGTGCAGGTCGCTCCACAGCGACGGCAGGGTTTCGTCGCCGAGTCCAGCACGGACGCCATCGGGGGAATCGGCCAATCGCCTGACCCAAGGTGAGTCCGCGGCACAGCCTTGCCCAAGCAACCAGTCAACCACATCGGCGATACGCAACAGATCGATGGCCTGTGCTAGCGAACTTGCGCCCCCTTGCCCGCCCTTGGGCTGATGGTGACACGCGATGAGCTGGGGAATGGGCGATGGGATCTTCCACGACAAAAGCATATGTGCCCCAAGAGTCGCGTGATCGAATCCCCACAACGCTTGTTCCCGAAGATGCAGGCTGCAGGGTGAGAGTTCTTGCGCGACCATGGTCGCGTAGGCGACGTCGCCGGTCTGGATGAGCAACAACTTGCCAAGGTCATGCAGCAGTCCCGCCAGAAAAACCTTGGAGGAGAGCGCACCTTGGTCGAGGCACATCGCCAGTTCGCGAGCAATGACCGCGGTTCCAGCCGAATGGTCGCGGATCTTGCGTCCCACGCCGCCCAGATCCTTGAAAAGCGTCATCGCCGACATGGCCATGGCCAGTCCACTGACGTTGGTTGCGCCGATGCGGACGATGGCTTGGGCCACCGACGCGCACGGCCCCTGGGCGCGGTAGGCGGCGGAGTTTGCCACGCGCAGGATTCGGGCAGCCAGCGCCGGATCCGACTCGACCAACCTGCGTACCTCGTCCAGGTTGAAATCCGGGCAGGAAACATGATCGATCAGACTCTCGACAACGCCCGAAAACGGCCGCAAACCGTCGAAACTGGCCAGGCGTGCTGCCAGACTGTTCGCCGCACGAAGATCGGATTCACTTGGGGAAGCACCATCAAGCCACAGGGCCGTCAGGTCTCTGGCATGGCTTGAATCCAGCGAGCGTCTTTGCACCTCAACCTTTTCGGCACGTCGGCGAGAAAACTTAGCCACGCACGCGACATTCCATCTCCCGCGCTGAATGCCGTCGATCTTCCTGCTATTCTTGCGCACGAATGTTCACGCCAGTGAGATTCATGACCGTGTGTATGGAAGATTTGCCCGAAGAAATCCGAGGACTCTGGCAATGCGACTAGGCTCGCGGGGAAGACTGTTTCTGGTGACGTTGGCGTTGCTCGTCGTCTCCCTGGCCGCGGCCGAGATCTACCTGCTACCGTCCATCGAACGCGATCTGACCGACCGCATTCGCCAAGATTTGAACGTGCGGTTGCACCTGGTGGCCGAGCGGGCAGCAACCTATGCGCGGTCGCCGGACGGCCCCCTCGACTGGGATCTTTTGGCGGACAACCTTGGCGCCATTGCACAGGCTCGCGTGACCTTCATTCGAGAGGATGGCGTCGTCATCGGCGACTCGGAGGTGCTGGCGCAGAACCTTGGCGCGCTCGAAAACCACCGCGAGCGGCCGGAGGTGGCCGCCGCCTTCGACGGGCGAACGACGGACAACATCCGTTACTCGGCGACCACGCAAAAGCGCATGCTCTACGCGGCCACGAAAGTGCCGGGGGATTCCCGGATAGTCGCGCGCGTGAGCCTGCCCCTGGCCTGGGTCGACCAGGCCAAGTCCAACACGCGAGCCTTGCTGCTCGGCGGAGCCTTGGTGGCGCTGCTGGCGGCGGTGTTCTTGGCATCGGCCGCGGCCATCGTGCTTTCGCGTGGGCTGCGCGATCTGACCCAGGTCGCGCGGCGTATGGCGGGTGGCGATCTCGAAGCGCGCAGCCGTCTGGAATCGCCCGACGAGATCGGCGAACTGGGACGAACGCTGGACCACCTAGCCGCCAATCTTTCCCGCTCGGTACGCGAGCTGCGCGACGACCGCGATCTTTTGGGCCGCATCCTCGAATCCATGCGCGAAGGTGTGCTGGTCATGGACGGCGAGCACCGCATCTTGCTCGCCAATCCCTCTCTTCGTGAGATGCTGCTGCTCGATTCGGACGTGACCGGGCGCTCGACCATCGAGGTCATTCGCAACGCCGAACTGCAGTCCATCGTCGAGAAGGCGATTGCCGCCAACGAGCTACTGGTGGGTGAGATCGAGGTGGTTGGCCTCAAACCCCGCCGGCTCCTCGTGCACGCATCCCGGCTTTCCGGCGAACCGCGCGCCCTGGTGCTGGTGCTCTTCGACGTGACCGAAATGCGCCGCCTGGAAACCGTCCGGCGGGATTTCGTGGCCAACGTGTCGCACGAATTGCGCACGCCGGTGGCTTCGGTGCGCTCGGCCGCGGAAACCCTGCGCATGGCCATCGAGCACGACCCCAAGGCCGCGAGCCAGTTCATCGACATCATCGAGCGCAACGGCCGGCGTTTGGGCGAACTCATCAATGACCTCCTCGATCTGTCGCGTATCGAGGCCAAGGAGTACCGCCTCAAGCTCGAAACTACCGATCTCCGCCAGCTCTGCGAAAAGACTTTGGCGCCCTTCGAGGATCGCGCTTTATCGCGCAACATGCGCCTTGCCGTGGAGATCCCGGACGGCTTTCCCGCCGTGCTGGTCGACCAGAGCGCCTTCGACCGAATCCTGACCAATCTGGTCGACAATGCCCTCAAATACTGCCCGGACGGGGCAAGCGTTTTGGTCGGGGCGCGCGAGGCGGGCAAGAAAATCCAAGTTGTGGTGTCGGACAGCGGAGCCGGGATCGATGCCAAGCACTTGCCGCGCCTGTTCGAGCGCTTCTACCGCGTGGACAATGGCCGCTCGCGCGACATGGGCGGAACTGGACTGGGCCTTTCCATCGTCAAGCACCTAGTCGAGGCGATGGGTGGCGAGGTCAGCGTGGAAAGTCTACCTGGCAGGGGCTCGACCTTCGCGTTCACGCTGTCTCGTCCCGAATAGTCTGGGGGTTGTCACACAACTGTCACATAGGCGAGGCCCCGCTGCCACGTTCGTCTGACAGTGTTCGTCGCGTATGAACGGCAACAACATCGAGCCGGTCCGGCCACCCAGCGATCGAGCGCCACGTCCCGCGCCCGGTTCATCACCGAGCAGAGTGGACACCGCTCTGACCAGCAGCGTCTCGGCCGAAGGTACTGTGACTATGCAATCCAAAAACCCGCGCAGGCTGGAAAGCCGCCGGCCGCCACTCGCCGAGCGGATGACCGAGCTGGCAATCCACGTGCTGGCCTACTCGGCCGTGGCTGCCATGATTCTGATCCTGATCTTTATCGCCAAGGAAGCCTGGCCACTGCTCACCAGCGCGGCCATTCACCGCGAGGTGACCCTGGCCAAGATGTGGTTCGTCCAGCAATGGCCTGGCTACGACGCTCCTGAACACATCTGGCAACCAGTGTCGGAGATCCCGAAATACGGTGTTTGGCCACTTATCGTTGGCACCATCAAGGTGACCCTCATCGCCATGGTCGTCGCGGTGCCCTTGGCCGTCAGCGCTGCCGTTTTCGTTTCGCAATACGCTGGCAGGCGCACGCGCGAAATCGTGAAACCCGCCATTGAATTCTTGGCTGGCATCCCGTCGGTGGTGCTGGGTTTCTTCGCCTTGATGGTGATGGCGTCCTGGTTCCAGGATGTGTTCGGATTCGACTCGCGTCTCAATGCACTGGTCGCCGGCGTGGCGCTTTCCTTCGCGGTGATCCCTGTCGTGTTCACGGTTTGCGAGGAGGCGCTCGGCGCGGTTCCACGCAGCTATGTCGAAGCCTCAGCCGCCCTGGGCGCGGCTCGCTGGCAAACCATCACCCGCGTCGTCCTTCCCGCGGCGGCGCCCGGCATCGCGGCCAGCATCGCGCTCGGACTTGGCCGCGCTTTCGGCGAGACCATGATCGTGCTCATGGCCTCGGGCAACGCCGCGATTCTGTCAGCCAACCCCGCCGAATCCGTGCGCACCCTTTCCGCCACCATCGCAGCCGAACTGGCCGAAGTCGTCTTCGGTGGACCGCACTACACGGTGCTATTCGCGCTCGCGGTTCTGCTCTTTGTCGTCACCTTCGGCATCAATTCCATCGGAGACTTTGCCATCGCGCGCATGAAACGCCGCATGGGGGTGGCGTCGTGAGTCGGTCTTCGTTGCGGCCGTCGCGCTGGCCCCACGTGGGCGATGTCGTGCTCTGGCTGGCCACCGGGCTTGCCACGCTGCTGGTGCTGGTGATCCTGGCCGTCATCCTGATCGACGTCGTCAAGAACGGCGTGCCACGACTGACCCTCGGGTTTCTCACCAAGTCGCCTTCCGATGGCATGACCGCCGGGGGCATCTTCCCCGCCATCTTCGGCACCGTGGCCCTGGTCATCCTGATGACTATCGCAGCCCTGCCCGCCGGCGTTGCGACCGCCATCTACTTGCACGAATACGCCCGACCAACGGCGTTTGCCACGCGCATCGTTCGCATCGCTGTGAACAACCTGGCCGGCGTTCCGTCCATCGTCTTCGGACTCTTCGGTCTGGGATTTTTCGTCCAGTTCGTGGGCGGCGGCATGGACAAACTTTTCTACGGCGGCGACAAGGTCTTCGGGCAACCAGCCCTCATCTGGGCCGCGCTGACCATGGCGGTGCTGACCCTGCCGGTGGTCATCGTCGCCACCGAGGAGGCCCTCTCGAATGTCTCACCCGACGTGCGGTTGGCCTCCGCGGCTTTGGGCGCCACCAAGTTCCAGACCATCGCACGCGTGGTCTTGCCGCAGGCGGTGCCCGGCATCCTGACCGGCGCCATCCTGGCCATCAGCCGTGGCGCGGGCGAAGTCGCCCCCATTCTTTTCACCGGCGCCGCCTACTTCCTGCCCACCCTGCCCCATACCTTGCACGATCAATTCATGCAGCTCGGCTACCACGTCTACGTGCTCGCCACGCAGTCGCCGGACGTGGATGCCACGCGCCCGCTCCTCTACGCCACGGTGCTGGTGCTGCTGGTGCTGACCTTCGCGCTCAATGCCTCTGCCATCGTGGTCCGCTCGCGCATGCGCAGGCACCTTTCCCGATCCCACGGATGATCATGCAAATGGCAACGCTCGACGAATCCGGTAGCCTCGCGGTCAGACAACTCTCGGTCTACTACGGTGACAAGAAAGCCATGGGCCCAGTCACGATGACCATTCCCGGCCGGCAAGTCACCGCGCTCATCGGCCCCTCGGGCTGCGGCAAGTCGACCTTCCTACGCTCGCTCAACCGCATGAACGAGCTGATCCCCGAGTGTCGTGTTGAAGGAGAGGTCAAGCTGGACAACGAATCCATCTACGGCGCCGGCGTCGACGCCGTGGCCGTGCGCCGGCGCATCGGCATGGTCTTTCAGAAATCGAATCCCTTTCCCAAATCGATCTACGACAACGTGGCCTACGGGCTTCGCTTGAGCGGCATGAAGGATCGCAGCGAACTCGGCGGCCGGGTAGAGCGCGCGATCAAGCACGCTGCCCTGTGGGAAGAAGTCAAAGATCGCTTGCACGAAAGCGCGCTTGGTTTGTCGGGTGGCCAGCAGCAACGGCTCTGCATCGCGCGTGCATTGGCCGTCGAGCCCGACGTGATTCTGATGGACGAACCCGCCTCGGCCCTGGATCCGATCGCGACGGCGCACATCGAAGAGCTCATCCACGAGCTGGCAAAAGACTACACCGTGGTCATCGTGACCCACAACATGCAGCAGGCGGCGCGCGTTTCGCACAACACCGCCTTCTTTTATATGGGCGATCTCATTGAATTCGATACCACGCAGGTCATCTTTACCAAACCCACTCAATCCCGCACGGAAGACTACATCACCGGCCGCTTCGGATAGCGGCAAGGACAGGCCCTATGTTTGGACGTGAGCACACCGACAGGGAGTATGAACACGAGCTACGTCAACTGCGCGAGCAACTGCTGGTCATGGGCAGCCACGTCGAGAGCATCATTGGTGACAGCATTCAGGCTCTGCTCGAACGTGACAGCAAGCTGGCCGAGCGGACCATCGCCGCGGACAAGATCGTAAACCGCATGGAAGTCGAGCTCGATGGACTGTGCCTGCAGATCCTGGCCCGGCGGCAACCCGTGGCCTCCGACCTGCGCTTCATCACCCTGGTGCTCAAGGTCGTGACCGACCTCGAACGCATCGCGGATCTGGGCGTCAACATCTGCGAGCGCGTGCTCGAACTCAACACCGAGCCGCAGCTCAAACCCTACGTCGACATTCCCCACATGGGCCGCGAAGCGCAGTCCATGCTGCGCGAGGTTCTCGACGCCTTCGTGGCCAAGGACGCCGAGCGCGCGCGCAAGGTCATCGACCGCGACCAAGTGGTCGACGCACTCTACGCGCAGGTCTTCCGCGAGCTACTCACCTTCATGATGGAAAGCGCGCACAACGTGTACCGGGCCACGCGCCTTCAGTCGATCGCCAAGTACCTCGAACGCATGGCCGACCACACCACCAACCTGGCCGAGATGGTCATCTTCATGGTCGACGGACAAGACGTGCGCCACCTGACCAGCCGCGAAGATCCCAACGACCCGACGCGGCGGGATCACAATTAGGACGCTCGCCGCTTGCGAAGCCGGGCGGCGAGCACCAGCCCCAGCAAGGCCAAGGCAAAGCAGCCGCCTGACGTGGAACCCGCCGCCACCGAACAGCCGCTGCTTCTGTTGGAAGGCCCAGCGGCTGGCGCCGCGTCCTTGTCACCTGCGAGCACAGGGGGCGCATCGGCTTTGGTTGCCGCATCGGGGACCAAGTAAGGTCCAGTGTCCGGACTGATACGAGCGTCGGCGATCAGTTGAATGCCTGCGTCGGTGATCGGTTGAATGCCTGCGTCGGCGATCGGTTGAATGCCTGCGTCGGGACCGAGAACAGGCTGCGCGTCGAATACGAAGAAGACAGGAAGAATCACCAGCCAAGATGATCTCGGCCCGAAGCCGCCCGTCAGGACACGAGCACGGGCGGTGGCGTTCGGCTGGATGACGGTGCTGGCTCAGGCGATTTGGCACGGGCCGGGTTGGTGAGCAGGAAAACCGTCCCACCCGAGGGTGTGTCCTGTTGTGCCCGCGGAGTCGCGACTTCTTGGGCGCGTTTGCGCGCGAATGCGATGAAGCGTTCTTGGCTACGCACCCGCTGGGCGTCCTTGTCGGGAACTACTCGCTGGTAGGTGCCGTCCGGTAGCAAGACGCGCGCACGGACGTTGTCGGCAAGTTGCGTGGCCAGGATCTCCTTCAGAATTCGCCCGCGCAAGGTTTCATCGTCGATGGGGAACATGACCTCGATCCGGCGCACGAAATTGCGCGGCATCCAGTCCGCGGACGAAAGGTAGATTTCATGTTTGCCGCCGGCCTCGAAGTAGAAAATGCGCGCGTGTTCGAGGAAGCGGTCCACGGTGCTGGTTACGCGGATGTTCTCGCTTTGCCCAGGGATGCCGGGCTGCAGGCAGCAGATACCGCGCACGAGCAGGTTGATGCGCACGTTCGCTTGCGAGGCCCGATAAAGCGCGCGAATGACGTCGGGATCGACCAGGGAATTCATCTTGGCGATGATGTGCCCCTTGCTGCCGTAGCCGCTCTCGCGCTCGATGAGATCGAGAATGCGCTCCTTGAGCCCGAGCGGCGCCACCGCGAAGCGCTTCCACGAGGGCGGCGCGGAATATCCCGTAATCAGATTGAACAAGGCCCCGGCGTCGTCGGCGAAATCCTCGCGCGCGGTGAGATAGGAAATATCGCCGTAGGTGCGCGCGGTCGCGGGATTGTAGTTGCCGGTGGAAAGGTGGACATAACGGCGGATGATGCCCTTCTCGCGGCGAACCACCAGCGCGACCTTGCAATGGGTCTTGAACCCGACCAGACCATAGACCACATGCACGCCCGACTCTTCCAGCACGCGCGCCCAGGCGATGTTGCGGCCTTCATCGAAGCGCGCCTTGATCTCCACGACGGCGGTGACTTGTTTGCCGTTCTCGGCCGCGCGAATCAGCGCGCTGATGACCGGTGAATCCGCGCTGGTCCGGTACAGCGTCTGCTTGATGGCGAGCACATCGGGGTCGTCGGCTGCCTCGCTCACGAAATCCACGACGTGGTCGAACGACTCGTACGGGTGGTGCAGAAGAATGTCGCGCTCGGCGAGAGTCTTGAAAATCTGGCCCTCGTGCAACTGCGGAACAAGCACGGGCGCAAAGGGCTCGTCGTGAAAGTCGCGCAGCTGCGGGTGGTTGCCGAGCGGAGCCAGATCGCCCATGCGCAACGGCCCATCCACGCGGTACACATCCGTGGGTTCGAGGCGCAAGGCCCCGCGCAAGAACGTTTCGACCTCGGCCGGGGCATCACTAGCGACTTCCAAGCGCACCGCCTGGCCGCGCTCACGCTTGCGCAGCTCGCGCTGAATGGTCTTGAGCAGATCGTCGGCCTCGTCCTCGTCGATGGACAGATCGAAATTGCGCGTGACCCGGAACGGGCTGCAACCAACCACGCGAAAGCCGGGGAAAAGGCCGCCCACGTGCATGGCAATCAGATCTTCCAGCAAGATGAACGCGGCCTGACCAGCGGGCGCGGGCTCGACCTCGACCAGTCGGGCAAGCACGCCGGGAACTTGCACCACGGCGAAGATGGTCTGCCGGCGAGCCACCCGCTGGTGCTCTTTGTGCAAGAGGATGGCCAGATTCAAACTGCGATTGCGCAGCGCCGGGAAGGGGTGGCCCTGATCCACGGCAAGCGGCGTGAGCACCGGCCACACGTCGCGAGCGAAGCGAACTTGCAGGGCGGCTCGCTGTTCTTGCGTAAGATCGTTCGGCCGGACAAGGAAGATTCCGGCCTTGCTGGCCAATTTGGGCGCGATATCGCTGCGCCAATTCTGGTAGAGGGCTCGCACCATGTCGTGCGTGCGGGCGCTAATACGGGCCAACTGTTCGACAGGCGGCATGCCATCGGCATTGACGTCCACCACACCGCCCGCCACCAGCTGCTTGAGTCCCGCAACGCGGACCATGAAGAACTCGTCGAGATTGCTCGCCACGATGGCCTGGAATTTCAGCCGCTCGGCCAGCTGAACCGTGGCATCGCACGCCTCTTCCAGGACGCGCGCATTGAACTCCAGCCAAGACAGTTCGCGGTTAAAGAATGTCCCTGGCTGGTTGTCGGTAGGCTCCACAGCCACTTGCGACTTGTCTTTGCTGGACGTGCGGGAAGTCAAGGGTGGGTATTATGGTGCTCGATTCAGCCTGTGTCATGTGACAATTCTGCGACGACGTCGCACGCTCCGGGCGTGCCTTGACGCGCCCGTGGTCACGACCAGCTTTGCGGAAAAAACGCGCTGGAAAAGCTGAGCTTCGTGCCCCACATCCCAAAGTTCGAGGTCTGCCGGCCCCTGGGTGAACAGGCGCAGCGTGACCTTGCCACCCACCATGTCGGCACGAATCTTGCCGATGGGTTGTGCGTGGCTGCGATCCAAGGCGTCCGCCACGCGCAAGAGGGTTGCCAGCTTGCGCACAGTGCGGGCTTCGCCCGGCGACAACCCCTCCATCCCGGGGTGGTGCAGATCGGGGGCGCTGCGACGATGGAAACGAGCGATGCGCGCCACGATGTCGCGCTCGCGATCGGCAAGGCCGGGAATGTCGCCATTGCGCACAAGGTACTCGGTGTGACGGTGATGCTTCTGGTAGCTCACCGAATGGCCGATGTCGTGCAACACCGCCGCGACTTCCAGGTAGGGCCGCACGGCCATGGGCAAGCGGTGGAGCCCCGCCAACTGGTCGAACATCGCCATCGCCAGTTTTGCCACCTGCATGGCATGGGCTTCGTCGAAGAAAAACCGGCGGCCCATGGTCCGCGCGGCGTCGATGAGCGACGAATCGTCCACATCGCGAAAACGCCTGCGCACCAAATCCACAAGCACGCCGTGGCGCAGACCGCGATCGACGGCGGTCACCGCATGAAGGGAGAGATGGTGGGCCAGCGCCTCAAGGATCACGGCGCCCGCAACAATGACATCGGCGCGCCTGGCATCGAAGCGCTTGTGCCGTTCATCGGGATCCATGCGCGCCAGCTTCTCCACGGCGTGCGAGATCTGTTCAGCCGTGGCGTGCGCGGTGCCCTCGGCCGCGGCCATGGCGATGATGGCCCGGATGGATCCCGAACTGCCCAGCGCCACGCGCGGAAAACCACGGATCCCTGGCGGCAGCGAGTCTTCCACGGCCTCGCGCGCGAACTCGCGCAACAGGCGAAGCTGCTTGGACGACACCTCGCGATGACTCTTGAAGATCTCGGTCAGGCGAACCGAACCAATGGCCACGCTCCACAATTTCGAGGGCTGGTCGCCGATGGCGCCAGCCACTTCGGTCGAGCCGCCGCCGATGTCGATACACAGCGACCGCGCCTTGGGCGGCCGCCCAGACAGCACGCCCAGGCACATGAGGCGCGCCTCCTCCTTCCCCGAGATGGCTTCCAGCACCAGGCCGGCCTCGCGCTTGACCCGCCGGATGATGTCGTCGCGATTCTTGGCCTCGCGCAAGGCGCTGGTGCCCACGGCGCGCACGCGCGCCTGGTGTCGCTTGCAGATGATGGCGTAGCGGCGCAAGACACCGATGAGACGATCCACCACACCGACGGGGATGATGCCGGTCTGAAACAGCCCCTCGCTGGGGCGAATGGGATCGCGCTCTTGATGGACCGATTCAATGCTTCCGTCGGAGAATCCGCGTGCGATTTCCAGGCGGACGGCGTTGGCGCCAACATCAATGGCCGCAATCAGGGTTTCAGTTGTCTTGGGTTTCATCGTGGTCAATTGCGAGATGCCTGGACCTACCCGCCCGCCAACTTGCGGCGAAGCTTTTGCAGCACCAATTGGCGTTGCTTGGAAACCTCGGGATACTTCAAATCGAGCCCGGCCATGCGCTGGGTAATGATTTCCGCCACCGCGACACGGGTGTACCATTTGTTGTCGGCGGGTACGACGTACCACGGGGCGTGCTCGGTACTCGTGCATTGGAGCACGCTCTCGTAGGCCTTCATGTAGTCGTCCCAAAGCGCCCGCTCGGCGATGTCCGACTCGGCGAATTTCCAGTTCTTGTTCGGCCTATCCAGGCGCTTGAGCAGGCGTTTGAGCTGCGTTTCCTTGGAAACGTTGAGGAAGATCTTGATGGGGATCACCCCGTTGTGGACCAGATATCGCTCGACCGCGTTGATGTCCTCGAATCGACGCTCCCACACGTCCTTCTTGCACGGATCCGGGAGACTCTGCTTTTCCAGCAACTGCGGATGAACCCGCACAACGAGCACTTCTTCGTAATAGGACCGGTTGAAAATCCCGATGCGCCCCCGTTCGGGCAGGCTCTTCATGTAGCGCCACATGTAGTCGTGGTCGAGCTCCTCGCGTGACGGCTCCTTGAAGCTGACCACCTGGCACCCCTGCGGATTCACACCCGACATGACGAACTTGATCGTGCTGTCCTTGCCAGCCGCATCCATAGCTTGCAGCACGACCAGCACCGCCCATTTGTCCTGGGCGTAGAGTTTGTCCTGCATCTCGGCAAGGTCGCTCCGGCATTTCTCCAGCATAGAGACGCCCTCCTTCTCGTCATGCACGCCATCCGTGGCATCAGCCGCCCACTTACGCAGCTGGAAGTTCTTGCCCTGGCTAGGAACCAGAAAACGCCGAATGTTCATCGCCGCAGTCTAGCGCAGGTCATGCCAATGGAGACGATGTTCTTGATCTGCTACGGACTCGGCGACAAGTAGCTGCTGATTTGGTTGCCTACAGACACTGCTCATCTGCACCAGGATCACAGATGGAGTTGGGTCGAACGAACGCCTTGCGGCAAGTGGCTCTGCGTTGCCTCGCTGGCCGTGAGGGCTGCTGTTCGCGGCGCTGCTACGGGTACAGGCCGTCGGCGATGCCGTTGATGTACTTCTCGATGTTGGTGTAGCCGGTCTTGTCGAAGTCGCCGGTGGCGTCGGCGGGGTCGCTAGGATTCAGACCGTACTTGGTTTCCCAGGCATCCGGCATGCCGTCCTTGTCGGTGTCGACGGGCGCGGTCCCGCCCGCAAGCGTTCCGTAGCCGCTGTTGCCGAGGCCCGTGGCGGTCTGGTCCGTCCACAACTGGCCCGATTTCCCCAGCGATTTTGCATCGGCGACCACGAGAGAATCGACTTGATCGCGGTGCAAAGAGCAGCCAGCATCGGCCAGGACGGTGGTGTAGGTGTCCGCCGCGCTCTTGGTGGGCAGGCTCGCGGTGTCTGTGGAGTTTGCCTTCGTCGCCTTGGTCGTGCCGCCCGGAGAGCCAGGATCCGTGCCGTTGAGTGTGCCGTCCTTGTTGGTGTCCGCGAGATTACCGCTCACGTAGAAAGTCTGGCTGGCATTCAGCTGGTAGAAGTAGTTGCCTACGCTGTTGGTCGACGGGCCTGCGATGAAGTAGTTGTTGATGAGGTCGTGCCAGAACACGCCGCTGGTATCTCCGGCACAGTAGGCGTACTGGTAATTGTAAACCACGTTATTGACGAACTGGGTGTTGCACTTGGCCAGGGGCATGCGACCGTGAGCGTTGGCCCAGAGGTTGCCGTACCAGGTGAAGAATCCGCCGGTCTGCTCGGTATGCGCCCCAAACTGCTGCCCAGTTGGGTTCGCGTTGATGGAATTCTGCACGGTGATGTTGGTCATGGTGGACTTGCTGTTCGACGCGTCGATATTGTTCCACTGTGCAAACTCGATCGAGATGTGATCGAAGATCAGGTTGCTGGCATCGAGCAGGTTGATCCCACTCTTCGAACTATCGGGGTCGAGCAGACCCTGGCGGAAACGGAAGTAGCGCGTGATCACGTTCGTCGAGGAGTTGTAGGAGACCTCTCCCGCCATGACACCGACGCCGTCGCCGGGCGCAGTCTGGCCCGCGATGGTTAGGTTGCTCTTGACCGACACGGGCGATTTGAGAACGATGTAGCCACCGACATCGAAGACCACGATGCGGTTTCCGGCGCTGACAGCGTCGCGGAAGGAGCCGGTACCGGTGTCGTTCAAATTGGTGACGTGGTAGACGGCATAGCCGCGCCCGCCGGTCGCATTCTTGCCAAAACCGACCGCGCCGGGAAATGCCAAGGCCGCGCCCGAAGGAATGGTCGAACCGCCCGCGCCCGTCCGGCCGCCTGTGCTTGCGATTCCGCCAGCTCCGGTGCCTCCGCCGGAAGCCGCAATTCCTCCGGTACCGATGGCGCCACCAGTAACCCCGGTCACGCCGCCTTTGCTGCCCGTCGTGCCGCCTGTTCCGGTCGCGCCACCCGTTCCGATCGCGCCACCTGTTCTAATCGCGCCTCCTGCCAAACCACCCGTGCTGGCTATTCCGCCGCCGCTGACTACGCCACCCGAAACCGCGATACCGCCCGTTCCGATTGAGGTCTGCCCTGCGGCTCCGCCGGTTCGGGTCACGCCTCCGCTAGCAACTAGGCCGCCGTTGCTGGCGCTACCGCCGCTGGTCGCGACGCCACCACTGCCGGGTGCTCCGGCCAGTGCGCCACCCGAGCTGGCGCTACCACCACTGCCTATCGCGCCGCCCACGCCGGCCGTGGCTGACCCTCCCAATGCGGCGCCACCTGTTCCACCCCCGCTGCCGGTTACGCCGCCGCCACTCGAGCAAGCGCTCGCGAGACCGGTACAGAGAATCATGATGCCAGCAAGGCATTGCCCGTTTGTCATGGTGCGGTCCTTCTGGATGCGTCACGCATCCGTCAACCTGAACATCATGAATTCCGGAGAACGCAAATGCAATCGCCATGGCTGGGAAGTATCTACGCAGGTGTGCCAGCGACTACGGATCTGCGCGTGGGGCTAATGCTCGGCCGAACCTGGTACCTGCGGCCCTGGCCCCGTGGCGTCGTGACGAGGAATTATCAGGATTGGGTAGAAGCTCCCGACGGAGTCTTTACCTTACTACTGATGTAAGATCGCAAGCGAGAAAACCAAGGAGTAATCGTGAAGAAACACCTGCTCTTACCCTCCGTTCTAGGCCTGGCTCTCGGCGCATGTTCCACGCCCACACCGGGCGGCAACACCGCAGCGGGAGGCGACACGGTCAGTGGCGGCGCGGGAGGACCCCAGACAACGACGGCTTCCGGCGGCGCGATCGCGCCCGACACCGGAGGCGCGTCAGGATCGGGCGGCACCGTCACCAGCGGCGGCGTGCCTGCTTCTGGCGGAACAAGCAGCGCCGGCGGCGCGGTTGGCTCGGGTGGAGCGTCAGGCAAGGATGCTGGCACGGCCAGCAGCGGCGGAGCACCTGGAAACGGCGGCGCCATGAGTTCGGGCGGCGCCGCGACAGCCGGTGGCACCTCGGCGACCGGCGGCACCACCATCGGCAGCGGCGGAGCAACCAAACCAGACGGCTCTCCGGGTCTTGGCGGCGCCACAGCAAGCGGCGGCACGTCGGCTGGCGGCGGGACGACCAAAACCGGCGGCACCTCAGGCACCGGTGGAGTCAGCGCAGCCGGTGGCAGCACGCCGACCGGCGGCGACGTGACTGTTCCCGGCTGCAGCTCGCCTGCGCCGGCCGGCTCTCCGGTCGCCCTGCATGGTCAGCTCAAGGTCGTGGGCGGCAAGGTCCAGGATCAATCGGGCAATCCCATCCAGCTCAAAGGCGTCAGCGCTTTCTGGCTCAATTGGGAAAATCCCAAATACGCCGAAAGCAAGGCCGCCATGCAGTACATGCGCGACAACTGGAAGATGATGGCCCTGCGCGCCCCCATGGGTACCGGCGCATCCGGCGGATACACCACCAGCGACGCCAACAAGACTGCTTTGCAGGCACGGATGGACACCATCATGCAAAACGCCCAGGCGCTGGGTGTGTACGTCATCCTGGATTGGCACTCGGGAAGTGCTTACCAGGAGCCGGAGGCGACCTCGGCCGTCACGTTCTTCACCGGAATGGCCACGAAATACGGTGCCTGCCCCAACGTGCTCTACGAGGACTTCAACGAACCCGTCAACGTCCAGTGGGCCACCATCAAGCCCTACCACCAGAGAATCGTGACCGCGATTCGAGCCGTCGATCCGGACAATCTCATCATCATGGGTACGCCCAATTGGTCTCAAGACGTCGACAAAGCAGCCGCCGATCCCGTCACCGGCACGAACCTGCTCTACACGCTCCACTTCTACTCGTGCTCACACGCGGCGTCGTTGCGTGCCAAAGGCGACACGGCAATATCCAAAGGGGCTGCGCTCTTTATTACCGAGTTTGGGGCTACCCCCGCGAACGGCGGGGTCGCCCCCACCAACACCGTTTGCGAGGCCGAGGCGAATCTGTGGTTCGACTGGATGAAGACCAACGACATCAGCGGGACCGCGTGGAAGCTCGCCGCCGGCAAGGATTCGAGCAACTACTTCACCACGGCGCCGCCCGTGGATGGCCCCTTCCCCGACAGCACACTGAGCCAAACCAACGGCGCCTCGCCGGGACACGGCCAATTCATCGTCAACTGGATGCGTCAGTAGACCGCACCGTCTGCCGCCGTTGACGGCGCAATCAAACAGTATCAGATTGCATCCTTGGCGCGTTGGCAGGCTCGGCTGCCCGCCGTAACTCGGTCAGGGAGGCACCATGAAGAAGACCACGGTTGGCAAGACTCCAGTGGGGATCTTGGTATGTCTGTCTGTCGGCGCCTTGGTGATGAACTGCAGCCGATCCGATCCACCGGTCGGTGGTAGCGGCGGAACCAGCGCCAACGGCGGGGACGGGGGCGGCGTAACCATCGGAAGTGGAACCGGCGGGGTTGTCATCAATGTCAGCATCAGCCTCGGTGGGGCAGCGGGCAGCGGCTCGGGAGGATCGGATCCGGGCACACCCGACGCCGCGGTTGTCGAAACATGGCCGCCAGCGGGCTTCGTGAACGTCACGCATGTAACCACCGGAGACTATGCAATCAATCCCGATCCCCTCGTCCCTGTCGTAGACCCTGGGTCCACGGGCGGTAGCAGCGGGAGTACCAATTCGCCCACCCAGTGTTCTGGCATTCTCTACGGCGTGGTTCGGGATTTCAAGATGGGCAATCAACCGGGCGGGCACCCCGATTTCGAGACGGCGCCGGTCGGAGTCGAAACGGGAATCGTGCAGACCACGCTTGGCCCGGACGGCAAGCCGGTCTATGCGCACCCTGGAGCCACGACAAAATCGACCACGGGCGAGGCCAACTTCAACCAGTGGTACAACGACGTTCCCGGTGTAAACGAGGCACACCTGTTGGCGCTACACATGGAGATCGCCAATGGAACGGCCACGTTCTCGGCCACCCTGCCCAATATGTTTTACCCGCTCGACAATCTGGGCTTTGGCAACCAGGGCCAGCCGCACAACTACTCCTTCACCACAGAGATTCACACCTCCTTCATCTACAATGGCGGAGAGACGTTTTCCTTCAGCGGCGACGACGACATCTGGGTATTCATCAACAACCAGTTGGTCATCGATCTGGGCGGACGCCACGCACAGACCACGGGAAAAGTTAATGTCGATTCACTCGGACTAACGGTCGGCAATACCTACGACATTGCGGTCTTCAATGCCGAACGCCACACCAACCAGTCCAATTTCCAGATCCAAACCACGCTGTCCTTCACCAACTGCGGGTACGTGGAAGGAACTATCTTCTAACTTGGAAAGCAGTCGTCGTCATGGCGGGCGGGTACCTATCCGATGACGAGCTTCTTGGCGGCCATGCGCACCTGCGAGCGATAGGGCGACATCTGTGCGATCTGTTTCAGCTCGGCTTTGGGCGTGGCCCGCAGCACGCGGTCGAGCTGCGGGCCAGACACGCGCGGATTGCTGAGCAGAGCCCGCCGCACCTCCCCACTGGCCAGCCAGCCACCGTTGGCAACGATGGTCGCCACGAGTGGCTGCGGCAGCGTGCCCTTCTTGGCGATCTGGGCCACCTCGGGAACGGTCAGCGACGAATTCTGCAAAAGCCCCTCCCACACGCTACCGCCGAAGGTGCGTTCGAGCGCCACCCGTTCGGTAAGCAGGCCATGCCGCGCCACCTTCTGGCGCTCGGTAAAGCTGAGTTGGCGGATCCGTGCGTAGATGCTGCGCGAACCGAGCTCGCTTCTCGCCGCAGGATCGCTCTCGCCGGACGGAGCTTCCTCGGTCTGGGCTTCCGCAGCCTGACGAACGAATGCCTCAAGGTCGGCCAGGGCGCCTGCATTTAGGCCCACCAAGTCGAGGCCAATCCCGGCGCCGGGCTCCTCGGCCTTGATATGAACCACCTCGGCTTCGACGGCAAAACTACCGCCCCGCGGATGGACGATGAGCAGGCAGCATCGCTCGCGCTCGCGGAGCGAATATTTTCCGGCGACGAACGCGCGGCGAAGACGCCATTCGCTTTCGAAAAGCCTTCGCAGACTCTCGGCGTCTTCTAGTGCGAGGGTGACCTCGGTTGGGCTGGTTGCGGACGTCACAGCGCAAGTCGAAGATTAGCACCTCTTGGCCGTCGTCCGCCCATCCTCTGCGAGCCGGGCCAGAAGAGCCATCAGCGCAGTTGCGGGAAAAATTCCCGAGCCCGTATACTGCCAGGAAATGCTGAAGAGCGAGAACCGCCTATGCGGGCACCATGGTTGGGCGGTTTCGCTCGGGCTGACCGCCATTCTCATCGGCCTTTTCGCGACGATTTCGAACAGCCATGGCAAGTCGCGGTCCGGGCGCGTCCATGCCGCCACGGATTCCGCCGTGAGGCCGCTCGCGCCGACCAAAGTGAGCGAAGGGCAAGCCAATGCAGCGTACATCTTCGTCAAGGGAACCGGCATTCTTCGCTTGCAAGACGACACCTCGTCGACGGTTCTTGAGACCCAAGCCCCACTTCGCGACATGCAGATCGACAGCGAAGGCGGGCTGTGGGCAAGCCTGCAGGGCGTGGGCGTGGTCCGCCATGTCGGCGGCCAGACGGTCACGCTCAACCAGGAGAGCTTCGCCAAGCTCGCCATCCGAACGCCCACCGACGTATGGACCATCAACGACAGCCACGGCAGCGTCGTACACTACGACGGCCGACGCTGGAAGACGGTACGAACCCGCAATAGCCTGGCGGGCGCCTTTGACGACAATCGCCTACTCGACATCGCGACCGACGGGCGCGCGGTGTGGGTGTCGAGCTGGAACGGCCTTTGGCGAGTCGTGAGCGGCAGATGGACGCGCGTGGAGCCGCCGGCAGCCGGGGCGGCGAGCGCCGTGGCGGAGCTCGACGTACCAGCCGCACCCGCCTATCCGCTTTCACTGCTGGTCGCGCGGCCGGGGCTCATCGCGTGCTACCTCTCGGGCTGCTTCGTGTCCGTCGAGGCTGGCTGGCAACCCTCGCACTGGCCCGCGGACAAGGCCCATCTGCAAAGCGCGGGATCCGCAAATCTGGTCGCTGGCACCGGCGCCGACGGCAGAACCGTCGTCATCGCCCGTCTGGGCGGGTCGGGCGAAGCAAGCAAGAGCGAGCCACTGCCCGCGACTGGTATCAACGACATCGCCATTGATGCGGCAGATCGGGTGTGGGTGGCCACGGGCGGCGAGCTGATCATTCTGGATGCCAGCGGACGCGCCCTTCAGCGCTGGAAGACCGGCATGGATGGCAGCCAAGCGGGCGAAATCGAGCGTGTGGTCGTCGCCGGTCCAGGTCCCGCACAGTTGCCCAGCAAGTGACAGTTTGGCCTACGGAGTCCCGATGACGATCTCCAGCCGGCCATAGCGGGTCTGCACTGACTTCAAGACCATCTTGGCCAGCGATTGTTTGAAATCGCTTTGCTTCAGCCTGTAGACCGGTGCGGTTGCCAGGTAGCCTTCCGCGCACCTGGCGATCACCTCTTGTGCGGCGGCGCGCAAGGATTCGGGCAAGCCTTCGATGGCCACTTCCGTGACCGTGGCTTTTTCGAAGAAGAATTCGCCGGTGTCGCGCGCGTAGCGAATCTGCCCCGCAAGCACGGCGCGGCCGCGCAGCGCGCTTTGCCCCGCGACACTCAGGTCGACCTCGGGTCGCAGAAGAATACCATTGCCAGCCTCCAGAAATTCGACATCCAGGGTGCGCACCGTGGCCGTGACCAGCAGCTTGGATTTGCTAATAGGCAGCTTGCGCTGCAAGGTCTGCTGGATGTCGGACGCGGTTAGGCTGATGGTGTAGCTTAGCGAGCAACCCGCCGAAAGGACGCACGCGAACACCACGCCGAACGCCGACGCCTTCTTCCTGTGAACTTGGTCGCGTGCGCATGAGAAGAACAAAGGCACGGACACGCTCTGGACCTGTCGTGCGCGTAAGACGGGAGACATGACCGAAGTCTAGCTTGCGCCCGCCGCCGAGCCATGCATGCGAAGATATAGCCATGCAACTCGGCTTCGACACTTGAGCAGAGCTCTGTCAGGCTTACGACCATGCCATTCTCATCGACAGCTTCGCTGGACATCCGGGCGCCGCTTTCGAGCGTCTGGGACGCCATCACCAAACCCGAGATCGTAAAGCAGTATTTCTTCGGCACGAACCTCGTGACCGATTGGAAAGTTGGCTCGCCGCTTTTCTTTCGCGGCGAGTGGCAGGGAAAGACGTACGAAGATCGAGGCACGGTCCTCTCCTTTCAGCCCATGAAAAGCCTCTCCTACAACTACTGGAGCAGCTTCAGCGGCCTCGAAGACGACCCGGCGCTGCGCCAGATCATCCGATTCGATCTCGATTCCGTCGACGACCGCGTGCGAATCACCATCCGCCAGTCCAATGTGGACACACAAACGCGTGCCGACCATTCGGCAACCAACTGGCGCTCCGTGCTCGAAGCCCTCAAGCACCTGCTCGAAGGCAAACCGGCCGCGTGAAGCAGCCTGCAAGATTGGTTATCCGACGGCACCCTGATAGAAAAGCGACGGGTGGGGATCGCCTTTGACGAAATCGGCAAGTCGTGGCTCAAGCTCCACAGCAAGCCATCGCTGCACAGCCACAGTTTGAACGACCTGAACGCGGTTCGCTGAAGGCAAAAGGGCACTTGAACGTATGCTCAATCAGCCTCCGCTGGCGATTCTTCTGCTGGGCGTCGAACCGGGGTATCCTTGGCTAGGTGCATTTTATGCCGGCGTCCGACCGCAAATCAGAACGGGATGTTGCTGGCTTGTACGAAGCTCCGCGGGCCGACATCAACGCCGCTGGGATGATGGTCCAAGTACCGCGGCCCTCGATCGGTGATGTGGGCTTGCTGCTCCTCCTCCAGTTGACTTCGATATACATCCTGAATGCCCGTGGAAGCCTCGCCGGGAGTGCTTGCCGGAGCTACGGCCCACTGGGCTTCGCGCTGGGAGCATTCGTCTTCGCGCTGCTTCGATCCAATTCACGTGTCGGAAGCTATAGACTTCGTCTCACCACATGGGTGACGTCTGCCTGGCTGATCATGCTGTCTGCGTCCGCGGTGGTGGCCATCCTGGGGAGTTTCCACATGCGGCACCCCTGGGTCCTGTGGCCACTCATGGCGAGAGCGGTCGCCTCTGGGCTTGCGATCTGCTTTGCCGCGACACCGCTCGCCCTGTGGCTAGGTGCCCAGCGTTTCCGACTTCGGGGGATCGCGAAATGAGTAGCGTCACTCGGAACCCTGTCGGCGCGTTTGGCGTCAGATGCCCTACACGAGAGCGCGGGCAACGAAGTCCCGTATGCCAACCACCATCATCGCGACCTCCACGTTGCCGAGCTTGCCGAAATGCCCATGGTCGGCGTTGTTGCGTGTCTCGCCCCAAGAGGTAATGGCCTTGTGGTCTGACAGCGAAATGAACTCGGCGCCCTTGGCGGGACAGTAGAGCGCTGCTTGGAGCTTGACGAGGCTCGTTCGGTCAGCTTCGTAGGTGATCCCGTTCTTGTCGCAGAGTCTTCGGAGGGCATCTTCCAGAGCGGCCCCAGCAAGAAACGCCGCAACAGCAAGGCGCATCTGCCGCGATGGTGTGTCCGCGCTCTTTTCGGCCTCTCTGACCTGCGCGTCGGCGACTGCGAGTATCTCGCCCTCCACGTCTCTTGCCACACGGAGGACGGGATTCCCAAGCGCCCCGTGCCTGTAGAGCATGAGCAGCGTTCGGACCGCTGCCGCAGTCATTATCTTTGCTCCCCACGTGCTGCTCCTTGCCTCTTTGAAGGATTCAACCAACGGATGTTTTTCACCGACCGTGTCGTACAGTACCGTCGTGGCGATCATGCAGATTTCGTGGAAGTTCATGCCTTCCCCTGCGGCGGCCAATCGTTCAATCTCTGCGATTCGAGCGGCTATCGACTTGTCTTCAACCATCTGGCCTCCCAAGCGTCTAGGACCCATTTAGTGCCCGCGCCGAAAACAGTCGCCCGGACAGGAATCGGCCTGCTCTCAAAAATCGCATGCAATTTCGCTCGAGTGCGGGAAGGGGGACTCGAACCCCCACTTCTTGCGAAACCAGATCCTAAGTCTGGCGCGTCTACCAGTTCCGCCATCCCCGCATAATGATTTCAACTAGTTATGGTAGCTATTCTGTAGCCCAAGATACGTTTGGCACCAATTGGCACCACTTTGGCACCAACTTGGTACCACGATCCGACACCCTAACCAACCGCCAACGCGGCCTCGACTTTTCGCTGCTTGGCCGCTAGATCCGCCGATGGCTTGATGTAGTGGGCAAGCGTGACGCCAGTCGATGCATGCCCCAGCGCCTGGCTCACGGCAGCCACCGTGCTGCCACCTTCGCGGGCCAGCGTGCCGTGAGTTCCCCGTAGTCCATGTGGTGGAACCACTGGAACTTTGGACAGCTTGCAGATCCGGTGAACCCATCGGTAGACGGCACCCCGGTTTGCGAGCGGGCCAAACAGCTTGTCGTTGTACGACCGACCTTCTGCCAACAGCTGCAGGTAGGGCTGGAGTTGGACCGGCACGTCCAGGCGACGAACACCTGCGTCCGTCTTGGATTCCGGGATGATGAGGACCGAGCCGCGGCAGTCCAGGTCCCGAATCACCCGATCACTTACCTCCGAAGCCCTCGGACCGAGCCAAAGGCAACAAGCGGCAGCGATCGAGCCCTCGAGCTGGTTCATGTTGTTCATGCGCCGCCCGGTGTGGCCGCCGGCAAGTGCTTGGTTGGCAAGCTCAAGCGCCTTGGCCAAGAAGCGCACGCTCTCATCAGCCGTCAGCTGTGGCTTGCCTCTGTGACGCTTGCCGATGATCTGTACCCCGATGAGTGGATTGCTCTTGAGCACGCCCTTCCCGATGCACCATTTGAGGAAAGTCCGACCTTGGTTCACCACGTTTCGCTTGGAATCGACCAAGAACGGTTTCCCTTGGTCGGTGCGGTATCGATCTAACGATTCGGCCAGCTTCTGACTTGCCTCCGAGAGGGAAGCGAGAGGGTCGGTCAGCACCTCCCGAAACATGACATTCAGGCGCTGAAGTGTGACCTCGTTGGATCGGGCCTTGTTGCCCTTGGCCACCAAGTAAGCCTTGTATGCGTCGAGAGCCTCGGTGACCCTTACGGCGGCCGAGGCCGAGGCGGCTCGTTGAAGCTTCTTCTGTCTTGCGATGGCTGAGGCTTCATTGTCGAAGCTCTCCATCCGTTGAACGCCGTCTTCCCGAATGCGAAGCCGGTAGCGGCGTCCATGTTTATATGGACCATCAATTCGTGTCATGGCTTTCCTCCTTGTCGTGGGAAAGCCAGCAGGAACACCTATTCCATTGTCAGAGAGCGAACTCGCATCATCGTCCGCGCTTTCGCCGGAATCAATCAGTTCAGTCAGTCGGCTGAGGATATCGGGGTCGCGCGCGACCAACCTCGCCAAGCCATTCAGGATCTCGGCAGTCTGGCTGCCGTCTGCCTGCGCAGAGCGTGGTTCGATTTTGAAGCAGCCAGCCATCCCTGCCCTATTTCCGGTTTTGCCTGCCGGTCGCAGAGCCGCGGTTGAATTCCAGGCCCGAACCCCAGGAATGCAGGTTCGCTTGGTGCGACAAGGAAACGCCCAGCCCGCTCGCATGTCTTCGTGCTACCCGGACCAGGACAACGCGGCTCCCCTTCCTGGGGCAACGCGGTCTTCTTCCCGGCGTGGTGCGCATGATCTTCTCCATCGAAACACATGCCGCCCGCTGGGGCAGAGGGAGCAAATCGCTGCGATTTGTTCCCTCTTCAAATGACCACCGAAACCGGGATGCCAAACGAGGCGTTGTCCTTGGAAGCGAATTCTCAGGCGCACGCGCCACCGCGCCGGCGAATGCCTACGCCATCGGGGCCAAAGCTTCGCACCGATACTTCTGCAGACGAATCTTCAATCGGGGTGAAACGACCTGCACCCGCACCGATTCCCGGGGCGAAGCTTCGCCACGAAATACCGAAGGACCCCGTCCTGGGCGCGGGTGGGGGCGCGCCTATCGAGGGGGCTGCGGAAGCGAGCGTTCACGGCCCTCGCAGCTGACGGGTAGAGGCGCGTTTCCATACGTGGTACCGCCCAGGTTCGAGATGTGCAATCCGCAAGATCACGGCGAGCGGAAGACATGCTTCGCCGCTCACCGAAATTGACCCGGGGGGTGCTCACCTAAACTGACCCACCCCAGGTCAGGCACCGGGCCGGAGGCCACGACAGCGACGCGAAAGGTGGACTGCGACACGGCATAGAGCTGCGGATGCAGCAGGGTTGTTCCAAGCGGTGCACCGAGTGCCGA
>OCTA010000238.1_pt1 | contig 51116 bp, 41 predicted proteins | sample 1538991 | NCBI WGS metagenome assembly OCTA01 (sample SAMEA3539302, study PRJEB22396) | soil metagenome | biome: tundra; feature: field; material: soil | place: USA | collected 2010-05 | depth 0.15 m
ATTGGTTTCTGTCGTTTTACTTTATAAATATAATTGTCCTCTAAAACTTGAAGTCACAAATTGTGCCCACGTTTTCCCAGGTGTTCATGAAGTCTTTTTGAGCATCTGTATCTGAAGCAAGAATACAATTACCTGCCAGCAGGTATGTAAATATTTTATTGGTCAGGCAGATATTGCGATTTTCGCAATAGGGAATTTCTGCAGCGATCCCGATATCAAAATCAGCCGCTACCTCGAATATTTTTTCAGGTTCTACTGGTTTCAGTATACTAATACAATGTGGCTTATTTGACCTCTTTAATAGGGAATTCACATAAAATTGATCGCGTATTTCACCCAGCAGCCCGAGAGATACTTTGAAGTCAAGTAAATTGATTGCATCAATTAACGACTCTAGGCCCCTATTGGGGCCAATATTTTGCGAAAACCAAAAGAGTCTTAAATCATTTTCATGAGTAGTAGTACTCTGCAGGTATTTCTTGCTGAAGGTATTGTTTATTGTAATTACTTTTTTAGATGGATATAATTTTCGATAGGCTTCGGATATAAGAGGACTAGATGTTGTTATCAAATTAACTTTCGGCAATAATTGATTCTCAAGATCAATAATTTTCTTAGCCTCTATTGAATTATTGGGCTCCTCACCACGATGGAAATCTTCTGCATCAAATATTACTTTTCCGTCATATTTCCTGGCTGCTCCGATAGCAGCTGGTAATGCTCCTAAATAATGAGCAATGTAAGTATTAGCTTTAAATTTCTTCGTATTAAGCCATAAATAAAAAGAAGATCTGACTATTGTCATTTCTTTTAAAAAAGGTAGCGGAAAAATTTTGGAAATAGCTTTGAATATTTTGAAAATTATTCTGGAAAAAAAATATTCAATTTTAGAATTGTATGGATTACCTCCAATTAAAATAAAATCCTGTTTTTTCAGATCACCTGATTTGAATTTTGCATTATCTATCCTATAGGACCAATCCGCCGAAAAGGTGTATAACACATTAACTGCAAAGCCTTCCTTAGCCAAAGCTTCATATTCTTTTACCACTCTTGGATTAGCTGCTGGCTGGCCGGTGGTAACTAATACTACTTTCTTCCTTGCTCGATCAATAATATGCAGGTACCTTTGAGCAATAACAGATATATCAAATCTTACCTGAGCCATTTCTCTGCACTTTTCCCTATTAATTTTGTTTATGTTTTTGATTGCAATTTTCAATTCATCAAAGTTGTTGACTTTAAAGCCAGTCAGTCCTTCATCTATTACTTCCTCCACCGATCCTTTATTGAATGCTATTACCGGTGTACCGCATGCCATTGCTTCTATCATTACAATTCCAAAAGGCTCATTCCATTCAATAGGGAAGAGGAGTGCTTTTGAAATGCCCAGATACACATTTTTTTCACTGTCATTGAGCGGGCCCACGTATTGAATTTGTTTTCCGTCTATGAGTGGTTTAATTTCTGTTTCGAAATAAATTTTCTCTTCAGGCAAAGGCGAAATATTCCCAGCAATAATTAAGCGATTATTAGTTTCCTTTGCTGCTTTAATTGCCGAATGACAGCCTTTTACCCGCTCAATTCTCCCCAGGAAAATAAGAGGGGCATCTGGAGCGGTTGATTCCTTGACGGTATATTTTGAAAATTCGATGGCATTATAAACAACTTCCCAAGGAGCGGAAATATGTACCCTAGAAAGCAGGTTTTGGCTGCAAGCAGTGTAAACAATATTCCTTCCGCCGAGTCTTTGAGCAAGCTGCACATTTTTGCCGGAGATTTCCCTTTCATAGGTCATGATTTTCATTACCGGCTGACGAAGAACTGGAATAAGATAAGCAAGTCTGCCAAAATTGTGAATAAGGTCAAAGTTATTTTTATGTTTCCAAAGAAATTTCCAGGCAGCTTTTATCGTCTTTATGGCATCTGATTTTTTAGGTGGAAATCCTTCCTTGCCAAAATCATGCACGGTGCAGCCCTCAACGGTTGATCCACCTGTGATCAGCAAATGCACTGTATGGCCCATCCGATTATATTCTTTGGCAAACATCTCTACCAGTCGTTCAATGCCGCCATACCCTTTTACAGGAATCAAAATGCCCGGATCCATGATGATTAATATTTTCATTAATACAAATTCTTTATCCACTGACACTCAATTCCACCTTCTGCTTTCTATAAGTTTGGAATCTTTTTTTACAAAAATCATATCTAATTGGTAAAGCGCTTTATCATAAGGCCTCCTCATCATCTCCGAAATATCATATGGCTGGAAATAATTATTATCCATGAACGAAACCATCTGTGCCAGTAAAGGACCGTTGTCACCAAGGTTTAAAAAGGAAATTTCAAGAAGGCAAACTTCACAGGATAACATTGCATTTTTTCCCCCCTTTAGTACCTCCATTTCATGCCCTTGAACATCAAGCTTTAGCAATAAATTAGAAAAGGTAAAATTCTTTTCGGTTAAACAATTATCCAATGTACGGGTAGGGAGTTCACTGATCAAATCACCTTGATTGGCAGAATCAATAATATGACTTCCTGTTTCACAATTCAGAAATAATTTGTTATCCCCCTCCTGTTTTGATAGAAGCGCTATCAGATAATGAGAATTAGGAAATTTGTCGGCAATAATTTTGAGCTTTGGTTCTTTGGCTTTCTGAGCTTCTATCATTAATATTTGGCTGGAAGGAAAGACTTCCATAGCCGCAATAGCCCATTTTCCCTCATAAGCGCCGATGTCAATTATTGCATCCGGGTTAAATCCATTTTTTTTAAGATTTTCCAAGCTCCAGTGTAAACTGGGTACACCCAGATTTTCTTTTATCCTTCGCTTAAAAGAATAAGGAAGTATTTTTTTAAGAATTTTCAGGTTTATGATATTGGGGTTAGTAACCCTGAATTTATTCTTATTCATTCGAATTCGGCCGCAAAAACTTCTTTAGCTTTTTTGTATTTTTCCACCCTATTGTCATCGTAAATAGCCTGGTTAATTTGCTTCCAACCAATGGGATGCTTGCTCCTCCCAACTGGTCAATTTTTGCTTCAATCATACCATACAATTCTTCGTATTCAGGGTAGAAAATTGTTGACCATCTTTTATAAATATTCGCGCAAGCCCTCCTGCTTTGCTCATCGTTCTTTACCTGCAGGATCCTTTCTATGCCAAGATTTAAAGAATCAAAAGCAGATTGGATATGGTTAGAAGTTTTTTTTCCCGATAGGCTGCCTGGGATTCCACTCCTATACATCAGCAAGGCCTCTTCACAAAATAATACGGAAGAACAGATCGTGATCACCCGGACCATAAAATCAAAATCGTCAATCAAACTAAGTGACTGGTTCCATGGCCCCGCCTTTTCAACTATTTTCCTCGGAAGGAGGAATATGCCAGGTTGCATCATGTTAGCGCCTGTTTCTATTAATGAATTAATAAGCCAGTTTATACCAGGCATATCCATCCACACCTTTTCTTTGGCTAACATAAAATCTGAATGATCAGGCTTATAAAATCGTCCCCATTTGGCCGATGCAATACAATCTGGATCATCATGAAGCCTTGAAAGTTGCGATTCAATACATTGAAAGTTGATCAGGTCATTTGCATCCATAAACTTGATATAGTCTCCCTTGCTGAGTTGATAGGCTTTATTTCGTGCTGCAGCCGCTCCTTTATTTTCCTGTACCACATATCGAAACCGCTGATCTTTTATTGTGCCTAAAACCTTCTCCGTATGGTCGGTTGATCCGTCATCAATCAATATTACTTCCAGGTTTTGATAAGATTGACTTAATAGACAGGAAATAGTTTCTTCAACATAGGCTGCACTATTATAACAGGGAATGCAAATTGAAACTAAGGGACAACTAGTACTCATTTAGATCAAAATAGGTGCTCCTTTTTTTTGCGTCTTTTAATTTTGTCTCTTTTTTCCATACTTCTCTTTTTCATCCAGGCCAATGTTCCTCAAGATCATCTTAAAAGCTTCCAGGTCCACCTTAGTATGATCATTCTTTGGATTGCCATCTATGCTCACCGGAGTCCCACACATATATTGATAATTAAGGAGGTTAACCCTGGACAGGAACCAAAAGCATGAATTAATATGGGATGTATTAAAAATATCCAGCACTGAAGTGCCCCTCATACAAAAGGCCAGGTTCGTAAGTGCGCTTCCATGAGAGCAGACAATGATCTTCGCTGACGAAAACAGGCTGGCTTGTTCCGCTACGGTCATTTCTTCTGTATGAAACTTCTCAAATTCATACAGCGATAAATAATGCAGCAGTTCCTCTTCATTGATTATTTGTCTCCTTCCAGTTTTCTCTCTGCTAATGTAAATATTTCTGTAGGGAGTTTTATTACCCATATGATCAGCAAATAAAGTTCTTAAATAATTGACTTGAAAAGAACCTGGCTGGTCGAGCGGCCCAGCAAAGGACGGCACATACAAATTTTCAGCCTTAACATGGAAGTTCAGTCTACCGTTTGACGCAAGAATCTTTTTACTAGGGATACCCGCTTTTTCCAGCGTTTCTTGCTGAAATGGCAGACCGTCGTATTGCGTGACAAAATAATCAATTTCATCAAGGGAAATAATTCTGGACAGTATGCTAAGCCTTGGCAACACATCCATCATCCAGTGATAATATATATTGGCCCCTGCTGTGCCAATCACTGCCGTATTACCTTTCAAATACCTGCTCTTTACCTGTTTAAGCGTATAATAAATGGAATGATCAATGTTCATACCTTTATTAAATTCTCTTGATACATCACTGATGAAATAATCTCCTTTTCCGATTACCGCTCCATTGCATCCCCATATCCTTCCATTGTAAAGTTGGGCAACGAAAGGTGAATAACGCTGGCAAAAATCCTGCGTTCTAAAAAAGACAGGAAGGTCGGCAATGTCCTTTTCAAAACTCATCTCATCTTGTAATTCTATTCGTCCCCAAGAAGGAAATGTCTTTACATAATCATGCATGCTGGCTCTATTCCTCGGAGCCCCTAAAATTTCAGAATTCCAAGGGAGAATCTTAATAATATCATTTATGTTTTTTCTATTCAAGCCAAAATAAGTCAATGTAGTATAGCCTGCAACATGTCTTTAAATCCAAACTGGGTTTTTTTTAAAACCGTCAATGTTTTAGGCAAATTGAAAGTGGAAGTAAAATAACGAGTTATGTTCATCAAAAACCTTCTTTTGTTTTTTAAATGAAGCCATCGTATTTCATCTTTCATAAGAGGAAGGGGCAATTCGTTTAGGGCGTCCCTGAGGTAGAGATAATTATTATACAAATAACTAAACTGATTATTGATCTCTTGTCCTTCATGTAACCTGTACCGTAAAAATTCAAAGGGAAGGAAAACCATGCTTCCCTGGCAGGCAGCCTTGAGATTAAAATACCTGTCATTGGCTGGCCCATATTTTACAGGATATCTGTTTATTGCTACAAAAAAATCCCTCTTAATAATGGTCGCTCCTGGCCCTATTCCCAGTAAAGGTTCCACAAAAAAATGATGACGAATCACGGCAGCTGAACTGATTTCGTAAGGAGCAACTTCTTTGTTATATAGCCGCATACCAAACGGGGAATCAGGAAATTGCTTCATCACATTTACACATCTTTCGATACCGTCTCGAAGTATGGTATCATCAGAATCAACATGCATTATGTATTGGCCGCTGGCATAAGATGCAGCCAGGTTCCTGTTACCATAATCACCAAGGTTTTGTTCATTAATATAAACCCTCACCCGTGTATTGATCCGTTGATAAGTGTTGGCTATCTTTGCGGTATTGTCTTTTGACGCATCATCTACTATGATAAGCTCAAAATGCTGGTAGGATGAGGCAAGCACGGATTCAATTGCTTCCGCAACGTATTTTTCTCTGTTATATGCCGTCATCAATACACTAACCAATGGGTTTTCCATCAGGGATTAAAAATGTCTTTATGAATAAATAGGGCATTGCCGAAAAGCTCTCCCTGCTTCCAGCCGTTGGTAACCATTTGATAGAGTGAAAAAAAATAATAATCCTTTTCCGCCAGCCATTCTGTAAGGTCAGACAGATTTGTGTTTCGCGTATTTCTTTTTAATATACCTATCTCGCAAAATACAAAGGCAACCTTAGCATTACGCAGCATTTCTTTTGTCCCTTCCAATACTTGTAATTCATAACCTTCTGTATCGATCTTTAGGAAATCTATTTCCTCAATATTATGTTTCAGGCAATAATCATCTATCGTATCAACGTGTATTATTTCCTTTCTTGCATCAAAAGCATCATTCATTAATTCGTCTCTTAGTGAGTTAAGGGCGGAATGATGTTCATAAAGCTTAATTACTTTAACACCTTTGTCATCTCCAAAAGCAATATTTTCTGTGATACATTTTGGGTCCCCTTTCGTTTTTTCTTTAAGCTCCTTGAAGGTATTGGCAACCGGCTCAAAACAATAAATGTTGGACTGAGGTTCTGTTCTTCTCAGCCATTCCCATGTCTGGCCAATATTGGCACCTACGTCAAATATGGTTTGCAAAGAACCATATTTGATCCTTTTATGAATATCAATATACATATCGGTGCCGATTGGCAGCGTTGCTTCTTTATATATCCAATAGCCCGTAAGCGAAGAAAATAATTTTTTAATTAAATGCATAATTGGTGATCATGCTTTTAGCTTACTTAATAGGTTAATAGAAATATATTTTTTATCGATTTTATTGAGCGAGGTATACTTTAAAAGGCAAGTTATAATAACTCACATATACCGAATTATTGTCAGGCAGTTGTGTAGTATTGCTTGATTGGGGTTCTATTTCCATAAATTCCAGGACACCAGAATCTGGGAGCTTCGGTACATATACAATCTTACCCGGCGGGTGTTGTCGCAGGTCTTTGAGCCCTTGTATCCTTTTATCATACGCTTTTGCAAATACAGAAGTAACCTTGAAGCTTTGGTAATAATCTATTGACACCGGAATAATTATGGCCAAAAAAACAAATCCCCCAATAGGAGAAATAATTTTCGGGGATAAACGGGATTGCAGGAAAAAAGCAGCAAACATGCCATATAGCAGCATAAGAATAAATAGCAGCATCTCCAGGAAGAAAAAGATCCTGTTATATCCCACGGGGGTCTTTAACGATATATAAATAACCGTAGACTGACCGATGTAACAAATAATAAAGGTAAGGGTATAATAAAGTAAAAATCTGGGCGTAATGAATCTTTGCACAGAAGCATTATTTGAAAAATAAAATCCAATTAATAATCCAATCGGTAAGATCATTAATTGTTTCCAGCTCCCCAGGACTATGCCGGACATGTGTTTGAAGGCCGAGATCCATCCTTTCATAATAACCAGGACACCAATTTGTAAACTCGGATCAGGCCCCCTGATACTATGCAGCCTGACATAATTGCCAGGAATAATAATATAGGTAATGATTCCAAATAAAAAGAATAAAAAAGGTATTTGCGACTTTAGGTTAAAAACCAATTTATTGTTTTCATACCAATAACTTATAATATACCCAACATACAGGCCAATAAATATAGCGTCGTAATTTATCCTAGTATGTGCGAAAAGGAACATGAATACTGAGGCTAGGAATAACCTTCCCTTTATCCAGAAATACAATCCTAAAAACAAATAGGATAGAAAAAGGCAATAGACGATCTGCCCCGTTACCCAATAAACGGCATACCCTCTTGCTCTCCCTGAAAAATAGGTTAAGCTGATTACCAATACTGCCAGCAGTAACATTTCCTTTGATGTGATGCCTATTTTATGATACCTCACGATCGTTTTCAACAGGAGGTAAAAGCACCAAATGTTTAGGAGGAAAATAGAGATGTTATAAAAATAAGGAGGAATATAATTGTTCCATTTCAATAAAAAGAAAAGTACCAAAGTATTATAAATAGTCTCCCAGGAAAAATAAAGGATTTTGAAGGCTGCCCATATGCCATTGTCCCTTACAAGGGCAGAGAACCCCAGGTCGTCAAACATGTACCGGGTATGAAAGGATATAAGGATGTATCCTATGCTCAACAATACGGCCAGGAAAACAAGGAAATAACCTGCAAGTTTTTTAGTTCCCCACATCAGCAAAGGGTTTTTTATAATATTCATGAATAATGCTGAGAATGAATTTCTGATCTTCTTCTGTCATTTCGAAATAAAGAGGAAGCCTAACCAATCTTTCAGAATATCGATCACTTTGAGGCAATTCCCTCTTGTCGCGCTGATCGCGATAGTATAAAGAATTGTGAAGGGACAAATAATGAAAAACCGCTAAGATGTTTGCTTGCCTTAGTTTCTCGATCAAGCCGATTCTTTCCTCACTGGAATTACAAACCAGATAAAACATGTGGGCATTATTGGTAGCATACGCTGGGATAAATGGAAGTTGAAGTTTTCCTTCTTCATGTAATGATTTTAATCCCTCGAAATAGAAGTTCCAGATTTGTCTCCTTTTTGTTTGTATCGTAACAAGGTTTTCAATTTGGGCATACAAAAAAGCTGCGATTATATCCGATGGCAAAAATGAACTCCCGATGTCCACCCAGCTATATTTGTCTGTTTCGCCCCTGAAAAAAGCAGAGCGGTTGGTACCCTTTTCCCAGATGGTTTCAGCTCTTTCAATAAAACGGCCATCATTTATTACAAGCAATCCTCCTTCACCAGACTGGATGTTCTTAGTTTCATGAAAACTGAAAGCTGCAAGGTTTCCGATACTGCCTAATCTCTTCTTTTTATAATAGCTGTCAATTGCCTGAGCCGCATCTTCAATGACATACAATCCATATTTATCTGCAATTTGAATGATGGCATCCATGTCGCAAGCGATACCAGCATAGTGCACTGGCACGATTGCCTTCGTTTTTTTTGTTATCAGTCCTTCGATCAACTCCACATCCAGATTTGGGTTATCCTTACCTGAATCACAAAAAACTACCTTCGCACCTCGTAATACAAATGCGTTGGCAGTAGATACAAAAGTATAAGACGGCATGATCACCTCGTCTTCCGCTTTGATACCAATAAGAATGGCAGCCATTTCAAGTGCATCGGTACAGGAGGTAGTTAGGAGGCATTTTTTAAAATGATACTGCTGTTCAAAATATGCATGGCATTTTTGGGTAAATAACCCATTCCCGGAAATCTTTCCTGATTTAACAGCCTCTAAAATATAAGCTGATTCTTTACCTGATAAATATGGTTTATTGAAGGGAATTGATTTTAATTCCACAAATGGTAAATGTATTGTTTTGACAAGATAGTATATCCAGCTTTTTCATAAAGTTGCATAGCAGGAATATTTTCAAATTGGGTAGTAACACGCATTTCCGGAAATCCTTTGCTCCTTGAAAGATTATTGATAAATCCCAGCAAGGTGAGCCCGATTCCTTCACCTCTGCTATCTTCATCCACAGCCATTAATCCGATTTCTGCAATTTCTTTTTGAAATTTTAAAGAAACAAAACCCTTGCATATGTTATTCTCTTTATATACGATTATATGATCAGCATTAATCTTTTTGATACTATCATTGATCCATTGCGAATACAATTTTTCAAATTCATTATTAGTAAAATTATTATCTCTTTTAAAGCGAGAAAATACTCCACTTTCCAGTGCAAGTTGCCTTAAATTATTACATGCGGCTGGTTCATCTTTACAATGGATAAATTCTGGATTTTCTTCCCAAGCCTATTGTTTTTTCTAAAAGGTGATTTTTATATCAACTAGTTTAGATTTAAAATGTTTAAAATCTAATTTGATATCTGAGAAAATATATACGAGCTTAAATGGGTATGATTCTTTTATTAATTCTTGTTCACTTACCACCTGGTTTTCTTCGATAACTACCTTACCGACATCGTAGCCAAAAAATTCGCTGTCCCATTTCAATTTCTTAATCATATTTCTTTTCTATTACATATAAAGGTCTTTTTTTTATTCCTTCAAAAACTTTCCCAAGGTATAACCCAAGTACTCCTAGGGTGAAAATGATTAAACCCGATAAGAACCAGATTGACAAAATGATACTGGTAAATCCGGGCTCTGTTATTTGACCGCTAAAATATTTATAGAGGGTATACAGTCCAAAAAGCAAAGAACTGAAAGAAAGCAAAGCACCTAATTTAACCGTCATGCGTAAGGGTTTGTCTGAATACGCCAGCGATATATCCATCGCAAGATGAAGGAGCTTTCGAAGATTGTATGTAGATTTACCATCATACCGCTCTGCATGGGCAACTTCAATACTTGAATAACTGAATCCCACCCATTTGATCATCGTGGCAAAAAAGCGCACGGGCTCCCTTAATTGGTTCACTGCCTGAATAGCTTTTGCAGAATAGATACCGAAGTTGGAAATGGTACCATCTTGTGGCACACCGGATAGCCATGCAAATAATTTATAAAAAAAGGCTGAATAGGTTCTTTTAAAAAAGGAATCCTGCCTTCTCTTTCTTCTTGCATATACGATTTCATATCCTTTTATGGCTTCCTGGTAAAGGTGGGGAATTTCTTCAGGCCGGTCCTGGAGGTCACAGTCCATTACCACCACCCACTCACCTGAGCAATGATCGAGCCCTGCAGTGATCGCGTTGTGCTGACCAAAGTTTCTGCTGAGCTTAATGCCTTTAATTCGTTTATCTTTTTCACAATGCTTTTCTATCTTTTGCCAGGACCCATCTTCTCCCCCGTCTTCAACCAAAATGATTTCATAATGATTGGTGATGACCTCTACAGATTCCTGCACCCTCTTCACAAGCTCATCAATAATATGCTCTGCTTTGTATACTGGTGAAACAATAGAAAGAAGCATACTTATTTGCAGGTTAATAGTTTACTGTGGGAATTGGGGCATTTTCCTACGTTTTCCCTGTGGTATGGAGCTGCAATACCTTTGATACCCCTCTTCTATACCCTTTTGATGACCGATCTTCAATCTCCGTAAAAAATCAAGCGTCGAAAAATAACTACCGAATATTCCTGCCCAATTATGCCTTGTCCAATACAGTTTTTCTTTTAGAGACAATTGCTTATTCTTCATTACGTGATAGGCAGACCTGAATATGGGCATCCCCACTGCAGGTAAACGTGGGATAAACTTAAAAAATTTATAAAAATGGTAATTGGCCGTATATGTAATATTGAAGGCATATTTGAAGGAATGATGATGATAATGATACACAACCAAGGATGGATCATGCAATAATTTCCACCCTTTCAGCAAAGCTTCATAGCTCCAAAACCAGTCCTCGGTAAATTCTGTTTGAACAAAGGGTTGTGCAGTTAAGGCAGTCTTGCGATACATCGCCACAACATTATCCCAACTGATCAATGCCTGTTTATCCTCTTGTGTCATTGATTTAAAAGCATCCGGATCTTTGACAGTCTTTTCCACCAAAAGCGGCGTTGAATAAGGCCGGTACCAAACAAGGGGATTGGTTTCTTTATTCAGGGGCACGGCCTGGTGCCCGGAAACGGCCATCACCTTTTCATCCCGGAAATGCAAGACCATTCTTTCGAGCATATCTCGCTTGCCAATCGTTGCGTCCTGCACAGTTAGGTACACAAATTCGCCCTGAGCCTGCTGTACACCAAGGTTCCTCGTTAAACCATGATCGAACCTACCCTCAGGCACATCAATAATCCGCGCATTAAATTTCCTGGCAATGTTAACACTATCATCAGCTGAATTTGAATCCAGAACAATTATTTCCAAATCTTCGGCAACAGTCTGCTCCGTGATGGATCGCAGGCAGCGCGCCAGAGTCGCGCTGCCATTTTTTACAGGGATCACGACGGATAATCGTAGCATTATAACTTTGGCAGTAAAATTTTAAAAGCCAGTCCCCTCAAATGCATCTTCCTGAAAAAACGGTTGTCACTTCTGTAAATCGATGACAAGAATTGTAATTTCAGTATGGTGATTTTTGATAGTAGAATTGATTTCTTTGCCCATTCCATAAATTCTTCGTGTAATCCTGGAAACTCCCTCACTCTGTATACAAGATTATATTGAAAAAATTGAATGACCCCTTGTTCAAAACTCTTTTTATACCTTTTCAACAATTCTGAATTACCGGTAATCAGGTTGCCTGTTTTTTTAAAAAATTTGATGCGGTACCTTATGGAGTTTTCGTAAAAAAACTTGTTGGAATGATCAGAACCTCTCGTCCGGTAATAACAATCTGCGGGATGCTCATAAAAAGTTTTGTACTTTATCCCTTCCTGTGATAGCGCTCTGATATGAAGCTCAGGGTCTTCCATAAAGAAAAAACTATCATCAAAGCCTCCTATACGGGTAAAAAAATCTTTCCGCCAAACCGGGCAGGTCACAGCCCAGGGATTTTCTCCTTTAAGAAAACAATCAATCCTGTTATCATAGGTAGAATCATGATTATAAATTTTTTCACAATCTCCAGGTTCCACAAAAAATTCCTGCATAAGAAAGATGCCCATGTCCAGGTCTTTATACAATTCCATAACCATAACCCGTTGCTCAATACAAAATGCAGCAAGAAGGTCATCTGAATCTAAAAAGATAAGCAAACTACCCCTCGAAACTGCTGCTCCTTCATTCCTGCAGGCCGATGGCCCTTTATGCCTGGACCTTCTTTGAAGGAGGTTAATTCTCTTGTCAGTTTCTGCAAGGCCAGTAAGTGAAGCCATTTCATGTTCATCTGATCCGTCATCCACTATTACTATTTCCCAGTCAGTGTTTGTTTGGCGGATCACGGAATCCACAGTCTCCTTAAGTAGCTTTGAACGGTTATAATGTGGAATTATAATGCTAACCAATGGCACATTGAAATGAATGGGTAAGGTTTAAGAGTCTTTGAGTAAACCGAGTCTTCGTGCAACTTTGGTAAACCGGGTAATTGTTTTATTATTTTTAAAAGTACGTAGTTTCGTCAGCTCAACGCTATCCTCCAGAAAAGCAGAGTAATCCTTTTGCAAGACTAAAAGTTTTTCTTCTTTCATCTTTTCCTGGCTTGCCGTAATGGAGCTCATGCCATCATGAAAAAATACCGAAATTACCTTGTCAATATGCTTATAAGTAGCATTATTCCTGCAGATGGCATCCAGGAAAAACTTCCAGTCTGCTGTGATGGAAATAGTTTCATCATAACATCCAACTTTAGCAAAGAGGCTGCTCTTTATAAAGCTGCAAGGGTGAGGTAATGAGCCATCTCTGAAATACTGGAAGCTCAGCCTGTCGGGATAAATGCCAGTCCACTTCTTCGTTTCATTTTCAATCAAAAGGACATTTCCATACACGATTTCCGTTCCATCCAGGGAATCACTTACCTCCAGAAGAATTTCATTATCTACCAGGTAATCCCCGCTGTTGAGGAACAATAAATATTCCCCTTTCGCTTTTGCGATTCCTTTATTCATGGCATGATAAACCCCCTCGTCTTTTTCACTAACCCAATAACTAAGCCTTTTTGCATTTGCCTCAATGATTGCTTTGCTGCCATCGGTGCTTCCTCCATCCAAAATAAGGTATTCGACATATTTGAAGCTTTGCTTAAAAACGCTTTCCATGGTTCTTTCCAAACCTGCAGCATTATTTAAATTGATGGTTATTATGGAAAGTTTCAAATTAATTATTTGAAATGTTATCTATGATCATTCTGAAATTTTCTGCAAAAACAATTACATTCTTTCGATAATCAGGAACTACCGCATCAATTTTACCAATAGTCAGCAAACATTTGGCAAGCTCTATTTCATTTGTTGCTCCAAATAATAAAGATAAACCATAGGAATTGAGTTGTTCCCGGTGAACATTAATATCAGATGCAATGACCTTTGCCCTTAATGCTTTTGCATCCTCAATAACTGTACTCCAGCCTTCAAACAAAGAGGGTTGTATGATGGCAACTGCATTTTTCATTAAACACAATTGATCTTCCCGGTTTATGAAACCAAGCAGCTTAACTTGATTTTCTATTTCAAGAACCTGAATCATTTCTATTATTTCCTTAAAAAATTCCGGGTGCCTTTCATCGTGCTCTTTGCCAGTAAATACAACACAAATATCATGTCCCTCTTTTTTTAATAATTGAATTGCTTTAAAGAGCGTAATATGATTCTTATGTTTATAGAACTGATTGCAGCATATAAAAAATAGTCGAGGAATATTAAACTTATCCATTTTTGAAAAACATTCCTTCAATTCAGGATGTGTAACTGCGAAATTGAGTACAAATTGATTCAGATTATTCAATGGATAAATTTCATTGAAATCGTTTCGTGCGGATTGACTGCTAAAAAGTATATATTTTCCTGTTTTGATTATATTGGCCTGGATTTGCTTTCTCCGCGTTATCTCCTGAGGGCTAAAATATTCCGGAAGATAATTCTCCTGGAAATCAGGTATCCAATATAAAAACGGTTGATCCTTTTTAAACAATCGTTCGTTATTGCCAGGGAAAACCCATGCTATATCGCTAATTAATACTGAGAAAATATTTTGATTATTAATAGCACGTCCAATCCTATTAACCATTCTCTTTATCAGAGATAATCTTACAACATGGCTGCCTCTCACCAAGAAAGGATAATGAGTACTATTTTTTAATTCTGTGTAATGCTCATTATTCTCGGTAAAAATCACCAATTCAAACAAGCTGCTTTCCGGCAAATTGTTTAAAGCAGAAATAAGGTTCTGGATGTAATAAGTTCCACCAATCCAGTTTTCATCATACGTATAAATTATACCAATTCTTCTTCTTTGAGCCATAGGACATATTTGGATAATCCTTCGTCTATACTAATTTGCTGTCTATATCCGAGCGAACGTAATTTGGCAATATCAGCCTTCCAATTTAAAGGATCACCGTTTCGGGCATTCCCTTCAAAGGATATTTTATTTTGTGCCCCGAGGGAAAACTGCAATTTTTCTGCAGCTAGACTAATCGGGATTTCTTCGCCATTAGCAACGTTATAATAATCTGCATTAAATCTGCCATTTGTAACAATTAATTCAATGGCTTTGACAATATCATTAATATGAATAAAATCTCTGCTTTCAAGCCCAGTTCCGAAGAGAGTAACGACTTTATTATTCCTGAATTTTTGAGCAAGATCCCAAAATAATTGTTTCTTTAAGCCATCGCCATATGCAGAAAATATCCTGGCAGAACATGTTTGAATTTCATAAAAACGGTAAAATTCTTCGCAAATATTTTCTGCCTGCAACTTATGATATCCATAAGGAGAGATGGGGCGCAAACGGCCATATTCATTAACAGGCAATCTCACCGGATTACCATATACCGCTGCACTGGAAATGTTCAAAAATTTACATCCGGGTGCATGTTTTCTAATGGCTTCGAGTAATTTAAAAACATTCAATGTATTTAAATAATAATCCCGGAGCGGATGAAGTAGGGAGTCTTGAACACTTGCTGAGCCAGAGCAATTGATACACACATCAAATTGATTTGACTGAAAAACTTCTTCAAAATCTGAATTACTGGCATCTATCAAAAAGTAGTTTTTGGAAGTATAATCATGCACTACATCGCAGCACCATACAGTATAATCAACACGACTCTGCAGATATTTATGCAAATGTGATCCAATAAAACCGTTGCCCCCTACAATGAGAATATTGTTCATTTCTTTTGCGCTATAAATGAATACATTCTACCGGGAATATCTTCCTCCTTAACTACATAATGTCCTTTGATTCTCACTTTGACTGCGTATATCCTCATTATGAATGGAATTTTGGCAAGAAACCCAATTTTTTTAATAAGTTCTAATTGATTCAACTTTTCGTAATCTTCTTTCATTTTTTTAAATTCATCAGTAGTGAGAGGAGCATAATTAATAACGCTGTCATAATGCCTGATTATTCTCGTGATTCTTAATCCTGCCTTTTCCATGGCACTGAGATACTCTTTTAGAGTAAAGGCATTCTCACCTCCATAAAATTTTTGGAGAGGGTGATTATTCAAAAAAGATTCCTTGTCTATTTTGTCATAAATAACATGATCTCTGATGGTGATTAAAAAACCCCTAGGTCTGATCATTGCCGAAAGGTTCTGAATAAATGCATCAAGGTCATACGCATGATGCATAACCTGGCGCCCAAACACCACATCGAAAAACCCACGGGGAAAGCTGATTTTTTCCGCATACTCCTGGCTTACGTCCAAATCCTTAATTCCATAATAATCCTTTAACCAGCGTGTAGCGCCAGCGCCCACAGTATTGCTTGGGTCAGGTTCACAGGCAGTAACAGAATAACCTTCTAAGGCAAATGCAATTGAACTAATACCATTTCCAGAACCTACATCTAGGATAGTTTTTGCCCTGGGAGCATACTGGGTGATCATCCTTTTAGTCTCCCTGTATTCCTCGCTAGAAATATATCTTTCAACATTTAATAGCAGATTTTCGTCTAAATAAGCATTCTTTATTAACTCACCATACTCGGGTTTATTTCTTATAAGCTGTATTGTTTCCTCCCAGGTCACTTATTCTTAATAAACTTCACGCAACAAATACTTCTACAATGGGCAGCCCCATCATCGCCCTTTCCTTTATTTGTGTGCGGGTTATAGGATACCATTTGTCTGCATTCAGTTTCCAAGCATGAATACCAGCCATCTGGCAAATATTTAAAGAAATCACTGCTATAACTTCCTCGCAAGTAAAATTCATTTATCAATTTCCCTAACATTTCCTGGTCAAATTGTTGAAAAAAAACGTGATTTTCAAACTTGCCGTATGGGAAGGTAATCAGAAGAGTTCCTTCAGGCTTCAGCACTCTAATCATTTCTTTTATGGCTTCAAGAAACTTATAAGATTTTATTTCGGACTTTTTATGATGATCTATTTCGTACCCATAGATAGAATTATTCATATCAATATGTTCAATAGTTGATTGCGAAACTACCATATCAAAGAATGAATCCTTAAATGGCAATTCTCTTAAATCTCCATATACATAGAAGATCCTTTTTTCAGGATAATTATCGTTTTCAGAAGCGTAAGTGAAGATTGTTAATTCCTTTTCTTTAATTAATGGATGCTCTATGATATGCTCAAAATTAAAGGTGGATCCCGCATCCAATAATTGCGAATGTCCTCTTTTCACATTGCTGAAAATCCAGGAATATTCTATTACTCATTCATCTAAGCTATATCCATACTTTGTTACAGGCGTATTATCGGAAAACCTTTTTAAAATCACAGGGTTATTAATGCTCTCAATTATTGAGTTCTTTTTATGCTCAAGGTAACCTTCGGACGAGAGTATTTGACCATTTTCAAAATATTTTTTTTATTTTTTTCATTACCTGATTTTCGAATCTCTTATTTTTCCTCGATTCAATAAATCTTTAAAAATAATCTGCAATAGTTGATAATACTCTTATCGAAAATCATTTTACACAAATAAACCATCTGCCAAAAGAAATATCATCATCCCATTTCGAGGGAATTATGTAAACAACCGAATAATATTTTATGAACTTATCATACCACCATCCCGCTGAATTATTGAAATAACTTTGCACATAAGTTATCCAGCCAAGATCCTTTCCAATTTTAGAAACTGGAATCATGTGAAACGAGCTTTTCTTGGTATATCTTGAACTTTCGTGGAGGAACCTTTCAATTCCTTCTTCTGTAAAATGTTCCAATGAACCTATTGAATATGAATAGTCAAATTCGTTATTATTGTAATTAGTACTCACTGCGTCAGATATCCTAAGCTTTTCTTTATCAATACCTTTCGAAATGGCTGATTCAATGAATAAATCTGATATATCAAATCCATGCACATCTAGATTTGGAAATATCTTGAGAATCTTCATCGTCATCCCGGTTCCACAAGCTATATCTAAAACTTTACCCTGGCAATTCGCTAATAATAGTTGAATTTCATTCCAAACGCTATCCTTGCCCCAGTCCTCTAATACATTTGCAAATTCTGGATCCCAATATTTTTCAAGATCTTGTTTTACCGGACTACTTATTTTATCTTCTCCAGTTCTATTTGAATATAGGTAACTTTTCCTCTTTGCCTTCAGATGAGAAATTCTTTTCCAAATAAAAGGAGGGCAGATACTTTTTATAATCTCTTTCATTGAGGGTTAAAATTAAAGGACCCGGGTTTTAGTTTTAAATACATTTTTGATATGAAATAATATATTTAATAGGCGAGAAGTCATTGCCGGTTTAGCTCTTATGCTCAAAAGCATTTCTCTAAGGTATTCAACATCACTTGTAAATTTTACAGGATGTTTTAAAGGAAATACCATTGAATTGGCAGATAGTAAAGGTATTGGGCTATTCTTGTCTTTTGTATTGGTTGCCTGACCGCCAAAACCTATGTTTCTCACCAAATTAACAGAAGGGTTTGCTGCCAAACCTTCATTTATTATTGTTGTATATAGCCATTGAACATCCCATGCATCCAGTTTGCCATAAAAAGTTGCTTCAAACATTGGATAATAAAATTCATACCATTCATTTGTTTTTAACCCTTTGCGTACATAATCTTTTATCGCGGGATCTTCCCATCCTAACATCTTATAATCGTAATATATCCAAGCCCTGCGCCACGTAGCCCAACCCCAAATACCCGGGAGAGCCCAAAAATATGAATGGGCATTTGCCTTCCATGCTTTTCCCAATAAATTATTACCTGATATAGAAAATACTCTAGTATCAAATCTATATCTTTCTAAAAGCGCAGAACAATAATAAAAAAAACTTAAGTCTGGCAAACAATCGTCCTCCAAAATAATTCCTTCCTCAACTTGCTCAAAAAACCAGGTAATTGCCTGCGATACTGCCTTTCCGCAACCTAAGTTTTCCTCCCTAAATAACGTTTTAACTTCACAATCCCAATCAATATTAGTTGCAATATTTCTTACTAAGAGGCAGGTATCGTTTTCACCTTTTATGTTTTTTCGCGGACCATCTGCTGCTATATATAGATAGGCAGGTTTTATTTTCCGGATTCTATTAAATACCTTTTTAGTTTGACTTGGTCTGTTGAATACAAGGAATAAGATCGGCACCTTAAAATCACTATTCATCCTTAACAATTAAATCAATTACCTTTCTAATTTCCTGAATATCTACAGTTATGTTTGCTGAGTATGGATCTTCGCCCTCGCAAACAGGTTCTGCCAAAAAATAATAATACCTAAGATTTAAAGCTGAAGCCAGAGAAAAATAGCAATTGTTATGAAAATCATTCTTATACCTTATTTCCAATACTTTATTATCATTTTCCATAAACATCATATTGGTCAATCCCGCTCCATGAATACTGATTAAAATTTTTGCCCCGCCAAAAATGGTAGCCTGTTCACAAAATGACAATTGTTCACAATAGATTATTTTGAAATCGTGTGATTTTAAAATTGCCTCCAATTCTTCCTCATTGGCTATTTTCCTTCTTTCAGCTCTTGCCCTGCTTATATACACACGTTGATTACTACTAGCCGGCTTGTCAGTGGACCGCAATACTTTTCTGGTCTTTTGGATTATTTCATCATGATAGTTTCCTGTAATAGAAAAATGAGAAACAAAAAATAGATGTTTTAGCTTGTATAGACTAAATTTTTCCAAATATGTGAACTTAAGTCCGATATAATTCAGGGAATCTGAAACAAAAGAAAGATCTCTAAATTTTGCAGGAAGTATAATAGGATACTTTTCAATTTTTTCTTTTGCTTCCAGGAGCCTGGGTATCACTTCAGCAACCCAATGAAAATAATTATTACTTCTGATGTCAACGATAAATACAACTGGTTCCTGTATAATTGAGTATCTATTTTTTAATATTTTCTTAAGAATAAAGTATAGAAACTTTAGAATTGAACGGACCTTTGTTGAATTATAAAATACAAACTCCTTTGGTAAGCTTTCCTTTCCGTGCGTTTCAACCACACCATAACCTGTATAATAGATGTTCTTTAAAATTAAAAGATAACCAGGAAGGCCTTCATAAAACATTTGATGGTCGAAAATATCAGCATCCTCCTTTCTATAATTTAAAGGAAGTTTTCTAAAACTCTTATAGGAATCCGCTAATTTTAAAGAACTTGAAAGCAAAACAGGAAATTGTGAAAGTTAACTTTAGATTTATCTTGAACAAAAAAGTTCAACATTTATCTCTTTTGCGAAATAGGGCATTTGCATAAAGGATAATATTTTGCTCTGTGTAGGACATTTCAAATAAACCAGAAAAACCATAACCATAATTTTCTAATACATCAATTATCTGAATCACATAGCTGTGCTGAAAGTCTGATTTATTGAATCCTACTTCAATATATAATAAATCGATTAACTGATTTTCCAAGCAATATTTCGCCCCTTTTAAAACTTCCATGTCAAAACCTTCAGTATCTGATTTTAAAATATCAATTTTTGATATATCTTCTTCTTTAACAAAATTATCTATTGTATCAACCTTAATGAATTCAGAAGTAGCGCCACTTAATTTAGCATTTTCATTAAGACGGCCAACAAGTGAATTCAATTCAGAATTGTCCCGATGGAAGATTTCAATATTATCCTTATCGGACCCCATGCCAAGATTATAAGCCTTAATACGTGAAAATTCCTGAACATTTTTATTAAGCTGCTGATAGGTTTGAAGGATGGGCTCAAAACAATAAATGGTAGAGTTAGGAAAGTATGATAGAAATTTTTTTGCAGTCTGTCCAATATTAGCACCAACATCGAAACAACACAGAATTTTTTCCCTATCTGTTATATTCTTGAAAATATGGTGAAAATCAAGGGACTTAACATCATTAATATTTACCCAATTTTCATAAAAATTTATTTTGACAACCCTGTACCCGAACTTTTTCAATATAAACTTTATAAACCATTTCACTTGATGAAAATGATTTTATTAATCTTTTCACTATTCAATAAATTCGTGTTAATTAATCTTGATTTTATTTTAAACAATTTGCAGGAATTATGTTGTAAGATTTCTTATTAGTAACCGTTTTTGAAGCAAAGCCTTTCTTGCATGTCCGAGGAATTTCAAAGAATATAATTAGTCAGAATTTTTTTAATCGATAAAATCGTTTGGCTCAAGATATTTCCCCATCCATTTTATTTTTCCATGTAAATGGCCTAGGTTTCTATAATACTTCATCAAATAGTCTTTATTCTTTTCGGGAGAAAATTTCTTTATAATATGGCTAATAAAGAAACGTATAAGAGCCTTTAATCGTAATACATCTGTAAATTCATAGTCTTTAAAATATTTTTTGTAGATATAATAAATATTTCTGGATCGGTAGTAGATCTTAATATATTCCAGTCGGGGAGAAATATTGAATGAAGCACTTCCAGCATGTATAATTACAGAAGTCGGTACAATAATGGATGGAATGCCAAATTTTCTTCTTAGGTAGTAGGAATAATCTGTTTCCTCTCCATAAAGGAAATATTTGGTATCAATAAACCCATATTTCTTTATTAAGGCTACAGGCAATAAAATGCTGGCACCGCCAAGATCTGAAACAGGCCTCTCTTTCATGTTTGTTTCAGATAGCTTTTTACCTGCAAAAAAATTATAATAAGCCCTGTTTTCATTATTGTGGGCATCTATTTCGGTTCCGCCTGCAAATTGTATAGTTTCTCCATCCTTATCTACAGCTATGCTTCCTAGTATACTGTTGGGAGTGCGGTTGTATGCATTTACCAGTTCACCAAGCGTATTAGGGAATACTTTGACATCGTTATTCAGTATCCACATCATATCATAGTTTTCCTTTTTTGCTATCATCGCAGCTTTTTTATGAGCGCCTGCATAGCCTATATTTTTTGAAAGTGACATAAGATGTATCGACGGGAGTGCGTCCCGAATCTCCTTCGTCGAATGATCAATTGAATTATTATCGATTATCAAGATAGTATAATCCTTATAATTTGAACCCAATACAGATTTAGCGACTGCAATGGTATTGGCAGGAGCATTCCAGTTTAAAATAGAAATCAAGACTTTAGGACCTGCCATTGTTGAAATGTAGGAATTTACTTTTTAGCCACCTAAAAGGAGCAATGAGCAAATGCCCAACTTTATATGAATAAGATTGTTCAACTCGCTCATGCCTTCTTTTTAATTCATTAAAAGAACGGAGGCTAACGATATTATTATTGATTAAAATATCATCAAATTCAGACAAGAAGACTTCATCCACAACCTGGCCACTTAATCCTAATTCATTATAAATAACTATTAATTCATTAATATAAGTTGATCGAATTTTCTTGCCCATCCACCGTATGTTAAATTCCATATCGGCGCATATTTTATACCGGGTGTCAAAATTGCCTATTTTGTCAAATACATTCCTTTTCACAAACAAGGCCTGATGGCATATATTCTGCCTGGATATTTTTTCATGGTTAAAAGGCCCATCATAAATAATTCCTGAATGCAGGTATTGTACATTACCATATAATATCTCTTCTTGGCCATACGGTTTTTGAAATATCCTTTCAAGGACTTCATCATCAAAAAAAACGTCATCACTTCCAAGGAAATAGATCCATTCGCCTTTCGCATTGCTGATACCTTTATTCATTGCAAAATATATTCCTCCATCCTCTTCACTGATGAATTCCAGGGCATTTTGGTCCTGATACTTTTGCAGAAGGTCAATTGTTCCATCTTTGGATCCACCATCTATTATGATGTATTGCAAATCCTTGAACGTCTGTCGTAAAACGCTCTGGACACTCTGCTCTATCAATTTTCCCGGATTAAGGCATACTGTTATAATGGTTATTTTTGGAAACGGGCTGGTCATGGATAAAATTATTCCAGGTAAGCGAGTGCATCATTTCTATTCATGATTATTGTATAGCCATTATCCAATAACCTTCCAAAAAGGGTAAAGATTTCAGCCTCCGGAATTAAATGATACATCCACCGGTGTTCGAAGTTGATGATGAATGGTTTAATCTTATTAAAGTCTATCGATTTGATAATCTCTGAATCATATCCTTCTGCGTCTACCTGCAACAAATGAAGCCTGGTAATTTTTTCGGCTTCAAGTAAATCCATAATTGAAATACAGGATACTCTCTCTGTAAAAATATCGGCTTCCGGGATTCCATCCTTGGTAAAATTATTCTTGTCAAAGGAGGACATACCTTTTAAGTGCTCTTCCATTTGCACATATCCGGGATTAATTTTATAAATCGTTTCTTCCTTGTGGGTATTATGGATCGCTTTCCGAATCAGCTTGATTGTTGGAAAATCTTTATAAGTTTCCCTGAGCTCATCATAATATTCTTGAACTGGCTCTACTGCAATACCGCTTACTTTTTCCTTTTCGGTGGTGATAAGTTGATAAATAGGATCATACCGCTGTCCGTTATTAGCGCCTATTTGAATAAAGAAAAAATCATCGTCAATGTATTTATAAAACAACTGCTCCAGTGGGTTTAAATTTCCGGACTTTCTATACTTTGGGTCAGTATTATTGTGAAAGTGATGGTTCAAAAAATCTTCTTTTATCAACCTGTATCCTGTTTTATGCAACACTTTTTTCAGAAAATCTTTCATTTTGGACAGGTAAATATTACATCTTCACTGGAAGGTCGAGGGTGATTTCTTGCAAAAAGTTTGTATACCCTTGTTTGAAGTTTTTCAATGTATGATTGGAGGAAATAAATTCAAATGAATGTAAAGACAGTTCTTTCACTGTAGCATCAGGCAGCTGGCTGAGGGAAAGTAATAATTTATCCAGCGTAGCAGTTTCATTGTTCTCAATATAGAAACCCGTATTATCGGGCAAAGTGATAGAAGTAGACCTGCTGATTATGGGTATCAATCCTTTCGCCATACAATTAAGAATACTTCCCCCGCCTCCTTCAGAAAAGGAGGCAGAGATTACCCAGGCTGTTTCTAATAATAATTTTTTGAATTCCTCTCCATCAGTTTCAACCCATCCCTGAAAGTGTATATTGGGAGTTATCTTTGATTGTATCATAGTAGTTTGTATCAGACCTGCTTCCGGTTCAAGCTTTCCGCAAACGAATAATTCAAGATCTGGCACTCTATTAAAAGCTTCAATAATTACATCCAGTCCTTTCAGCAGAGCCCCATAACTGTTAAACCATATAAAATTTTTCTTGGCTTTTCCAAAATCCTTCCCCATAATTATTTCGGGATCTGTACTAACAGACATGGGCAGGTGTTGAATCATATGGGAATACTTCCCATATGTAGCTGCTGTAAATTCATTTCCGAACATAGAAATTACATCACAATGTTCAGCACTGTTGCCGGGAGTTCTCAGGCGCACAGGTTCAACTGCTCTTCCATATTTTTCAAAAACATGAAAGCATCGGTTATATTCAGTTGCGTTCTGATACAACCAATGTGCGTTAGTGGCATGAAAAACCTTGGCGGTCTCATTACTAAAATAACTGGACAGCCTTTTTAAATTATCATGATTATCTATAACAAGGTCATACTTTTTTTTCGGTATAAACGTGGTATTGTCCCAGTTAATAATATCAACATTATATCCCAGTTCATGCATTATTTCTGACATGATAAAACATTCCCGATAATTGGAATGGTTTTTTTGTATTTCGTTTATGAATGGATCAATGAGGTAGGATAATAATGCGTTTTTTTTATATTCTGTTTCATAATAATTATCAATGATTATCTCAGAATACGATGGGACTTTTCTGGGAATTAAATCATAACCACGACGCCGTGATCTTAATTTAAGCAATTCTAATTCTGCATTCAACAATTTAGACCTGAATTTATTGAAAATCCTCTTTAAAGGCATAAATAGGTGATTTGCAAGAAAATATCATTTTAATAATAGAAAATGAATAGTTATACAATTGCCCATTTCTTTCTGGATTGGGTTATGCTTTCTTCTCTAGGCTTGCCATTATTTACATATGTATAATGATAAAAAAGTTCAGCACTTATTTGCGGAAAAGAATCTACCAAGTGTTTAAATGAACTGCAAATGCAATGTATTTGCGTTGCTTTCTCGAGAATTGATAACCAATCAAAAATACTATTGGATAAAAATGGCCTTACTATAGGTAATTCAGGCTTAATTAATTTATAATTTATTACAAGTCCCCTGGATATATCGTCATGAACAAAAGCGAATTTTTTAGGCAGATTGACGTCATGCAAAAGTTTCTCTTCTGCCGCGAAGTCTCTTTTAATTGTAAAAGAATCCCATCTTTCCTTAAAATCCACATTCATAATTCGATAAAAATCTTTATCAAAATGTTTGTAATCCTTTAATTTATCAAAACCAATAAAAATTTTATCTCCCATCCAATGATTTGCAACCAAGTCAGCTTCTCTCCAGTCTTCTACTGAAATAATTTCAAACTCCTTTACATCATCATACAATTGCTTAACTGAACTCAGGTACTGGTGTTTACAAATACAAAAGGCGGGGCCTAATGAATTATGGCGCTTAAGATATTTTAATCCACCCGAAATAATTATATAATCACCTAATCCTAAATGATGGTAAATCAATGTATGCGTTGGTGTATTTGCATTATTCTTTTTTCGAAATAACTTAGTTGACATTTTTCTTGCGATGAGATTTTGCAATCAACCACCCGGCCTCTTTACTTTGGCTGATTATATTATATTCTTCAGAATGTGTTTCAATATATTCCCGGCTCCTGAAATGTTTTAAATGCTCAATATCGTCTAGGACCAGATAATATTCCCTGTTATACATTAATTGGTTCACCTGGTTAAATTCATAGAATCCTATTCCCGCAGCAGAATCCAATACAATCAAGGATGATTCATGATATAAGTCACAACAAAAGTCGGAAAGTACATTATTTTTGAATTCAATAGTCTCTTTTTTCCCAGAACTGAAAAAGCTAATGTTTTTCTTTTTGGTACTCTTCTCTAGCCCTTCTTGTACTACCCCAATCATAATTTCTTTTAAATAGTAATGTTGCGGATTGGACAGGTGATCAATATAAATTTCTTCATATTTATCCAGGTTTTCAAAGACGCGGTCATTTACGAGAAATTTTACAGCTTCAAGGTAATCAACACTCAAACCAAAAACAGGCTTTATGAAATTGTATTTCGCAAGATTTTTTTTTGCTTTTATGAAATAATCAAGGTTTGTTTCAACAGTTATAAATTTTTCGGGCTTCTTGTTATTTTCCACAAAAAGCTTTGCCAGCGTTTCAGTAGAACCAGTTCCCAGGTAAGTGCCAGATTCAAAAACGGACCGGATATTATTCTTCCTAATGATCTCTTCCATTACCATTATAAATTCTGGATCCGGTTCCATCATAATAGATGCTCCGGGTTTCGAAGAGTATAATTTCAATTCTAAATGTTAAGAAATTTCAAAATATACAACTAGCTTAACTTTAATACTTCCCTGGTAAAAATTAATCCCTTTCGAGCATTGATTTTTGAAGAATAGAAAAGATTATTTTCAATAATATTAAAAATCAATCCTTCACCTTCATAGTAATTTACCTCATCATTAATCAACACCGCAAAGTTCAATTGGTATTCACCCGGGTATAATAAAAATTTATCAATACTTATATCAAATTCATGTAACCCATAAGCAAGTGATTGTAAAAAGTTTTTATCATCTGACAAGTAAGATGAAAAGATTTCTAATTCATCTGAAAATCTGGCTATGGCAAAGGCAATGTCCACTTTGTCCTCATCTGCTTTTAATTCCAACCTGAATTTAATCTCTATACTCTCGCCAAATTCTATCTCTTTTTTAATATCTATTGATTTTAAAATAAATTTTTCCGTTTCAGACCATATTTCTTTTGATTCATTTAAATCAAATCTCTTCTTTTTAAAGGATTGCAGATAATATTTAAGCACTTCATTTGTATGTTCATTTTTAACTATAATTCCGTTATTCATCATAATAGATTTGGAACATAAATTTTTTATGGCAACTAAATTATGGCTTACAAATATTACAGTTCTTCCCTCCAATTCACTTGCAACCTTCATTTTCCCCAAACACTTATTTTGGAATTCGACATCGCCGACTGCAAGCACTTCATCTACGATTAGTATTTCGGGCTCAAGGTGCGCAGCTACTGCAAAGGCCAACCTGACATACATACCGCTGCTGTACCTTTTCACTGGTGTATCAATATATCGCTCTACTCCACTAAACTCTACAATCTCATCAAATTTTTGCCTTATTTCATGCTTGTGCATTCCAAGTATGGCGCCATTTAAGAATATATTTTCTCGGCCACTTAGTTCCGGGTGAAAGCCAGTACCCACTTCTAATAAGCTAGCAACCCTTCCTTTAATTTTTATCTGGCCAGTGGTGGGTGATGTAGTCCTGCTCAGGATTTTTAATAAAGTACTTTTGCCCGCGCCATTGCGGCCAATTATGCCCAATACATCACCTTGCTTCACCTCAAAGTTGATATCCCTTAAAGCCCACACATATTCAGTTATTCCTTTTTGAGAACGGTCATTCTCTTCTCCCATTTGTAAGTAAGGATCTTCCCTGCCTCTCGCCTTATGCCACATCCGATTAAGGTCATGTGTAATAGTACCAGTGCCAACTGTGCCGAGTCGGTATTGCTTTGATAAGTTCTCTACCTTAATAACTGTATTACTCATTATTACAATTATGTATTTATATTAACACACTTAATATTAACCTTATTAGACAGTATCTATAAATGTCCTCTCCACTTTACTAAAGATAAGTAATCCCAAAAACAGGATAACCACAATAACCCCTCCGCTATACAAAAGGCCGCTGGCTTCAAAGGTGCCTTTCCCAAACAATGCATATCGCCATGTTTCAACTATTGGGGTAAGCGGATTCCATTGTATCCACCTGCCAAAAGATTTGCCTTTCAGGAAAGATAGAGGATAAACAATCGGTGTGGCATACATCAGCAATTGGACCGCAAAACCTATTAACACGGTAAGGTCACGATACTTCGTAGTTGAAGAGGAAATAATAATTCCCAAACCAAGCCCCAGTGCTGCCATCATTAGCAAGAGGACTGGGATAAGTAATAAAGTGATCCCTGCCTGCACAGGTGTTCCCTTTAATGCAAAATAGGCCATTATCATGAGCAGTAAAAAAAATTGTATACCGAATTTGACGATATTAGAAAGAACGGATGATAAGGGTATTACAAGCCGCGGGAAATATACTTTACCGAAAATGCCTGCATTGGCTAAAAAAGTGTTGGAGGTAGCATTCAGGCAACTTGAAAAATAATTCCAAATAGTGATCCCACTCATATAAAATAAAACAGGCTTTATCCCATCGGTGGGTATATTGGCAATTTTGCCAAATACCAGCAGGAACATTATGGTAGTGAAGATGGGCTGAATGAAATGCCATAATGGTCCTAAAATGGTTTGCTTGTATTGAGCCACGAAATCCCTCTTGACAAAAAGTAACATAAGGTCACGGTACTTCCAAACCTCTTTAAGATTCAAGTCGAGTAAACGTGCCTTAGGCTGAATGATAATATCCCAATTTTCGTCGGAGAGGTGCAAGCTGTTAGTTATTTAATAAAGGAGAATTATTCTGATGGTCTGACTCAATTGATGGCAAAAGCCAATTTTCTTTTATAGGCCTCATAGCCGAAATGTTCATTTAATAATTCTTGCGAAGGAGTAAATGCCTGTTTATTTTCAATTATATTGATAATTGATTCTGCAATTTCTCCCAGGTCCATAGGATTAACCAATTTTCCCAATTCTCCAAACAATAAAGCGTCTGGTGAGCCGTCAACATTACCTGCAATAACGGGGAGACCGTAATACATAGCTTCAATGAATACGATGCCGAAACCTTCCTTGCGGCTCGGCATAACATAGAGATCGCTCATTGCAAAATGGGCTTCAAGCTCATCATCCGGAATAAAGCCGGGCGTCACAACTACTGATTTCAGTTCCAGTTTCTTTATTAATCGATCAACATAAGCCTTTTCATCCCTGTCATATCGCCCTGCAATCAAATATTTTATTTCCGGATATTTTTCCTTTAAATAGGATAATGCCTCAATTACCTTGTCGTATCCCTTATATCTTTCCTTTGATGACAGCCTGGTGAGGGTCAGCAATATAAGATCGTTCTCCTTTAAGTTATATTTCTCTAATAAGTTTTTGTCTTTTTTTGAATGAAAAGACCGGCGCAGAAAAGGATCTAAACAATTGTTGAGAATAATACAATTTTCCTTCGGAAAACCATGAACCTCAATTACCCTATTTCTAGTATAGCTGCTAACAGCAAGAATAATATCGCATCGGTGCAACATTCTTCTTTTTCTTTTTTTGAAAGGATACCATATTTCAATACCGTGCGCCATCAAGATAATTCTTGTTTTAGGAAACATTTTCTTGATAAACCATCCAATGGGTAACAGATTAATATGGCTAAGAATTATTCTGTCAAATGCTGATCCCCTCCTAACCATGTCATAAATGAATTTTAGTCTATTGATCCCATAACCTATGAAATTTTCGGCAGGAAAATAAATATTATTAAATGAATCCTCCTGCGTGTCGTACATACTACATACCTGAAGGAGCTCGTCTTTTTCAAGGCTTTCCTCGTATAATGCCTTACCCATGATTCTGCAAACTTTCTCTATACCACCTGTCGCAGAAAAAGTGCGAAGGGTAAGAAAGAGGGTTTTCATTTAAAATTAAGAATTGAAATTTATTGATTAAGAATTCTTATGCCTCCTTTCCCCAATAAAGATTTATGTATATGTCCGGGTTATTTGGGAGCAAAATACCCGTCATATTTTCCATTGCTATTTTCAAATTATTCAGGCGATTCCCCGATTTTGAAGGAGGACCAATGACAATAATTGACTCCAATGAATTTCTCCTTCCTGAAATTTCTTATAATTCAATTGGGATTTATTATTGGATAACATTATATCCCTCACATAATCATTATTTGCCAGCCATTTTGCAAATGGAAAAGCAAATCCCATTTTTTTCCTTTTCCAAACATTTTCAGGCAGCCTGTCTTTGAATGTATTTATTAATAGTTGCTTTGGAATTGGTCCATCATATTTTATCCCGCTCTTGATGGATAATGCCATTTTTATTACAGCTTCATCCAGGAAGGGTACCCTGATTTCAATACCATGAGCCATTCCCATAACGTCCACGTCCCGCAGTAACTGGTTTTGCATATAAACATTCATTTCCATCCAACTTGCTTCATTTTTTGAGGTCATCACAACTGTTTCCGGCAATGATGAATGCTCGCTCAATACCTGCCATATTTCCTTTTCTGTGCATCCAAGCCGATCTGCAATTTCGTAAGGGACAAATTGTCCTCTTAAGAAAAGGAATAATCCTTTGATGCCGCCGAGGGAAAGATAAGACAGCCTCTTAATCGTTTTATTCCGGTTATCCTTATTCATTCGTAAATAAAATGAGGGTATTAACTGGAGTTTTTTTGCTAATGAAATCCTGTTAAAGGAAGGATATCCCCCAAATAATTCATCACCTCCTATACCGGAAAGTACTGCTTTTAGCCCCTGGTTTTTTGCATATTTTGAGATGAACCACGTATTTATGCCATCGCAGCTTGGCATATCCATTGCCTCTAAAATAGCCGGGAAAGACTTATGAAATTCAGCCTCTTTAAGCAAATACTGAAAATTTTCACATTTCAATTGATGAATGATGCTATCCTGGTAAATTTTTTCGGAAAAATCCTGTTCTTCAAAATACAGGGACAAGGTTTTCAAATGCTGTTGGTGGCAATCCGAAGCAATATTGGTCACAATTCCGGAGTCGATACCACCACTTAAAAAGACGCCTATAGGTGCATCAGAAAGGAGATGGCGGGCTACCGCCTTTTTCAAAGCCATTTTTATTCCTTCCTCCGATTCTTTAGTTTCCTTAATACTGTCACTAAAGCTGTAATGTGCAAACGATTGCAAGCCTCTATTTCCACTTGTGGAGTTGAACTTATAAAAACATCCTTTATGCAGTGGTTTAACATCGTAAAGTGTAGTAATGGGCTCGGGTAAGTGCCCATAAGCGAGTTGGTAAATTGGCCATTTTTCGTTTTCCTTCTTATTTCCCAAAGCTTTGAAGGCTCTTATTTCTGATGCAAATTCAATAGAAGAGCTATCTACGCGATAATACAATGGTTTAATACCAGACGGGTCCCGAACCAGGTAAAGATCTTTTTCATGGGAATCATAAAGCGCAAAAGCAAACATTCCTGAAAGCCTGCCAAAACTTTGAGTATTCCATTGTTCAAAAGCAGCCAGGATAACTTCTGTATCAGAATTCGTATGAAAAATACTTCCTAAGTGCTCTAATTCCTTTTTTAATTCTGGAAAATTATAAATTTCACCATTGAAGGAAATTACAAACCGTTGCCTGTAAATCATAGGCTGGTGCCCTGCCGTAGATAGATCCAATAATGCCAATCTTCTGTGGCCCAAAACAAGGTTCGTTTCCGGGCAGTGGTAGATGCCCGCATCGTCAGGTCCACCATGCTTCTGAAGATTGCACATTTCTGTAACCATTTCCTGAATAACGGAGATAGGTATTGACGGATTTAATATACCTGCTATTCTACACAAGGGATCTTAAGAAGACTAATTATATTTGTTATTCTAATAAAAGCTTTTTCCTCATTTTTCAAGGAATGAAATTCTATGCCTCAAAATCCTTATTATTGGAGTTATTTCGAAAAAAAGGTCTGGATAATTAATTTTTTGCTGTTTAGGTAGCTGAGAAAGTATGTTTATGAAATCAGCCAAGAAGTTCTAAATTCTTCTTATCGAAGTGAGCGCTAAGTTGAATATCCAATGTATCAATTTTAACTACTGCCCTGTTTCCGAATACTTCAATAACCATCCCTTCATAATTCATTAGTACGCCCTGAGTAATCCTTACAGTGCTATTCACCACAAGTTCCCTTTTCTCTACCACCACATCATGAAACTCGTTCAAAAATTTCTTAATGGTAATTATTTCTTCTTCCTTTATAATAGCGGGTTTCCCAAGCCAATACACATAATTGAGTATCCCTGGGATTTTCCGGACGTCCCATTTTTTTTCTTCAATGGGTTTTACAAATACGTATCCTTTAAATACCGGTTCCATAACCACTTTTTTCCTATCGCTCCACTGCCGGGTAACCTTGTTTAGCGGGCAATAATGCTCAATTCCTTTTTCAAGAAGGTATTCTGCCACCTTTTTTTCCCAACGAGGGCGGGTATAAACGGCGTACCAGTTTTTAGTAGGTTCCAATGAGTAAAAGCTTTTAAGTAAGTTGTTTTCTTTTTATTTAATTTATATCGGCAGGGAATTACTATTTCCAATTCTTCATATTCCTTTTTTGAGTATGGCATAGCTTCGCTACTTCTCAGTTACAGATAAACTGAAAATTCAAGTGATCAGCAATTAATTCCATATTAATTTCTTTTTCCAAAAAATTTGAAAATAGAACGAATACCCAAATTTTCTTCAGCGTAATATCCACCACCATATTCACCACCATATCCATAACCGTAACCATACCCATATCCATTTCCATATCCCCCTAAGGCGTATCCATATATATGAAACCCACGGGGCTTAATACCATTAAAGATTACACACATATTTTTGAATTTATTCTGCTTGTGCAAGGTTTCTATCAGGGTTAAAAAATGCCTGGGGGTAACTCCATGGCGGATTACAAACATATTAATATCTGCAAATTCCTGTAGTAATTGTGCGTCTGTAACCGGCGAAACAGGCGCTGTATCGAGTATCAAATAGTCGTATCTTTCTTTTAATTCATTAATTAATTCCCTGAATTTTTCACCCTGGATAAGTTCGGTTGGATTTGGCGGAATTGCGCCAGCTGAAACCACATACAAATTTGGGATTTCAGTTTGCCTGCAAATTTCTTCCAGGGAAGCTTTGCCAATAAGATAATTTGTAATTCCCGGTGACTTATTCACCTTAAGCATTTTACTTAACTTAGGCTTTCGAAGATCCATTTCCATGATGGCAACTTTTTTGCCTGTAAGGGTAAGACTTATTGCCAGATTAATTGCAACGAAGGTTTTGCCTTCTCCCGAAATACTCGAAGTTATCATCAGCGTATTGTGATTCTCATTTAGTCCCATAAAATTCAGGTTGGTACGCACCGTACGAAATTGTTCTGCAATTACAGTACGTTTTCCATCAAGAATCACTATAGAGCTCTTCTCTCGTACTTGGAGCAGTTCTCCCATTAAAGGGGCTTTTATTTTGTCATCTATTTCAGACCGGAACAATACGGTACGGTTAAATGCTTCCTTAATCATCAGGAGAAAAGCTGCAAGTAAGATTCCAATTATTAAACCAGTCAAATAATAATTCTTTGCAACAGGGCTTATTGGCCCATAAGAAACAGGGCTTTCAATTACTTTTAGGTCTGCTGAAGATGAAGCAGAAGAAATAGCTGTCTCTTCCCTTTTTTGCAAAAGAAATGTATAAATATCATTTTTAATCGATTGCTGCCTGCTGATATCCAAAAAAGCTCTTTCCTTTTCCGGAACATCATGAAGAAGGAGATTATTTTGACTAATTTGATTATTTATCTCCTGCTTTATTAGCATGAGCGAAGTCCTTATATTGGACATGTTTTCAATTAAATCATTCCTGATCCTACTCACCTCGGCGTTTGCCAGTAAGAGTGCATCACTTTTTTCACCTGTTACAGATTGAAGTGTTTCTGCCTTTGTTTCTGCAGTATAAAGCCTATCCAGTAAAGCAGTAAGTGTGGGATCAGAAAGAATTAGTAATGAGGGCACGGTGCCAGGGTTTTTTCCCTTACTTTTGACATATTCGACGAGGTTATTTAATGCCTCCAGTTTTAAATCAAGATCTGTATTTTGCTTGTCGAGATCCTTAACTTTGTCTAAGTAATTGGTGGCCTGGGAGCCAAGATTCACAATAGATTCTCTGGACTTATAGTTGGCTATATTTTTTTCGACACTATCCAGTTGGCTTGTAACCACAACAAGGCGATCATCAATAAAACGAAGGGTTTGATCTGCAATCTGGGTTTTATCTTCAATAGCATTTTTATTATATATCTCGAATAATTTATTAAGAATGTCCCTGCCTTTTTCAGGAACCGGAATATTAATTGAAACATTAAGAATAGTGGAAGAGTAAGAATACGGTGAAATCTGAAGTCCACCGGATAATCCTCCCGCTGCTCCTGCCGGAGACGAAAATTGAACAAAATAATTCTTTCCCACCACACTGGTATTATACCCTTCATTTATTTGGAGCCTGATTGGGGTATTGTTTATTAAAAATGTATCGTTGAAAGGAACAGTTTTATTATCAATTTGTATGGTTTTATTTTTCCAGTCCACAGAAAAAAAATAAGTTCCCCAGAAATTAATACTGTCTTTGTTGACAGCTATAAAATCCATCGGTGAATTTTCTTTGTATAATTCTTCCGTGCGGACATTTCCTTTATTATAAACAATTGAGTACAGGTTGAGTTGCTTTACCACTTCCTGCATAATATCTGGAGAGCGAAGAACAACTATTTCGTTATCCACAATTTTTTTTTCTGAAAAAATGTTCAGAGCGTCAAGTACCTTGGAATCTCCTCCCCCCTTTTGTGGATCTTTGAGTAATACTTTTGCGGCAGCCACATATACGGGCACCTGTGAACGCAAATCAAGGAACGCGATCGCGACGCAGATGGAGGTAGTAATAACAAATAATGGCCAGAAAGGCAGATAATTGTTTATAAGCTTTCTAAAGATATTTGATTCTCCGGTTTCCTTAAAAAAATTTTCTTCTTCCATTCCAATATTCGTAATAGTAATGTTTTATAACTTCGATAAAATAAAGAAAAGTGAAAGGCCCGTAGTAATATAAGATAGTACTTCCGGCATAGTCAAAGGAGTCTTAATTCTTGATGGTTCTATATAAACTATATCATTTGGCATTAAGTAATAATAGGGAGAATAAAATATACTATGATCTTTCAGATTCAACCTTTTGAATACTTTAGATCCATTTTCATCCCTTATCACAAGTATATTATCCATTTTGCCTTTTAATCCAATATCACCTGAAGCGGCGATGGCATCCAAAATTGTCATACCTCCTGTTAAGGGCAGTACCTGGGAACTGACAGAACCCAACATAGTAACATGACGGTTTAAAAATGCCAGGGAAACCACTGAATTTTTTAGATACGGTATTAATTGATTTTCCAGCGAGTCTTTTAATTGTTTCGTCGTCAATCCCTCCACATGTATTATACCTAATTTTAGAAAATCGATATTTCCGTTTTCATCCACGAGGTATCCACCTGGTTGTTCCTTACCAGGATTTTGGAAACCATTGAAATATGCAACATCCGGGCTAGGGCTTGCCACTGTTATCCAAAGAAGGTCTCCCTTTCGAATTTTCAGGTCATAATTTTCTGTAATTACATTTTTAATAGTGGTATCTCGCGGCAGATCTTTAAAATATACCTGGTTCTTGAAAACATTACATGAGGAAATGGTACCGATAACAAGCAATGCTATTGCTATTCCTGTGACCTTAAAGCATGTAGATATATAAGATAATAAATGTACTCTTTTAGCTTTCGTAACGCTGTCATTAAGGCCTAAACCAATATTTGATTTTTTCTTGCTGCAACCTGACGATTGGAAAATTGGCATAAATGTATTCAAAGGCAATAGCTTCCTGCCCGTAATTTTATTTGGCGATTGCAAATTTAACCGAAATTGTTGGATAAAAGATAGGTTATATTGCGATAAAAAATGAGCTTAAATTGATGTCAGATACTTTCCTTTTTCTTTGAGTTCTTCACTCTTTTAATACCATAACCAATACCAGCAGCGAGCAGGAAGCCAAGGCCTCCATCGATTGGGCAAACGGATCCATCAGCTCGACAATTACACAGTGGATCACACCCGGGATCACCAACTTGAGCATGACCAAGCACCGGCAAGCAAATCATGAAAATAAAGACAAATCCAAAGAATAAAAATACCCTCGCAAATTTTTTCACAATGGGAGACATAGAATTGCTAAGGTAAATAAATTTAATGGCCTGCCAAGATTTAGAATAACTAATCTAAGCATTTACTTAATAAGTTGTTATAAAAAAAGTATCCCCTGAAGATTTTTAATAGAAACACTATAATGTCACTGACTGATTTTAATATTTGATTATTTGAATCAGTAGATTAAACCAATATTAGCGACATTTACTGATGCTCCGGAAACTTCAAGTTGATACATTCCGTGAGGGATATTTAATGGCATATTTAGGGTTAGGTTGAAAGATCCCCCAGCATATTCAATTTTTTTTGAAATGACCACCTGACCAAATTCATTTCTAACCCTAATCTGGTAGGAATCTGCGGGCTGGTTTACCAATTCAAGGTTAATAAAATTGCCTATCAATGGGTTGGGAAATACTTTGACAGTACCGGAACCCTTTCCAACGAAAATCTTCAAGACTTCGCTGTATTTCAAATTGTTTTCTGAATCTTCACTTTTAATCCGGTAATAATTATACCCGTTGAAAGGATAATTATCCGTAAAGCTATATTTATTTACAGACAAATTATCAGCCAGGATATTTCCAATACTGGAAAAATTATTTCCATCTCCTGATTTTTCCAGGGTATATACCTTTATATTATTCTCATTGGCAGTCTGCCAGTCAACTTTTACCAAATTATCTTCCACGTTTGCATATTCAGAAATAAAAGTCAGCGGTAAAGGTGTATTTAGCGTTGTTGCATAAATTAAAGAGAAACGGGATATATCATAAGAAGCCGGATCCCCATTAATTGAAAAATTAATATTCGTAGTTCCATTTAAGTCAACAGGCGTATTAATTTTGAGGTAACTGTCGACAATATAACCAATAAGCCCCGGTTGATTTAGGTTGGTTGTAATTAATTGCAATTGATAATTACTATTTTGGCTAAGATTCCATATTCTATAAAAAATGGAATCTGCTCCCGCAATTACCTGTCTTCTTTCAATGGCCAGCATTGTATTTCCTCTTTGCATTCCTATATTTTCGCCGGGATTATCCATTTTCCTCGCATCCTGACCATTAATAGAATCACTGTATGAAGGCGAATATTGCGTTAGGTCGCCATCAAGTAAAACGGTTGTACCATCTGAATTAACCTGGTTTAGCAAACTCTTGATATATTGCGGAGCGCCGGGTGGGGGTCCCGCCTGGGAAAATGCACCTCCGCAAGCAAAAAATAATATCAATAGAAGTGAAAATAGTTTTTTCATTGGAATACTCAGGATTAAATGCTCTATTGGAATGAGAAGCTTTTCTTTCAAAAAGAAAATGATCTTCTCAAAAAAAAATCCGGGAAAATCAAATTAAAACACCCGGAATTAAGACTTAAAACTGAATATTTTGCATTTTTTTGATTTTCCTATGCATAAACGTGCTAATTAAAAGATTATTGTTTGTTTCACTTTGTTTTTGATCCAAACAAATTGGTGGAATAAAATAAATAGAATCAAATCTAAATTTCAGAAGAATGATTGAAACGGCTATATTTAAATTTATTGCCCCTTTCACAAATTCTTAATTCCCAGGTAATAAATGGATAATTGGATCAAAGTGCCCCGAACCACTCAAAGAATAATTGAATGTCCAATTTTAAAGTATATCTTTTCTAAAAATATCTGAACTATTCAAAAATATTCCAACAAGAAAAAATAATATGGACTTGTCATTTTTCTTAAAGACCTCACTCCCCTATAAGAGAGAAAATTAATTTTACCGAATTAATAATTCCGACCGGCGAGGCAATTTCCAAAATGTAAGATCCCGAAGTAGGTTTGGATATACAATTTATTTTTTCTGATTTTCTGCTTTCCTTATGATTAATTGTCTTAATTAATACCACCTGGTCAAGGTGATTAAACAACCTTTTTTTGTAATTCCCTTCGGGTTGATTAACAAATTTCAGATTTATTAGCCCATTCTTTACGGGGTTGGGATATATATTAAAACCGCTGCCTCTTATGTATATCCTTGCACTTACTACTGGGCTGTATTTTATTTCGCCTTCCTTGTCAATGCTTTTTATACGGTGAAACAATGTCCCAGAATCCGGATGCACATCTACCCACTTATAAGCATTTTGAAGACTATAACCAGCCCCAATCCTATCCATTTTTTCAAATACTAACCCATCAAATGATCTTTCTATTTAAAAATAGTCTATGTTAGTTTCCTCTTCTGTTTTCCATTCAACTACAATATCATTATTCCGGGTATAAGCACTTACGCTTGAAAAATATACAGGTAGCGGGCCAGCAGATCCTTCCAATATTATTCGAAAACGATTTACATCTTTTGAGCTGTAATTATCATCAACAGTAAATTCAACCATTGTTGTGCCCTCGAGATTAAATTGTGTTCGGGAATTAAGATATAAATCTTCAATGTGGAAGTCTATACTTAGGTAAAAAATTTTAATCCATTAAGAACTTCCCACACAAAAAATATAAGTGGTAAAAAGAAACACTGACCTTTTTTGTCGGGGTTTTTTATTTAATGTCATTTCGGGAAGAAAGTCAGTATTTTATTTCAAGCACTTTTACCGAACCGTCAGGCTTAACCACTTCCACCTGGTATATACCAAGGGCAAAATTGCTATTCCATTTTATCGGTTCAATGCCATTACCTCCAAAATATTTAAATTGTTTTTGAATAATGACCTGCCCCATTTCATTTAGTAAACGGATCTCATATTTACCCACGAGCTGATCATTCAATTGAAGATTTATTATTCCATTATTTACAGGATTGGGAAATATGGAGATCCCCTGCTTCCCGGATCCAATTAGTACTTTAGCAATCGGAGAAAAGGAGATGGTCCCTTTGGTACTAATACTCTTAACGCGATAATAGTTATATCCAATAATTGGATTTGCATCTTCCAGCTGATATGATGCCGCGCTTCCTTTGTTTGCTTTCGGAACCATTATAGAAATAGTATTAAAAGTGCTTCCATCGTTCGATTTTTCCACTTCATATCTTTCTATACTCTGTTCAATAGGTACCATCCATTCAGCCTTAACCTTTCTACTACCTTCCTCGTATGCTTTTAAAGATGTAACATTCCCAGGCAGAGCCGTAGAAATGGAAAATATAATTTCAAAACGGTTAGAAGCATATGAGCCCGCGTTATTTTGAATGTTGAAATTTATGTCTGTGGAACCGCCTATATTTATTGGAGTTTGGGTATTCAGATAATTATCCAAAAGAGTAGCCTGCAAATACTCGTCGAGATTACCTGCATCAAAATGAAACGTGTAGTTCTGAGCTTTCACGTTAGTAAGATTCAGAAATATAGTATCATGCATCGTTATAGGTTGCATTCTTTCGACAGCAAGTAAATTATTCCCATTTTGTATTGCAAGATTTTCGCCTATGTTCATGATTTTTCTTGCATCCATATCATCAACCAGGTTACTGTAATTATCATCGAACATAATCAGAGTTGCATCCAGCAATGAGGAGGTGCTATCAGGGTTGATCGCATTAATTGAAGTATTGAAAATACCTTGCGATACAGAAGAAGAAGCAGGTGTCGTAAACAATGAACTTCCATTTGCTTTACAGCTTTCCGTAAACGAAACAGTACCTCCGGTTCCACCGGGAGCATTTACCAAGAAGGCCTGGCCACTTTGTATATAATTATAAACTGTCGGGAAAGGAGGATAACTTCCACCACCGGGGAAAACCCAATAATCATTATTTGTATCCCCGGAGCTTAAGAATTCCTGGATGGCTCCATAGCCGTTATCACTGCCCAGCCTTGGATCCCAAATATAGAAGAATTCATTAACGCCTCCGGTTTTTGCAACATTTCTTACATCGATTGCGGAGGCATATGGATTACCTATAGATTCAAAAGTTCCACTGGCAACATTGGTTGTAGGCGGAGGATTTGCGGGTGAAAATAACATTCCTGATGTTCGCAAAATAGTTGGCGTAGCAGGAGCGAAGGCTGACGTTATAGACCTGTCTCCTCTCACAAAAATTAGATAGCCTTTTGGATTGTAAATTGGGTTTGAAGTACTTGATGGACTTATAGAATTACCAGTAGCGGAATTATATATTTTTATTGATGGTCCTGTTGAAGTGTAACCATCAAAGCCTGGCGTTGGTTGAGAGGCTGCATTGGCAACATCACTTGTCAACATGGTGCCATATCCTGCATTTGGGTTACCGGGAGATCCGGGTGCTGGTGAAGAAATATTGCTTACCGTAGCGCCTTCCTGCCATGCTGCCTTTATCGTCTGGCTTCCACTAGTGGGAATTGCAATGTATTGCCATGATTTGGCATGGTATGAAACACCTGTAGTCCCTGTTGCAATATATCTTTCTACAGTAACATTCCCGCTTATAGTATTTCCCGGCGCAAGTACCCCAATATTTGCAGTTGCCGTATCGGAAGATTTAAGGGTTATATTATTCCCAGTAGTCAAATCTGAATAAGTATTTCCAAAAGAAATGGTTCCCAAAATATTCAGCGTATCATTTGGAGTATTTGATACAATTAAATTATTATCAACAGTAAGATTTTTCAGGTTCCTGTTACTAAACAAATTGCCATCAATATTTTGTGGTGAGGTACCGTTAAAAATAAGTGTGCCGTTACCAACATTAAATATCCCGCTGTTGGAAATACTACCGCCTATGGATAAGGTCCCGGTTCCCGTAATAGTTAGCGAAGAGCCTAATAATATATTAAGATTAGTTATGGAAGGTACAACTGAACTTATAATCGGCTGATTTGCAGTTGGGGGAATATATACATCCTGGCATAACGTGGAAGCAACCTGTCCATTTGACCAGTTAGAGCCCGTGTTCCAACCTGTATTGGTCGCTCCAGTCCAAACATTATTAAAGGAAACAACTTCATCACCCTGGACTCCCCAGCATCCATTTGAGTCTGCCCTGAAATAGTAGGTCCCTGCCGAATTCACAACCTGCGAGGTGGAAGGCGTTGCGGTAGAAGTATCATTGGAAATAGTGGCCTGGTAATAAATTGTTCCACTGCCTCCATTACTGGCATTTAAGGTCGTCGAACTGCCACATATGGAACCTCCACCCGTAACCGTTACCGGTGCAGGAAATGGTTTGGCAGTAACTACTATAGGTACGGAAGCTCCGCTCAGACATCCGCTATCGTTTGTCACCCGAACGAAATAGCTACCTGAATTGGCAGCGGCAATGCTCTGGGTAATAGCTCCTGTTGACCAGAGATAACTTGTTCCTTCGCTGGAAGTCAGGTTTACGCTACCGCCCACACAAAAAGTGGTATCGCCACTTGCAGATATTGTTGGCGCAGGAGGCAAGGCATTAACCAAAAAACCGGAAGAGGCCCCCGCGCCACTTTTGGCACTGAACAGAGGGCTCTGCGAACTAATCGCAATTTTATATAAAGTACCTGACGGAATGTCTGATGGCAATAAAAAAGTCTCCGTCAATCCATAAGTCGTTTCTCCATTGCCAGTAGCATAGGGCACAGATGTATTTGTGAAATAACCCGAAGCAGCACTGAAATTAGCACCGGTACCATCGCTTAAATAAATTTGATATATTGTTCTATTGGTAAATTTATTTAAAGCGAAATTGCCATTCTTCACATTAAAAGTTATGGTGATCGAAGATCCTGCGCAAATGGAGGTGGTAGATAAATTAGTAACATAAGTTATAGGCAACTGCGCTATACTTTTCGCTGAGAAAATGAAAAGAATCAAAACAGAAAAAATGATTACCATCCTGAAGCTTCTGCTCCTGGAATTTACAGCCCGCATATCTATTCGGTGTATGTTCTTCATGCGGTTTGTTTTATCTTTGAGGTTAAGATGAGGTTTTAACATTAAGATAAAGAATTGTTAGGATCGCAAGCTTTCTAAAGAAGTTATTAAATAATTGGTGTTTATTGTAATAATTTTTGAAGGTTAAAATTACATAATAAATACAGTAGCATAACCTGCGTAAAGTCGCAGGTGGATTTTTTTGGTAATATGAAATAAAAAGATTAAACTAACCCTGCAGATTTTTAATCTGTTATATATTGATTTTTTGATGAAACAGGGAGAAGTTTTTGATGTCCATCTCCTTTATCAATAGAAAAAGAAGGGCAGTCCGGAACTTTCATGAAAAAATTATTGAACTTTTCATCCCGTGTTTTGAAATAGGGTTATTATTTTGAAAGAATATCCTTTTGAAACCTTATCCAATAAGAAACTTCGTAAATAAAAAGAGTGCCATAAAAAAGGCATCCTTTTTATTTTAAACATTATTAACTGACTAATATGCGCCGGGAGTCAATTTCCTCTGAATGATGCTATTGCCAATATTGAGTCATGGCTATAAATTCATCTTTTATAATGTATTTCTCCATCATGATTTATCATTTTTATCAGAGATAATCTTCCTAAATATCCACAGCAAAGAATGGTTTATTTGGGAAATGGCGGAGGTTATTTCAAGACTTAATTTCTGCTATATATTAGCTTCACTTTCCATTGCAGATTCTTTACAGGTATTTTATTATTTTATGCTGGATTTTGTAAAAATTTCAAAATAGCAATTTGGTTGATATTTTTTGTCCGCTATTAATTAGCAAATTTTCCAACATTAGATGTTGATATTCTTTTGCAATACCAACGACTGCCTATTCCCGGCGTCATAGTACCACTCCCGCATTTCGACTGTATCTGCAAAGATGTCCCGGTTCCATTGAGTAATATAATTTTAAAATGTGCATAATGATTGGCGCCCGAAGTAAGAGAAGCTGTGACTACCGTTGGAGCAGTCGCTATAAGATTATACTGATCTCCGAACAGTGATGTTGCAGCCGCAGTGGATACTATACCACTTGCAGCCGAAAAATCATAATGAATGTCCATCGAGGTTGGAGCGGAGGTATTTGTAAACGTCCAGGTAACAGAAGTGCTTGCAGTTGTTTTTAAGAAATAACAATAGATGTCTATTTCATAGTACCCACCTGATACCAATGAAATATTAGATGTGGTTCCAAAATAATTTGCGCTCGACGTTCCTATTGCAGATCCCGCCGCTGTCAATAGAAAATATTGTTCTACGGGTATTGATCCCCTGCCGGACGTTGTTTCATTTGTGATATATGTATTAACCCCGTCATATTCAACTGCACCAGCTTCCGGAGTAGTCAAGTTAGTGCCGGAAGTAAATTTTAAAGGGGCAGAATTTGCTGTCGCCTTTCCAGAATTAATATGAAGCAGGGCCATAGGTGTCGTCGTGCCAATACCCACATTCACGGCATTTGCTCCTGTTCCACCTAATACCAAACTATTGCTTGCACCTACTGTTGCATTATAGCCAATAGCGGTTGCATTGGTGAGCGCTCCGCTGGAAGGATTGGCATTGGTGCCTAAGAAAGTGTTATTGCTTCCCGTAGTATTGGACCCTCCTACATTATTTCCAATAGCTGTATTATAATTTCCTGTTGTACTTGTTAGTGCCGAGGTTCCAATGGCTGTATTACTTCTACCTGATGTACTGATGTACATAGCGTTGTAGCCTACTGCTGTGTTATCACCGGTCGCATCGTTGTTGTTATAAAGTGCGGCATAACCCACGGCTGTATTGTTGCCACCAGAAGTTGTAGTCTCAAGAGTGTAGTTACCGACAGCTATGTTATGAATTCCGGTTGTATTGCCATATAATGCTGCCTGCCCAACAGCCATATTATCACTGCCTGTTGTATTGCTGTAAAGGGTTTTGTGTCCAAAGGCATTGTTAAACCACCCTGTTGTATTATTTAAAAGAGACTGATAACCTATACTCGTATTTCTATAACCTGAGGTGGTTGAATAACCTGCGCTGTCTCCAACAAAAGTATTCCAGTAGCCGGTTAAATTATTGTACCCTGCCTGTTGCCCGATAAATGTATTCTGAATTCCAGTTGTATTGCTGTTTCCTGCCTGGTATCCAAAAAATGTATTAGCATTTGTGTTATCAATTCTTCCAGCTTTCTGATTATTTACCCTCAAGTTTAGTGGAACATTATCTGTAGTGCCCAGAAAATTTGTTCCATCCACAGTTCCGCTATTGCCAAGGATAGACCAGCCTGTGTTGCTAAATGCCAAAGGAGTCCATACTGGTGAAGCAGGAGTACCTGTATTAACCATAAAATAACCGGTTGTTGTGTTGAATATCAATAAACTGGTAGCCGGTGAGGAAATGGCATTTTGTTGCGCCGTAGTCATACGTGGAACCAAAAACCCACTCGTGGTGCTGCTTACATCCAGCATGGCGCTGGCATCGGGCAGGCTTCCGGTAGAATTGATCGATACATTTTGCGAATAGATATTTGGCATAATGGCAAACTGGCCAATCAGCATCATTATGAGATTATATTTTTTCATAAAGCTATTATGATTTAATATTCTGAAAATTCTAAATCTATATTCTATATAACGAAAGGATCGCCTGGCTTATTATGAATCCACTGGTGGCGTTCCTTTGCTCTCTGGATGGTAAGGGTCAATCTTAAAAATGCAATATGCTTTTTTTGATTCCTTTTAGCCTACTTATTTCATCCCTCTTTCTATATTAAAACCTCTTTTAAATAGTTTTTCAAACATTTATAATCTCTTCCAACTAATTGCACGGAATTTGGAATTATTCAATAACATCCATAGTAATTATACTTCCGTCTGTTTTGGTAATCTCCAGTTGGTAAATACCTTTAGCCAAATATTTATTCAGTTGAATCGTTTCTGTACCGTTACCTCCGGAATGGTTGATCTGATTTGAAATAATTACCTGCCCCAGTTTATTAATTAGCCGTATTCCATAATTGCCTGCCGGCTGATTAGTCATTTGCAGGTTAATGATCCCGTTTTTTACAGGATTAGGATAAATAGAAATTGTTGCGTTAGAATCAGGCACCAGGACTGTTACTACCTTGCTGTAAACTATTTTTCCATTAAGATCTGTGCTTTTTATCCGAAAATAATTGTAACCCAGGTTTGGATTTACATCCAGCCAACTATAATTACTTACAGGAAAATTATTTGCTTGGATAGAGTATACACTGACATAATTTGTTCCATTAGAAGAGACCTGCACTTCGTACACTTTAAGGTTTTGTTCATTTTGCGCCTGCCATTCCACAGCTATATCTGCATTTTGCTGGTATGCTTTGACAGAGGTAAATGTAAGAGCCAGTGCGGTTGCCGGGGTAAACACAATATTGAAACGGTGAGGCGCATAAGAACCGGGTGTACTATTAACACTAAAATTAATACTGGTGGTTCCATTCATTGCAAGTTGCGTAGTTGTATTGGTAAAACTGTCAATCAGCCATCCGTTTAATCCCGTTTGATCCAAGTTATCGGTATGTATCTGCCACAAATAATTCAACATTCTCATATTACCGATAGTAAGGTAAAAAGTGTCTTGATCGTTCGTGGTGTAATGCCGCTCAACACTCAACAATGCCCCGTCCCTTTCAAAACTTACATTTTCGCCACTATTTAAGATTTTATAAGCATCATCATCATCCAGGCAATTGCAATATTGTGGCCCAATATCTTCCCTTGCACCATCCATTAAAGTAGTATCCCCGCTAGCAACAGTATATAAATTGGCCTCTAAATCCTGCGTCATCCCGGCAGGAGTTAGTAAATAGCCGGTAGAAATTCCTGAGGATTTAATATTCTCTGCAAAATTGATATTGTAGGAACTTGCTTTACCTCCTACGAGGAATGCCTGGCCGCTTTCTATATAATTGGGATTCTGGTTGTAAGGTGCTCCATAAGTACCACCGCCCGGCGTAGCTGTAAAAGTACCTCCACTATAGGTCACCGTTTGATAAGAACCGTAACCGTTTACACTGCCTATCGTGGACGCTGCATCCCATACATAAATTTTAGTCGAAGCTGAGGGGGCTGGGTTCATATTGCGAAGGTCTATTTCTGAAGGATAGGGATTACCTACGGCAGTATAAGCTGTTGCAGGCGAAGCAATAGTGATTGCAGCCTGGGAGGCCTGTTTTATCTGCCCATATGTACGCACATTGATGGCCGTTGGGGATGCAAAAGCACTTGTGACACTGCGATCACCTCTTACAAAAAGGAAATAGGCTATCGTATTGTTGGAGACATTATTTATCTGGGTTCCATTGGTGCTTGGTACCCCAACCCAACTGTTAGTAGCCGTAACATAAGTCTTCATTGAAGGTGAAGCCGTATAAACATCAAAACCTGCAGCAGTACCTCCGGCGCCGGTAATTTGAGTGCCATAACCAGGAACGCAGTTTGCATTAGCCCCGCACCCTTCCTGCCAGGCTGCGATTATGTTTTGTGTTGTAGCTGTAGGAATAGATAATAATCGCCATTTCTTCAAGGCTGCCAGGTAACGCTCCGTGTAAACATTTCCGGAAACAAGATTACCAGTGTTCAAGCTTCCATTAGTAAGGTCGGCCACCTTTGCCGTACGTGCCGCAGTAGATTTAAGTGTTAAATAGCCTCCTGTAGTAAACGTTTTTGAATTCACAGGTCCAAATGAAAAAACGCCTGTTAAACTGTCCTGTCCCGCAAGCGTTACATTATTACTGATTATTAAGTTCAGGATTTTGTTGGTATAAAAAGCAGCATTTGGTATGGTTTGGGCGGATGATCCATTCATATTCACTGTACCGTTAGTTACATCAAAAATGCCTCCTGAGTTGGTTATTACCCCTGCAATTTGAATGGTCGAGTTATTAACGGTTATGGTGCTGGTGTTTGATACAGATACATTACCTGTTGTCACATATGCCAAATTCTGAATGCTCATTTTGGCACCATTCATAATGATTTTCCCCTGTGAAAATGTTTGTGAGCAAATGAACAGGCCTAAAATAAAAATGCAAAGAAACTGTAGAAAAGCGGGAGGGGAAAAACGACGGGCTAATTTGGTTGTAATCAATTCTGATGGAAAATAAATTTTTTTCATAGGAACTTATTCTTAAAGCATTGAAAAGCATTATCTAACGATAATGCAGGCAAACATATTATTTATTAATACAATTGAATTTCAAATATCTTATAGAAAAAAACGTATTTGAACCGATAATATTTTATTTGATCAGGTATTTAATAAAAGAATCCTGTACTTGATTTTTAGATTTGAATTTTTAGGGAAATAATCTTTACAACTCTGTGAAATTCTTACCGGGCTATGAATCAGGGTATTCTAATTGATTTTTGGAGAATGGGTCTTGCTGACCTATTTGAACCTAGAACATAGAATTTTATGATTATTTATTAAAGTAAAGCACATATTCCTTTATTATAACATATTGATTAATAAGTATAATGGTATTTTATATGAATATTTATGGTAGGTATAAAATCTTGAATTTATTCCTCTCCAAATAGCTCTTTTTGTGTTGCCTGGTTGTCTGTGTGCAGCCATTCCATCTGGTCACTTTTTGCATAATCAGTAAGCTTAATTCCAATTGCCTTCCAACCCATAACTTCCACCACTTTGTTTAGCTTTATTTTCGCTTTCCGGATTTGGGAGCCCCGGCCACTTTGCATAGCAAGTAAGGGTTCAGCTGCAGTAGTTACCTTTAAAAGGCGGTTTCCCTCCCCTTCTTTGATGAACATGAATTTGCTGTTCACCGTATTGGTTTCAATCACAAAACGCTTTACATTGTATTGCAGCTTTTCGTTGTCAAAATAAACAGCGGTAATGATTTTTTCAGGATCAAACTTTTCGATCAATTCTATCGAATCAGCATCAAATCTTTGGGTTATTTCCTGCCCCGTAATCTCATAATTTCCATCTTTATAAATCACTAGAATCTTGTCATCCCCGTCAAAGTTTCCAAGGAAAATTCCTTTACTCTCGGTATTGAGACGACCAAAAGTATCATCAAACCATAATCTTCTCTTGTCAAGGGTTGATTTGCCCTTTTCCAGCATCTTCACTGTTCTTATTGGATACTTGGTTACCTGGTTGCCTACACTATTGCGACTGCGGATTTCCAAAGTTTCAAAAGAGAATTCCAGTTCTTTTATCCTTGCTTTGCAAACCGGACTCAAAATAATCTTCACGGTTTCAGCTTCCCCGTTAGGGTTCACAGATAAATAGTGAACCTTGCTTTTCCCATCACTTTTAGTGAGCTCATATTCCTTATCCCGCGTTATGCCGGTTACATTAAATCGTTTTGCATAGCTGACTCCCTTCTTCCCTTCTGCATAGATCATATTATAGGTAGTGCGCTCATCATTTTTCCTAAATACAGCTACATGAATAATGTCTTTACCAATAAACACTTTATCGGCTACCTTCACTACCTTCATTGTGCCCGATTTTGTAAAGGCAATGATATCATCCAGATCACTACAATCCTCGACAAACTCGTCTTTCTTCAGTACTGTTCCGATAAACCCTTCAGACCTGTTCACATAGATCTTTGTATTGGCAATGGCAACCGCCTTTGCCTGGATCGTATCAAAGAGTTTGATTTCCGTTTTACGCTCCCTTCCCTTTCCATATCTTTTCAGGAGCTCATCGTAATAACTGATTGCAAATTCCGTAAGATTATCCAAATCATATTTTACCTGCTTCATATCCTTTTCCAGTCCCTTAATCTGTTCATTCAATTCGTCAATGTCCAGTTTATAAATTCTTCGAACTGGCTTTTCCGTAAGTTTTAGGATATCCTCCTTTGTAATAGCCCTTTTTAGCTGTTTTTTATACGGAATAAAAGCTTTATCAATTGCAATAATTACCTTTTCCCACGTCTCATGCTTTTTTTCCAGCTCCTTATATATTTTCTCCTCAAAAAATATTTTTTCAAGGGAAGTATAATGCCATTTTTCATCAAGCTCCTGCAGTTTTATTTCAAGTTCTTTCTTCAGGAGTTCCCTTGTATTGTTTGCAGATATTTTAAGAAGTTCGGCTACACCCGGAAATTCCGGTTTTTGCCCGTTTATCACGCAGGCATTTGGCGAAATAGAAATCTCGCAATCTGTAAATGCATATAATGCATCAATGGTGATATCCGGAGAAATACCCGGAGCCAGGTCTATGCTGATTTCTACCTCTGCGGCTGTATTATCGGTTACCTTTTTTATTTTGATCTTCCCATTATCATTTGCCCTGATGATGCTGTCAATTAGTTGAGTGGTAGTGGTCCCGTACGGGACATCCTTTATCAATAAAGTTTTCTTATCGAATTGTTCTATCCGGGCTCTCACTCTCACCTTGCCGCCACGCACTCCATCATTATAATTGGTGATGTCAATCATTCCACCGGTAGCAAAATCAGGGTAGAGTTCAACTTTCTTCCCCTTATAATATTTAATGGTACTCTCTATCAATTCGCAGAAATTGTGGGGAAGAATTTTTGTAGCAAGGCCAACTGCAATCCCTTCCGCACCTTGCGCGAGCAATAATGGAAATTTCATCGGAAGCGTAACAGGTTCATTTTTTCTTCCGTCGTAGCTTAATTGCCAGTTGGTTGTTTTATTATTAAAGGCAACTTCGAGAGCAAACTTGCTGAGCCTTGCTTCAATGTACCTGGGGGCAGCAGCATCGTCGCCGGTGCGAACATCACCCCAGTTTCCCTGCGTTTCGATGAGCAATTCCTTCTGCCCAAGATTTACCAACGCATCGCCTATGCTGGCATCACCGTGAGGATGATATTGCATGCTTTGCCCGATGATATTGGCAACTTTATTGAACCTTCCATCATCCATTTCTTTCATCGCATGTAAAATGCGGCGCTGTACAGGCTTCAGGCCATCTTCGAGGGCAGGCACTGCCCGTTCCAGGATTACATAACTGGCATAGTCCAAAAACCAGGTTTTGTATTGCCCGGAAATGCCGGCATCACTGTGTGCGAAATCTTCTTTTATTTTTTTTGCCATTTATTCTTTCGTATAAATCACTTTCGTTTTCAATAAATATTATGCCTACGAATACTACCAGTGCGGCCTTAGCAAACACACATCTTTAAAATTGCACAAATGGTAGCTAATTTATTACTTTAAGTTTCACTTCAAAGTCCTTAGCATATTTCATATTTCCCTGTGCATCTATTTTTTGATCCGATATCATCAATTTAAGCCGCCATAGCAAGTATGCATCTCCTGTAATAGTCTTTGCCTTGGAAAAAAATGTATGTAATAATTTGTTCACCTTCTGCCAATCCGCAGTTATATACTTCATGAGCTCTTTATCATAATAATCGTAGTCATATTGTAATAATTTTTTACCCCCTTCCAGGATTCTTACGCCTTTATTTTCATTACACAATTTGGTCCATTCATCGGGATCAACTTCAAATTCACTAAGGGTAACCGGGCGAGCTAATTTTTTTGCTTTCAAAAATTCACTGGGCTGAATTTCAGAAATATTAGTTGGATAAAATATATGGCCTTTCTCATTTATGAATGGCAGATTATGAAGGTATAAAATGAATATCCTTCCCTGGTAATCTTTTAGCTGGCTTAAAAGCCAATAATACCCGCATACGTCGTGCTGATTTTGTGCAGCCCAGATCCAAACTGTTTCCTCCTCGCTGGAATTTAATTTTTCAAGGATTTCTTCCTCAGCTTTAGGATCATTTACTTCCCCACGGTCCACTTTCCCTTCATACTCACTTCCTTCCAACACTGATCGCCACCATTGTTTGCGCGCTTCAATTCCTGCCTGGGTATAAATATCAAATAAAGGACCCACTGCGAAATCATCCTTAATCTGCATAATCTTTCCTCTCAAGGTTTCATCCAATTCAAAACTTTTTGCTAATACCTCGTCGTCTGCTTCCTGAAAAACTATATGAATCATTTTGCAATAATATATTAAATATTAATGGTCTTAATTCATCACTTCTGCCAAATCTAACTCCACCTTTAAATTGTCAATAATAAAGTCCTGCCGTGAAGGAGAATTTTTTCCCATATAATATTCCAGCAACTGTTGTATATGGATCTCGGGTAGCAGCATTACCGGTTGGA